>ERZ808286.125-NODE-125-length-62723-cov-5.451155_pt1 | contig 62723 bp, 86 predicted proteins | sample MGYA00521276_ERZ808286 | MGnify/ENA primary metagenome ERZ808286 (study PRJEB31516, sample SAMN03275607) | gut metagenome | biome: mammalia-associated habitat; material: feces | host: Papio cynocephalus | place: Kenya | collected 2012-08-01 ... | reverse complement strand
ATCCCGCATAAAAGCCACTCAGAAAGCCCAGAAAAACAGCTTTCTCGCACAGATGGGCGCAGGAATCCGCAAGATGTTCCATCGTGAACAGAGCAGATAAATGAGGGCCGCCGATGGATAAAGTGATGTTCAGCAGTAAAACAGATCAATGGGCCACTCCACAGCATATTTTTGACATGCTTAACAATGAATTTGATTTTACTCTTGATCCATGTGCAGATGAAAATAATCACAAATGCGATAAGTATTTTACCAAAAATGAAAACGGTCTTTTACAAGATTGGGGGGGACAGAGTTTTCTGTAACCCTCCGTATGGTAAAGAAATTTATAAATGGGTTGAAAAATGCTATATCGAGGGGCATAAGGAAAACACATTAGTCGTAATGCTGATACCTGCACGGACAGATACAAAATACTTTCACGATTTCATTTTGAATAGGAGTGAAATCAGATTTGTTAAAGGGCGTATTAAGTTTGGTTCTGCGAATAATGCAGCCCCATTTCCGTCCATGATCGTAGTATTCAGAGGACCCAAGATGTAATGAGTTACATAAAAGATATTGATAGGTAAGGTAGAAACATGGAAAATTTAATTATAGACTGTTTCGCCGGAGGTGGCGGAGCCAGTAAAGGAATTGAGATGGCACTTAATCGTGATATCGACATTGCAGTAAATCACGATCCAGAAGCTATCCGGATACATAAAGTAAACCATCCGAATACTCTGCATCTGACAGAAGATATTTTTAAGGTCGATTTACAGAAACAGGTTGCGGGACGTCATGTGGCCCTTATGTGGGCTTCTCCAGATTGCACCAGTCATTCTAAAGCAAAGGGAGGACAGCCCCGTAAAAAGGGGCTGCGGATCCTTCCGTGGGCGGTGTACAAGCACGCAAAGCTGATTCTTCCGGATGTAATCATTATGGAAAATGTAGAAGAAATACAGCAATGGGGTCCACTCGATGAAAATGGACGGCCGATTAAAAGCCGTGCGGGTGAGGACTACAACAAATTCATGGATGCGATGAGATCTCTTGGCTATAAAGTAGAGAGCCGGGAACTTGTAGCGGCTGATTATGGAGCCCCAACTACCCGGAAGCGTTGGTATGCAGTTCTCCGAAGAGATGGAAAAGAGATCGTGTGGCCAGAAGCTACACACAGTAAAACGGGTGGTCCGGGGACCGATCCTTGGTTGGAATGCGGGGACTATATGGATTGGTCCGATCTTGGTAATTCTATCTTTACCAGGAAAAAGCCTCTGGCAGAGGCAACCATGCGCCGCATTGCAAATGGGTATCGTAAGTATGTGGTTGAAAACGACAAGCCTTACATCGTTGACAACAAAGATGCGGTTGCTTTTATGATTCAGTATCATGGAGAAACGAAAGCCGGTGACTCGCGTGGACAATTACTCACGGAACCAATAAAGACCATTGATACCAGCAATCGTTATGGGCTGGTCACAGCGTTTATTTCAAAGTTCTATAAAAGCGGAACTGGTCAGAGTTGTGCGGAGCCATTGCATACAATAACCACATCTCCAGGACACTTTGGACTGATATCTGCATTTCTTATTAAGTATTATGGCACCGGGTGCGGGCAGACATTGGATGCTCCACTTGCCACGATTACAACAAAAGATCGTTTCGGTCTGGTAAATGTGGTTACTGAGATTGACGGTGAAAAGTACATACTAAAAGACATCTTTCTCAGGATGCTGAAAGCTGAACCAGAATTAAAAAGAATGCAGGGATTTCCGGCTGATTATGTAATAACTCACGATGCAGACGGAAAGCGGTACCCCATTAAAGAACAGGTAGCCCGTATTGGAAATAGTGTGGTTCCTGTGATGGCTCAGGTGCTTGTAGCTGCAAATTGCTCATATCTCAGAAAGGAATCTACCAGATGAAAGTGATTGAAAGACTCAGCAAGATCGAGCTGGTAGATGCAAACTATGTGAGAAAGCGGATTCAGTCATTGAAGCAGAATTATCACAAGGTTTTATGCTACCACTGTGATAAGCCGATATACCCGGAAGACGCAGACAAGGTTGTGTACTCTTATACTTCTCGTGGATCGGAGATTTTCCTCTGCGAGAAGTGTGCTGCTAAAAGATTTGGAGGTGCTACACATGGGAAGGGCAGAAAGACGAAAAGCAGAAAGGCAAAACAGGATTGAGGATAAAAAGGGAAAGGTGTATTTACGACCATCCGATATCACTGCTATGAAGAAAGATATATCGCGGCGCGCGGCTGAGTTTGACGTGGAAGTGCTGTTGACCTGTTTTGCACAAGTGCTTCACGACAAATACGGATTCGGTCCGGTAAGACTCATGCGAGCATTAGAGGAAGTAGATGCCACTTTTGGAAAGGTACTTAATGATGAACTCAGCGTTGATGATATGCAGCAGAGGTTACTCAATGAAACCGGGATAAAAATATGCTGCGGAAAGGATAACTGATGATGGATAAACCGACAATTTTTAAATATGGCCAGATTCTTGTATCCAAAAAGGAAACAATTCTTGAGGGTGCTTTAACTGGAAAAAAGACAGTCGTTCCAAAAGGAAACCGCATTGTGGTTGGCTTTGATGGGTTCGCTCACCACCTGAACGGCGGACACATTCAGCCGTTTGGCGAAGGTGTCAAGCTGGCAGGATTCAGCAGCTCAGGAATCATCGAAGTGATACAGAATTGTTTATTCAGCCACTTTCCTATCAAGGAAATGTGTGAGGACTACGAGATTGACCCGTACGATATCCGGAAAGAACTTATATATGCCCTGGATGAAATCGGGCTTTGTGAAGACACGGAGGAACAATAACATGAAAGATATTACATTTGAAAACGTAACGCCAGAACAGGCAGCCAAGCTGTCAGAGTTATATGCGGCTTTAAAGAACAATGACATTGGAGAGTTCTCAGACGGGTACCATACTTTCAATGAGCTGTATCATCACAGAGCGACTCTCTTCTCTGTAATCTGCAATACATATCCAGAACTGGCATGGAAAAGCAAACAGCACCATGATCCAGCACAACCAATGTACGATGGTATGTTCATCGTAGGCATTCAGACACCAGAGGGACAGGCAACGTACCACTATGACGTAGATCCGTACTGGGATATGTTCCATGTAAAGGAATTGGAAACCGCTCCAGAATGGGACGGTCATACACCGGAGGAAGCGATTCGCCGAATTGCAACCTTACAGCCAGATGCTCTGAAAGAATATAACCCGAATATCATGTTCGATAGAACACAGTACGTTCGCGTTACATTGATGCAATGGGGCTATAAAGGTCACATCATTACTGCCATTGGCGGAAACTGTTTGGGACTGGATATCTTAAATACCATTGATTTTGACACAGAAACAGAGTTTGATACGCCGTCAACCAAGAATGATTGCAGCCTTATGTATCACGAGGATGATGATTTCTTTTCCGCTATCCTGCATGATGCTGAGGGAAATGAGCTTCAAATTGAAGGTACCGCATATGAAATGAACCAGATGATCGTAGCCGTTGAAATCATTGATCCCAAAAGTGGAGAAAGGAAATTAGCATGGGAATGTTAGACGCTATCCAGTCGGAAGACCGGATTCAGATAAAATACTCAGAATTTAAATCCCTTGTAAAAGGTGCTGCAAAAGCGGAACTGCTGGTTAATATGGCTCTTACAGATGTTCCACATAAGTATATGCGCTGTATGCTGACTGGAAAAAATGATCTTCTGGAAGAATACAAGGGTACCGGTGTTATCCCGGAGGAAATAAAGGGAATGCAGGAACTTATTGAACAGTACAGAGATACAAAGCTCTCTCCTGAGATGGTAACAGAGGTACAGGCACTCTTAAAGCAGTACCAGGACACTAACATAGCACCGGAGGATCTGAAAGAACTGGACGACATATACACCGAAAAGTGTAAACAGATTTCAGATTTACAGGCACAGAACAATGATCTGCAAAAACAGAATGCAGATCTGAAAGCTCAGCTGGAGGCTCAGAGCGATAAACCTACACAGCCAGAAGCGGCGGATGATCCCCCGATTCCAGCGGTGTCTGAAAAGGACTTGCAACAGTTGAGTGGTATCCACATCCCTACTTCTACCGATGAAGCTCATCAGGGGGGGGACGACCCAAAAAGAAAGTCCCGAAAACAAATTGACATCGGAAAAATAATGGCTTTGAAAAATGCCGGATGGAAGGTAAAGGATATAGCGGATGAGATGCACATGGAACCATCAGCTGTATCCAACGCCATCTGGCGACACAATAAAGCATTGGAGGGTAAAGACAATGAGTCAGAAAGTTAATATCCTTGGTACCGAGTACCACATGGAATTTCAGTGTGTTGCCGAGAATCCATATCTGAAAGATGCAAACGGATATGTGGATCGGACAACAAAAAAAATCATAATCGGAAAAAGGGAATATGATTGTGAAATAGAGGACTTTGAGGCTTTCCAGAGGAAAGTAATCCGCCACGAAATTATTCACGCTTATTTTGAGGAATCTGGTCTTTCTACAAATGTGGAGAATCCGCCCATGGGAATCCCAGAAACCTATGTGGATTGGTTTGCTATCCAGGCACCAAAAATCTATCGGACATACGCCGAGCTGGGCGTTCTGGATGCCCCACAGCCCGCTGAAAGCATTCAGCCAAAGAACTGTAAGGGCTGTTTCGGTGCGGCGGATAACAGCTGTCAGAAGTGCGATACAGAGCGTCCACAGGGTAACACTTCTATCCCGGATCTGATGGATCTGGCCGGCACTATCGCACTGGCGCACGGTATGAACGGAAAGACCACACCAGCTGAGTTCGTGGCACTGATCCACGCTGAGGTGTCGGAGGTGCTGGAAGAATTTAGATCCGGTCATAAAGCCACTGAAACCTATTATGCAGAGGACGGCAAGCCAGAGGGCGTCCCGTCTGAGCTTGCAGATGCCGTGATCTACTGCTTTATCATGGCAGATCTGAACGGGATTGATCTGGAAAAGGCGATCACAGAAAAGCTGGAGTACAATAAGAAACGTCCATACAAGCATGGAAAGGAATTTTAAGCATGGGAAAGAAAAACGATATCCGATACAACGGATCCGGTTACTACGATGAAACGGCCTACAAGGCAATCAAGAACACTGACAGGGGGGGGGGACAACTTCTATGGAATACAATAAAGGCGAAATCTGGGAAATTGAAACAGCAAATGGATCTGCAAGAGAGGTACTGCTGGTACAGTGCTTTGATGATTATGCAGCCGCTCTCACACTGACCGACTATCAGCCGAATCATACATATATGCAGATTAAGAGTCAGGATCTCAAATACATGGACTGCGGACGTCTGGGCTATGTCTTCTATGACAAGTTTGTGAAATTCATTCGTATGGTATCGGATGAGGAACTGAAAGAAATCCAGTACCGTATCGCAAGCGCGCTGGATCTTCCGGCACTGGAAGCAGCCGAAGCTGCGGAATCAGCTCCTACTCCGGTGGATGCTGAGACGGATACCGCTACACAGCCGCAGGATAATGCTCCAGAATCAAAGTGCGAACTCCAGCAGCTTCTCATGGATTCTGCATTGGAGCTGCAAGGTATGACCCGTGAAAGAGATGTTTATAAGGAGCTGTACAATCAGTTGCTTGGAAAATTATTGTAAAGGAGGGTCTATGCGGGTGGAAAGAGTTACATTATATTCCGATGGCTCCTGTCATGGAAATCCGGGACCCGGCGGCTACGCTGCTATCATCCTGAAACCAGACGGGAAAACCATAAATGTGAGTGGATCTGACTGGTACACCACCAACAACCGCATGGAACTTACTGCTGTTATCGAGGGGCTGAAACTTCTTTCCAGTCCTTCGATTGTTACTATCATCACGGACAGTAAGTATGTGGCGGATCAAATCAACCGTGGAAATATCCGGACGTTAATCAGCAATCCAAAGAAGAAAAATCTCGATCTCTGGGAAAAGGTACTGAATCTGTCAAAGAAGCACACGCTTTCTGCTAAGTGGGTGAAAGGTCATGCCGGAAATAAACTGAATGAGAAATGTGATGTCCTGGCAAATGATGAGGTTCGGAAGCTGGAGCGTGAAAAGGACATCCGGCGGCACACAATAGCTGAACTGCTTCTGAATCCGGCTGAGTCCCCAGAGAACATAGCCAAACGATACCCCGGTGGCTGTTCGGTAAAAACAGTACAGAAATACTATGAGCAATTCATAGAGAAACGTGGAGGGTTTTAACATGCAGGGAAACAAAAAAAATCCATATTATAATCAGAGTGGCTATCCAGATCCTACTGCCTATAAGGCAACAAAGAAAGTAATCAAAGAAGAAACGGACCTTGACAGCAAGGTTGGATTTCTCATTAAGATACTGAAATTCATTATCCGGGAATCTGGCTTTGAGCTGGTGAACCGGATTGAGCTGAAAGATGTACAGACAGGGAGGTATTTCAAATGACAGATGTTTTATGCATAGTCGGTATGGTACTCCTGCTTCTTGCATTGATTGGTCTTGGCTCCTTTATCGTAGCACTGATAGAGGCACAGTCAGCAGATGAATGCACCTACTGTGATGAGTGCTTTGATACCTACACAGACGAGGATGGGAATGTTCATTTCGTTTGTGATCGGTGTGAGCGTAATCCGAAAAAGAAAGATAGTTAAAAATAATTGACTGTATTATTGATAGTTTAATTTTTTTTACTTATAATAGGCTTACAGTTAAATAAAATTGACTAGAACACCCAAATATAGCGATATACGAGGGAAAAAAGGAGCATGATTATGAATTTAGTACATGATCGACAATTAAATATATCGGTTGGTACGAGCCGAAAGGATACAAGCTGGAAGCCTCAGACAATCTCCATTGGTGATCTGTGGGACCGCTTGAAATCCCCAGCCAGAGGGGTTGAGACACTCACACAATATCTGGCACTAAAGAAAGCCCAACAGGACGATTTAAAGGATGTGGGCGGTTTCGTAGCTGGTACCTTAAACGGCGGACACCGAAAAGCCGGTGCAGTAACCGGCCGTGACATGGTAACTCTGGACTTCGATACAATCCCGCCATACGGTACAGACGGCATCCTCCAGGCGATTGAAAATATGGGGTGCGGATTCTGTGTGTACAGTACCCGTAAGCACATGCCTACGGCACCGAGACTCCGTATTTTGATTCCACTGGATAGGACTGTTACCGCCGATGAATATGAGCCGATAGCGAGGCACATAGCCGCTCAGATCGGCATTCAGATGGCAGACCCTACTACATTCCAGCCGTCCAGACTGATGTACTGGCCGTCCTGTAGTGCAGATGGGGAGTACATATTTAAGTATAAGGACGCGCCGCTCATTATGGCGGATCAGGTTCTTGCAGCTTATACGGACTGGCACGACTTCACATCCTGGCCACAGGTACCGGGAGCGGTATCTTATCAGAAACTTGCCATGAAGCAGGGCGATCCGGACACAAAACCGGGAGTCGTTGGAGCATTTAACCGGGCATACGGTGATGTGTTCAATGTCATGGATAAGCTGCTTCCTGGAATCTATGAGCCAGTCGATAACGACCCGAACCGATTTACATATCTGGGCGGATCCACTACGGGCGGCGCGGTGATTTACGACAACGGAAAGTTCCTCTTTTCCCACCATGCTACAGACCCGTGCAGCGGACGGCTGGTGAACGCATTCGATCTGGTAAGGCTTCACAAGTTCGGCGACAAGGATGATGCGGCACTGGATGGGACCCCGAACAACCGCCTCCCGTCTTACAAGGCAATGTGTGAGTTCGCCGTTGCGGATCCGCTGGTTTCCGCACTGATGGCTCAGGAGCGCCACGACCAGGCGGTCAGGGACTTCGAGGGCGTGGAAGCTACCAACGATGCGGATGCGGTGAACTGGATGCAGAAGCTCCAGAGCAATCCGCAGACAGGAGCTATCAAGTCCACCATTGATAATGTGATTATCATTCTTGACAATGATCCGATGCTGAAAGGCAAGTTCGCACTGAATCAGTTCGCCGGCCGTGGGGAAATCCTTGGTACTCTTCCTTGGAGTAAGGACGGAACTCGCAGACTGTGGAGCGACACGGACAGCAACGGATTGTACTGGTATCTGGAAAAAGCATATAACATTACCGGCCGTGGAAACATTGATGCCGCTTTAGATATCCATGCAGCTACACACGCATTCAACGAGGTGCAGAATTACATCAACCGTCTGAGCTGGGATGGTGTTCCGAGATTGGATACACTTTTTATTGATTACTTAGGTGCTGAGGATGATCCGGTCGGCTACTGCCGTGCAGTATGCCGGAAAGCATTCACCGCCGCCATTGCCAGAGCTATGACACCGGGCAGTAAATATGACTGTATGTTGATTCTCTGTGGCTCTCAGGGGCTTGGAAAGTCCACTCTCTTAGACAGGATGAGTAAAGGCTGGTTCAACGATAGTATCCGTACATTCGAGGGCAAGGAGGCGTCCGAGCTATTGCAGGGCGTCTGGCTGGTAGAGGTTGCCGAGCTGGATGCATTCCGCCGGACAGACGTTGCCCGCATTAAGCAGTTCTTATCCCTTCGTGCGGATCGCTACCGCGCCGCGTATGGCCGGAACGTCAAGGAGCTGCCGAGATGCTGTGTGTTTTTCGGAACATGCAATCAGATGGATTTCTTACAGGACACCACTGGAAACCGCCGCTTCTGGCCAGTTGATGTCGGGGAACAGCCACACGATAAAAACGTCTGGCAGGATCTCACCGATGAGGTGATCGACCAGATCTGGGCGGAAGCCAAACTCAGATGGCAGATGGGCGAACAACTCTATCTCACAGGTGAGGTCGAAAAGGAAGCCCAGCGCCGTCAGGAATCCCACCGAGAGGCATCCCCGAAAGAAGGATTGATCGAGGAATTTGTATCACGCCAAGTGCCAGACGATTGGTCCAGATGGCCGCTTGACCGCCGCCGTGACTTCTGGGCGAACAATGCCACAGGTGATTATAACCTGGTAAATCGTGACCGGATCTGTGCTTTAGAGGTCTGGTGTGAACTGTTTTTTAGCAATCAGAGAGACATTAAGCCGCAGGATGTGCGTGAAATCAACGCTACTTTAGCAAATATGCAGGGTTGGAAACGATCAAGAAACCCGCTCCGGTGTGGTCCATATAACCTACAGAGGGGCTTTGTTCCGAGGTAAAATCTAAAAAAAATCTAATGTTACAAAGTCCGTTACAAACGTGTTACAATCGGCATTTTCAATGTAACTTTGTAACATGCGTTCTGTTACACTGTTACACTCATGTTACAAAAAGTGTAACGGCTGAAACCCTTATAAATACTGGGCTTATGAGCAAATGTTACAATGTTACATAATTTTTCTATAGAGTAATGAAATAGAGGAATTAGAGGGAAATATACCTGCCTGTTCCGCCTAATACGGACACGTCTATACACGCGCGAGGGAAAACGTAACATCTGGATATTTTGAAAACTGAAAAACTAAAATAGAGAAACAAGCAAACTACTATTCAACTAAGATTTAGCGAGAGGTTGAGAAGAAGAAAGAGGGCTCTTTCTGAACTCGCCCCGCGCGCAAGACTATATTTGAGGGAGGTATCCGCCATTGCTGGAGAAAACGATAGAATCAAAATTTAAGAAAGCCGTGGAGGCAACTGGAGCCAGATGTCTGAAATTCGTAAGCCCCGGATTTGTAGGTGTGCCGGACAGAATTATTCTGCTGCCGGGTGGCACCGTATTCTTTGCAGAGCTGAAAGCACCAAAGAAGACAGAACGGAAACGTCAGGAATATGTTCAGGGGATTCTCCGGAATATGGGCTTTACGGTGTTCTCATCTGTCAGCACGGATGAGCAGATCTTAGAGGTGACTAACAGATGCAGGGAGGTTGTAAGGAATGTCAAAGGAATTTAAGCCACACAGCTATCAGGCATACAGTATTCAACAGATGATCGACACTCCGTACATCGGAGCGTTCCTGGATATGGGTCTGGGAAAGACGGTCATTACGCTGACTGCGCTACACAGCTTAAAATATTACCGCTTCTGCATCCGCAAGACGCTCATCATTGCGCCGAAGAAAGTTGCGGAGAATACCTGGACCAAAGAACGTGATAAATGGGATCACTTAAAGGATCTCAGAATATCCGTGGTACTGGGATCTGCAAAGGAGCGTCTGGCCGCACTGGATGTTCCGGCGGACATTTACATCACGAACCGTGAAAATACAAAATGGCTGGTGGATCTGTATAGACATGACTGGCCATTTGATGTGGTGGTGCTGGATGAGTCCAGCTCATTCAAAAATCATCAGTCACAGAGATTTAAAGCACTAAAAGCAATCCGCCCACGGATCAGCCGTCTTATTGAGCTGACAGGTACACCGAGTCCGAAAGGGCTTATCGACCTGTGGGCGCAGATCTATTTACTTGACGGTGGAAAGCGCCTGGGACGGACTATCTCTGTATACCGTGAGATCTTCTTTCTGCCGGATAAACGGAACCAGACAACCATATTCTCGTATAAGCCCCGTGAGGGTGCTGAGGATGCCATATACAAGGCATTGTCCGATATCTGCATCAGCATGAAAGCTGAGGACTATCTGGAGCTTCCAGAGTGTATCTATGATGACATTCCGGTCACACTGGATAAAAAGGCACAGAAAGCCTATGAGCAGCTGGAAAGGGATATGCTCTTAGAGGTGGATGAGGATGAGCTGGTAACGGCGAACACTGCTGCCTCACTGACTGGAAAGCTCTTACAGCTCTGCAATGGTGCCGTGTACGATGAGGACGGTGCCGTGGTTCCGATCCACGACTGCAAGATTGAGGCTCTTCTGGAAACCATCGAACAGCTGAACGGACAGCACGCTATCATCTACTATCATTTCCAGCACGACCGCGACCGTATTCTTTCCGCACTGGAGAAATCCGGTCTTTCTGTGCGTGTGTACAAAGATGCACGGGAAGAAAACGACTGGAATGCCGGAAAGATTGATATTCTGCTTGCACAGCCGAGCAGCTGTGGCTATGGGCTGAATTTGCAGGACGGCGGACATCATATCATCTGGTTTGGTCTGACCTGGAATCTGGAAGAATACCAACAGGCCAACAAACGATTACATAGACAGGGGCAACAGTTCCCGGTCATTATCCATAGACTTATCACACAGCACGGTACAGACGAGGATGTTGTGCATTCTCTGGAAAGCAAAGACAGCGTGCAGGAAAGTCTACTAACAGCACTAAAGGTTAGAATTGCACAAGCGAAACAGGGGGTAAAATGATTATGACAATAAAAGAATTATCACAGCTGTACTGGCTGAACAGGGAAATTGAGATGGATCAGAAACGATTAGAGGAACTGGAGTGGTCCGCCATTCCGGGATCCCCTACTATCTCCGATATGCCACCGGGGCCTCACAGCAACGAAAGCAAAGTTGAAAAGCTGGCGGCTGAGATTGTGGATCTGAAAGCCATTATTGCGGCGAAACAGATTCAGTGCATCCATGAACGGCAACGACTGGAAAGATATATTGCAAGTATACCGGACAGTCTCACCCGTTCTATCTTTCAGTTGCGCTTTTCTAACGGTCTGCCGTGGAATCAGGTAGCGGCAAGCATTGGAGGAGGAAACACTACAGAGAGCGTGAAAAAGCGGTGCTATCGCTATATCGATAATCAGGAAAAAGAAAGGATGATTGCAGATGAAACAGACAGTAGTATTTGATTTTGACGGTGTTATTCACTCATACATAAGTGGCTGGCAAGGGATCACTACGATCCCAGATCCGCCGGTCCCTGGAATCGCTGAGGCGATCCAGAATATCCGAAAACACTATGTTGTGGCGGTGGTGTCTACCAGATGCAGCACACCGGAGGGCATCGAGGCGGTGAACAGCTGGCTTGACAAGTACGGTATTGAGGTGGATGCAGTGCTGAAAGAAAAGCCGCCCGCTATCGTGTATATTGATGATCGGGCGATCTGTTTTGACGGTGATCCGAGCAGATTACTCTCACGGATTCAAACATTTGAGGCATGGAACAAAAAGCCCATTGTTTCGGAGCAGCTGAGAAAGCTATACGAGGAAAACAATGCATACACCGATGAAACAGAGGGTAAGGAATGGAGAAACCAGCTGTTAGAGAAGTTCAATCGGATTGTGTGATGTGTCGAAAACACCGCATTGCATGAGGTGACTTTAATGTAAATGCGTAATTTACACCGCATTTTTTACAAACCTGTCCACCAATGTCCCTCATGTCTTTGCTATGATGTAAACTGGATGTAGTCAAGGTGGGGTCAGGCCTCCGCCCCGCGCATAGCCTTGAGTACGATTCCAGCCAAAATAAAAAGCCCTTGGATGATTCCGGGGGCTTTTTCCATACACAGAAAGCGAGGCTTAAAGATGTATAAGACACAAAGAAATTATGAAAATCTGAATAAAGCCCTGTTTGATGGCGTGGGTGAATATGGAATCCCGGTTATACAGCCCTCTGATTTCAGAGCCGATAACTGGATCGGGTTCAACTATGCGAAAGGCTGTGAGGAACCAGAGATACACGGCGTACACTTCTTTCTGGATGATTACCAGTTTGTGCGTGTGTGGTCACAGCCGGACAGCTATCTGAATATGCTGCGGAAATTCCAGGCGGTACTTACACCGGACTTTTCCACCTATACAGATTTCCCGAAAGCCATACAGGTGTACAACCACTATCGCAAGCACTGGTTAGGTGCATACTGGCAGATGTGCGGTATCCGCGTGATACCTACGATCAGCTGGAGCGATGAGGAAAGCTATTCATGGTGCTTTGACGGTGAACCGAAACACAGCACTGTGGCAGTTTCCAGCGTGGGTACACAGGTCAGCAAGGAATCAAGCAGGCTCTTTATGAACGGATACAACGAAATGCTTGAGAGGCTGGAACCCTCTGCTATCATCATGTACGGCAAGGTGCCGGTCGGATGCGAGGGAAACATTATACCTGTAGGAGCATTTCAGCAGAAATGGCGCAACAGCCAAAATGTCAAAACGAGTTAAATATAATTGACTCATTGAAAGCGAGGTGCTATGATATGGGTGGAAGGGGAAGTTCCAGCAGTATGAAACTGCGATCAACGCCTCAGCCGCAACCAACGCCCCCAGCTCCGGCCGTACAGCCTCAGCCACAGACGGATGCAAACGGATTCAGCGATACTGATTCCGCCGGATTCCATGATCTGTACAATGGGCGTAATTACTACCAGCAGCAGAATCTTGACATTGATGCAAGAATGTCGCTGGACGATTATCTGGATCCGAACACAGTTCCGGGATCCATGTATAACTTTTCCCAGAATATGAACTATGCTATTGCTACAGGGCAGCAGCTCTCACCACAGCAGCAGTTCGCAAGAGACAGTATCGTAGATGCATCTCACAATCTGGGATACAATGTGAACCTCACACGATACGATCACGGTGATTTCCTTGATACGCGTCTTGCGGGTATCGGTATCAATGGTGGTCACGATGGTATGAGCGTTTCACAGCTCAAACAGGCACTTGTAGGACAGACATATACGGATCCCCGTATTCTATCCACATCATATAATAACTTCAAGAACGCAACAGATCCGAGTACATTCACCACACGAGAGGTAAAGATCACCTATCGTGCTAAGGCAAGCACACAGGCTCTTATGCCCGGTGATGGTCCGGGTGGTAAGCTGGGAGAAATGCTTATCATGCCGTCCGGTACCAAAGGACACAACAATTACAAGATTGTCGATGTCCGGTCTTCCGGAGCAAAGGCACGAAGAAAAGGCGGATCCACATACAATCTCACCATTCCACAGATTGAGGTTATCGTTGAAGTAGATTAAGGAGGTATGCAACATGGCAACCAAGAAAAAGTTATCCCCTAAAGACTGTGATCGCTGGGACACTATCCCTGGCATTACAAAGACAACCAGCAAGCCTACAGCCGCTCAGAAGAAACTGGCAGCTGAAATCAACGCCAAAAGGGCAAAGAAGAAAAAGTAAGGAGGCGCTATCATGGGAGGTAGAGGAAGCACATCCAAACTGGTACGAGCCAGAAACCCTATTCCCGTTCCACAGCAGACGCCTCAGCAGAATCAACCTACACAGCCGCAGCCGAATCCTATCGCGCAGCAGGTTCCGGATGATAACAATACACCTGTAGTCCCTGACGCACTGGCAAACTTTTCAAGTATGACAGATGCACAGTTGGCGCAGGTGTTTTTGGATTCTCAGAAAACTGCAATGCCGAACAACCTGGATGATGTTTCGGATGTCACTCAGAAATTTGTATTCCACAATGGTCTGAATGATAAGCCGGAGGTCATGGATTCAGCTTCATTCAATCAGTTCATGTCAGACAATAATATCAGCCAGAGCCAGATTCTCTCACGTTCCATCAATGGTGGTGCGCTGAAAACCTCTGCCGGAGGAAGTAGAAATCTGACTGCTCAGGACGTAGCCGATATGATGATGTACAGCCGACTGAATTACATCGGAGGCAAGCACGGCGGACAGGCTTATGGTGCTGGTACTTACTTTGACATGAATGGTGGTGGAAATACAGGATATGCGAGTGGTAAAACGGTACACGCCGTCCTCAATCCGAAAACCGCTAAGGTTATCACGGATACATCTTTAAGACAGAAAGCCCAGGCATTTGATAAGGCGCATCCGCAGTTTGCAAAAGCAACTGGCGGATATTCGACCAGCTTTTATAACAACAATATGAGCGTGTATGCGCTTGTGTTGGGTTATAATGTAATCAAAGAAAGCGGGGGCAGCTATCACAACATCATTGATAGAAAAGCCCTGGTATATCGCAAATAAGGAGGACACAGCATGGCTTACAAGGAAATGAAACTGGAAAAGGGCGAGGCTCAGAGCTTGCATGATATGTGGAATGCGGGCATGACACCGCCGAAGAAAAAGGCAGCCACCAAAAAGACGGCTACCAAAAAATCAGCAGCCAAGAAGAAAGCAAAATAATCTGACTACCCTCTCCTGAGAAATCGGGCAGAGGGTATTTTATTGCAGAAAGTGAGGTGTGCCGTATGGCGAATACAAAAAACGTGGGCGGCCGCCCACCAAAATACACGGACCCGGAGGAGCTGGCAGAAAAGATCAATGCTTATTTTGAGTCCTGTGACGGCGAACTGTTAAAGGATCCGGAAACTGGGGATCCTGTACTTGATAAGTACCAGCACCCGATCTACATTAACCGCCGTCCCCCGACATCTGCGGGACTGGCAAGGGCTTTAGGATTCAGGTCCCGTACCAGTCTTTTTGATTATAAGGGGAAAAAGAAATTCAAGGACGTGATCGAGGATGCCATCTTGCGGCTGGAGGAACGCACAGAGGAACGCCTGTATGACAGGGACGGGGCGAATGGGGCTAAATTCAGTCTACAGAATAACTTCCGCTGGCGTGACAGCAACAAGGATGAGGAAAAGGCTCCGGCGGTCAATATCATCTGTGATATTCCCCGGACAGCCGCCCCGAAGCCCGAACCGGTAACACCGGATAAGGAACCGAATGCCGAAGATTGATGGTGTACGGCTCTCATCCCTTATAGCCCCTACGTTCTATCCGGTTCACTGGGATATTCAGGATGGGCTACACACCTATTACGATCTGTTCGGTGGTCGAGGATCCACAAAGTCCTCTTTCATCGGCACCGAGATTGTATTAGGAATTATGAATGATCCTGTAGCCAACGCGGTTATTTTCCGAAAAGTTGGTAATACTATAGGTACCAGCGTTTATGAGCAGATCTGGTGGAGTATCAATGAGATGGGTGTGCAGGACTTGTGGAAAGGTTCCACGAATCCGTACAAACTGACTTATAAGCCGACTGGGCAGGTGGTTTTGTTTCGTGGTCTGGATAAGGCCAAGAAAATGAAATCTATCAAGGTCGCAAAAGGATACATCAAATATCTGTGGTTCGAGGAATTAGATGAGTTTGCAGGTGAGGAAGAAATCCGAAGCGTGCAGCAGTCCGTTCTCCGAGGCGGTCCGAAGTTCGTTGTATTTAAGAGTTTCAACCCGCCGATCAGTAAATCCAACTGGGCGAATGCCTACGTTGCGAAGCCGCACAGACGCTCTCTGAGGCATAAATCCTGTTATCTGGATGTTCCCCCGGAATGGTTAGGCGAACAGTTCTTTGATGATGCTGAGGACCTGAAAGAAACCAATCCGAGAGCCTATGAGCATGAGTATCTGGGTAATGCAGTCGGTACCGGCGGCGAGGTATTTGACAATCTGGATCTGCGAGAGATCACGGATGCTGAGATTGCCACATTCGACCGTATCTACATGGGGATTGACTGGGGCTGGTATCCTGACCCGTTCCACTGGGGCAAGATGCATTATGATGCCAACCGAAAAATCCTGTACATATTCGATGAGTTCCGAGCAAATAAGATGAGCAATGCGGAAACCTGGAATACTCTGGTAATGACCAAGGGCGTGACAGGTTCCGACCTCATCACGGCCGACAGTGCAGAGCCTAAGTCCATCGGTGACTACCGAGATTATGGATCCCTCTGCCGTCCAGCTATCAAAGGTCCGGACAGCGTGCGTTATGGTATGAAATGGCTCCAGTCCTTAAAGGCTATCGTCATTGATCCGGTGCGCTGCCCTGCCACGGCAAAGGAATTTTCCGAATATGAATATGAGCGTACTCCAGATGATGAGGTAATGAGCAGCTATCCGGATGCCAACAACCACAGCATTGATATGACCAGATATGCTATGGAGCGTGTTTACAAGAGAAAAGGTCAGTAAAACTATTTTATTTCGTTCTTCTTTGTGGTATGATTCAATCATCAAACTACATGGGGGTAACACAATGACGAAAAGAATACTGACTATTCTTGTATCAATCATCGTATTTGCACTGGCATTTGCGGCGCTCTGGATATATGGATCAACAGGATCATTTCCATTTTTAGGATCTGTATTTCCATCCGGATTAACTGATGTACAATCTCCAACTGAACCTCCGAATTTGATAGGCGATTGGAAACAAAGCAATAGTGCATCAAAAGAGGATGCCATGATTGCTACTATCTCAGGAGATACCATTGAGGTGTACTGGAGTTCTCCAGACAGCCAATCTCTGTATTGGTCTGGTTCGTTTGAAGCACCAACGGAACCCGGAAATGAGTATTCATGGGTATCAAATAATGACCATGAAAAGACAGATTTCGGCATGATTGCTTCAAGTGATGATACGAAGGACTTCACTTATACAAATGGAGAACTGAGCTTTTCCGCATCTGCGGCCGGTACTACAATGACCGTTAGAATGAAAAAAGTTGACTAACATCCAAAGGACACGTTATGAGCGTGTCCTTTTCTCGTGCTTTTTCTTAAAATAGCGTTTGGTTTGTTCATGTTCATATTCAGTTTTAGAACCTTTGAAATTATCAAACCAATTCGGGTGTTGGCTCTTAAAGTTCCGCTCATATGCATCACCTTCTGTGAATAGCCCGTGTCTGTAATAGTTACGAATCACTTGGAGATAATCACGAACATCCCAAAGCATGTGAGATGCTTGCATAAGAGCTGTGACCTTATCGACAAATGTTGGTATTAAATGTGCATCTTTTACTATGCCACATCTGATTTTCAAGATATATGATAATTCAGAAGTGGCATTTTCTGTAACTGGGAGATCTGGTATTGGTATTGCCCTAACATCTTCCAAAACTGATAAATCATATGATATTCCGTCAGATATGATAATATCAGCTTGATAAGCGATGTCTCTATCTTCATAAAGGGAGTCGGGATTGTTTCGTGGGGCAACATCATACAGAAAACCATTTTTGAAATATGCGTATTTTAATTGTTCCATAGAGGAATCCTCCTTGATTGATTTGAGCATATAATACCCGATTGTGGTATCTATGGCAACTATGGAGAAAGCACAATTTATTTGACTTCGAGTTAAAAATATTTGACTAGTTAAATAAATTATGCTATAATAACATATTTATGCATTTTCAAAAATAGTGCTTGACTTTTCTTTGTGGCTACACTATAATTTGACTGTAGCCACAAAGAAAGGAAGTGAAAACGTATCGTGGGTATTCGTAAAGGCACCAAGCTGACAGATACCCCAAAAGAAAGAACTATCCGAGCGAGAATAGATGCAGAAACATCTCAAAAATTGGATTTTGTGATGAATGAAAAAAATATGACTCTCTCAGAAGTCATTCGTATGGGAATTGAGTTACAGTATCGTGCCGAAAAAGGTGAAAAATAAAAACAGCCGCTCCAACCTGGTAAGTTTAGCGACTGTTTAAAAGCTCACCAACACAACAAAGTGCTGATAAATATAATATATCTCATTTTGTTGTGTTAGTCAATAAAATTTAACACATAAAGGAGATAATATTATGGATAACAAGAGAAAACTGGAAATTCTGGAAAGCATCGCATTAGTAGCCTGGAACGCAACCGAAGCTGGAGAACTTGACAAGAGTGTTTATAGTGACGTGTTCGAGCTGTTCTTCAATGAGCTGCACGACCTCACAGCTGAGGGAGGTGCAACCGCATGATGAACAAATTACAGATTTTCAAGAATCCAGAGTTCGGCCAGATCAGAAGTCTTATGATCGAGGGCGAGCCGTGGTTTGTAGGAAAAGACGTTGCGGGGTCACTTGGATACAAAGATCACACAAATGCACTTAAACGCCATGTAGATGATGAGGATAAGATAAGGGAGTGGCAAATCGCCACCCCCGGAGGAAAACAAAATTTCGTTATCATCAACGAAAGCGGTCTGTATTCGCTCATCCTCTCCAGTAAGCTGCCGAATGCTAAGAAGTTCAAACGGTGGGTGACATCAGAGGTGCTGCCAGCGATCAGAAAGACTGGGAGCTACACGGCTCCTGGGGCATTGCCAGACAGAAAGCTGACTGCGGACGATTACCTCCGCGCCGCTTCCATCATCTCCACCTGCAAGAATGAACGGTTGCCCTATGTGCTGGATCTGTTAAAGAAAAGCGGGATCAAGGTTTCGCAGATCAAAACTGAACAGCATAAGGCCACGACTGGGAAAGATGTGGAGGGCGAAGCTCAAAAGGCGATCTATACCGCAAAGCTGGTATATGGTATCACCTATGCAGAGATAGGCAGGAGAACCGGCCTCACCAGGCAGCAGATCCGGAGGATTTACACTGGTGAGTACACCCCAACATTGGAAAGGGCAAAGCTCATCTGTGATACAGTCCAGAAATTGATTTCAGAAGTTGAATAGGTTTTTCCGAGAGGGAGCTATCAGAAATGGTAGTTCCCTTTTTTGGTGTTACAAACCTGTTACATTTCAAGAATTTTTTGTAACTTTGTAACATTTCGCCGTTACAGAGTTACATTCCAGTTACAAAAACAGTAACGGCGGAAACCCTCATAAACACTGGGCTTTTCCGTAAATGTTACAAAGTTACATATAGTCTTAATTGACTTATGAAATAGAGAGAATAGAGAGGAATATACCCCTCTATTCCGCCTGATGCGTACACGTCTATACGCGCGCGAGAAATCAGTAACAACAGGAGGTGAGTACAAACGAGCCTATTTAAGAATTTTATTTTGCAGATTGGGAGGGTGATTAGAAAGTTGATTCCATACAGAAGTATTGAGCAGGTCGAGGACTTACAAACCTCTCTGTCTACTGAAATGATAAACGCTTTGAGTGATTGGTATAATTTGTATCTCAACAAAGCCCCCTGGCTGTCAGAAAATGTGAAGTCTATGAACTTGCCAGCATTCGTCAGCTCTGAGATTGCAAGGCAGGTCGTACTTGAGATGAAATGGTCCATCACTGGAAAAGATTCTGCCGGGGAAACCGCGGATGCCGATGGAAATACCATTATGAATCCGAGAGCGGAATATCTGAAAAAAGAATTTGAGAAGTGCGTTTCAATTCTCAGGCAAAAGCTGGAGCAGGGATGCGCGGCGGGTGGTATGCTGATTAAGCCATATCCGAATATCGCAGACGGGCATCTGTATTTTGACTGGACGATGGATTGGTCTATTTATCCGATTGCATTTGACGATGATGGAAACCTCTCAGACGTTGTGATCCCGGACACCTTTACCGAGGGCAAAACTACCTATACCAGACTGGAGCGTCACACGGTTGAGGGAAACAATGTGCGGATCACACAGCGGGCGTTTATGTCGAATGTCCCGGATTCCATCGGTCGTGAGATTCCGCTGACAATGGTTGACCGCTGGGCATCTCTCACACCGGAGGCAACCGTCACGGATGCAGATGGCCCGTTGTTCGGCTGGTTCAAAGTAGCTTCTGCCAACAATACCGATGTTGACAGTCCTATGGGATCCGCTGTATTCAGCAAGGCAAGAGATGTTATCCGGGAAGCGGATGAGCAATGGTCCCGTATCCTGTGGGAGTTTGAGGGATCAGAGCTGGCTATTGATGTTGACCCGACCGCCCTACGTCCGAAAAAGGATGCAAGTGGTCGCATGGAAACACCGCACTTAAATGAACGTCTTTTCCGTCAGCTGGATATCGACAAGGGCGACCGAGATCTGTATGAGGTGTTTTCTCCGAACATTCGTGATGGATCACTTATTAACGGACTCATGCAGATCCTCTATCGAGCTGAGGACCTTTGCGGACTGTCCCGTGGTACGATTGCAGATGTCAACCAGTCAGAACGTACCGCCACAGAGCTTAAAATCAATAAACAGAGATCCTATGCCACTATCTCAGACAATCAGAAAGCCCTTGAGGAATGTTTGAGAAATGTAATCCGGGCGATGGATAAATACGCCACTGTCTATGGACTGGCTCCAGAGGGTGAATACGATGTATCTTTTGACTGGGACGATTCCATTCTTACCGACCGGGATCAGCAGAATCAGGAACGGCTTATGCTCCTAAATGCTGGTATCATCAGTAAGGTTGAATACCGTATGTGGTATTTTGGGGAAACAAAAGCTCAGGCAGAGGCCGCCATTCAGGCAGTCCAGCAGGAACAGACAGACGCAATGGCGGCTATGGCTCTGCTGCCGCAAGTCGGGCAACAGGGTGAATCACCTCCGGCACCTGAATAGTCTGGAGGTGTGATGGATGCTGAATCAGCAAGATCTTGAAAAAGCCATAGATGCATTACTTGATCGGTTCGAGGAAGTGAACCGATTTTTTGTTGCCAAAATTGCAGCACAGATTAAGAAAATCGGGGAACTGAACCAGTCCAGTGTCAACAGACTCACGCTCATGTCAGAAATGAATTTTGATATGTTCGAGATCAACAAAAAGCTGGCTGATGCAGTTTCCATGAGTACCGCCGATCTGTTCCGCATCTATGACAAGGCACTGAATGATGTGTACACAGACAGGAACTTTGCAAAGGTTCTAAAACAGGCTCCCCTCTCTGCCGCGCAAAACGGCCGGCTGAATCAATATGCTCAGTCAGTCAGTATGCAGACAGCCAACACCATCCAGAACCTATCCAATACCACAGCAACCTCCAGAGTATATCAGGAGGCAGTGGACAAGGCAGTGCTGGCAGTGTCTTCTGGGCTGACAGATTATAAGAGTGCTACACGGGAGATTGTGCGGGATCTGGGCTACAACGGTATGCAGGTACACTATGAGAGCGGATATCATCGCCGATTAGATACCGCCGTCCGTCAGAATGTGATTGATGGTGCCAACCAAATCGCTCAGAACGGATCAATCCTCATGGGCGAGATGCTGGGCTTTGATGCTTACGAGATCTCAGCTCATGCCAGAAGCGCCCCCGACCATGAACCGGTACAGGGACGTGTCTTTCTGAAAGCCGATTTTGAGAATATGCAGGCTGGACTCCCATTTCGGGATGCAGACGGCACCATGTATCAGCCGTTTCGCCGTCCTATCGGAGAATGGAACTGTATGCATATCGCAATGAGTTTTTCCACACAACACTCTGTCCGGCGGTACACCGATCAGCAGCTTGCACAGTGGAAAGCTGCCAACAATGAGGGCTGTGAAATAGGTGGAAAGCACTATACCATCTATCAGGCAACACAGCTCATGCGTCAGATTGAAACTGAGGTCCGGCGTCAGAAAGATACTGCTAACGCGGCGCGGCAAGCTGGGGACGATGTTCTCCGTCAGCAGTGCCAGAAGAAAATCAATGCCCTTGCAGCTAAATATTCACAGGTTGTTCAGGCATCCGGTCTTACATCCAGAAAGGATCGTATGACGGTCGAGGGATTTCGAGCGGTAAAGGTGAAATGATGGAGGTAGATTATGAAGTATAGAAAGAAACCAGTAGTCGTGGATGCTGTTCAGTGGACCGGTGAAAATCAACGTGAGATGTTTGATTTTCTTACCGATCACAAGCTGATGAACGATTATATGACTGCCAGCGGAAAGAATTTTTATGTTGACCATTTCAAGGTACCCGGCGGACTCATAATCAGAACATTGGAGGGTGAGCATATCGCCAACATTTCTGATTATATCATTCGTGGCGTAAATGGTGAGTTCTATCCGTGTAAAGCGGAAATCTTTGAGAAAACATATGAAAAGGTGGATGAAGAATGAAAAAATTATCAACAATTCAGAAAAGAGAAAATTTGAATGAGGTTTTCGCTGTGGATGAAAAAGGTCCAGGTGGTGCAAACCATCTGTATGTGGTGTACAAGGCTGGATCTGCTGCCTTAGAGGATAACGATTCTTCTTTGAGAGGAAATCCGGAAGATCTGCTTCTGACGCTCCAGATGCAGTGCGGACCGAGAAAAGAGGAAGGATCCTTACACGGTGTAATTGACACCGATCTACTGGAAATCGTTCGTGATCGACTGAAAGCATTTCAGGACGGTCCGTTTGCTTCCAGAGAAAATGCGTGCGCTCTTACTCATATCGAGGAAGCCCTCATGTGGATGAATCGTAGAGTCGAGGATAGAATCGAGCGCAATGTACTTGGCAAAAACCAGAAATAATACAACTCCCATTTGAGGGAGCTTTTCTTATGCCAATTTTTAGGGAGGATGCGTGATGGTCAATGCCAAAAGTGGTTTTAGTTAGCCGTATTGCAGCAGGACTGGATACGGACAGATATGTTTTTATCTTCGGCGATCATAGAGCTGTTCGCTTCTATGGTAGCCGGTACACAGACAAACAGGCAAAGAACATTTTTCTTGCCGAGCTAAAAGAACAGGTATCAGCGGGTAAATACCCCGATATAAAAATTCCCGGCATTGCAGGGGTTTAAATGCGATGGCGTCCCACACCGCAGAGTGCGCTGCGGATATATAAATCAAATCTAGGACGGCGGACACCCGGACCGCGGGACATAACGGTGCATCTCCGCAGAGTGACTGCGGCAATACAAATTAAATCTAAGGTGTTTAACAGGAGGGATAACTATGGATTTTTTAAAGGCATTATTCAATGGCGGTGCATTGACATACGATCAGTTGCTTGCGGCTGTGACCGAAGCAAAACTGAATGTGGTCAATATCGCAGACGGCTCTTACATCGCTAAGACAAAATTCGATGATAAGGTCGCAACACTCAATCAGCAGGTCAAGGACTTGCAGGATCAGGTTTCTCAGCGTGACGCAGATCTGTCAAACCTCAATGAGCAGCTCACAGCGGCTCAGGCAGACGCAGGAAAGCTCCCAGAGGTACAGAGTTCCCTTGCTGGCTTACAGTCCAAATATGAGGCAGATAAGCAGGCGTGGGAGCATAAGAACGCACAGCAGGCTTATGAGTTCATGGTTCGTGAGCGTGCAAACGGTCTGAAATTCACATCTGCTGCCGCAAAGAGAGATTTCGTCCGTGAGGCAACTGGCAAAGAGTTCAAGGTGGACGGTGAGTCTTTACTTGGCTATGACGAGTTCGTAACCAAGTACAAGGCTGACAATCCGGGAGCTGTGGTCGAGGATAAACCGGCGACACCTACACAGCCGACTATTGTGGTTCCGACCAACAATCCGAATCCGGCTGCTAAAAAGGGACTCATGGATATGATGAAAGCCAAAAATGAAAACCCAGATATGATTGTCAATTTTGACTAATCAAAAAAAATGATGTTCAAATTTGAAAGGAGAAATACACATGGCATTATTTGATTCCAAACTTTTCAATGGCGAGGTGTTCCAGCAGTATGTTGACCGCCTCCCGAATCCGAATAAGACAGAGCTTATTAAGTCTCGTGCAATTCGTCCGCGCCCGGATCTTGCAAGCGCAATGTCCGATCAGGTAGGCGGAAACTACATCACAACCCCGCTGACCGGTCTTATTTCCGGTTCTGCCCCGCAGAACTATGACGGCTCTACTAACATTGAGTCCCACAACACAAAGACTTTCAGCCACTCTCGTGTCGTTGTTGGTAGATCTAACGCATGGACAGAGCGTGATTTCAGCTATGATATCACAGGCGGCGAGGACTTTCTGGAGAATGTGGCACAGCAGATCGCTACTTACTGGGATGAAATCGACCAGGCTACTATCGTTCATATCCTGAACGGTGTATTCAACATGACTGATAAGGAAGGCAAGAAGTTTGTTGATGCTCACAGCTATGATGTGACTGCAAAGACAAACAGCGAGGGTACACTTGGCTGCATGGATGGTACTACTCTCAATACTGGTATGCAGCGTGCTTGTGGCGATAACAAGAGCAAGTTCTCTCTGGCTATCATGCATTCTGCTGTTGCTACCAACCTTGAGAACTTACATCTGCTGGCGTACTTAAAGTACACAGATGCAAACGGTATGCAGCGTGACCTTGCAATCGGTACTCTGAACGGTCGTACTGTTCTGGTTGACGACACTATGCCGTTTGAGGAAGTAAAAGAAACCTCAGTAGGTAAGGGTGACGGATATACCAAGTACACAACTTATGTACTCGGTGATGGTGCTATTGAGTACACTGACTGCGGCGCAAAGGTTCCGTATGAGATGGATCGTGATCCGGCCAAGAACGGTGGCGAGGATACTCTGTATTCCAGACAGCGTAAGTCTTTCGCTCCTTACGGCATCAGCTTCACTAAGAAAACTATGTCAACTGCATCTCCAACTGATGCAGAGCTGGAGAACGGCGGAAACTGGGTACTGGTAAATTCTGGCGAGGGATCCAGCACAGAGTATATCGCTCATAAGACTATCCCGATCGCCCGTATCATCTCCAGAGGTTAATCCTCTGGAGAAAGGAGGGATGCAGCTATGTATCTGACTTATGATGAGTATAAAAGCTATGGTGGTACTCTCTCCGAAACGGATTTTCCCGTACTGGAGTTTAAGTGCCGAAAACGCATTGACCGGCTGACAGATTGCAGAGTTCAGAACATGGCAAGTGTTCCGGAAGCTGTCAAACTGTGCATGATGTCACTCATCAAGCTGGAAAACACTGTAGGCATCGAAGCACAGGCCGAGAATCCCGTTGTTACGTCTTACAATACAGATGGCTACTCAGAGTCCTATGGAAAGGCTCTGGGGGCTTCTGAGGCGTCACAGGAGATGAATAAGACTGTGCTATCTATGCTCTACGGCGAGCTGGATGATAACGGCGTCCCTCTGCTTTATCGGGGGGTGACTGGATATTGAGATTATGCAATGAAACAATAACCGTGTTCAATGCAAGGCTGGATGGGGAAACTGATATGGATGTGTATTGCAGTACGATCATATCTGGTGTTTCCTGGTTCAGTGAAATCGCAGCCAGCGTGGAAGGTGCTGGTGGTTTAAAAGCAGCCAATAAATTCACGATCCGTGTTCCAATAGATGCGGATTTTTCTGGTAAGGCATATGCGGATCCTATCGCATATGCAGGAGGTGATCCAAACTATCTATTCACCCTTAAAAACGGTGACATTATTGTTCGAGGTGCTGTGACGGAACAGGGCTTACGCCCCGCAGATCTGAAAAAGAAATATCCTGAAATCGTTACGATTCTGGGTGTGACAGATAATACCCGCGCGCCGCGTTCAAAGCATTGGAAGGTGGTGGGTGCATAATGGCAACCACAATCAAAGCAAGGCTTGAGTGGAAAGGCAATGGAGATCTGCTGAAAAAAGCCAACCTTGAAAAAGGCGGACTGGTTCAGCAGGTCATTGACAAAGCTGTCATTGACTGGAATATGCAGTATTGTCCGATGGAAACCGGGACCCTTGCCAAAAGCCCATACTCCGTCACAGAGATAGGCAGCGGTAAGGTGGTTTATCCCGGACCATATGCCCGGTACCTCTACTATGGTGAGGTCATGGGTCCGAATATTCCGGTGTTCGAGGACGATAGCGGAGAACCTACACGGTTCTTTTCTCCGCCTGGACAGAAAAAGCATCTGACCGGCCGTCAGCTGGAGTTCAGCACGGACCTCAATCCACTGGCCGGTGCTTTCTGGTTTGAGCGAATGAAAGCCGATCATATGGACGACATTTTGAAGGAGGCGAAATCTGTTGCCGGAGTTAAATAACACGGAACAGCTCCGGAACTGGTTTCGTACCTGTCCGGTGCTTCAAAAGGGTTCCAGATTCCGGGTAGACCATCTGGCAGAGAACCCAACGGAGTATGCGATCTACGCTGTTCCATCCACAATCAATTACAGAGAGAATGTGCTTGGTGAGGAAATTCCTCTGCCGACACAATCTCTCAATTTTATTTTTGCATCCAGAGAATCCTATGGTGCGGACGTACAGCAGAATTTAGCTAACCTTGGCTTTTATGATGCAGTGGTCTGCTGGGTACTGGAGCAAAACGCTTTGCGGAATTTCCCGACCATCAATGAGGGACAGGTGAAATCTATCGTCCCTACTCTCACAGCTTACCCGGCTGAGGTTGGGAGCAGCGCCGCAAAGTATCAGATACAGTTAAAAATGACTTATAGAAGGGAGATATAAGAATGGCAAGACTTGACAGAAACAGAGGTATGTTCTTTGGTTCCTGGGAAGGTACTACATGGGAGGCCATCGGTAAAGATAATGATGATCTTTCCAAAGAGCTGAACCCGGATACTGAGAAATCAAAGAACGTGCTTGGTGAATCCACTTTCAAACATTCTGGTTATGAGCCGGAAGTTGATGTGGATCCGTATTACATGGATCCAGACAGAGCCATGTATGAGAAGATGCTGGAAAATGCCCTTGAGGAAAAATACGGTGAGGAAGACTGTATGGGTAAATTCGCAGAGGCATTTTTCACGAGCGCAGACAAAGAAAAGAGAACTATGACGGGCTACTGCTTCGTGCGTGATGCCTGGTTCGTTCCAAAGTCTGTCGGTGGCGATACATCTGGTTATGCGATTCCGTATACCTGTACACCTGTAGGTGCGATGGTCAAAAAGAAAATCGTTTACGATATGCAGACCAACGCAGCTACTATTACAGAGTGGACTCCGGCTTAAAGGGTCCACTCAATTTTAAAAAAAGTGCGTAAAACGGAGGTAATAAAATGGCAAAGGTTAAAAAACTGAAAACTGTACAGACAACTGAGGTATTACAGGGGGTTGTTGATGATGGTACACGGAAAATTCCGATTGTGAATAAGTTTGGAAAGCTGATTTGCAATGTGTATATCCGCCCATCTGACCTTTCTATCATTGACCGATATCAGGATCTCGTAAAAGATTTTGATGAGATTGTGAAGCCCTTGGAGTCCCTTGATATTAAGAATGACGGTACCGCTTCTTTCGATTCGGACTGGAAGATTCTGAAATCTGTTGAGGACAATTTAAAGCAGCGTATCAATGAGCTGTTCGACATGGAGGAAGCCGATGAGATCTTTGCAAAAAGAAACCCGTTCTCATCTATCGGTGGGGAGTTCTTCTGTGCGAAAGTGCTTCATGCACTTGAGAATGTCATTGTTTCTGCTATTAACGAGGAAGCTAAACTGTCTAATGAACGTACAGCCAAGTATTTGTCCGATCTGCCAGATGCGGAGGTAAATGCCAATGCTGGGGACGCTACCGACAACGCTTAATGTAAACGGCGTTGATTATGATATCCGAACGGATTTCAGAAATATTTTACAGATTATAACCGCTTTCAATGCACCTGAGCTGACCGATCAGGAAAAGGCTTATGTGTGTTTGAAGCGGCTTTTTGTTGCTCTCAATACAATCCCGGCAGACGATTATACGGCGGCATATGAGGCGGCTGTGGCGTTTATCGAGCATCAAATTGAGGAAGACCGTCCAAGTCCACGGATTGTGAACTGGGAAAAGGATGAGGCACTTATTTTTTCTGCAATCAATAAAGTAGCCGGAAAAGAGGTGCGCTCAGAAAAATATATGCACTGGTGGACCTTTCTTGGGTATTTCCAGAGTATTGATCGAAACGATACATGGGGCTGTGTTCTTGTCATTCGTCAGAAAAAGGCGCAGGGAAAGAAACTGGAGTCCTATGAGAAAGAATTTTATTCTGCAAATCGAAATCTTTGTTCTGTGGATCCTCCGAAAAAGAGGAAATCTCAGAAAGATATTATGCAGGATATGTTTGAGGAACTTCTGGAGAAAGGAGGGGATGAATAATGGCTGAAAATGCAGATGGCTCTATTGTTATTGACACAGAATTAGATAGTGACGGATTTAAAAAGGGGTCTGACAAACTGCTTGCTGCCGTTGAAGATCTTACCGGGGCTGTTGACAACCTGGGGGATAACATGATGCATTCTTTTCAGTCAGTCATTCCCCTTTTACAGAGTATCGCTGCTTCTGCCTCTCAGATTTATAATCAGATGGCTGCAAGTGGTCAGCAAGCAGCAGCCGCAAACCAGCAGGTTACTGACAGCAGCCAGCAGGCGGCCGCCGCTGTTCAGCAGACAGCTCAGGCAGTCCAGAGTCAGGGACAGGCAGTTGACACAATGGGTCAGCAGACAGCGAATGCGGAACAGGCTACACAGCAGGCATTCAATAATGTGCAGCAGACAGCTCAGGAAGCTGCACAAAATATTGCCAATGCCGGACAGCAGGCTCAGTCTTTTGGTACTGATCTGAGTGAGGCTGTATCTTCATCCTCATTTAACAGCAGTATTAACGCGGCTGGCCGGTCATGTAATACTCTGGTAAATCAGATTCAGAAAATCAGCGATGCGGCAGAAATCGGATTCAACACGGATACTCAGATTGATAAATTTGCTCAAAAGGTAGGACACGCACGCGATAGCGTAACTGCAATGGAGCAGAAATTACAGGAGCTTGGCTCTCAGAAAGTATCTACCACTGAGTTTGAGCAGTTGACTAAAACCACGCAGAAAGCGGAACAGGCTTTGCTTCAAATGTATAACCGCCGGGAACTCATGGAGGATATGGGTGTCAAGGAAAGCTCCGCACAGTGGAAACGTCTTGCTATTCAAATTCAGTATGCAGAGGAACAGCTTGCACGCTATGAAGCAAATCTCGCAGGCATGGAAGCCAATGGAACAGCTTATGTTACTGGCTCCAGCACACAGGCATTTCAGGACATCGCCTCACAGCTCTCTCAAGCATCTGGAAGTCTTTCAGAAACTGAAAGTTGGTTATCCACAATCAAACAGGTGCCGGGAGCTGCTGGCACAGCTGCAAGAGTGCTTGGCACATTTGGGTCCGCCTTAAAGGTAGCTGCTTCTGGGGCTTTGAGACTCGGCAAGGGTATTGCATCTGTTACCTTCAAGGGACTTGCCGCCGGTGTAAAAATGGCAATCAATCGGTTAAAAGAATTCGTTTCTCATAGCAAGAATGCAGAGCTTACTTCAAAAGGACTAGTAAAATCACTTACAAAGTTGAAAACAATAATGGTGAGTCGAATAAAGGAAATGTTTGTAACTGCAATTTTCAATCAAACAAAAGAAGCCCTTAATTCGCTAACCAAGTTTTCCAGCACTTTCAATAGTGCTATGAGTAATCTGAAAAACAGGTCTACCGAGCTGTCAGCCAATATGGCGGTTGGGCTTGGTAATCTTATAACAGCAGTCGAGCCTATTCTTTCAAAAATTATCGGTGCCCTTTCAAAAGCGATGAGTTATCTCAACGCTTTTTTCGCTATGTTGGGTGGAAAATCCACTATGACTGTAGCGAAAAAGCAGACAGCTTCTTATGCTGATTCTCTGGATAAAGCCGGGAAATCTGCAAAAGAACTGAAAAATCAGCTCATGGGATTCGATGAAATCAATCGTATGGAAAAACAGGACGACAGCTCATCCGGTTCCGGATCATCTGGCACAGGCGGGGATCTCTTTGAACAGGTTCCGATTGATTCTGTACTTCCAGCAGAGGTACAGGCTTACTTTGACCGATTGAAAGCCGCAATACAGGCTGGTGACTGGGAAGGTGTTGGCCGGATCATTGCTGAGGGACTTAATACCGGTATGAAAATCGTTGACGATTGGATCAATACGGTACTTCGTCCTATGGGTGTTACCTGGGCTTCCAGAATCGCCCGTATTCTCAATGGACTGGTAGATGGCTTCGATTGGCAGCTTTTTGGTAAGACAATCGCAGACGGCATCAATGCTGGATTCGATATTGTCAATACATTCCTGTCAACCTTTAACTGGTTAAAACTTGGTGAGGGCATCGGAACGGCTATCAATGGCCTGTTCGATAACATCGAATGGGATTTACTTGGTGAAACCTTTGCGAATAAGTGGAATGCTCTGATTGATACGGTATATGGCATCGTCTCAACTGTAGACTGGGCCGGTATCGGATCATCCCTTTCAACTTTCGTAAACAGCTTCGGTGAGAATTTACATCTGGAGCGTGTCGGTTCGATTGTAGCGCAGGGACTTAATGGCATCCAGAAAACAGTGCAGGCGTTCATAGACGGCGTGCATTGGAAAGAGGGAGCTACACGGGTCGGCAATGCGATCAATGATATGTTCTCACAGGTTGACTGGGTGGCTCTTGGTGGCACTATCACAAGTGGATTCAACACGATTGTAACGACTCTCACTACTCTGATAGCTACAGTAGACTGGAATGCTATTGGAAACGATCTCGGACAATTCGTGAGTAGTATTTTCACAAACATAGATTGGGGAGCCATTGGAAGTTTCTTTAGCGAGGCCTTTATAGGTGTATTCAGTCTTATCGCTGGACTTATTGAAGGGATTGATTGGTATGAAGTAGCAAGCAGCCTTACAAGCGGGTTGATTGATTTTATCACTAATGTTGATTGGCTACAGCTGATCGGTACGCTTGCAGAATTGCTTATCAGTTTTGTTGGTGGTGCTGTACAAGTTCTTTTAGGTGCAATCGGCGGTTTGTTTGAGGGTCTGGCTTCTGCTTTTTCTGATGTCGGACTCAATTCAATTGCCGGATTCTTCAAAGGAATTGGAGACGCGTTAAAAGATGTCGGAAACTGGATTAAGACAAATATTGTTGATCCGGTTGTAAATGCGGTTAAAAATTTCTTTGGAATCCATTCTCCATCTACAGTTTTTGCCGATATCGGTGATAACTTGATTGCAGGATTGTTCAATGGAATTTCTGGTGCCTGGAGTACAATAACCGGATTTTTCGATGGTGCCCTTTCTGGTTTAACCTCTCTGATTGGTGGAGCTTGGGACAACATAAAATCCACAGCTTCGTCAGTTTGGAACGATCACATTGCACCAACCCTGTCCTCAGCTTGGGATGGTATCAAAAATACGGCATCCTCTACATGGTCAAATGTGAAGGAAACGGTTACTTCAAAATTCACTCAGGCGAAAGACTCCCTTTCGTCAACTGCATCAAACATTGGTTCCGGTTTATCTGGAGCTTGGTCTGGTGTAACTTCCACTGCTTCAAGTATGTGGGAAAATGTGAAATCCACAGTGACCTCAAAATTCACTCAGGCACAGGGGCTTTTATCTGGCACTGCTCAGTTAATGCAGTCCACCTTATCTCAGAAATTCTCTGGAATCCTCAGTGATTCCACACGGAAATTTGAGAACATCCGCAGCACTCTTGATCGGGCATCTCAGAACTCGAACAGTGCTGTTGTGCGTAACTTTGCAAGCATGGCATCTAACATGATATCCAACATGAGCAACGCCGCCCGTTCTATCCAGAATCAGGGATGGTCAAGTGTTGGTTCAAATATCTGTTCTGGTATTCAGTCCGGTATCAACCGTGGCTGGAGCTGGCTGTCAAGTACAGTTTCCAACCTTGCATCCAGTCTGTTACGCTCTGCAAAAAGCGCACTGGGTATCCATTCGCCGTCCCGATTATTCCGGGATGAGGTCGGTGAGAATATTGGCCTTGGATGGGCGGAAGGTATCGAGGGCACGGAAGGAACTGTTCTCAAGACAGTGGCCAACGTGGCAAAAGGCATCACAGCCAATGCAGAAACAGAAATGCCGGAGATTCAGTATTCTGGTGACAGTATGCTGAGTGGGCTGGATGCGGTAGCAAATAAGCTGTCTGAGGTAGCTGCTATCTTCCAGAACATCGGAAACATGATAGCCGCCACAGGAGGACTCATAGTGCCTCAAATCAGCGCCGGAACTGTCGTACCATATAAAACCCGTGTGGACGGTGGAAACGGCAAGGATGAGCCGGATACAACGCCTAGTGGCGGTCAGATAGACTTGATAGATGCGTTACAGCAGATGTTTGAAGCCGTGATTCAGGCTATCGAGGACAAGGACATGGACGTTGTGATCGGTGACGATGAGATTTGGTCAGCCAACAACCGGCATAACAAAAAGTTGTCTATCATTAAGGGGGTAACATAATGAACCGAACGCGAACAAACGCTTTTCAGATTGATGGAAAGCCCATGCCAGCTCCGGATCGTGACATGGATTCCTCTTATGAGGACATTGATGCGCCGGACTCTGGCCGTACTCTGGATGGTGTCATGCACAGGGCTGTGCTTCGTTTTGATGTAGCGAAATGGCCTTTTGTGTATGGCACACTATCCGCAGATGATTATAAATATTTGCAGTCACTATTCAGAGGTAAAAAAGAATTTAAGTTTACCTACCCAACACCGGAGGGGGCTAAGACAGTTACCGCTTACCGGGCAAAATGGGGAATCACGTTGCGAAACTACACAACGGGAGAATGGAAAAATTATAAATTTAACATTGTTGAATGTTAGGAAGGAGGAAAGATCGTGCAGTATAAACTTATCAAATCAGACGGAACAGAGCTTGACAGCAGCACGCTTTCCTCTTTTTCGTTTACCGGATGCGTGAATGCAGAAACAGATTTAAAAATTGGAAGTGCCTGTTCCGATGCGTTGGAGTTCTCATTGTGGGGTTCCAGTGATGTCGGACTGGGTGCTTTACTGAAATGCTATAAGATACCGGACTCAGGAGAACCTGTAAAAATTGGTGAGTTCATTTCTGAAAAGCCCCGTCAGGTATCCAGAAACGTGTATAGCGTTACCGCATATGACCGAATGTCTACTTTGGAATCCTCTTGCACGGATTGGCTTGCAAAAACGGCATTCGTGACCGGTACGGAAACGTACACACTGGTGGATTTCGCAAAGCTGGTGGCAGCTCAGAAAGGGATTGAGCTTGGCGATACATCCGCCCTGCTGAATAACACATTTATTGTGCATCCGTTTAAATTGGATTCTGGCACATACCGATTACTGATCCAGTATATCGCAGAGGTCGGAGGCTGCTTCGCTCACATGGATGCAGATGGAAAGCTGGCTTTCAAGTGGTACAAAAATTCATCAAAGAGTCTGGCACCGACAAAGGCAGACACAGTTCTTGGCCTGTACGCACACACGCATGATGATTATACCGTTCGCGGTGTGAGCGCCGTTCACTTTTCTGCATCTGAGATGGAAGTGACAGCCGGATCCGGTACCAATGTGTACGAGATTGGAAGCAATCCTATTCTGGAATACGCTCAGAAAGAATCTGTGCAGCAGGCTCTCGATAACATCAAAGGCCGTCTTGCGCTGGTGAGCTACGTTCCGTCTGATTCGCAGATTTTGGATACCACAGAGGTATCCGCCGGGGATATTATCCCGGTCACGGACGAAAACGGAAATAACTTTTCTACTTTGGTAATGTCAACGGTCTGCAAGGCAGGCTCTTATATGCGTGTTACCTCTACAGGTAATGAGGGACGGGATTCTGCTACCGCTGTGCATGATAGCCAGAGTAAGGGCTACACCAAAGAAGAGGCAAAGCGAACCATCTTTCAGCAGATGGCAGCTGTCAAGAAAGAACTGGAAGAAAGCATTCGTGGTGTCAAGAGCGGCTGTAAGGTTGAGCATTATAACGATGATGGCCAGATCTACGAGACGTTGTATATCGACACGATGGATGAGAATACAGCGAGAAATGTTCTCAGAATCAACAATGCTGGTATCGCTTTTTCAAAAAACGGTATCAATGGCGAGTTCACACAGGCAATCTCCATTGACGGCGGACTGGTAAATGAGTGGATCAGCACATGGCGGCTGACCGCTGATGTAGTGGTTGCCGGTATCCTGAAAAGTGCTGACGATGGAAAGAGCTTCTATCTCAATCTGGATACCGGAGAATTTCACATGAACGGCATGGCTACAGAAAGTGATATCACCTCAGCCGTGGAAGCCAATAATGAGCAGTTCAACCTCAAAATTAAGGATGTGAACGGCAAGTACATTGAGCTGAAAGAAACACTTGACGGCGTGACAGTCACAACAGAAACGGGAAAAACCCTCATCAATGGCGGTTCGATCAGCACTGACAATCTGTATCTTACCAGACTGTTATCCAAAACCAGTACAAAGAGTTATGTTGAGATGCTGGAAAATGGATTGAATTTTGTTCTTGGAAATGCAAATACAATCGGTATCGGATATTACAACTCAAAGATTCCTGAACCATATATTCTATTCGGTGCCGGACTGGAAGACAATGCATCTGCTGATGGCATGATCCGCCAGTATAAAAACGGAATATGGATAGGAAACAGTGTTGACCGATCCAGTGGAGAGATTTCCGGGGGAACCGGTATCTTTGTGGATACTGTGAACAACATTGTGTACAAATATGTCAACGGACAGCCATATATCATGGCAGATAATACTACAGTAGTATCCGTATTCGGATAAGGAGGTGGAGGGTGTGAGTGATTTTCCGATTGGCAATGTTGATTTCGTCCGGCAGGAAGAATCCACCGCATCCTCTGTCAAACTGAGTGTTTATTTCAGTGCTGGTGATGGCTATTACCAAATGGTTAAATTCAGGACTAGGATACACATATCTGGATCTGGAATTGATAAAACGGTATATGCAAATGAGTGGACATTTGGTCCCATACTTAATTATGTTGATTCATACCAGAAATGGCAGTTTATAACAATAGACGGACTTCCATCTGGAAAAACGTTTATGTGTGTGGCTACTCTTTTATATTGCGTATATGAGGACGGCTCATCAAACGATACCTCAGATTTATCTGGAGATTGGAAAACAACGGGGAAGACCTGTAGATACGTCACAACAACTGTTGGAATGCCCGATTCGTTTAATTGGAATGGAACGAATTATAGTCGGTATCACGGATATATTGATTCTGGCTATGCAACAAGATTTCAGCTGGATAGCACAGGAGCTTCTGTAGAAGCTCCTTATTATTTTAATGCAACAGCAGAGCAGACTCAAAAAGCATACAAGTCCATAACAACTGGCGGACTAACGACAGACTTCTTAACAAGAGTGTGGAATGATATTGTGGATAGGGTTTCTTGGGTTCAAGAAGCGTGGGGATATAAACAGAAATTATCAGACACTTCTGGTGCTATTGGAGCCGCGTACTTGTATGACATTAAACCAATTTACAGACAGCAACCAGTTCCCGGAGGTATGCTATTACTTGCGGGGAGCGCAATGAATGCGGATGTGTTCAATCAGGTAATAAATGCTATTCCTATTGTTACAACATGGCCCTGGGAAAAAGAATTAGGCAGAAAAAATATAAAATCCGGTGATATTTGCAAAGGCTCTTATTTCATTGCGCTTGTAAATGTATTGAACCGTTGGATATCACTTGTCCCTGTACCATTTGCAATAACAGATTCTTTTTCGCATAGCATGGCAGGAAAGGTGAATCAGCTGCCATCTGTACCTTTTGAATCGGGCTATGCGTTTAAAACTACATACAATTTTTCAATACTGGATGCAGGAGCAATAAGTGTTTCACACAGCGGAAAAATTGGAAGTCTCTCTGATATTATCGACCTCACAGTCGAGAATGGAGTGCTTCCGTTTGCGAGTCAGTTTAACTTTTTTGATTTCAATACTGAAATGTGTAAAGCTGCTTCTGTGGATGCCTGCGTTATAGGCGAGTTTAATGGCACCATTAAGCAGCCAACTCATGCGATCAACATGAGTTTTGCTGATACGCTTCTATTGCAAAATACGGGACATGTTCCAGACATGGGCGGCACTATTGATTTGACCGCGCCGCAAGGTTGCGTCATTGGAGATCACAGCTACACACTGCATACGCAGGCTGAGTTCCAAATTGGAGCTGCGTCTTCATTATGTTTGGAGCATAACGGAATCTTTGGTGTTGTGAATACGTTCACACTTACACCAAAAGACAACGACCAGTCAGTCTTAGAGGGGACTATCGGAATCATCGGTACTGTAGATGAAATGCTTACAGAACCGGGAGTTATCATGGATTATTCAAATCAGTTTAATATCGCTGCTGACTTTGCAATGTCCTCATCTACAGGAAATGTCATGGATCAGGATATGCAGATTCGTGTATCTGGTGAATTTGACTTTACTGCATCAACGATTATCCCGTTAGAACTTGACGGAAATATGGGAATGTCTGCAACTGTGGACGATATGCGTATAGGCAATATTTACGAAATTCCTAATGGATTCGCAAATGTTTCCATCGAACCTGTATCCGAGGCTACCGCAATTACCACTATTGATCTTGGTACTACGATTGCAAATGTTGGTGTATCTGTAAGTGCAGAAAATAATAGCAATAGTCCTATCGAGCTTACTGGTGATGTGAATGCATCCATTGACTTGAGCAAATCTGCTCTGAACAGTCAGAAAGATGTTTCAATCTCTGGTAGCGTAGGCGGTGTGATTAAATCTGATTCTGAGGTTAATACCGCTAAATATCAAATCATTGATGGATCCGCAAATGTTTCCATCGAACCTGTATCCGAGGCTACTACAAACAAACCTGCCGGTCTTGAGAGTCATGAGGCTCTACTCACTGAACGGTCAACTGGTGAATTGGTTCGCAGACCGTTTGTTCCGACTACGGGATCAGCTGATATCACAAGCACTGTAGGTGCTGACATGGATACGCTGAACATGGCACGCACGAGAGCCGTATCCACAGATACAAAAATTCTTTCTGTGGGAGCTGCTGAAATGGATGCATCAAAGGGACAGAAAGATGCAGAAATCGAACAACTTGAAACAATCAGTACCGAGGCGGTTATGACCTATAAGGTTCCTACCGCTCTGAGCGATGCTGAGACGGTCAAATTTGCTTCCATTGCTGAGATGGATAAATCCAGCGGACATATACTTGAAAACGAATCTGAGCCTATTCTGGTTCGTTCTGAGGCATCCGTAACACTGGAAACAGTTTCTCTCATACTTGCATCTGAGCTTGATGATACTCTGATATCTGAGCTTGATGATAAATTTGCTTATGATGCAGAACGTATCATAAGAATTACTGAAAACGATGATTCAAATACAAAATAGGAGGTATTAACTATGGCATTATCAGAAGAATGCAAGACAACAGTTTTAAAGGCAATGACAGGACAATCGAATTATGCAACTATTGCTCCAACTTGTTTTATCGGCTTGTTAAAGAACATTACTGCATCAGGAGACACTGTGTCTTTTGTTGAGCCTGAAACAGCAAACGGATATGGAAGAACACAGATCGGGCAGTATCAGAACAATGCAGGTTTTCTTATGGGAACACCTAAAGGGGGGAAAATTACAAATTCACAGATTGTATATCTCCCGGAGGCGACCGCAGATTGGGGTACCGTGACCCATTTTGCGCTGTTCAATTCTGCCACAGGCGGAAAACCGTTCTTATGGGGGGCGTTATCAGATCCGGTAAACATCCCATCTGGATACGTTCCACTGTTCCGTGTCGGCAAGCTGTCAATCAGTATTGAATAAGGAGGTACATACAATGGCAAAATTTATTGAGTTGGAAGCTGAGGTAACAGAAAATCTTGATGTTGAGTTGTCCGAAAAAGACAGCTCAAAAACTGATGATAAGGAGGAATCTGAGTAATGGCAGTATCAACAAGCTATGCAAACACCATCCTTACTGCGCTGTTCCAGGGAGCCACTATTGGACTCTCTACGACAGCACCGAATAAGGCAGGCGGGAATATTACAGAACCAGCCTCAAGTGCCGGATATGCCCGCGTACAGGCTTCACAGGGCAGCTTTCAGGCAGAGGACGGAAAGATTACCAACAAGGCTTATGTGTATTTTCCAGAAGCAACAGCCAGCTGGGGAACAGTAAGCCATTTGTGCATATACGGCGGTGACACGCTTCGTTATTTCGGTGCATTCACCACGCCGCGCCAGATTGCGGCAAGTTCCGTTCCGCTGTTCCGTCCGGGAGCATTGAATGTAACTATGACAGATTAAGATTTCACAGGAGGTATTATTATGGCGAATTATGTAGAACTTGGATATGACGGAAATCTTTCAATGGCTGAGATCATTGCAGCCGCCAAGGGCAGTGAGGATGAATCAAAGGAGCCATCTGAAAAGGACGGTGAGTAAACATGCCACTTACCTATAAAGCAGCAAATTTATTTCTGGATCATTTGGTAGGGACAGATTTGATTGAGGGGAGAGGAACCAGTGTACATATTGGTCTTTCTTCCACTGCACCGAATAGGGATGGGTCTGGCTACACAGAACCGGCGGCATCCACGGGGTATGCAAGGGTCGGTATTGGTAAAAATACAAATTTGCAATGCATGGAAAAAGCCAAAAGCGGGGCTGCTACAAATGAGTCCACCATATTTTTCCCGGAGGCATCTGCAAACTGGGGAAAACTTACATACTACCTGTTATTTGATGCAGCTAAAGACGGAAATTTACTGGCCTATGGACCATTAGATGATCCAATATCTCCAGAAAAAGGAAAAGTTCCTATTATCCGTCCGGGAAATCTTACAATGACAATGAGGTGATGCTATGGCAGCTGAGAAAACAGAAAACTTAGGGCTGACCTTATACCCGGATATCACCGGAGTATATCAGCGTGAGCTTAGAAAATCTTACGAGGAAAATTTCCGGACAATAGATGCAGAGGTTCCGAAACTGGAAAAACGATTAAAAGATTATGTCGATGAGGCACTGGGGGTGATTGAGAATGGCACTTACTGAAAAGCTGTCAGCTATCGGTGATGCGATCCGTGAGAAAACGAATACAACTGAAAAACTGACACTTGATGAGATGCCTCAGATGATTTCCATGATCTCCGGTGACGGCGAATCCATCAAGCCATATATCAATTTTTATGACTGGGACGGAACGCTCCTGCATCAGTACACCTTGTCGGAGTTTTCCAAACTGGAGGCTCTGCCGGAGCTTCCAGACAATCTCCCCGGATATACAGCTGTGGAGTGGAACTACGATCTGGATACAATCCTTGCTATGCAGTCACACGTCAATGTCGGTGCAATCTATAATCAGAGTGATCCGGAGGAATCCACACCGGAATCCACACCCGATCCGGTGTATGTGGACGGCACAAAGCTCTATCTGCATATTACGAAAGAAACGAATGTTACTCTGTACTTTAGGCAGTCTGTAGCAAATGGCGTGTCAATCTTCTGGGGCGATGGTGAATCAAGTGGCTCTGGCACTGGCTACGGTACTACGAACATTTCTGTATCACACCAGTACGCTCCCGGAGATTATACAATTACTTTTGTATTGGCAGAGGACTGTAAGCTGACACTGGGACAGGCAAGATCCGATTATAACGTGATGGGTACATCAAACATAAATAGTAGTGATTCTTTTCAGTCGGTGAAAACGCTGGTAGCTGCTGAAATTGACCTGAGAAATACGATTGTTTCTTATGGTGCGTTTAAAAGCTGCTATAGGATGAAATCGGTCGTATTTGGTGACGGAGAAAGCTCTACTGTAGGTTCTTATGCTTTTCAAAACTGTTTTGCTCTGGAAAGCATTACTCTTTCAAACAGCATTACAAAAATAGAGTCTTCTGCTTTCAGCTATTGCACTGCATTACAAAGTATTGAGATTCCTGCATCCGTTACCTATATAGGCTCAAATGCTTTTGAATATAGCTACTCATTGGAATCTGTTGCTATTTATGGAGTGCTATCTTCCTTTGGGAGTCAGACTTTTAGAGACTGTAGGACTTTGAAAAACGTGTCATTAGTTTCGGGACTGACATCTCTTGGAAATGCCGTTTTTGTGAACTGCTACAGCTTGAAAAAAATAGTATTACCGAACAGCATAACTTCTATTGGATCAGAAGCATTTCGGTATTGCCGTTCATTGAAAGACGTAAGACTGCCAGCAAAATTAAAAAAGCTGGACTCCTATGCTTTTGATGGCTGCTCCATGCTCCAGAATATCGCCTTACCAAATACGCTTACTGGAATTAGCACTTATGCATTTCAGAATTGTCCGGCATTACAGTACATAGCCCTGCCAAAATCAGTCTTAACCATAAATGATTATGCATTTCTGAATTGCTATGCATTAAAAAATGCAGTGCTACCGCAGACAATTCAGACATTAGGGGTGAGTGCTTTTTCTGGATGTGCTGCTATGGAATATATCGTAATTCCTCCGAGCATTGCTTCGATGGCTACACAGTGCTATGTGTCATGTATGTGCCTGAAAAATGTGGTGATCCCGGAGTCGTTGTTTACGATGCCAGGAATCCTGAGAGCCTGCTATATGTATAGCGCCAAACTAAAAGAGATTTACGAGACGGCATTGGAAACCTGTGCTACGCTCAGAGGAAACTCTTTTAATCAGTGCCTATACTTTGATGAAATTACGCTTCGGAGCGAATTGCAGACAATCGCTGACTATGCTTTTGCGAATAACCAAACTCTAAAGCATTTGGTGCTGGCTGAGGGGCTAAAAACAATTAGTCAATATGCTTTTCAAAATGACTATGCATTACAGGACTTTGAATTTCCTGAGTCGCTAACAAGCATTGGATCAGCGGCTTTTACAAACTGTAGGGGCTTAAAAAAAGTGGTACTTCCGGCAAACGTATCATCTTATGGAAGCAATGCTTTTAGCTCAGCAGGTGTGGAAAGTATAACTTTCAAAGCAAGAACCGTTAATTTAAACAGTAGCTTTTTTATAAACTGCTATGCTCTGGAAACTGCCGATTTTTCAGCAGTGCGTGATCTGGTATTCAATTCAAATATCTTTAATGCCTCTGATTTAAGAGAACTTAAAGATCTTCCAGATAACACTACCATCAGCGGGCAGCAATTATGCGATGGATGCTACAATCTCATTTCAGTTGACATTGGAAACATCAATGCACCGTTAAACGATGGACCTACCGCATACACATTTAGAAACTGCATAGTCCTTAAAACAGCTGTTTTGCCAAGGAATATACGCTATGTAGGACAGGATATATTCAATGGTGATCTGAATTTGAAAAAAGTGGAAAACACAGAGAGCCTTATGTATATAGGAACAAACGCTTTCAGCGGATGTAGGATGCTTGAAGATATCTCTTTTGGAAACGAATTAAGGACGATTAGCAGCGGTGCATTCTATGGATGCTATTCGTTGAGAAATCTGAGTATCCCATACGGCGTAACTTCTATGGCATCTTGCCTGTCGAACTGTTACGGACTGGAAGAATTGTACATGTATCCACTTTCTGTGCCAGCAGGAAACACTACAGGGATTGGAACCGGTTTACCATCCAATTACACAATTCATGTTCCGAAAGGACATCTCACAGAATACGAGGAGAAATGGACGGATCATGCCGGACATTTTGAAGAATTTGAGTTTATTGTGGTGTCGAATCCAGTGCTTACAAGATATGTTCTTTTGTCGGCTACTTCGATTGCATTCCGAAATCAATTCGTCAATTCCTATTTTGATGAGGATCAAACATTTACGATCACCGCAGAGTACACCGGAACAAACCTAAAATCTATTGGTGATCCGGTTTTTGACTATGAAACAGGTGCAGTTACTTTTGATCTGGAAAAGATAGAATCCGTGGACTATACGGCCACAGAAAAGCTGGTGGTTCATGTTGCTGTAGATGGAAAAGATATTTCCTGCGATTTTGCAGTAAATCTGAAATATGCACAGCATGATATTCTTATGGAATATGATGTTACAGACATGGGTGGTCGTGGATTCGTGAAAAACGATGATGGATCCTATGAGAGTGCTTGTCAGGGTGCGCATGGATCTTACGCTGTATGCAAACTCACTTTCCATACCACATCACCAATTCTTTATCTGGATTGTGTTAGTGATGGTGAGGGCGGATGTGACTTTGGTATTGTATCGAACCTTGATTGTACGCTTGCTCTGAACACAAATATTGATTCCGGTACGAATGTAAAAAGGAACTTTGCCGGATCTCCAGACCGTAAAGAGGAAACTCTGGAATTTGAGATCCCGGATGAAGAAGAACATTTTATCTATCTGAAATATCGAAAGGATGGCTCCGTAAACAGAGGCGCCGATTCACTCAGATTTAAAGTCCGCAGTGTTTACAATGAGTAAGCACGGTGGGCTTTTTATATATCACAAAGAAAGGAGTACAGCTTATGTATGCAGTAAATGTCAAGACAATGCATGAGTCCCCGGAGGGCATCCGAACCGTCAGAGCGTTCATCGTATCCAGCGATACACCGGATGCGCTCCCAACAACCGGCGAGAATGTGACTGGTCTTTCTAGTACGGATAGATTCGCCCCGTTCTCGATCCTGTATGTCACAGCGGATGAGGAAAACAAGATCTATGTGACAGACGAAACAGGAACATTCATCGCACAGTAAGGAGGGAAAAAGCATGAATGCTATAGAATTGATTCTTCTGTTCTACCAACTGGCACTTAAAAGGGCAAAGTCCTATGCTGACAAGCTGTTTGGAAAGGTACCGACTGGCGGACTCATCTGGCGCGGCGCGGTAAACTACTACGCCGATCTGCCGACAAAGGTGGAGGTGGGCGATTGCTACACAGTCAAATATTTGGGTGACTCCGGCACAGATGTCGGGGGTATCGAATATGCCTGGGGTAAACTGGACGGTAAATTGCAATGGATCCCGCTTGGTCCAGATATTGACATCCGCCTGTATGTGAAAAAGACGGATGCCGACAAGGCTTATCAGGCAAAAGGAAATTATCTTACATCCGTTCCACAGGCCACAGCTGACACGCTGGGCGGTATTACCGCTGCTGAGAAAAACACGGAATCCGTAGAGGCTGTCATTGATCCAAAGACCGGACGGATGTACGTTCCGGACATGAAAACCAAAGTGGATGAGAACCTAAGCGCATCCGGCTCTGCTGCTGATGCCAAAAAGACTGGCGATGAGCTGAAAAAGAGAGCCAACAAGGTTGATAATGCCAAAGCTGGCAACCTTGCCGCTCTGGATGCAGACGGGAATCTGGTGGACTCCAATCATGGTCCTATCTCGATCAGTACGGATCAAATGACCATTAAAATGAGCTATTAAGGAGGCGGTAACAAATGAACTTTTTCGATAATCTGGAGATCAACGGCGATCCCCGATACATTGTCAGCACGGACGGCGATCAGCTCTATCCGGGCGTGGATCTGACTCAGAAATTTGCACTTGAGATCGCACAGTATTCTGACGTATGGCAGTGGGTGAAAGCCAGAATCAAGGCAAAGAACTATGCCGGACTTCATGTGCGAGATTACATTCCGTGGAGAACGAAAGACAATAAGAGAATTGTATCCCGCATTGCTGGTATCAACACATACAAGCGGTACGGCGATCAGGAAGTGCCGGACCACATCGACTTTATCAGTAAGGACTTGTGGCCGACACTGCATGTAATGAACCCGGTCAACTATAACAACGGTGTGATTCCGATTGAGAACCTGTCTGGAGATGGGGCAAAAACCTCTTTCGTACTGACAAACGAGATGGCCGGTATCGCCACTGTCACTATCGGTGGTACCGCCACAACCGATTACAGCTATGATGTGGACTCTCACACGATCACATTCAATACGGCTCCCGCAGCCGGAACCGACAACATCGTTGTGACAGGTACCGGTTCTGAGTATCCGTGGCTGGCATCCGACCTGTATCTGTATCTGAACAGCTTGAAAGGTCATGTACCAAACGGAACCAGTAAAAATCCACCTGTACGGATGGTGGACTATACCAATGACGGTGTATGGTCCAAAATGCCGGATGAACTGAAAGCGGTGATTGTTACAAAACGTCTGCTGCTTCCGAAACGGTATTCCGCTTCTGGTGTGCTTACCAATAACAATAGCTGGGGTTGGACGAATGCGGGAAAGCTATGGATTCCGTCTGAGGTAGAAGTATACGGCTGTGGTGTGTGGGGAAATAACGGATATGACAAAGGTGGATTCGTCCAGTATCCGATTTTCAGCTGCAACATGGATCGTGTCAAAGGTCTGGGCGATGGTGGGGGCCGCACCACCTGGTGGCTGATGGCCGCCGCTGGCAACACGAGCACCTTCTGTACTGTCTACAACACCGGCTATGCCAGCAATAACAGTGCATCCAACACCTGGATCGGGGCGCCCGTCTGCTTCCGAATCTGCGGATAAATCTTTTAATAATCCGGGGGCCTTGTGCCCCCGGTAGAGGCAAAAGAAGTATGAGTAATGTATTAGAACGGTTTCGTAGCACTTCCGAAATGGAGTTCTACCAAAACGCCGTGAAAATCCGACATGAGATGAGCCACTTTCTGATGAATGAAAAGAACATTCCGAAGCGGTGGCGATCCATACATGCCTATCCGACTATCAACCTCGTGCAAGCCATGATTGACGAGATCATGGATGCAAATAAGATCTATGCATACACCACAGAACTTCTGCATGATCGAAAGCAGGGTTTTCAAAATGCCCTGAACCTACTCGATCACATTTATGAGCGACTGCAAGGTGCTATGCAGGATGTGTGGTGGGACACGCTACACATCGAACCGGGCAATCCCGGATATAAAGATCGAATCCGCATTGAAAAGCATGTGGAAGAAATCGGAAAACTCTTAGAGTGCGAAGAAAGGCTGCTCAAAGGGTGTAAGGCAAAATCGCAACTATTAAAACGTAAATAATATTTCACAGTGGTTATTTTCTGTATAATTGGGCCGCAACAACTGGTGGCTGATGTCCGCTAACGCTGGCAACACGAGCAACTTCTGTAATGTCAACAACAACGGCAATGCCAACAATAACAATGCATCCAACACCTGGATCGGGGCGCCCGTCTGATTCCAAGAAAATAAAAATCTGATTCCATGTAACTAGAGTGGGGTCCAGTATAGAGTAAGCTCAGTAGAGAGCCGAAAACAAGTACCCTTTTGAGATTTTTCTATGGAAGGAGAAGATAACCGTCCTACAATATAGTAGGTAAATATGTACCTTGACGCGGTTGGCCGGACGCTTCTTGCATGGCCGGGGATGGCGATAATATATGCTGCTTGGAATCCAGCTAAGTACCCGGTTACATGACCATTACCGCAAAGAAGAACACAACGCGCCCCTACAATAACACTTTGCGAGGTACCTACAAAAGATAAGGATAATCAATGAATAGTGCAGAAAGGCACGAAGCCAGATATCAGCGGCGAAAAGCCGCAAGGGAAGCCAAAAGAAGAAAACGGCTTGATGTGTACGATAATTTTGACCGAGTGGCTTCAATTCCCGCACTGATCCGGGCAAACTTTGATTCCCGGAAAGGTGTTATGTGGAAAGCCTCTGTAGCCAGATACAATGCACATTTTCTTAAATTCGCTGTCATGCAGTCCAGAGATTTGTACACCGGGAAATTCAAATGTTCCGGTTTCTTTGTATTCTGGATTGTAGAGCGAGGAAAACGGCGACACGTTCACAGTCTGCATTATGCAGAGCGTGTGATCCGCCGGTCCTTCTGTATCAATGCACTTGTACCGATTCTGTCAAGCGGACTCATCTATGACAATGGAGCCAGCCTGAAAGGAAAAGGTGTCGCTTTCGCTGTAAGTCGCTGTGCGGTTCACTTGCACCAGTATTTCAGGGAAACAGGCAGTAATGAGGGCTACATCCTCATCATTGACTTTAAAGGCTACTTTGACCACATTTTGCACAAGCCACTCATGGAGATCATCGACCGGTACATCACGGATCCGGCATTGAATCGGGTTGTCAAAATGTTCATCGCTGCATCCGATGAAGATAAGGCAGAGGATGAAAAGGGAAAAGGCTTATACATTGGTCCAGAAGACAGTCAGATCTATGCCATATCCTATCCGAGTCGAATTGACCATCAGATTAAGGACGGATGGGGTTTACGATTTTACGCACGGTATAACGATGATTCGTATATCATGCTGAAAGATAAGGATAAGCTGCTGGAGTTCAAAAGGCAGCTGTTCCAGATGTATGATGCGCTTGGCATCATCCCGAACCAGAAGAAAACTCAGGTTGTGAAGATCAGCCGGGGTTTTACTTATCTCAAAACAAAATATTTCCTCACGGATACCGGAAAAGTGATTATGAAACCGGACCATGACAGTATCGTTCGAGAACGTAAGAAGCTGAAAAAGCTCAAAAAGTTCTACGATCAGGGCATTATGACCATTCAGCAGGTCAGCCAGCAATACATGTCGTGGAGAGGATCCATCTTGAAAAAGGACGCCTACCGCTCAGTCGAGCATATGGACGGCCTTTTCTTTTCGCTATTCGGCGTTCGACCGTGGAAGAAAAAGAAAGGCAGGAAAAAGGAAACATGGATGAAAAAAGAGAACGCATTACCGCAGAAATCACAGCCTTAAAGTCACTGCTTGCAGAATCCGATTACCAGCTCATTAAGATGCTGGAGAGTCTGGCCAGTTGTACCAGTCTTCTCGACATTCTGGCAGTGTTCAAATCATTTCTCACTGATTTCGGAGAATTAGTAAACAACCGAAAGATCTGGCGGGAAAATATCAATACGTTGGAGGCAGAGCTGGAGCAGCTGGATACTGAGACGGCTCTTAAAAATAAAGTCACTGAGTAAGCGACACGGCTACACACGATACTGGCTGAGATGGGAGGTGATTGAAATGTGGTATGAGGCGATTCCGTATTTTCTGGCAGCCGCCGGTGTTCCTTCTGCCCTTGTGGGCTTCTGCTTCTGGCTTTTGCAGCGCAGTCTTACGCGCAGGGCTGAGGCTGAGGACGAAGAACGCAAAAAGCGTCAGCAGGAAACTGATGAGCGCGAACATAAGCGAGAACAGCTCCAGCTTGTGATTATCAACAGTGTTAATGCCAGCATTGCACTGTCTGAGGCAACGGCACGAGCCGTCCAGCGTATCCCGGATGCGAAATGCAACGGGGATATGCACGCCGCATTAGACTATGCGGCGAAAGTGAAACACGAACAGAAGAACTTCCTCACTGAGCAGGGAGTTCAGCACGTCATTTAATGAAGGGAGATTTTACTATGATTAACTGGAAAGTAAGAATTAAAAATAAGGCATTTTGGGTATCGTTGATTCCGGCGGTTCTTCTGCTGGTTCAGGTGATCGCGGCGGTGTTCGGATACACTCTGGATCTTGGAGATCTTGGCAACAAGCTCCTGGCTGTAGTCAATGCCCTGTTCGCCGTGCTGGCGATCCTTGGCGTTGTGACTGACCCGACCACTGCTGGTGTCGGCGACTCCACACAGGCGCTCACTTACACTACCCCTAAGTCCGATGCCAAAAAGAAATAATTTTATCTGATGTAACTGTACTGAGGCGGATCCGCTCCGCCTCTTTTTAATAAGAAAGGAATTTACTGAATATGGGATACACAAATAGCTCTCTTGTATGTTACACAAAATTATCACCAAACCACTCCGGGCAGAGAACGCACAGCATCGACCGTATTACACCGCACTGTGTTGTAGGTCAGCTGTCTTGTGAAACAATCTGTGACTGTTTTCCGGCCGGCAGGGATGCCAGCTGTAACTATGGAATCGGAAAGGACGGACGAATCTCTCTGTGTGTTGAAGAGAAAAACCGTTCCTGGTGTTCTTCCAGTAATGCCAACGATCAGCGAGCTGTCACCATCGAATGTGCTTCAGATAAGACGGAACCATACGCTATGACAGATGCCGTGTACAAATCACTGATTGAGCTTTGCACGGATATCTGTAGGCGTAATGGCAAGAATAAGCTGATCTGGTTCGGAGATAAGAACACATCTCTTAACTATGCTCCGAAATCTAATGAAATGGTGCTGACCGTTCACCGTTGGTTCGCAAATAAAAGCTGCCCTGGAAACTGGCTGTATGCAAGAATGGGTGATCTGGCTGCAAAGGTTACAGCAAAGCTGGGTGGAGGTGCTACACAGCAGACGGGATCCTGTATGCAGGCATCCGTTTTGAAAAATCTGTCTGAGGCTGAGGTCGTTGAAAAGGTCGGTGCCCTGTTTACCGCCGATCAGAAAAAGACCGGTATCCTTGCGTGCGTATCAATGGCACAGTTCATTCTCGAATCTGGATATGGCCACACAGAACTCGCCCAGAACGCGAATAACTGTTTTGGCATGAAAAAGAGTCTGTCCGGAAATACCTGGAGCGGTTCTACATGGGACGGAACGTCTGTATATACCAAACAGACGAAGGAACAGAAATCTGATGGAACCGAATACACCATTACTGCCGATTTCCGTAAATACAAATGCATTGAGGATTCCATTGCCGATCACGGTGCATATCTGCTTGGTGCAAAGAACGGATCCAATCTTAGATATGCAGGACTGAAAGGTGAAGCAGATTACAGAAAGGCGATCACACTTATCAAGAATGGCGGATACGCTACAGACGTGACATACATTGATAAGCTGTGCAACATCATTGCAAAATGGAATCTCACCCGTTTCAACTATACTGGTCAGACAGCTGATGTTCTGCCGAACACAGGAAGTACCTGGTATCGTGTTCGTAAGTCCTGGGCGGATGCAGCCAGCCAGAAAGGCGCATTCCACGATCTTACCAACGCGAAAAAGTGTGCTGATGCAAATGCTGGATATTATGTCTTTGATGAGTCCGGAAAAGCTCTGTACCCAGCGCAGGCGCTCCAGTCCTATCTCTGCCGTGTGGAGATTAAGGATCTGAACATCCGCACAAAGCCAACCATTGACTCTGCATCTCATGGATATACCGGAATCGGTACATTTACGATTGTTGATGAGGCAGTCGGGAAAGTATCACGCTCTGGTGCTACATCCAGATGGGGACTGCTGAAATCATACGCAAAGAATCGTGATGGATGGATCTGTCTGGACTATGCCACAAAATTAAAATAAGATACATAAGCCCTCTGAGAGAAAACACACAAGCTCTCAGAGGGCTTTTTTTTCATGTTACAAAGTCCGTTACAATCGTGTTACATTCGCCCTTTTTAATGTAACTTTGTAACACTCACTCTGTTACACTGTTACTTCTTTGTTACGTTTTCTGTAACACCAAAAATCCGCATAAACACTGACGCTATCAACAAATGTTACAATGTTACATTATTTTCTCATAGACCTATCAAATAGAGAGAATAGAGAGAATTATACCCCTCTAAACCGCCTAATGCGAACACGTCTATACACGCGCGAGGATATTCGTAACAACTGCCCCGCCGCCCTCTACTGCTTTCCATAATATTCTAGTTAAAAAAAATTGACTAAAGTTATTGACAAGTCAAATTTATTTTGCTATAGTAATCTCAGTTAAAAAAATTTAACTAGAAAACAGGAGGATAACAACTATGGCAAGAGTAGAAATCAGTTTAGGTAACTGGAACAATCAGGCAGAGTATGATGCGTACAAGGCCCTCAGCCCTATGGATCAGGCAGCAGATGATTTTGAACTGCCAGCGACAAAGGTGCTGGTAGGCTACAGAAAAATTGTGATTTATACCCCGTGGGGAAAAGAAGTTCTTCCACGTTGGAATGGATCCACAGCTTATAGCCTTGCGATTGATGGAAAAGCAATTTGCATGGAGGGCGAGGACTTCATTCCGATGGAGTTCGATATTCAGGGTGTTCCGAGAAACGATCTGAAATATACTGTATTCTTCCGCGCCAAAGCCGAGGAAGACTGCTACAACGATATGCAGAAAGATGAAAATGTCGATCCGGGTGAGCTGAAAGCCCAGGAAAGCAGATATCAGTCGGCATATCAGATCATCGAGGAAGCGGATCTTATTTCTGAATATGAATACTGGAAATCCAAAGTAGCCGAAAATTAAGCAGGGAGGATGGAACCATGTACGAGGTTTACATATACAGTGGCGGCGGTGTTCGCAAGCATTTTGTGGACTGTGAAACTGAGGCGGCTGCTATCGAATTTTGCGAAGACTACAACTATGAGTGGACGGACGAACATGGTTTCGTCTGGAACATGGGCTATCAGGAGGCTTAATTGTGACCAATGAAGAGAAGAAACAGTTCGCTTATGTGGTAGGTATGCTGATAAAAGTATCTCAAGGAATCAGCTTAACAGGGAATGAAATTCAGTCTTTAGAAAATATTGCAGATGACCTTGGTTTTCGTGATTTACTTGAAGACGAATTTAGGTGGTAAGGAGGTTTTAAGCATGAATAAAACAGGAATAGTCACTGCTGCTATGTTTGCCCTAAGTGGCAGAGCCGTATATGTCGGTACGAATGAAGATGCAGCGGCGGTCATTGATGCTATGCCGGACATGGGCGGTATCAAAGTAGGATGCTCAGGAAAAGAACTGGTAGAACGTGCGCTTGCCGGTCCGCATTCTGAGGATCCGGATGCCCGGATCACTTGGATCTGTGTCAACCGGGTTGATGGCGATACTCATATCACACTGGTTCAGAAATTTGCTGAATACAACACCGAGCCAATGAAAAATCTGTGCCGTAGAGGTGGTGTATTCGCCTATGTATATAATGTATCCATGCCGTCTTTCAGTGAAATGGGTAGCGTTGGTTTTGAAACAAGGAGAGATGGAATGCCTCACCGTATCTGGTGAGGCACACAGGAGGTAAATTCTATGTATGATGAAAGAAAGCAGAAAGCCAGAGAACGATTCAGAGATTTTGTGGCAACTGTTGTTTTGAGAAATGAACAGTTTTTTGTCGTAGACTGGAGGGATAAAAGCGGATCCGGAAATTATGCAGTGCGGTATCTGCTGGATATCGAAAAAGGAAACTTTATTGTGACTGGAGATCTTGGAGATTCTGTTGCAAGCTGGTTTAATCGTGTAACACCAAAAAATCTGAAAAGTTACATCAACGATATTGGTTACTACATGGAAAAATTTCAGGCCGCATCCAATCAATACACTTACGACTGGGACGATGTTGTAGAAGATCTGGAAAATGTAAAAGAAGAACTTCTGTCTGAATGCCCTTACCTCTATCGGAATGAAGTGGATGAGGATTTTGCAAAAATGCAGAAACTCCTTGAGGATATGAACTTAGGCGAGAATGCCAATTACACGGACGAACTGACAGAGCTGTTTGAAAAATACGATGATAACTGGTGGGATTCCAGTTTCACGAGTCTTGGATGCCGCGTTTCTCAGCGGGTTATTTTGTGGGCGGTAGGTTTCCAGATGGCTTGTGAGCAGCTTGGAATATAGGAGGATAAAAAAATCATGCAAAACAATCCTGCAAATGCAATAAAGGATACTATGTGGGGATTTTTGATGGATAAAGGGCAAAAAGCAAACATCCCAGCATTGAAAGAATATGTGTATGATCTTATCGGAATGACAACTCAGAAAACAGCTGGCCAAAAGCAGTATGCCAAGAAAGATCATATCGACTGGGATGAACTGGATATGACAATAATGTCCATAGTGATCGAAGCTACGGCACTTATCTTATCCGGTGAACTGGACAAAATTACAGAATCAGGAGTTGCTGGAAAATATCCGCTGTCAGATTCCGGAAGAATTTCAGATAGAGATTGAAGCAGAAATGAGAAAGAGAGGTATTAAGCATGATTGAAGAAATTAAGGGCGATTTATTAACCTCTGGGGCAGACATCCTCTGTCACCAGACAAACTATGTCGGAGTCATGGGAGCCGGTATTGCTTATGCGATCAAGACCAAACTGTTGACACCGGAGCAGTACATGGAGTATCAGCGGTATTGTCAGCTACACGGCTCTATGGCACTGGGATCTGTACAGTTCATTCATCTGAGCAATGGTCAGTATGTAGCGAACGTGTTCAGCCAGGATGATTTTTACTCTAAACGCAAGGATACAATCACGGACTACGAGGCTATGGAAAAAGCACTTATCAAGGTAGATAAGTTCGCACATGCAAATGGGCTGACCGTAGCCATTCCTGGATACATGGGATGCGGTATTGCTGGTGGTGACTGGGAAAAGGTGAGACGCATTATCAGACGAGTGTTTAAGTTCTCACAGACAAATTGCATTATTGTCTATAAGGACTAGAAAGGAGAATTGCCATGCTTATGAATGCTGAGGAAGCACGAAAAACCGCAATCGGTAAAGTTGATGAACGCACCGAGAATGCACTGTTAGCCGCTGAAAGAGCGATAACACGAGCTGTCAATGACGGAGAATTTGATTGTTGGTGCAATGGGTATCTGACTGATAAGGCTATTGCCAAACTCCGGGAATATGGATACAGAGTGGAAAACTGTTCAAATCAGAGAGACGGCAGCATGTACAAAATCATCTGGAAATAAAAACGGATTTCACGTTTTTATTTTTGAGTGCGATAATTAAGGAGGATAAAACTATGCAGGTAAAATTCAAAATGGAAAAAGCAACTAAAAACACGATCCGTTTCACAGAGGTCTTGGAGCATGAGCTGGATGCCCCGAAAATCGGAACGATCTATGTACCGAAAGCCACTCTTGGCTCAGTCGGATGGTCTGAGGGCAAGGACCTTGTGGTGGAACTGTCAGTAAACGAATAAGGAGGAAAATGTATTATGGCAAGTTTAAAAGTAGCATTAAAAGGTATTGGAGAATTTGAGTGTACGGGTAAAGAAGAATTTATCAGTCCAGAGATTGAAAAGTTTTATGCAGCACTGCTTCCGGTCGCACCAGTCGTACATAGTGCTGAGGATAACAGCCGTCCGGCTCCTGTAGTGGCGCAGGACTGCATCGTGAAGCGAATCATCGAATCCGATGATACATGCTTTGCAGACGTGCTGCCACTTCTGATGACTGGCAAGTTGAATCTGAATGTTGGCGATACAATCACAATTCCGTTAAAAGACGGAACCTCTGCTGAATTTGTTCTGACACAGGAAGACGATGAGGCATACCGCTTTGAGAGCGTGACATGCGTTGGCGGTGATACCGTAACCCATGATAAGGTCGATGATCTGTTTGAGCGGTATTATGATCTGCTTCCGAAGATTCTTACAGATAATCTGCTGCTGACCAAACGTAGATACCGTGACAGAAATGATGCAATCCAGGAGCGCGAAAGTGTCCTGTTTCTTCCGTCTGCACCGGAGGTATTCCCGGAAGACGATGTCTATGGTGATAGTGGGCTGTATGAACAGATGGAATACTACAAGGATCGCCGTCACAGAATACGTAAACTCACACAGGATAGCAAGGACACTGTAAGCTGGTGGCTGATGTCCGCTAGCGCTGGCAACACGAGCATCTTCTGTAATGTCAGCTACAGCGGCATTGCCGGCATTAACAATGCATCCTTCACCTGGGTCGGGGCGCCCGTCTGCTTCCGGATCCGAAAATCCAAATAAATCCGGGGGCCTTGTGCCCCCGGTTATATACCTACACAGCAAAGGAGGCAATGTTATGTATTTTATCAAAGAGGGTATCGACTTAAAGAATCTGGAGAAATACGGATTTAAAATTGGCAAGGAAATTCCAGATAATGAAAGATGCATATGCAATGGATTTGAAAGAAATGATTACTGGTTAATTCCGATGAATCCAGATGAACCAGAAAAAGTTTACTACGCGGATGAAGAGTACAATCAACCTATTTGGAGCATCCATGTTCAGAGTACACGAAGAATGTATGATTGAAGACGGAATTATCACTGATACTTACGAAGAAGGGTAAAAAAATTACCGGAGAGAGCCATTACAGCTCCTCCGGTATTTTCACGTCCAGCATGAACACTTTTCCGAACCATATGAGTTCGACTGTGCGTGCTTGAGCAGGGCATAACGCGCAGCGCACGAACTCTGAACCTGCTTCTACCTTGTCGAGATCTCCCAGTGTTACGGTGTTTCCGGGGTTATCACTGAAATTAAATGTCAGCTTGATATGATCGTCATAGACAAAAATAGCATTGACAAAAGTATTAACCAACCGCTTCTGACAGTCCCGGTCTTTAAAGTCGAGTGTCTTAAATTTCTCCAGAAAATACAATATATGTTCTTTTGTAAGTTTAAAGCCCCGTGCCAGTTCTTTATCTGCCAGGGCTTTTTTCAGTGCTGTTCTCTGGGCTTCCAGTTCCCCCATACGGGATTTTATCGCATCGTTGAAGATACCCGCCTCTATGGAGCGTACAAGGTTTCCTATGCCCTTGTCAACGTCCGCCAGCTGCTCTTGCAGAATCCGGATCTGCTCCTGATCGGCGTCTTGGGCTAAGTAATATTGCCATGTATTTTCCGCGATAAATTCTATGGCATCCTCATTCTGTACGAGCTTCTGGATCTCATTCAGCACCAGATTTTCGATCCAGTCTGCCCGGACTGGTTTCTTTTTGCAACTCTTTTCTTTCCGGCGTTTCACGCACATATAGTAGCTGTATTTCACACCCATTTTTCCGAATCCACTCTCGCCCACCATCCCGGATCCACAGTGTCCGCAGAAGATTTTATCTGTCAGCAGATAGTCCGTATAGCTCCAGCGATGGGACGGCATCCGGCGGTTAATTTTGAGCATTTCCTGGACCTTGTAGAATGTTTCTTTATCCACAATGGCTGGTACCGCATCCTCATCCCGGATGATGCCTTTGTATTCATAGATCCCGATGTACTTTTCGTTTTTTAAGACCACAGATAAGCTGTTCCGGGTGAATGGCTTTCCGGCTTTTGTCCGGTACCCATGTTCATTGAGATATGCGATCACCTCTGTGACCGTAGATCCGGCAGCATACATCTCGAATATCAGTTTTACAGTTGGCGCCGTTTTTGGATCAACTACAAAGGTTTTGTCCGGCCCCATGTTATAGCCAAGTGGCAGGTGTCCGCCGATCACATGATGTTTCTTGGCGCTCTCCAGTAGTCCACGCTTTACGTTCTGAGAGAGCTGCAAGCTATAGTATTCTGCCATACCTTCCAGCACGCTTTCCAGAATAACGCCCTCAGCGGAATCCGGGACATTCTCAGCCACGTATTCCACCCGGACGCCATTCTTCTTACAGCGGTATTTGTTGAACGTGATTTCTTCCCGGTTACGTCCGAACCGGTCAACTTTCCAGACGATGATAACCTGGAACTGCTTTTTTGCAGTGTCGGATAGCATTTGCTGGAACTCATCTCTGTTATCGTTACGTCCGGTCATAGCCCGGTCGATATATTCATGTACGATTGTGTATCCTTTCGCCGCTGCATAAGTCTTTGCGGCTGCCAGCTGCCCCTCTATGGATTGTTCCGTCTGGCCATGAGAGGAATACCTGGCATACACCACCGCCAGTGTTTCCCCGTCTGATTTACGCATACCGCACCTCCTGTCTGTGTAGCGTACCCCCATCATTGCGAATCCGGTTTATTCCCAAAATCCACAACGATCATATTTCCTTTTCTTTCTTTTATGCGAGATTCTGCTGCTGATTCTTGTACTTATCGGCCAGTAACAGCCCTTGAATAACACCCTCTACTTTTATTTTGTCCTCATCATCCAGCATGTTAAACAGCTTTACGATTTTAGGCATCTGGTTCTTTTCTCCCAGAGCATCCGCATCGACTGCTGCTTTAAAAGCCAGAGCCTTTTTCACATCACCGTCAAAATGATCCAGTACCGGTCCGGCAACGCTGGCAATCAGATCACCATTGCTGTAGTCGGTCGGATCATCGGTGCGTCCAAGCAAATAGTCTGCGGACACTTCCAGCGCATCCGCAATCAGCTTTACTGTTTCGCCCTTTGGCGCATTTCCCTTTTTATTCCATACTGAGATTGTTGCCCTTGTTACGCCGAATAATTCAGCTGCTTTTTGAGAGCATGGGTCGATTCCTCTTTCAGAACAGGTCTGAGCATAGCGTGTATAAAAGTCCATTTCTTTCATCCTCCGTAATTTCAGTCAAAAAAATTTAACAATACCCCTTGACAAGTCAAATTTATTAAGCTATACTCTAACCATCAGTTAAATAAATTTGACAACAAAGAACCAAGCCCCCGGAGCTTTTCCTCCGGCAGCAACGTTCTGAGTGGTATTCAATTTTGGTTCGCACCCTAAATATACCACTCTAGTTAAATAAATTCAACTGAATAAATCGCATTTTGTAAAAAATTTTTAACAAGGAGGTACGACCTATGGATCCAGTAGCATTCAATGAGGACTGGACAGCGGATGTGGTTGGCCGGATGCACAAATACCGGATCTCAAACGTTCAGCTGGCAGAGGCGTGTGATTACACACCTGCTTATCTTTCTACGGTCCTCAATGGAAAAAAGACATTTGAGAGCGAAGAAACCAAAGCAAAAACAAAAGATCGAATTTTGGATGCGCTTGCAGGGCTTGAATCCAAAATTCAGGGAGATGAAAGCCATGATGCAAACACAGGAGAAAACGTGTCAGACGATACAATTTGATTTCTCACAGGTTCCGCCAGCAGACGTGCGAAACCTCTCAAGCACTTTTCTCGCTGCGGTAAAACGCTTTTATGAAGATCCGAAAAATCTGGAGGACTTTGAAAAGTGGAAAGCCCAGAGAGATCAAACATCATAAAGAAAATTCAGGAGGCAAAAATTATGTTTGAAGTAAAAGTAACAATCGAATCCCCGGCACTCGTTGAGGCCATGAACAATCTGGCATCTGCTATCGTATCTGGAATGACTGTCAAGATTCCGGAAGTTAAAGTAGATGCACAGCCGGTACAAAACCAGCAGACAACTCCGGCGGCTCCTGCACAGGAGTCAACTCAGGAAGCCCCAGTAGCTCCGACACAGACACAGCCGTTTATGAACGCGCCGACCGCTGCTCCAGCTCCTACAGCTCCAACACAGGCCCCTGTTCAGCAGGCTCCGACTCCAGCAGCACCAACACAGCCAGCACAGCAGGAAGCCACAGCTAAGGCACCGATCACACTTGAGGCAATCTCCAGAGCAGGTGCAGCACTTGTCGATCAGGGTAAAATGCAGCAGATCATGGGACTTCTTAGCAAATACGGTGTGCAGGCAATCACTCAGCTCCAGCCGAATACCTATGAGGCTTTCGCCGCTGAGATGAGAACACTCGGAGCGCAGATTTAAGGAGGTGTCGCAGATGGGAACACCTACACAACACGCAGAGCTGTCTGCTTCCAGTTCTTCCAGATGGCTGAACTGTACAGCGGCTCCCCGATTCGAGGATAATTTCCCGGATGAAACCAGCGTATTCGCTGAGGAAGGCACTCTTGCACATCAGTTTTCAGAACTTGCAGCTCAGTACAATTTCAATCTGATTACTAAGCGGAAAAAGAACAGCCAGATCAAGAAATTGCAGAAAGATCCGCTGTACAAAGATGAAATGCTGACAACCTCAGAAATCTATGCACAGTACCTTTTCGATAAGTCCTTGACATTTGCTCAGAAACCTTATGAAGCATTAGAGGTCAGAGTTGATTTTTCCGACTATGTACCAGAGGGGTTCGGAACTTGTGACTGTATTATGATCGGCGGCGACACCTTACACATTACCGACTATAAGCATGGTAAAGGCGTTCCGGTATCTGCTGAGGGCAACTCACAGATGCGGCTCTATGCGCTGGGTGCTTTAAAAAAGTATTCCCCGATTTTCGGTGATTCAATCAAAAAGGTATCAATGGCAATCGTACAGCCGAGAATCACAGAAGATGTCAGCGAGGAAACGCTCACAGTGGAACAGCTGATTGAGTGGGGAAACTGGGTAAAACCAATCGCAGAAAAAGCCTACTACGGTATGGGTGAGTTTCATTCCGGAAGCTGGTGCCGTTTCTGCAAGGGGAAAGCCGTCTGCAAGGCAAGGGCTGAGAATTACACAGCTCTGGAAGACTTCAAAGACTTTGACATCGAGGGCAAGCTGTCTGAGGCGGATGTGCTGACAAGAGAAAATGCAATCAATCTTGGCGCAGAGGTTCCGGGTATCCTCAGCGATGCAGAGGTTGGAGATCTTCTGATCCGCGGTGCAGAACTGGTTCAGTGGTATGACGATCTGAAAAATTATGCGCTTGGTGCCATTCTGGATGGTAAAGAAATCCCCGGCTGGAAAGCAGTTGAGGGAAAAAGCAATAGAGCCTTTACCGATGAAAGCGCCGCTATCCAGAAGCTCAAAGATTCTGGATATGAGGAAGAAAAACTGTATAAGCCAAAAGAGGCACTTTCTCTTTCCAACCTTGAAAAGTTGGTCGGCAAAAAAAAGTTTGCGGAATTGGTTGGCGAGCTTATTACGAAACCACATGGAAAGCCAACGCTTGCACCTGAAAAGGATAAGCGCGCCGCATACAGTCCAGCATCCGTAGATTTTGCAGAGGTAACAGCCGATGGAACAAAAACAGCTGAAAGTTGAGGCTGATAAGTGCCACATAATCCTGAATATTCCGGTGTACCTGACGGACGCTACAATTCCACAGTTACGAAAGATGTTCGCTCTTATCTGTTGCTACAGTTATCAGAATGAGCAGACCATACAGGCGATAAACTCAAGTATGCTGGAGATTCTGGGGCACTTAAAAGCCGACTGGGCGAATAAAAGCAGAATTTTCCAGACAGAATATAAAGACCTTACATATGACTATAGCAAAACCAGAAAACAGGCTGCTGCTATTCGTGCCAATAATAAATCTCTTATGGCTGATGTAAAGTCAGCAAAGAAAACGTATGAACGATTCCAGAAGATTATCGCTGTCTGGGATGAAATAAAAAATAAATACAACGTAAAGGAGAATTGATTATGTATCAGAACATTCCAACAAAAGTATTAACCGGAGAAGTAAGACTTTCCTATGCTCACCTCAGTGAGCCGTATGCTAACCCAAATCAGCCGGGATCCGAGCCGAAGTATTCCGTTACCATGCTGATCCCGAAAACCGATGTTGCCACTAAGGCAGATATCGACAACTCCATGAAAGCAGCCTATGAGGCCGCTGTAGTCAATGACTGGAAAGGTGCAAGACCTCAGCTCAGAAATGCTCTCATCTATGACGGTGACGGTCTGAGAAACGATGGATCTAAGTTTGGTCCAGAATGTGCCGGACACTGGGTAATCACAGCCAGCACAAAGAGAAAGCCGCAGGTTGTTGATATGTCTAACATCAACTGTGAGCTGGCACCGCAGGATATCTATTCCGGTATGTTTGCCCGTGTAACTCTTAACTTCTTTGCATTTAATACCAACGGAAATAAAGGCGTTGGCTGTGGACTTGGAAATGTAATGAAGACCCGTGACGGTGAACCGCTTGCCGGAGGTTCTTCCGCTGCATCTGACTTTGAGGGCATCGGACAAGCCGCTCAGGGCGCAGATCCTACATACGGAGTCGCACAGGGAGCCGCTATGGGAGCAACCCCTGGCAGCTATGGGGCACCGGTAAATATGGGTGCTACACAGCAGATTAACCCGATCACTGGACTCCCGATGTAATTCATCAACCGGGGCGGCTCCGGCCGCCCTTGGCATCAAGGGAGGCAAAACTATGATACATCACTTATCAATCGACTTGGAAACATACAGCTCCGTTCCAATCAAGACAGCTGGAGCGCAGAGGTATATTGCAAGTTCCGATTTTGAAATACTTCTTTTCGCCTATTCGCTGGACGGACAGCCGGTACAGGTTGTTGATATGGCGATGGGTGAAAAGGTCCCTGACTGGGTGCTGAAAGCCTTGTATGATCCGAATTATATCAAGCACGCTTACAATGCGGTGTTTGAGTTTGTCGGTATCTCAAAAGTGTTTGGCCAGCTGATTCCGTCACAGTGGCGTGACACTATGTTTCACGGTCTATACTGCGGATATACAGCCGGACTGGATGCCACAGGCAAGGCTTTGGGACTCTCAGAAGACAAGCAAAAACTGAATACAGGTAAAGCTCTGATCCGCTATTTCTGTGTGCCGTGTAAGCCAACAAAGAGTAACGGCGGACGGACACGAAACTATCCACAGCATGATCCGGAAAAGTGGCGGTTGTTCAAAGAATACAATGCACAGGATGTTGTGACTGAGATGGAGATTGAAAAGCGTCTTTCCAGCGTTCCGGTACCAGACTTTGTACAGAAACAGTGGGAAACAGATCTTATCATCAATCTCAGAGGCGTGGCTGTAGATATGCCGTTTGTGGACGGCGCACTGGTGATGGATGCACAGGTCAAGTCAGAACTGATGCAGGAAGCCACTGAGATATCTGAGCTGGATAACCCAAACAGCGTGAAGCAGCTGACCGCCTGGTTGAATAAAGAAACCTCATCAGATGTGGAACTCACAGACCTCAGAAAAGCTACTGTCAGCGAAATGCTGAACCGGGACGACAACAGCCCGGATGTACAGCGGATGCTTGAAATCCGGCAAGAGCTGGGAAAGACAAGCACGAAAAAATACAATGCTATCAAGTCATGTGTCTGCCCGGACAACCGGGTGCGTGGACTGCTTCAATTTTATGGAGCAAACCGTACAGGCAGATGGGCTGGCCGACTGGTACAGGTGCAGAATCTTCCGAGAACCTACACAGACCCGATTGAGCTGGCGCGTGATCTGGTGACGGACCGGCGGACACAGGCAGTCCGGATGATTTACGGGAATGTATCTGACACGCTCTCACAGCTCATCAGAACCGCTTTTGTGGCGAGTCCCGGCAATGTACTGATAGACGCCGATTTCTCCGCCATAGAGGCGCGTGTGATCTCATGGCTGGCAGGTGAAAAGTGGCGGCTGGACGTATTCAAGTCTCACGGAAAAATCTATGAGGCTTCTGCCTCTCAGATGTTCGGTGTTCCGATTGACCGGATCAAAAAGGGAAACCCGGAATACGCGCTGAGAGCAAAGGGAAAGGTCGCAGAGCTGGCACTTGGATACCAGGGAAGCTCCGGTGCCCTCATCGCTATGGGCGCTCTAAACATGGGGCTTACTGAGGAAGAATTACCGGACATCGTAAACCGCTGGAGAGCGGCGAACAGCCACATCCGGGATCTCTGGTACGACATGGATGGCGCTGCTGTGGATGTGATCCAGAACGGCGGATGCCAGCGAGTACACGGACTCTGGCTTGCCAGAGAATATGATGGCACTACAGGAACATGCAGCTTTACGATCACACTGCCGTCTGGCAGAAAATTATATTATAACGATCCCAAAATTGGTGAAAACCGATGGGGGAACCCATCCATTACTTACATGGGTGTCAATGATAAAAATAAGTGGGGACGCATCGAAACATACGGCGGAAAACTTACCGAGAACTGTGTACAGGCCATTGCGAGGGACTGTCTGGCAGAGGCTATAGAACGGCTGGAAAAAGCCGGATTTCCTATCGTATTCCATGTACATGATGAGGTGGTTATTGATATCAAGCCATATGCCGCACATGCGGATATGTTGGAGCAGGTGGTTCAGATTATGAGACAGCCGCCGATATGGGCTAACGATCTTCCGTTAAATGCGGACGGATGGGTCGGCGATTTCTTCACAAAGGATTAAAGGAGACTTAGATATGCACAAGGTAAAGAATTTTATATTAAAAACAGTAGCGTGGATCAATTTTTTGGTGTTTCTGTATTTCGCTTGCTGGATAGATGTTGACAGCTGGATTCCGTTTATTATCTGCTGTATCACTGGTGCATATCTCGCTATATTCGTTTACGCGAATATAGATTACATAAATCGAGATTGGCTCGATTAAGGAGGCATTATGAAACCGAAAGATAAACAGATATTTACAGAAAAGTATTGGAAATGCTTTTTTGTCCGGGTATTCATGTACACTGCTGTGACAGCATTCGCTGTGATCGTTGCCGGAGTCCTGGTACTCCCAGTGGCAATGGCAATCTTATATTCAGGATGGTTCCTGTTCTTATATCCGGCGTATCTGGTGTTCATTCTTCTGGCTGCTGCATTTGCCAGATAAGAGAGGTGCTACACATAGTATGGCGAAAATCACAGAAACTATTCTTCTGGTTGGAGCATCTGTATCCTTGTTGGATGCACTGGTGTCAGACTGGGAGCGAAAAAAGGAAAAACGAAATTTCAGCTTTACGATCTCATTTGTACTGTTCGTACTGCTGATGATTGCAATTAAAATTTTATAGGAGGATAAAGCTATGGCAGGAAGATTAAAACATATGGAAAGAAGTCACCGTTCTCATAAGAAGAACAATGAGGCAGTATTTGTAGGATTTGAGCAGAGATCCCGCATAT
>ERZ808286.124-NODE-124-length-62967-cov-6.935404_pt1 | contig 62967 bp, 72 predicted proteins | sample MGYA00521276_ERZ808286 | MGnify/ENA primary metagenome ERZ808286 (study PRJEB31516, sample SAMN03275607) | gut metagenome | biome: mammalia-associated habitat; material: feces | host: Papio cynocephalus | place: Kenya | collected 2012-08-01 ... | reverse complement strand
TCTTTCCTTATTTTGTATACCTCCATTATGGTGGGTGTGTTGCACCCACCGTTTTGCCCTGATAGTGTAAAGAACATAGCGAAAGCAGATACAGTGCAATTCTGTTAGGGGCAATTTAAAAGACTGGAGATATTTTTATGGAAAAAACAATTTTTCAAACGTTAAGCGAAATCGACATCACATCAAAAATTAAGCAAAAAAACAAAATGGATTATTTGCCTTGGTCGAGTGCTTGGAATTATGCCAAAAACCACTTTCCAAACGCTACATATCGTATCTTGAGAACAGAAAATGGTTGCATATACCACAATGACGGCAGAACTTGCTGGGTTGAGACGGAAGTAACTATTAACAATGAAACGCAGGCAGAAACATTACCTATACTTGATTATAGAAATCAAGCGATTAGTTTCGATAAGGTAACAACATCAGATGCTAACAAATCTATAAAACGTTGCCTTGTAAAAAATTTGGCTTTGTTTGGTTTAGGATTGTCTCTTTGGAACGGTGAAGAATTGTCAGATAATGCAAAAAAGAAAAAAAATGATGACAACGAAGCACTTAGAAACGCACAGGTTAATATGATTGAAATTCTTAGAAACAAAGTTGATAGTGGTTGCGACAAAGCAAAACTGTTTGCGTTTGTTGAAAAGCTTACTGGCAGTAAAAATCCGAGCAACGTCAAAGACATTGAAGTTTTAACTAATGCAATCGAAACTGTAAAATCCATAACTCCAGAAGAATTAGAAAAGTAAAAACAGAAAGGATTTTTGTATGGCAATTAATAATGTAGTAGTAGTCGGCAGACTCACAAAAGATGTTGAACTGAAAAGCGTTGGTGAAACAGTAGTGTCAAATTTTACTCTTGCTGTTGACAAACCAAAAACAAAAGACAAAGACCACCCAGAAGCAAACTGGATTGATTGTGTTGCTTGGGGAAAAACTGCTGAATTTCTTGCAAAATATTTTGCAAAAGGAAATAAAGTAGGTGTAACAGGCTCTCTCCAGACACGCACATATGAAAGTAACAAAAGCAATACAAAAGTTAAAGTTACAGAAGTTTTTGTAAATAGCGTAGATTTTGTAGAAAGCAAAACAAGCAAAGGAGAAAATGTTTCTGCAACTCCTGTAACTGAACCTAAAGACAATCAGCACGAGCCAAATGCAACTGATATCATTTCTGATGATATTCCGTTTTAACGCACAATAGATGGTAGGGATAAAAATGTACAAGAATATACTTGACAATATGGTGTGGAGTTTTTCAAGTGTGAACAGTTATTGTACTTGCCCTTATGCATTTAAGTTATCATACATAAACAAAAAAGAAAAAGTAAATAACGCTTTTGCCGAATTCGGAAGTTTTGTTCATTCGCTCTTGGAGAAATACTTCAAGGGCGAGATTGAATTTTTTGAATTAAGCCAAATGTATGAGAGCGAATATGATTCTAATGTAACACACGAATTTCCGTCTCTTAAATTTTGTGACCTTGAAACAAAATATTATGAAGATGGTATTAATTATCTAAATTCATTTGAGGGAATTGCTGATAATTTACAAGTTGTTGGAGTGGAACAAGAAATAAATTTAAAGTTAAATGGGAAAGCTTTTATAGGATATATAGACCTTATTCTAAAAGATACTAATGATAATAAATACATAATTGTCGACCACAAAAGCAAAGGCAAGTTCAAAAGTAAAAAAGAAAAAGAGCATTATATGTATCAGCTTTATTTGTATTCCGTGTACATAAAAGAAAAATTTGGAGAATACCCCAAAGAACTGAAATTCAATATGTTTAGAACCGGAACTTTTGAAACCGAACAATTTGATGAGAAAAAACTTAAAAAAGCGTTAAATTGGTTCGATTTTACAATAGACCTGATTTATTCTGATGATACTTTCATCAAAATAAAAGACGAATTTTATTGTAATAATTTGTGCGGAGTTAGAGAACATTGTATGTCAGAGGATTGATTTTTATGAATAAATTTGTTATGGCAGAACAATTTAAAGACATTGGAGAATATGATTCTTACCCTTATTCTCATTTGTATTATAGAGGGAAACTGGTAAACAAAGCGTTTGCTGATGGTTGGCAGTATCGTATGCTTTGCAATGCAATACAGTCTGGTCGATTACATAAAGCAAAATTAAATAAAGGGTTTCATCTGTACAAGTTCAAAATATCAATAGAAACATCAGCAGGCACAATGGTTTTCATTGAAGAAGCAATTGCCAAAAACAAAGCAGAAGCCAAAAGTAAGGTTATGGGCAATTTGTTTGCAAGGCTTCACAGCCCAGAAATAGAAACAGAGGAGATTTTATGCTGATAGACAAAAATAAAATCGATACCGCTAAAGAAAAATTAGGAAACAAGAATGCCGAAATAATAGCTGAAACCATTGGTATAAAAAATTATGACAGCAAAAATATGAAGTCTTGTTGTCCATTTCATTGTGAAGATACTCCCAGTTTCATCTATAATCCTAAAACTTACACCTTTCATTGTTTTGGCTGTATGAAAAATGTAGACATTATAGATGCATTTATGCAAAGTGGCTGTACTTTTGTAGAATCAGTCGAAAAACTGTTTAATTTAGCTGAAATACCATATGGATTTGGCGAACATAATGTAAAAACAAAAAATACATACAAATACCCTAAACCAGTGGAATGTTCTAATAAAGAGGCGGTTTATAGATATTTTAAAGCTCGTGGAATATCTAAAGAAACCTTAGATTATTGTGATGTAAGGCAAGACGAACAAGGGAATGCTGTTTTTAATTATTATGATACCAATGATGTTTTGACAATGGTTAAATATCGTCCAAGTCACAAAATCAGCAAAGGGGAAAATAAAACGTGGTGTCAGAAAGGAGCTGACACCACGCCTTTGCTATTTAATATGAATCGGATAAATGTTTCAAAGCCTCTTCTAATCACAGAGGGCGAAGCTGATTGTATGGCTGCGATTGAAAGTGGTTTTACAAATGCTGTTTCAGTACCTTTAGGAGCAGGAAATTTTCATTGGATAGAAGAATGTTGGGATTGGCTGGAACAATTTGATAGCATTATTTTATGTTCTGATAATGATGAAGCAGGAATAAAAATGCAAAAAGAAGTATTATACAGACTTGGTTCGTGGCGATGTAAAACTGTAAATATTCCATTAGCATATCAAACAAAAGACAATGGTAAGGTAAAAGTAAAAGACCTGAATGAAGTCTTGTATTACTGGGGAAAAGAAAAAGTAATGGATTTGATAGTAAATGCCTCTGATACTCCAGTAGATAGTGTTGCAGACTATTCTGAGATAAAAAGCATTGACCTTGATAGTATTGATGGTATATATACAGGTTTTAAAGAACTTGACAGAAAGCTTATGAAACTTTTTTATGGTTCATTTAATATTGTAACAGGTGTTAATGGTAGTGGCAAAAGTTCGTTTTTATCTCAACTTGTTTGTCAATCTCTTGAGCAAAACAAAAATGTATGGCTATATTCAGGAGAATTGCCTAATTTTCAAAGCAAAAATTGGATTAACTATATATTGGCTGGACAGCGGAATATTATTGAAAGAAAAGTTAAAGATACTCCATTTTGGAAAGTAACCAATCAGGCACAAGAGCAGATGAACAAATATTATAAAGGGAATTTATACATATATAAGGACGGCTATTCTCATAAAGTATCAGATTTAATAGAATCAATGATAGAGTCCATTAGAAAGTTTGGTACAAAATTACTTATAATTGATAATTTGACTTCCGTAAATTTAGAATGTAACGAAAACAATAAATACAGCAAACAAGAAGAATTTGTTGTACAATGTATAGACATTGCTAAAAAATACAATGTTGTTGTAATTTTAGTAGTTCACCCTCATAAAATTGACACTATGAGAAGATTGACCAAAATGGACGTGCAGGGTATATCGGCTATAATTGATTTGGCTCATAGGATTATTAGCTTATATCGAGTGACAGAAGATGATAAAAAAGGCAAACCCAAACCAAACGGCAAAGGCTGGTATAAAGAACCTGTTAAATATGATGTTTTGGCAGATATTTTGAAAGACCGTATGCTTGGATTTGAAGGCAGTTCAGTAGGTCTTTATTATGACAGACCATCAAGACGATTTTTTACATCAGAATCAGACCTTGACTATCAATATTCGTGGGATTCTAATAAATATGAAAGTCCTCTCCCTTTTCCTCCACATCAGCTTTTTAGCAATGAAAGAGAAGTATTTGGAACAATTCAGCAACACTAAAGGCGGTGAAAAAATAATGGTACATACTCACTTACATTCGATGTATTCTTTACGAGATAGTATTATACGTCCACAAGAGCTTGTAAATAGAATCAAAGAAATAGGGCAAAAGGCAGTAGCTGTTACCGACCACGGAACATCTTTAGGCGGTGTCAGTATTTATCAGTTACTAAAAGCCAACAACATAAAATACATACACGGCTGTGAAATGTATATTTGTGATGATTTGTCTGTAAAAAGCAAAGACAGCAAATACAATCATCTTGTTGTTTTGTGTAAAAATGAAACTGGAAGAATAAATTTGAATAGGCTTATTAGCGAGTCAGGCAAGCCTAATAATTTTTATTACAAGCCGAGGATTGATTTTAATTTGCTTTGCAAACACAAAGAAGGATTGTTGATTACAAGTGCTTGTATGGCAGGAGAAATCGGGAGAACAATCCTTGAGGATTACGAATTGGCTAAGCAAACGGCTTTAAAATATCTTAAAGAATTTGGTAGTGATTATTACCTTGAAATACAAGCTCACAGAGATAGTGTTCAGATTGAAATTAACAAGGCTACTGTTAGGTTAAGCAGGGAACTTAATATTCCTTTAATAGTTACTTGTGATGCACATTATGTTTGTGAGTCAGACAAAAAATATCAAAACAAATATGCTTTTGGAGGCTCTTACAAGGAGGACGGAGAGGCATATATAGATTGTTTTATTCAATCTGAAACAGAAGTTAGGGAACGAATAAACTATTTACCTGAAAATATTATTAACGAATGTATTGCTAATACAGATATTATTGCAGAAAAGTGCAATGTTGATATGCCTATTTCTGCTCCGATTATGCCTAAAGTTCCTATTCCTGTCGGGTATAAAAACAATACAGAATGGCTAATCGATTTATGTAAACAAGGAGCAAGAGATAAGCTAAATTTTGATTTTGATACATATGAAACAGTAGATTTCACAAAAACAATTGATATTTATGATGTTCAAACAGGAGAATTTATTGAAAAGAAACCATTTGTGCTTTCCAAAGAAGAAAAAGATATTTATGTGAATAGATTTTCTTATGAATTAGATAAGCTTATAAAAATGGGGTTTGTGGACTATATTTTGTTGGTGTACTCTTATTCAAATGTTGGAAAAAGACGTGGAATAGCAAGGGGCAGCGGTGGTGGCAGTCTTATTAATTATCTCACAAATATCACTGATATAGACCCAATTGTGCATAAATTGTATTTTGAAAGGTTTATAGATGTTGGAGCTTTAGATTTGCTGGAAAAAGGTGAAATTACTGCTAAAGAGCTAAAAGTTCCTGATATAGACCTTGATTTTAGTGATGAAAGCTGTGCAGAAGTTCTTCGCTGGATGTATGCTCAATATGGTGAAAACAAAGTTGCATCTATTGGTAAATTCGGCACAAACAAAACTAAAGGAACTATCAGAGATATGTGTAAGGTATTAGATATATCTCTTGAAGAAGCTGATAGAATAGCAAAATCCTTTGAAGATTATGAACTTGATGAAATTCTTGATATGATTAATGAGAATATACCAACAGAAAAGTCAGCACAAACAGCTATTAATTATGTTCATCAATATTCTGAATTGTTTGAATATGTCAAGAAATTAAATGGATTGCCAAAGTCTTTTGGATTACACGCTTGCGGTAAAATCATTTCTACAAGAGATTTAGATGAATTTTTGCCATCTTGCTATGATTCCACAGGCATCAGATATTTGCAAGGCGATATGCACGATGTCGAAGATGTTGGTCTTGTAAAAGTAGATGTATTAGGACTTAGAACGCTCGACCAAGAATACGATACTCTTGAAATGAGTGGCGAATCGAAAGAATTTCTGAATCCAAAACAAAATTTTAATGACAGAAAAGTACTTGATATATTTCGTAATGGTGATACAATTGGTATTTTTCAGTTTTCATCTAATGGAATGAAACAAACATTAAAAAATATGAAAGTAAGCGGTATTGAAGATTTATCAATTGCAAATGCATTATTTCGTCCGGGGTCAATGAAATATATTGATAATTTCTGTAAAAGACGAAATGGAGAAGAAAATTTTGAATATCTTCACCCTGACCTTGAACCTATCTTAAAAAACACATATGGCATAATGGTATTTCAGGAACAGCTTATTGAAATTGGCAGATTAGCTAAAATTCATAATCCTGACCTTTTGCGTAAAGCAACAGGAAAAAAGAATCCCAAATTGCTTGCACAAGTGAAACCTGAATTAGAAGAAAATTTAAAACTTCGTGGCTGGACTCAGAAACAGTTTGATACTTTATGGAATCAAATGATTGAATTTGCAAAATATAGTTTCAATAAATCTCATTCGGCTGCTTACGCTATTATTGCATACCTGACAGCAAAACAAAAAGCTTATTATCCTGCTGAATTTTATGCAGGATTGTGTAATTCGTATATTGGTAAAAGCAGTTTTGTAAAAGACAATGCAGATGAAATTATGTCTGATGTAGAAGAACATAATATAAAAATTGAGCCATTTGATTTTAGAAACGACCACAGAAAATGCTCGGTAAAAGACGGTAAAATTATTTATGGGATTCCATTAATAAAAGATTGTTCTTCATCGTCAGCTAAAGCAATGTATGAGTGTTCTGGAAAGCAATATAATTCATTTGTGGAACTTTTGTCTGACCTTACCGACAAGGGAGTAACTAAAAATCAAATAAATATTTTTGTAAAATTAGGTTTCTTTTCAAGTTTTGGTAATGCAAAACAACTCCTAAAAATAATATGGCTCTATGAGTTCTTCAATAATGGTCAAGCAAAATCAATAAAAAAGTCTAAAATTGAAAACAATCAAGTAGCTAATATATTATCAAAATATTGCCAACAAAGCGATTCGCAATATGTTATTTCAAATGACAAGATAAAAAGCACAAAAAAATTAATACAACTTGTAAACAAGAAAATAAAAAGTGGCGAAGATAGTAGCAAATACGCAGAAATTCTCAGTGAATACAACAACACAGTCACCAGTGAACATAAATCTATTATGAAAAATATTCTGAATGATTGTAGTGAATACTTGATGTCACTTCCAATAAACGATTTTACTTTTAAAGAAAGAGTAGCTTGTTGTAAAGAGTATTTAGGATTTATATGTATAACTACCAACAAAGAAGAAGATAGGAGAAAACTGTTTATCAAGCAAGTAGTTCCCTTAAAAAACAAACAATCTGATGATGTATGGGGATATGCATTGTTTACTAAGTCTGTTGGTTCAGGAAAGTCATCAAGGATTACTGTTCGAGCTAAAATATACGCCACTGATGCGATACACGAAAACGATGTTATTTATGCTAAATCGGTAGAAAAAAATAAGTCTGGATATTGGTATCTGATTGATTATTACAAAGTTTCCGAGTAATGTGGTTCTTTAGCAAAATACTATAAGAAAATAAATGTTTTTGAAAATATTTGCATTGACAATTTACTGATAGTAGTGTATACTATATATAACAAAGTAGAACGCATTGCAATTACCTATAAAGACAGACTTTCAAGAGTTGGTTTTGATTTGTTTTATCATTTGTTTAAAAAATACAATTGCGAAATTGTTGTTATGAGTGAGGTTAGTTCGGAAAAACTTGATAGCCAAGAAATTTTCGAGGAAATTGTTTCTCTGCTACACTGTTATTCTATGAAACTGTACAGCAAAAGAAAAATTCAAAAGATAAAAGAGGTGTTACAAGATGTTGATTCAGACAAGAGTTGAAAAGCATATAATTAAATCTTCAAATGCTTTCTTTTCTATGCTGATTGATTTTTGTCACAAGTCTAAAAACCTGTACAATCATGCAAATTATCTTGTCAGGCAGGCTTTCACAAGTCAAGATAATAGTAAATGGATACGTTATACGGAACTTGACAAGCTTCTAAAAGCCGATGAAGAATATCCCGACTACAAAGAAATGCCTACAGCACAGTCGGCTCAACAGATATTGAGGTTGCTTGATAGTAACTGGAAAGCGTTCTTTGCAAGTATCAAGGACTGGAGTAAGAACAAAGATAAATATTTAGGAAAACCAAAACTTCCTAAATATTTAAAGAAAAACGGAAACTTTCCTGTAATCTTAACTAATCAGAACTGCAAATTGAGAAACGGAAGTCTTTATTTTCCAAAAGCATTTAAGGGTTTCACACTTACACCAAAATTTATAAAGAAAGAAAATTTTGCTTCCTTTCAACAAATTAGAATTATTCCAAAAAGGAATAGAATTATTGCAGAGTTGGTGTATAACACCAACGTTCCGGAAAAGAAATCAGATAATCAAAGATATATAGGCATTGATATTGGTGTAGATAATCTTGCAACAGTATGTAACAATACAGGTGAAAAAGCTTTTATAATCAATGGAAAACCTTTAAAATCTGTCAATCAGTATTACAACAAGAAAATCAGTCACTATAGAGAAATCGCCAAAAGAATGAACAACAGCGACTATTCGAAAAGAATGGACAGATTGACAGAAAAGAGAAATGCTAAAATTGACGATTATTTACATAAAGCAAGCAGATACATTATTGACTATTGTTTAAAATATGATATTGGCACAATTACTATTGGCAAAAACAAAGAATGGAAACAGAATGTAAACCTTTCAAAGAGAATAAATCAGCATTTTGTTCAGATACCTTTTGCAAGACTTATTGAGATGATAGAGTACAAAGCAGAAGAATATGGTATAGCAGTTGTTACAACCGAAGAAAGCTATACAAGCGGTACAAGTTTCATTGACAATGAAGAACCTGTAAAAGAGAATTACAATAAATCAAGACGTGTTCACAGAGGGTTATTTGTTTCCAATTCAGGAATTACAATAAACGCTGATTTGAATGGTGCTTATCAGATTTTAAAGAAAGTAGTCCCAATAAAATGGGATAGAGGGTGTGTGTTACATCCGTTTGTAGTAAATGTAGCGTAAGTTGCGTTGAACAATAAAGAGAATATTTTATAAAAATTTTGAACGTTGTTTCATATTTTTAACATTTCTTACAACATATGGCAAAAATCGGTTAGCAGAAGTGTCAGAGCTACGGATAAAAATCGAGCAATAGAAAAACTTTTCACATATAAAAATGGTAAATATTATAAATACATAAAAACAAGCCTGATACAAGAAAAACAAAATCTTTAAGGAGTAGGAGATATGAAAAAATTAAGTCGTCCACGGCACAAAAAATCAAGAAGATTTAAAATAATACAAGACAAAAAGCATAAAGAATACTTAAAAACATTGTCTGAAATTTCTCATACTCCTATATACAAGTGCTATATAGATGAGTTCGGCAGTAAAAATTATAGCTATATTCCGAACTCAAAGCACTACTACAAACAATTCTATCGTGGCGAATATTCTCAATGTTACAAAAAACAATCCAATAGAAAAATACGACATTGTAAGTCCGAGATACCTAATGGCTGGTATTGCCATAAAATGTTTGATTTTTGGTGGTTTATGTTTTAAACAGAAAGGAATAAAAATGGAAAACAACAAGACTAAACAGTATTCAAGATTGTTCAGGAGTATACCTGCCTGCCGAGACAAATCAATAGATGTGCAACTTAATGATTTTTTAGCGTCTCACCCTGAATGTCAAGTAGATAATATTCAGATGACTAATACAAACACTGCGGATTATTTGTTCGTAATTTTTAATGTTATAGAAAGGTGAATTTTTTATGATTGACAAATGCAAAAAATGTGGCAATACTTCCTTTTACACTGAGCGAAACGGCAACCACACAGGTTTATACTGTGACAAATGCAGTGCTTGGATAAAATGGTTAAGTAAAGATGAATTGAGAGCTGTTGTTCACAACAAGGAAATAGAGCAAACAGAAAATAATCTTTCATATTCTTCTCTTAGAGGCAGACTGCGTTTCATATTAGAAGATTTTTTCAATCACGAAACTAAAATGCAAAATTCAGGCAAATATGATTGGAGATATTTGGAATACTCTACTGATGAAATTCTAAGTTTGATAAAGCAACAGGGTGGAAGTATAGGTGGTAACAATGAAAATTTGTAGAGATTGCACTGAATTTGTTTGCAGTCACTGTGGGGCAAATAAAATATCTATGTTTTGTGGAGATAAAAATCAAAAAGTTGTTTCTTATGTGTTTACTGATTCTTATGAGAAAGCTGCCAATAAAATAAATGAGTTGGCATTTCAATCGGATTATCATACAACAACGATTCAAACAATTAATTCTTTTGATAAATATATCGCTCAAACAGAAAAAGAAATTTGGAAATGGAGCAAGTCTAATTTTGCTGACAAAAACATAATGAAAGCTTACATAGACAAAGACTTATCTTTTAGAGTAATAGTTGATGATGTTTTACCAGTGTGTAAAAATGCTTTGGAAATACATTATTTTTAGCTTGGTAAAAGTCCTATTTTAAAAACAGAAAGGAAAGAAAATATGAGTATTAAAGGTTATAAGGTATTTAATCCAGATTGGACTTGCAGAGGATTTCAATATGAAGTTGGAAAGGAATTTGAACATATTGGAGAGATTGAAGTATGTCAAGAAGGTTTTCATTTTTGCAGAAAATTGGCAGATTGCTTTAGTTACTATGCTTTCGATTCCAATAACAAGGTGGCAGAGATAGAGGCGACAGGGTTAGTCAAAACAAAAGGGGACAAGTCTGTTACAAATAAAATAAAAATTATTCGAGAACTGTCGTGGTTTGAAGTTTTAGAGAACTGTAATATAGGCGTTGGTAACACAGGGCGTAACAACACAGGACACTACAATACAGGACACCACAACACAGGAGACCGCAACGCAGGACACTGCAATACAGGACACTACAATACAGGATACGACAATACAGGAAGCTACAATATAGGAAGCTACAATATAGGAGGCTACAACACAGGAGACCACAACACAGGACACTACAATACAGGACACCACAACACAGGAAATAGGAATAGAGGGGATTATAATACAGGAGGTTGGAACAAGTCCAGTTATTCCAATGGATTTTTTAATACTATTACACAAAAAGTAACTTCCTTCAACAAACAAACCAATTTGACAAGAGATGAATACGAGAAATTAAAAGGTTTTCAAGTTCTTAATTTAAGTTATATCAATAATTGGTGGGTTCGTTCCGAAGAAATGACAGATACAGAAAAAGAAGAACACCCAGAATATCAAGTAACAGGTGGATACTTAAAGACAATTCCGTTTACAGATGCTTGTCGTTTGATGTGGGCGCACCTTACCAATAAAGAAAAACAAGCCGTATATGAGTTACCAAACTTTGATAAAGATATATTTGAACAGATAACCGGAATATACATTGAAAATCCAAAAAGTAAAAAAAGGAATAGTAAAATGAGAAAGATTTTTGGAATTGTGGCAAAAATGTTTAAGATTAGATGTCATCATTGTGGCGATGTTGTAGAGTGGCAAGAATACAATACTGTTCTTCACCGACACATTTACAAGTGCCGTAATTGTGGAAAAGAATGGATATGGTGAACAATTGTATATATGGCATACAAACAAAATGGGAGAACAGAAAAAAATGAAAGAATATGCAGAAGTTTCAGAACTCAAAAAAGATTTGTCGGCTTTAGTAGACAATAAACTAATTGATTCAAACTTTAGGCAAGCAATTTCCGCTGTTATTATGGCATTGGAAAAGTGCCCTAAAATAACAGTTTGTTCAAATTGTCGATATATTAGAGAAGATGCTTCGAACAATGGCAAAACATATATGTATTGTTTCCAGCGTGATTGGTCAATAACTCCCAATGATTTTTGTAGTTTTGCAGTGCAGAAAGGAAATAATTAATGGAAATCAAAGAAATACAACAAGATTTATTTGCAGTGCCTAAAGATTATATTCTTGTACATTGTATAAGTGCCGATTTTAAAATGGGAGCAGGGGTAGCAAAAGAGTTTGCTAAACGTGGAGTAAAAGATGAGTTGAAAACAAGCGCATTCGCTTTTACTCATTGTGAAAGCGAAAGGGTAGGCAAATGTAAGATAACTTTTGTAACAGATTGGAGAGCTGAGTTTAATTTGATTACAAAACAGAAATATTGGCAGAAACCTACTTACAACACTTTGCGAACGGCTTTAAACGATATGAAATCGAATTGGTTGCCTCGTAACAAACCAAAATTCGCTATGCCAAGAATAGGCTGTGGACTTGATAAATTACAGTGGGATAAAGTAAAGCAAATTATTGAAGAAGTATTTGCTGATACAGATGTTCACATATTGGTCTGTACAATAGATTGAAAGGAAAAAAAGAATGAGATATTGTGTGGGTTTGGTGGATAGTACTGTATGCATAAAAAAAGACGATGCTAAAAAAATAATGGAATTTTTGCCTAAATACATTTACAATAACAATCCAAATTGGAAATGGATTGACATAAAAGATGTTTGCGTTAATTGCAATAATGGTAAATTCAAAAAAGTTATGCGTTGTTTGGGATATGTAGTACAAAAAACGAAAGGCACATACAAGATAACGGATTTCTGTGGTGAGAAGTTAGGGGATGATATAGATATTTTTGAGATTCTTGCCCCATATATTCGTAAGGGGCATATTGAAATACAAGATGAGGACGGAAACAGTTGGCTTTGGATATTCGATGGCGACAAAGTACACAAATTTCAGCGGAAGAAATCCAGCTTTTTTAAAGGTGTGTAGAGATGAATAAAAATGTATTCTTTGTGTTCGGTAAAAATTATTCAAGACTTTCAGAAAATGATGATTATGTTCAATGTCTTGATACTAACAAAAAGCAAAAGGGAACAAAGTTTCTTCGTGTTATCTTAAATAGCGATGGGACTGTTGATTACTGGATAAATAGTGAAATGTTGGATAATATTATTGGCACATTTCAAAAGCAGAATAATAAAACTTAAATTTTATTGTGTCAATATCTTTTCTTATACTAATTGCGAAACATCTTTCTCTATTTTGAGGAATACCACAATTTTTGCTATTAACAATTTCCCAATATGTATTATATCCGAGTTCATTAAGACGGTTCAGCCATTCGTCAAACTGCCGTTTAAATTTACTCCCAACAAGATTTTTAACATTTTCAAGCAAAAGATATTTAGGTTGATTCTTGTTCTGCACAGCAAGTTCAAGCAATCTTTCAACTTCATAAAGAAGTCCGCTTCTTGTTTTTCCTTTTTTAATTCCTTCTTGCTTACCAGCTACCGAGATGTCAGTACAAGGGAATGAATATGTCCATAAATCCGCATAATTAAGAGATTCTATTGACGATATATCTCCTAAATTACGAGACAAAATACAAGCAAGATAATACTTATTAAGTTCGTTGTTGTTCTTTCTTGCAAGTTTTAACCAATCATAATGTTGGTGTTTCTTGAAATCAAAACCAATATTTCTATCTGTAAGGTATTGTGCCATCTGCTCTCTTGAGGGATATTTTGAATTGATTATCATTTCATTGGACAATCCACAATGTATAGTCGCATATGAAACCATAGCATTTTTGTCTATTTCTGATGTGTTTACAACCGTGCAATCCCATAATCCAGTATTGTTTATCCCTCTTATTTGCGAACCTATGCCACTAAACAGCTCAATTATTGTGAGTTTTGCCTTTCCCATTTTTTGTAATCCTCCGATTTTGTACTTTTATACAATAAAATTTAAGTTTCCTAATGCTTTTGATAGCGGATTAAGATTGCATAACTTGTTAGAAAAGGACGTTGATAATAAATATTTCTTGTCTGTTGGTGTTCAGGAAAGATTTGTGCTTACTGATAACAGTTTTCAAAAATCTGTGATTGGTACAACAAAACCAGATTTTAGAACTATCGGACAAAGGGATTTGGTATTTTCAAAAAATGGTGTTATGGGAGCTTTGACGGCAACAGATTACAAACAACCAAAACAAATTCTTGATAATCCTGAAAATTTTCAAAGATATATTGATAATATCTCTGATAAAAATTCTTTTGTTAAGAAGAAAGCACAAACAATATTGAATCAAAAAGGTTATATTCCAAAAATGTTTAATCCTTACAATAATCGTGAAATAACTGACTTTTGCCCAACTTTAACAACGTTTTGTGGGAACAGTGCTTCCGTATCAGGTGTTGTAAAAACTGAATCTGATTATCGTATTCGCAAAATCACTCCTACGGAATGTTGGAGACTTATGGGATTTAATGACGATGATGTTAAGAAAGTGCGAGACATAGGTATGTCAGATAGTTCTCTGTATAAGCAAGCTGGCAACTCTATTGTTACGAACTGTATTTCTTTGATTATGAAACATCTTTATAAAGCTCAAATAGAAAATACATATATTTGTACAGACGAAATGATTGTAAATAATAATTGCGATTCATCTAATTTAATATTAGAAGGAACGCTAAACGGTGGGAAGTGGGACAAAAATTTAGAAAGCAACAGACGAGTATATTCAATGAATGGTATTTCTCCTACGATTACAACTTGTGGCGGAGGGAATACAGAACCGAAAATAATGATAAATAATTAATTTATGAGAATAAAGGAGAAAAAATGAAACATCAAAAATCAGATTTGGTGCAAATGCAGTCTTTACCTCTTGAACAAAAGATTGCAATGACTAAACAACGTATTAAAGTTTGGTACGAAAATTGGTGTAAGTTCGAGATTACAAACACCAAAACAGGCAAAACACGTTTTGTTACTTTTGATACAAGAGATAACCGAGAGCCAGAACTCAAAGAAAATGAATATATAGAAAACGTTTATGACGGTTAGGTATATGTATCTTTTTCAGGTGGCAAAGACAGCACTGTTCTTCTTCATATGGTGCGTGAGATGTACCCTGATGTTGAAGCCGTATTTGTAAACACTGGTCTTGAATATCCGGAAATACAAAAGTTTGTGAAAACATTTGATAACATCACAATATTAAGACCTGAAATGAGGTTTGACGAAGTTATCAAAAAATATGGTTATCCAATGATAACTAAAGAAATATCACGAAAAATATACGCAGCAAGGAGAGGGGAAGAATGGGCAATGAAATATATAGATGGCACAGCACTCCGTTCTGACGGAGAAAAATCAATGTATAATGTGCAAAAATATAAACCGTTGGTTAGTGTTGATTTTGTTATTTCAAATTATTGTTGCGATGTGATGAAAAAAAGACCTATTAAAAAATACGAAAGACAAATCAAAAAGAAACCAATGACAGCACAAATGGCTTCTGAAAGTCTAAAAAGGTTCACTAATTGGCTGATGAATGGTTGCAATGCTTTTGATAACAAATATCCAATATCAAATCCTATGAGTTTTTGGACGGAGCAAGACGTACTTCAATACATAAAAAAATACAATTTACCAATAGCAAGTGTGTATGGTGATGTAGTATATTCTGAACGCCCTGAGCAAATGCGATTTGAAGAATACGGATATGAGTGTGGAACAGAAAAGCTTGAAACAACAGGCTGTGATAGAACAGGCTGTATATTTTGCGGTTTTGGCTGTCACCTTGAAAAAGGAGAGAGTAGATTTGAACGACTAAAACGAACACACCCACGTCAATATGATTATTGTCTTAACGGCGGAGAATATGACGAAAATGGTATATGGAAACCTAACTCAAAGGGATTAGGTATGAAACACGTTTTTGATGAACTTAACAAACTGTATGGCGACAAATTTATTAGATACTAAATAATAAAGGAGTAAATTTATGAATGAAAACGTAAAAACAAAAGCGAATCGCATTGAAATTTATCACGACAACTTTCAAAATTACAAAAGATACAACATTCCAAAGGCACAGTTAGTAATAGCCGATATTCCATACAACATAGGAACGGACTTCTATGCCTCTAATCCAAACTGGTATGTCGGCGGAGATAATAAAAATGGTGAAAGTGGCAAGGCAAAAAAAGCTGCGTTCAACAGTGATTTTAAGTTTAATATTGCTGAATACTTTCACTTTTGCAGTTCTTTGCTTAAAAAAGAACCTGATAAAAGTAATGGTCGAGGGAAGTCAAGTGATGCTCCTTGTATGATTGTATTTTGTAGCTTTGAGCAGATAAATACAGTTATTTCGTATGGTGAAAAATACGGATTCAAGCATTACATACCGTTGGTTTTTTGCAAGAATTATTCTCCACAAGTTTTAAAAGCAAATATGAAGATTGTAGGAGCTACTGAGTACGCCATTCTTTTATACAGAAATAAATGTCCTAAATTTAATAATGACGGGCATATGATATTTAATTGGTTCGAGTGGAAAAGAGATAATAGTAAAGAATATCCCAAAATTCATCCTACGCAAAAACCTGTCAATGTATTGAAAAAATTGATAGAAATATTTACCGATGAATCAGACGTGGTGATAGACCCTTGTTGCGGTTCGGGCAGTACCCTTAGAGCTTGTAGTGAGTTAGGAAGAAACTGTTTCGGATTCGAAGTTGACAGACAATGTTATCTGAGAGCAAAAGAGGAAATGTTGGCTGATTGTTTGACAAATAAAGAATACATATAACAGAATTTTCTATACTGAAAATCAAAATATTTCGCTTGATTTTTCTTGCAAGATAATATATAATTATAAATAGAAAATAAGCGTTTTATTTAAAATTAAAGAGGTGATAATATTGAAATTTTGTATGGTTGTAAATATCATCAATTTTGTGGATAGTTCATAGAAAAATTGTTGCCACAATCACATCAATGATAGAAAGGAAGTAAAAAATGAAGAAAAAGCATAAACTTAGAAAAGAGGTCAAGGATATAGGAATATTGTTGCCTTTTGCGTGTTCCTTAGCTGTTGTGAGCTGTATATACCACAAAGAAAACAAACCTGTAATCCAAAAGCAAATACCAGACGTTGTTTCTGATTCACACACTGACAATATATACACAACAACTAAACAGGTCACTGTTCCTTCTGAGATAATACACAAAGAAGAAGTACTGCAAATTAGTAGTGCTGAGTCTGAAAATAAAATTACAATTTTATGTGATTTTGCTACAAGTGATATTTCAGAAAATAGCACTACAACAGAAACATCAACGGTTGATTATGTGTCTGATGAAGGAATGGATTCTAATACAGATGAATACAACACAATCGATGATGATTTAGATACAGAAAGCACCGAAACAGAAACTAATATTAAATATGTTTCAGATTTAGAATATACAATGTTATGTAACTGTGTAGCCTATGAAGCAGGTTCAGATTGGATTGCCACTTGTGACAAAGCAAAAGTTGTCGAAGTGATAATGAACAGAGTTGAATCACCTGATTTTCCAAATACCATTTATGAAGTTCTAACAGAAGAAGGGCAATTTTCAGGAGTATACAATTACATTTACCTAACTGAATATTCTCATCGAGTAACAGACGATGTAATAGTTGCCGTCAATATGTTTTTTGATGAAAATTACTGCAATAATGGATATTTGTTCTTTTCAGGTGACGGAAATCAGAATTATTTTACATAACAGCAAGGATAAAATTATATGAAAAGAGCCGAAATAGAAAGAAGAAATCGCTTAAAGCGAATGTACAAAATAGATGTAGAAAGAAGTATTGTACACTACAACAAACTAAATCAAGAACAGCCTGTTATTTACAGAAAGCTTTCAGAAGAAGAACTGGCACAAATAACAGCTCCTAAAAGTAACTATTATAGAATAAAAGTTGAGGAACACAAAAAATGAAAATGAGAATTGCAATTGACAGTATATCAAAGGTAAAAGAGTTTAATGCTCGTGCAGTGAATTTTCCTTGTAAAATAAACATTGTTTCAGACAGATATGTTGTAGATGGACGTTCCCTTATGGGATTGTTTAGTCTTGACCTAAGCAAGCCTGTTGAAATGGAATTTAACGAAATTCACTCCGACCTTGCAAAATTATGTTTTGGTAGATTTGAGGTAAAAAATGAAAATTAATTGGATTGGAAATGATTGGACAAGAGTAAAAAATCACTGTCGTACAACAGTAAATAAAGCATTTACTGATAAAGAACCAACAGATGATTTTAAAAAGAAAATATTGATTTCAGAACACAGCCCTATAAGATGTTTGGAAATTGATTGGACGTGGGAAGATATACCCTACTGGTTAAGCACAGAATGGAGCAGGCATAAATTTGAAAAATTCATCACAAGCCAAAGAGATGATAGAAAACTTGGAGAAATTCCTCGTGGCAAAAAGCCACAGGAATCTCCTGTAAATTTCGATGGATATGCTAATGCCCAAAACACAATCGATGCTTGGAGAAAAAGGCTATGTTGTAAAGCTACTCCAGAAGCAAGAAATTTAGCAGAAATTTTTAAATATGAGTTACATAAAGTAGAACCTGAATGGGCAGATGTACTGCAAAGAAATTGCATATATCGTGGTGGTTGTCCTGAGTTTTCCAGTTGTGGTTACTGGGAAAAGTTTTGTGAAAAGCATAAGGGAGAAAACCTTTTAGATATTGAAACTCGATATAGATTGTTTAATGAAGATTTTTACAAGTCACAGAGTACTAAATATACTAAATCTATACCATTGTTAAAGGACGGCTACTATCAGATAAGCGATGCAGAACAGCTTTACTGGTTTGCAAGCAAGGTAAACAGTGGTTCAATATCAATAAATGCTGTTCTTACAGCAGATATTGTTGTAAATGAAAAGGTTCTCAATGCTGGCGGAACTCTTATTACTGATTTTGAGGGTTTAAGAGTATGGACTCCCATCAAATACTATGCAGGTACATTTAACGGAAATAACCATACAATCAGCGGATTGTATTTCAACAATAAAAATATTGATTATGTTGGTTTGTTTGGTTATAATTACGGCACAATAAAAAATATTGGCATTATTGATTCATATTTTAAAGGAAAAATTTGTGTTGGCGGTGTTTGCGGATATAATAATGGTAGTAATGGCACAATAGCAAACAGCTACAACACTGGAACAATAAACGGTTCAGGTTATTGTGTTGGCGGTGTTTGTGGATATAATAATGGCACAATAACAAACAGCTACAACACTGGCTCTGTAAGTGGGGCAAGTGATGATGTTGGCGGTGTTTGCGGATACAATTATAATGGCACAATTGAAAACAGCTATTATCTTGAAAACTGCAACGCTGACGGAAAAACATTTACAAACAGTTACGGTACAGCACAAACCTCTGAACAGTTTGCAAGCGGAGAAGTTGCACATCTCTTGCAGAAAGAACAGGAAACAGCAGTATGGGGTCAGAAAATCGGCACTGATAAACTTCCTGTTCTGAACGGCAAAAAAGTTTATCGAAATACAATTTATTCAGGTTGTTGTAAAGAATATCAGGGCGATATTACTTATGATTATTCAAACACACAGAAAGATATGGTTTATTCAAAAGAAACTCATCATTTTGAAAACGGTATCTGTACAGCTTGTGGAGATTACGAACCTGCACCATTCATAAACGGAGAGTATCAGGTAAGAAATGTAGGTCAGCTTCTCTGGATTATAAACAAGAAGAACATCAGCAATAAACTTATTAAGGCGGTTGTTTCAGGGAATATTGAGTTGAGTCTTTAATAATGTAGTTCTGCTTAGTAAAGAAGTCTTTTGATAGTGTTTTTTACTTTATCAAATGTCAAAATCCTGCTGAAAATATTGACAATTTTTTAAAAAGGAAAACAAAAAATGAATAATATTTTTTTATTTGTTGGTTGCTCTGGTTCGGGTAAAACCACGATTGTGGAAGGCCTCGAAAAAAAATACGGACTTACATCTATACAATCGTATACAACTCGACCTAAAAGAAGCCAAAACGAAACTGGGCATATATTTGTTAATGATGAAGAATTTGACAGCCTTAGCGATATTGTAGCATATACTGTATTTGACCGTCACCGATATTGTGTCACGTCACAACAGATTGACGATAATGATTTATATGTAGTTGACCCTGTTGGAGTTGAAACGCTGAAAAGAAAATACAAAGGCAACAAGAATATGAAGGTTATCTTTATTTATACAAATTGGCTGACAAGATTTACAAGAATGAAACACCGTTCCAAATTGTGCGGAAATTCTTGGTTTCAGGCAACAATTTCTTCTTTAAAACGTATTCTTAATGATTTTAAGGCATTTAAGAACTACGATAAAAACAATGTTAATATTGACCTTGTCGTTAATAACGACAAGAAAAATATCGATGATGTAGTAGAGCACATATACCAATACATCATCTCCAATGAAAAGGAGGTGATGTAAATTGATTGTAATTATTTTAATAGGAATTGTTGTAATTCTTATATGTTTGCTTTTACATAAAAACAGAAAATACAAAGAATTGTATACGGAATCGATACAGAATAAAATTATCATATCAACACAGTCTGAATTTATATTGCAAGTGTTTACACAGATAGATGAAAAAACAGTTAATAATGATATGGTAAATGCCGTTAAAACTTGTGTCAACAAAGGAATTTACGAACTAAAAATGGCTGATACTTTTGACGGCAGAGATACATATGAGCGTTTTGCTCAAAATATGTTGGAATTAGCAAAACTGAATAATAAGGAATGATTGAATTGAATGTAATAAAAAAAGACGGAACAAAAGAACCTTTTAATGCAGAAAAGATACTGATAGCGGTCAAAAAATCTGCTGAACGAGCAATGTACAAGCTTACAGCCGATGATAATTTGAAAATTTTAGACTTTGTAGAGGACTCTATCAAATCAAAATCTGAAATACCTATCAATGAAATGCATTTTATTGTTGAAAATGCTCTTGATACGATTAATTCTAAAGTTGCGAAAGCATATAGAGAATATCGTAATTACAAAATTGATTTTGTCAATATATTGGATAAAGTATACCAACAAAGTCAAAAATTAAAATACATTGGTGATGTGAGCAACGCAAATACTGATAGCACATTAATTGCAACACAAAGAAGTTTAACATATGGACAGCTTAACAAAGAACTATACAAAAAGTTTTTTCTTAATACAGAAGAACGTCAGGCGATTCGTGATGGATACATCTATATTCACGATATGAAAGACAGATTAGATGGTATTAATTGCTGTCTCGCAGACGTTGGCAATATCCTCAAAGGCGGTTTTGAATGTGGCAATATGTGGTATACAGAGCCTAATTCTCTTGATGTTGCCTTTGATGTTATTTCAGATATTGCTATGTCAATGGCAGCACAACAATATGGTGGATATACAATTCCTGAAATTGACAAAATACTTTTACCTTACGCCAGAAAATCTTATCACAATTATATTCGGGAATTTTACTCTATTACAACATTTACTGAAAATGATAAGGTTGAATTGGAGCAAAGAGCAGATGCTTATGCTACTCAAAAAGTATATCGTGATTTTGAACAAGGGTTTCAGTCTTGGGAATATCGTTTTAATACAGTTGGAAGTTCAAGAGGCGACTATCCTTTTATTGCGATAACGTTTGGAATCGGGACAAGCAAATTTGAACGTATGGCAACTGAAACAATATTAAAAGTTAGAATGAAAGGTCAAGGAAAAATAGGATTTAAAAAACCTGTTTTGTTTCCAAAACTTACATTTCTTTATGACGAAAACCTTCACGGCAAAGACAAAGAGTTAGAATATCTTTTTGATATTGCTATTGATTGTAGCAGTAAATGCATGTACCCTAAGAAAGTTGGGGCTTAATAAAGTGATTTATTATGAAAAACCTCGTGAACCTGTAAATGCAGGGTGTGTAACTTGCAGAAATGTAACTGTAGGAAATGACAGCTTAAAGTTATGCTAACAGGGAAATCTTTATGAGACAATCCTGTGGAAAGTTAGTGAATTATAGAAATAAATATAAAAAGAAAGGAGGATTGCTATGGATTATTATGTATATGTTTGGATAAGAAAAGACACAAACAAAGTTTTCTATGTTGGTAAAGGACATAAAAACAGATATAAAGATATGAGAATGAGAAATCAATATTTTTTAAATGTTGTCAATAAAGTTGGAATAGACAATATTGAAATAAAAATCATAGAAAAAAACTTAACCGAAAAAGAAGCATTTGAAAAAGAGATTTATTACATTGATTATTATTCAAAAATATCACCTTTAACTAATATGACAAAAGGAGGCGAAGGTAGCTCTGATTGGTATCAACGTCTATCCGATGACGAAAAGGAACATCATAAACAAATATCAAAAAGTTTTCTTGGTAAACATCATACTAATGAAACAAAATCAAAAATGAGCAAAAGTATGAAGGGTCTCAAACATAATTTTAGCGAAGAAGGAATGAAATCTTTAAAGGAACATGCAAAAAACCGAAACCCATATTGGAAAGGAAAACATTTAACAGATGTTGCTAAAGAAAAAATCAGAAAAGCTAAGATGGGTAAATTAAGCAACAATGCTAAAACGGTCTTAATCATCGATAAAGATTATAATACTATAAATATCTTCAAAAGTCGCAGAGAAACGTTTAGTCAATATCCAAATATTTCTCAACATAAAATAAGAAAATGTTTAGAAACAAATGCAAAAATACAAAACTTATCTGAAACTTTATATTTATTTGATATTACTTTTATCTATGAGCAAAACTATAATTCACTAAAATCTCAATCGACTATCGAAACAGTATCGTCTAAAATGGTAGACGAAAGTAATGAAGTAGAGTACAGTTAAGTGAAAAGCTTAATCTTGGAAGTGCGAGGGGTCTAATTGCCAAAAAAATTAGACTATAATATAGTCAGAGCCCCACACGAAAGTGGTGTAGCAATACACAAGGGGTTTGGATTTCTTATCTCTCACCGGAGAAGGATATATACCGTCTATGTATAAAAAATACGGTAAAGTGGTTAGTTTAATGGGTTGCAGAGCTTCATTATCTCCTTGGTATGTCAATGGTGGTATAAATCCAAAAGATGATAATGATAAACCTGTATTTGTAGGAAGATTTAACATTGGTGCAATATCATTGTCTTTGCCAATGATATTAGCAAAGGCAAGAAAAGAAAACAAAGATTTTTATGAAGTCCTTGATTACTACCTTGAAATGATAAGAGAATTACATAAAAAAACATATGAATATCTTGGACACAAAAAAGCGAGTACAAATCCTCTTGGTTTTTGCCAGGGCGGTTTTTTTGGAGGAAATCTCAATCCAGATGATAAAATAAAACCTTTGCTTAAAGCAATGACTGCTTCATTTGGTATAACTGCTTTAAATGAATTACAGCAATTATATAATGGCAAATCTATTTACAAAGATGGCAATTTTGCTCTTGAAGTAATGCAATATATTAATAAGAAAGTAGAGCAATACAAAAAAGAGGACAAAAATCTTTATGCTGTATATGGAGTACCAGCAGAAAGTTTATGTGGAACTCAAGTTGAGCAGTTTAGGAAGAAATATGGTATCATCAAGAATGTATCTGATAGACCTTATGTAAGTAATTCATTTCATTGCCACGTCACAGAGAAAATTTCTCCAATTCAAAAGCAAAACAGCGAATACAGATTTTGGAATTTATTTAATGGCGGAAAGATACAATATTGCCGTTATCCCATATCTTATAATAAAACTGCTATTAAAACGCTTGTAAGACGAGCTATGGATATGGGATTTTATGAAGGAATAAACCTTGCTCTTTCTTATTGTGAAGATTGCGGATATGAACAACTTGATATGAATAAATGCCCTAAATGTGGCAGTTCAATGATAACAAAAATTGATAGAATGAATGGCTATCTTGGATTCACACGAATCAAAGGCAAGTCAAGATACAATAAAGCAAAAGTAGACGAGATTAGAGACAGGGTGAGTATGTAGATGAACTATCACAATATCAAAACAGATGATATGCTGAATGGAGATGGGTTGAGAGTAACTTGTTGGGTAAGTGGCTGTAATGTAAGATGTCCAAAATGTTGTAATCCTCAAACTTGGGATTTTGACAGCGGAATACCATTTACTGAAACAACAATGCAAGAAATTATTTCTGAATTAGCTAAGCCTTACATAAAAGGTCTCACATTATCAGGAGGACACCCACTCGAATTCCAAAACATTTCAAAAGTATTAGACATCGTTAAACGTGTAAAAACAACATTTCCAAATAAAGATATTTGGATTTATAGCGGATTTCGATATGAATATATTGTTAAAGATAGTACCTTACAAGAAGTCCTCAAGTACATAGATGTAATTGTTGACGGTATGTATATTGATAAAATGAAAGATATAAACCTTCATTTTAGAGGTTCACGGAATCAAAGATTAATAGATGTGCAACAATCGCTTGCAAAAAACAAAATCATTCTCTGGAAAGAATAAATCAATCCAATCAATAGACATATAGTAAAAAATAGGCTATGTTAAACAATAAACATAGCCTATAAAAAAACAAAAGGAAAATAAACAAAAAAATGAATAGATGTTTTGAAATTGTTAATGGCAAATACAGAAAGACAGCAGGTAAAATTATCCTACCCAAACGTGCGACAAAATCCTCGGCAGCATATGACATATATTCTCCGGTAGATATTATTATTCCGCCGATGACTCCTACTATGATTTGGACAGACATAAAAGCTCATTTCAAAGAAGATGAAGTGTTACTGCTGAATGTAAGGAGTAGTATGGGCAAGCACCCCATTATGATAGCGAATACTCAAGGTTGGATAGATAGCGATTACTACAACAACACTGAGAATGATGGCAATATTGGCATTAGACTTTTAAACCTCAGCAATAAAGATTACATTGTCAAAGAGGGAGACAGAATTGCACAGGCAATGTTTATAAAATATTTGGTTTCTGATAATGGAAATAGCGACAGTATTAGAAGATGTGGTTTTGGTAGCAGTGGGAAGTAATAAAAGCAACAACCTATAATATTAAAAAGTGTTTAGTATTGAGCCAGATTATCAAGAGGTACAAAAATGAAAAACAATGCAGAGTTTGAACAATTTATCAATTTTTTAGCCGAAATGATTGAAAAATATGGCAGGGAAGTTTTAAAAGAAATAAAAGAAGAAGAACAAAAAATATTCTTAAACGCTTGAATGATACTTCCGATTTTGAGAGAAAAGATTAAAACCACTAAATTAAGGTTAAAAACTTAATTTAGTGGCTTTTTAATTTTGCCAAATGTATAAAAAATATATTTTTCTTGAAATATGTGTATCAATATGATATAATAAAAGTAATCAATACAATAGGGGAATGGTTTGATGAAAAAAGTAAGATGTTACACATACACAAGAGTATCTACTGCAATGCAGGTTGACGGTTATAGCTTAAACGCACAACGTGAGAAACTTCACAAATATGCTGAATATCAAAATATGCAGATAATCGAAGAATTTACAGACGAAGGCAAATCAGGTAAAAATGTTGCTGGACGTTTAGCTTTTCAAGATATGCTTAGTAAAATTGAAAGTAGAGTAGACAATGTGTCATATGTACTTGTATTCAAGTTGTCACGATTTGGACGTAATGCTGCCGATGTGCTTAATAGTCTACAAACAATGCAAGACAATGGAGTTAATCTCATTTGTGTTGAGGACGGCATTGATAGTTCTAAAGATAGTGGAAAGTTAATGATTTCTGTACTTTCAGCGGTTGCTGAAATAGAGCGTGAAAATATCCTTGTTCAAACTATGGAAGGGCGAAAACAAAAAGCAAGACAAGGTGAATGGAATGGCGGATTTGCTCCATTTGGCTATCGTTTAATCGATAAAAAATTGATTGTAGATAATAATGAAGCGGAAATTGTAAAGCTTATTTTTGAAAAATTCACTACTACAACAATGGGAATGAATGCAGTTGCTTCTTATCTCAATCGACATGGTTATCGTAAAACAAAACGGCAAAACAATCACTTTGAAACCTTTACAGTATCTTTCATTAAAAGAGTGTTAGATAATCCAGTCTATGTTGGTAAAATTGCATATGGGAGGCGTAAAAGTGAGAAAAAAGCTGGAACACGTGGAGAGTATCATATTGTTAAGCAGAATGACTATATGTTATTTGATGGTATTCACGAAGCTATTATTAGCAATGATGTGTGGGAAACAGCACAGCGTAAGCGAAAGCAAACCGGAAATGCCAATCTCAAAACACATTCACTGGAACACGAACATATCCTATCAAGTATCTTAAAATGTCCTATGTGTGGAAGTCCAATGTATGGTAATGTCAATCGCAAAAAGAATAAAAACGGTGAATACTATCGTGATTATTTTTACTATGTTTGCAAACATAACAGAACTGAGGACGGAGTTACTTGTAATTATAAAAAACAGTGGGGCGAGAACATTATAAATTCTGCTGTTGAACAGTTCATATCCCAATTAATCAAAAATCCAAAATTCAAAAATGCCCTAAACAAAAAAATCAGTTCTGAAATTGACGTGTCTGAAATTGAAAAAGAAATCGAAACTCTTAATAAAAGAAAAAAGCAACTTATCGGAGCAAAAAGTCAGTTGGGGCAAAAAATGGATTGTCTTGATATTGATGACAAATTTTACAATCAAAAGTATGCAGATATGGAGGAACGACTCGACAATATCTATGTAGAAATAGAAAGCGTAGAAAACAACCTTGAAACTCTTAATCAACATATAATCAATATTCAACAGGATAAGTTGTCTTTTGAAAGTGTATATCGTATTTTGGAACATTTTGATAAATTTTATGATAAATTAACCGATAAGGAAAAAAAACAGTTTATGGGAGCTTTTATTGAGCGTATTGATATTTTTCCAGAACAGCAAAAAAATGGTAGAATCCTAAAAAGTATTAAATTCAAATTTCCCGTGTGGTATGGGGAAGAATCTTACAGTAGCTTTAGTTGGGATAAAGAAAGTCCCGTTGAGTGCGTAGTCCTTTTGTCCCAACTTCCTGATGAACATATCAACATTGAGATTGACCTTGATGAACTTGACTTAACATCTGCTGAATGTAAGGCAACTTACGCAAAAATTAAGGATTATGTAAAAGAATATACAGGCTTGATAGTTTCTTCTCTAAATATTGCACAAGTAAAGAAAAAAGTGGGCATTATTGAACGTAGCAATTACAATAAAGCAAAGCTCGAGGATTCCAAACAACCCAATTGCACACCAGAAAAAGAACAAGCTATTCTTGATGCTTTTCAATACTTCAAGATGATTTAAGTTAGCTCAATATTCAGAAAAGATAGGCTACAAACAGAACTAAAAAAGGCAATGTTTTGCGTTTTTGAAAAAAATAGGGTAACAGATTTATTGTGTATCTGTTACCCTAATAACTTATCTTTCTCTATAAAACTAACCTTTTATTTAAGCATTTTTACTTTTATACAGATAATCATCCACGGCTTTTCTGTACTTTTCAGGAACATCATCAATGGCGATTTTACCCATACGCACCTGTAAAGCATAAAATTTTACCATTTACAACACCTCACTTACAAATTCCATAAAAGCCTGCTCCATAGTTTCAAGTCTCTCGTGGTCTGAAGGAGGAGCGATAGGCTTATAATGGAGATACTCAATAGGATTTTCCTTTACCATTTCTTCTGTGATTGTGTTCTGAGATACTCTGAATTCATTGATATTGTACTCATAAACTGTCACTGTATTGCCATTTTCTGAAACTTCTTCAGCTTCACCGATATAGTCATAGATAAAGACATCTGCATTACCGTCAGCAAGGGGAAAATATCGATATTCAGGTTGTTTATCTGTAAAAGTTATTTTTTTCATAATATCACTCCTATCCATTTATAGAAAGACGAGAGCCAATACGCCAGTGAGACTGAGATAATCCGTTACCACCGGAGACACAAGAAACTCCACAATATGAGGTATCCCAGAGACGACTGAAACATAGTAGCTCTTTTTGCCCTGATGGGCTTCCATCAACATAAAGTCCATCAGCATAGCCGGTTGTTGAAGAACTTCCCGATTGACCCGAAGATACAGGAACAACCATTCCGTTTTCAGTGTCTACTGATACAGCAGTTATGTAATTCCAGGCATTTAACTTTTCTGCGTGGATTTGTGCAGGCACTTTCTTGTACTTTGACTTTATATCAGTGATGTTGCTTGTTAAAATACTGCTGTCGTTAATTACATAAACATCTCTTGTTCCGTCACTGCCGACTATATCCATAATGGCATTAGAGCCAGCTTCATAGCAACCTGTAAAGCTTTCAATACCCTGTATCACAACAGGATATTTACCACTTGTAAGACCTGCTGAATCACTGCAAGGACAACCGTCACGACCAAGAACTAAATCACTGAACCCACTTCTCCAATGGAATGTTGATATATGCGTAGTAAGTGTTGTGGTAAATGGGATATCAACATCAACATAAATTGCCTTATTATTTTCATCGTATTCTTCAATAACAGTAATAGTCGCCGATTCTGCGATGTTATGGCAATCCCAGATGTTTCTGTCGCTTCCTGTAGCTCCTATTGAAACAGGCATACCAACAGAAAAATATGATGCATTTGCATTTGAAATTATAATTCTTTTTATGTCTGTTTCTGCAACTGTTGCACAACATTGTGCATTATAATTTGTACACCCTGCCATAACACTTTGAGAGCTCCTTGTCCCATATTTCAGCCACCAAGTTGTAGTGATATACTTTATTTCAGACATAAAAGTACCACTGTAATGGCTTCCACGCTGATGAAAATATGTGATATTACCGCTGTATGATATATTCTGAGAACCCTGAGGTCTGCCGGAGCAGTATCTGGCAGGGACAAGCCCTTTGGAGCTATATGGCATACCATCAATATCTCCTGCGATATACTTGCCATATAACGCAAATCCCTGGTCAGTACCGTCTTTAGCTCTGCATTCAGAAGCAAGAGTATATCCATCTCTTTTTGTATCAGTACGGGAGTAGTAGCAGTAGCCGTCTGCCTCCCACCATTTTTCATAGTAAGACATACCAAGCACAAAAACATCAACTTTTCCAACGTCTTTAAAGTCCTTATCACTTTTTATAGCTGTGATGTGCCTTACTCCGTCATCATCTACATAAGCATTACAGTCGTAAGTTTTAAAAAGCGGTATATTTTCGTAATCAGATTCACCACGAGTTACAGCTGTTGAAGGATTACAAACAAGTCCTGCATTATCATCAAGTTTTTCGCCATTGCAGGTTTGAGAAGTTTCCCATAAAGGAAAACGAACAGTATAAATTTTTCCTGTACGCTGAGAATTGAAATTGAAAATTATTTTACTGTTTAAAGAAGTATTAGATTGTAGGTCAGCAATTTTACTTTCGTACTCATTATATTTATCGTATTCTTCTTTTGTAATACCGCCCCTACCCTCATCATTGGGAGCATTATGTTTTACAAAATCTCTTATCTTTTTATCAGTATTAGAACTGTATTCAGTAAGATTACCAAGAGTTATAATTTTATTTGACACAAAATCACCTCTCATTCTAAAAATTCATCGGTTATGCTTTTTATATCTTCACTTGTAGCAAAATCAAGGTTAGTACTCCAACTTGCATTTTTATCGAGAACCCATTTATTTTGACCAGTAAGAATGTATCTTTCAGATGTTTCAGTTACAATCGCACGACTGCCCACAATACAAGGAAACATATAAGCAAGGTTTTCTTTGCCGTTTTCCGTAGTGGTAGGTAGCTTGTCAAGTTCTGATACTGTATCAACAGCAAACACACAATAATTTGTGCTGTAATTTTTGTTAATTAAACCAATCATAAAATCTCCCTTTCGTTTAATTTGAACCGCCCCTTTCGGAGCGGTTTTTTACTCAATTATTATCCAGTCATCAGCAAGCATATCCGTCTGGCTTGCAAGCCAACCTACTACAATTGTATTCTGCGCCGTTTTCATAGCGATGCTACTTGTTATAGTTGGTTCGTGTTCGTATTCACCATATCCGTATTTAAGAGTGTTCTGAAACTCTCTACCATTTATCAGATACAGAAACATTCCCTTGCCGTTCCAACCACTTCTTGCAACCTTTTTGCCCTCTTTAAGAGCCTTTATTGCTTCTCCAAAATCCATTTTTTCTCCTCCTTAAATTTAAAAATGGGTATAAAAATAAGACCATAAGGTCTCAAAAAACGTGTATTTTTGAAAAGTTAAGTAATGCCAAGAATTGTTTTAGCAATTTCATTCATATCTTTGCAAATTTCGTGATATTCATTATCTGCACAGTCATCAAATTTAATTTCAGACATTTCCTCCAGTTTTTCAAGCATAATTCTTCTGACATATATTTCCTGCTCTATCATTATGCCAACTCCTTTCATGGTATAAAAATAAGGCTACAAGCCTTTATTTGCGATATTTGCGTGTCTGCCCATAGCGCTTTCTTTTCAGAACATTGCTGACATATGTTGAGTAGTCGACTCCAAATCCGAATGAAACATTAAGTTCAGACAAGGCACTGTTATAATTAAGTGCGTACATTTTTCCATCTCCCTAAATGTTATTCAAGCATAATTAAAACGCCCTTTTAAGAGCGTTTTAACAGTAATCTAATATGGTCTTGACAGGAATTTGTCCAATATCAAGCTTGCTCTTGATTGTATCAAAAACAGCACAAGTTTCCTCAAAATTCATATTATAGCTTACAAGAAGCTTTGTAATCTCATTCATACAACGTGTAAATTCATCTGATGAATGATTTCCAGAATTTTTCTCTGTATTTCTTATGATATTTGCAAATTCTCCCATAAGATAGACCAATGCTCCCGCATTTTCAAATTCGATTTTCATATGATTTTACTCCTTTCAGTTCATCAACTTGTTCCAAGTATCTCTGCCGACTATGCCATCAACTTCGATACCTGAATTTTTCTGGAATCTCTTTACAGCATTTTCAGTGTCAAGTCCAAATTCTCCATCAGCTCCATATTTGCCAATATTATATTCATAAGCGACAAGAGCCAATTGAAGTGCTTTTACAGCGTTGCCTATATCTCCTTTGCGAATAGTTGGAAATATCATATCGATAGGTGTATTATTAAAAGTTATGGTAGGATATTTAGGTCTTGCAAAGCCGTATATTAAAGGACTGTTACAATTTATTTCTCTCTTTCCTACTCGGTCATTAGGGTAATTTCCCTTATTCCCCTCAACAACAATCAAATTGCCATTTGTATTGCTTATAACAATTCCAACGTGGTCGGCAGGTCGGGAATCGCCAAGCCTATCCCAATCATAATAGATTATATCGCCTGCCTGAATATTTTTTATATCAGTATGCCATACACCAAGATTTTTAAATTTTGCAATTTGATTATTACAAGACATATCAACAGGAATTATATCTGTAATATCAAGTTTTTTTGCAAGCCAAGATATAAAACAAGCACACCATTCAATGCGGTAATTATATCCCATATCTTTGCAGTATGTAGTGTAATTGTTTCCAAGTTGTGCTGTTGCGAGTTCAATTATTTTATTTTTCATTCTGATTTTCCTTTCTGATATTGTGTGCCAAAATAAAAGCTTATAACAACTGTAAAAACAGTTTGAAACTGCTCCGATGATATTTTACCATTCAAAGACAAAACAGCAAAAACAGCAGTTAAAGCAAGCGTTACAATTGACTTTACATCAATCAGCTTTGCAAAATTTTTAAGCATTTCCAATCCCCTCTATTTTATGTTTAAGTTCTTTCATTTCTTCTTGAAGTGTTGAAACTTGTTCTTCGAGAATCGGCACACGAACCGTAAAATTATTATGTTTTCTTACTTCTTCCGTAAGATTTTCGATTTTTGTGTTTACAACAGCCTGATTTACTTCAAGTTGCTGTTGCAGTTTTCTATTACTTGCCGATGTAGTTATAATCACACCTGCCACAGAACATACGCCTGTTATAAGTGCAATAATTATTTCAGCCATATTTTTGTCACCCCATTAGTAGTTTTCAATTTTGCAATCTTTCGGAAAACTTTCATCACCATAGGTACAATTTTCTGCAATCTTGACGGAAGAAAGTGCTGTATTTTTGAAAGCAGTATCGCCAATCAAAGTTACAGATGATGGAATAATGATTTTTGAAAGATTCTGATTATTGGCAAAAGCACCTGAAATCAGCGAATATCTTGCGTATTTTGGTTCAGGATAGTTTCCGAAAGTATAAAAAGCCGTATTTTTGATTATTAACGTTTCTGATTCAATATTTTTTCCGAGATATTTCGGATAAGAATTTCCGTCAGCAATGAATTGATTTTTATTTTTATAAAAATTAACATCATCAAGTTCGATTGAATCAGAAAATGACGGATAACCGTTGTTTTTGTCAGCAGATATTATGAAATTTTCTCTCATACACTATCACCTGATATGCAGGGGAAATCAATTCCTTGTAAATATTCGACATTTTTGCACTGTGCAGTAGTGAGGGCATAGAAGTTATCAGATACTGGCATTTTTTCCACAAGATTTGCCATTACTTCCTTGTCATAGAAATTTACTCCGCTGAAATTGTCATTCATTGAAAAGTTATTTACATTGTCAAAGCTTATTGCAAAATAGGAATTTGATATAAGGCTGTCAGTTAATTTATAGTTTGCCCCTGTTTCAGATGAACAGAATATTTTTCCCGTAATTCCGCAGAATGAGATACTTCCCTTAAAAACGGATAATAATGATATTACATTTTTATTGAGAAACGTAAGGTTTATTCTGAAAAGACAGCCTGTTGATTCTGCTGTTGTGATTAACTTTGTATAATCAGAAGTACCCTCGATAAGAACTTCACAGTCTGTAAGCCAAACATTTTTGAACATAGCATATCCTGCCTGCCCTGTATCGTTGATTTTTGTTGCAATACGGCAGTTTTTCAGATAAACATAGTTTGCATTGCCGGACATATCAAACAGGCAGGTAATACCGCCTGAAAGATAAATACCTGTGAAATTTAGATTTTTGACTGTTCCATAAGCTGGTGAAGTATATTTAAACATTGAATTGTATGAAGTTGCAGAAGAACGTCTTCCGAAATAATTTGAGATTGTGTGACCGTCACCGTCAAGCTCTTTAAATGATACCAAAATTGAATCGGCATCAGATTTTCTGTCAGTCTGCGAAAAATCAATATCAGCACCAAGTTTGTAATATTTGGTGCTTCCGCCTGTAATATTGCATAAATCCGTATAATCCATAATGATATACGGGTCTGTCTGAGTTCCTGTACCTGTCATAAAACCACCTCTTATTAATAAATTTTTTCTACTGTATCAGGAATAATTGCATACTTAATATCACGATTTGTAAAACACGTTGACTCAATTTCAGTAACAGGCTTGCCCTCAATTTCGGAAGGAATCTGTATTCTTTTTTCATTTCCTTTGTAGAAAATCAACTTTACTTTGTCGTTTTCAATAGTGTATATGTAGTCATCTGCTGTTGTTGGTTTAGCTTCAATGAGGGCTATATTTTGCCCTATAATTCGTCCCTGAACTTGCTCAATAATATCTGTATTTATTGTTACTTTGAAATTATGTTCTCCCGATTCAGCAACAAAAAAAGCATTTAAATGTTGTGTTGCATATCCATTAACGCTAATTTTAGGGCAAAAACCAAGCTCTTTACCATCAAGAAAGTATTTTATTTCTGCTGTTTGAGTTTCTTCTGAATACATCAAAATATCACCAAAAAAGGAAATATTTTGCGAATTTTCTGACAACACCTTAAAATCACAAGAAATTATATTTCCTGTCAGTGAAGTATCGCAGACTATATGAATGTCGCTATCACATTGGTTTTGATTTCCGTAGCTTCTGTTGCCTATATAAATTTCGCCAGTGTCTTTCAAAAAATATAAAACATTATCTTTGGCATCATATTCTGCTGAGTCACATATTACAACAGAAGTTGCATTTTTTCCTATATAAGCAGTGTTTTTGTTAATAATATTTCCCCAATAATAAACCAAAACAACAGTATTAGGCAACACGAAATTTCCACTCAAATTTGGCAAATCCACAATTGTCCCATCATCAAATTTTACTTTCACATTATCTACATCTACTCGTTGAACGACAGCTGGCTTGTATTTGAGGAGATTTAGTTTAGTAAGGAATTTTTTTATACGCTCATCGACAAAAGACAATAAGTTTGTATTCATATTTCACCACCCATAGAGACATTGCAAGTAAAGTCTGGTAAGCATTGTGTGTTTGTACAGTTAATATTCATATTTGATGTTCCAAGTGGTAACGTTATAGAATTGACAATAAATAGCTCTGAATTGTAGCGTAACTGTTTATTCGTGACGCTGATAGTTTTATTAACATCTAAATGAGGAATAATACCGCAAGTTATATCGCTACTTACAGTATTCCTACATTCTTTTGAGAGTAAATATTCCCCATATTGACGGCAACTATCATCATCAACATCATCTGCTAAAGCAATTTCAACATCATCAAGGCTTTTTATACCAACGGCACTTACATTAATAGGAGATGACGGATTTGTATTGTATGCAGTATAACTATAATTTTTGGCTACTGAACTATTAGTATATACATATACTCTGTTGTGTCCATCTAATTGATAACTATTGCTTTGAGTTAAAAAAACAGAATTGTTTTCATCAAAATACCATTGAGGAGCTAAATATTTATATGCATTTGGTGATACATAATCAACAGATTTATGAAATATCAAATGTCCGTCCGTATCATAATATAGGTCAGCACCATAGAGGTTAGCTATTTCAATAAGCGTTTCACCGACAAAATTTCCATTACTCAATATAATATCTGATTTTATTATTGTGTTCAAATAATAAAAATCAATGATTGGTTGGACATAATCTGTTGCATAGCCATTGCCCATATCCGATAGCAAAACGCTTTGTATGATATTAAAAATAGTAAATTTACCAGCTAAATATGTATATTCTGAATCAGCTTTAGACAAATTTAAAGAACCATCAAACAACCCGAATTTATCAATCCCCTCAATATTCAAAGTACAAATATTATCAAATGATAAATTCTGAATCAAAAAGACTCCTTGCGACCAATAATAAATATCCTTATCCGCCATTAATCCTAAATACACTTTAAATTTTTTGTTATACCAGAAAGGAGAATTTTCATTAGGTAAATAAGATATTTGTTTGTCTACTATACTTAGATTACAAGTTCTCCTTGTGCCTTGCTGATAATTTATATTAATGCTCCCCGATGTATTTAGAATATTTGCAACTATTTCTCCAACTGCTTGTTCTCTCCAATCCAGTAACTCTATCTTGATTTTTACAATTTTGCCTGATTGACGACAAAGGTTTAGATACTTGTTGTCATAAACATTATATAACTCTGTCATAGTTACACGTCCGTTTCTTCTTCATACACATCACCAAATGAACTATCATTATTGAGATTGAAGAAAATCAAATTATCAACACTATCAAATTCAACATAATCAAACTGGACTGTCGTTATCAATTGTTTAGTTCTTTCATCATAAGTAGTATCTGGATTTGAAGAATTAGATATTTCTACACACAAAACATCTCCTTTATCGTTTCTAATCATAAATTGTGTGTTTCCCGACATAAACTTACGCCATTTCTCGACAAGATATATATCATCGTGCCAATCATCTGTACTACAATCAATGTAGCCTAAACAACCACTGAATTTGCCTGACAAGTAATTATTATTGTTTTTAATTACCGTTGGATATTTAGACAACCCTATTTGCATTACTTTATTTAAATTTTGAGAGATAGTAGGATTTTCAATGTCGCCAATTAATTTCCACGTTTCACCCACGCCATACAATTGAGCATTACTTGACAGCACTTCCTTATATTGAGTAAAGTTATAAGTATCTGTAAATTTTGAATCAGTAATAGGAAAAATAGCTGTGATAGTCCACCCGCTGAAATCTACTCCAACAAAATCACTAACAACAGTTTTGTAATATGATTCCTTATTTACATAGTTGCAAGGCATAATCATATACTGATATTTTTTAGTGTTTGCAATACTATAATCGATATAACAAGCATCAGAGTGCATTGCTATTCCCACAATTTTAAAAGTGCTATCATCTTCATCTTTTCTGAATATCAAGCAAGGAACTTGATATTTCCAATCACCATTTGAATCCCATTCCACTACTAAAGAATTATTGTCGTTTTGTTCGTATACTTTCGTTATTTGATTAATAAGAGAATCACTCGCAGTATTGTAGGAAATATCAGATGTACCGCTAACCATTACATCATCTTGAGTGACAACATCATACTTTAGTCTATATGAATGACCTGATGCATCTATATTAAATCGATAGTTTGTGTTATTTGTGTAGCGAGGAGCAGATTTGCTTATAAAAGGAATTTTATTGTCTCTAATAGTAAACCGAGTGTTTGGTTTAGGAATATACCTTGAAACAGGCATTAAAGAAGAAATAGTAGCCATTGTTATAATTCCTGTTACTGTGTTATATGCTATAATGGTGTTATTCATAGTTCTTTTAGATGTTTCAGGAGTTACATACGTTGTATCATCATCAGATGCGATTGTCATACTTGCATCAAACCAAATTGTTTTGTTCACAATATTTTCATATCCTGTACCAATATAGTAGTGCCTTGTATCAATTACATCTTCATATTCACTATAATCAGACGGTGTTCTTCCGTTTATCCATTTAGACAAATTATCAGTTTGCCAAAGAGAATACTGCCAATATTTTAAAGGAACGTTTTCTGCTTGAGAATAATTAATATTTGCTTTGACCTGTCCATATTCTCTGCTTAAATTTGCTGAAATTGTTGGTAATGTTCTTGCTTTAAAGAAATAATTCTGACTCTTAATATAGTTGCAATATACATTAAATTTTGCTCCCTCTGTTACAGAGCTTGAAAAAGCACTTGCTATTGTCGCAACTCCCGTTGAATAATTATAGTTTGTTATAAGTCTATACTCTGAACCAATATATATAACAGCATATCCTTCGTATAGATTATTTATTTCAGGTTCAAGTTGTATTTGGGTTGAACTTTCTAATACTGTTGTAATTCTTCCTTTAAACAAAAACATATCATAAATAGGATTATCATTAAAATCATACTGAAACAATGTCAAATTATAAGCATAATTATGCCCGTTTACACAAACAGAAGAAATGTTGTTAGTATTTGAAAATTCAATTTTGTCACCACTATACAATTTAGGGTAGTTGTTTCCTATTTGTGTATATACTTGTGAACGAGACAGCAACAATGCTTCTGTATTCATATCAAACAAATTGATTTCAATTCGCCCTAAAGAAAATCCACCTGTATATGTGAAGTAGAAATCAGACATATGAACATAATAACCATTACTCTGTTGCTTTTTTTCTATAACTATGGCATTATTATGTGGATGTACATTCGTGGGATAATTTATCATCGCTATCACCAACTTTCATAAAATATTGATTTTAAAAATGTCCCCTCCATATAACAAGAGGGGACTAATCTTATTTTTACTAAATTAATAATTAATTCTGCCATTCAGTTTATTGTGTTGAATATACCTATTCATTTGTTGCATAAAATCAACAGCATCATTCGTTTGAATATCTCCATAAAAATTCAATATAATATTTTGTGAACGATTATTATTAAGACTGGTATTATTAGTTGCAATCTGTCCAAAGCTTTTCGGTGGATTAGACAGCATATCTAAATGAAATTTTTGTTGCAGTTGGTCTAAACTAAGAGTATGCAGTAAGTTGTATAGTTTGCTTGTATCAGAATTATTAAGAACCAATTCCGGTTTGCTTTGAGTTCCGTCCAACCAAGCTAAGCCTGTTGATGTGTTGACTCCTCCAGTAGCGAAACGGTCAATTACATCGTCAACATTCATATTAAGTTTTTCGCATAAATTTGACAATGTTTGTTCTATTGCGTGCATTTCACTCGCAATACTTGTTGCTTTTGCAGCAGCAACAACATCTCCTCTGCTTGCCATTGGCGAATAGTACTCTAACTGTCCTCGCAATTCCTGATACCTATTTGCCTTTTGATATACAAGATTATATGCAGCTTCATTATATGAATTATCGGCAGAATCTAATCTTGACTGAACATCACTTAATGTTGCTTGAGCAGTTTCTAATTCTGTTGTAGCATTTGCTAATTCGCCTTGTTTGTCAATGATTTCACTGGTTAATCTTAAATATTCGTCCTTAAAATCTGTAAGGTTTTTACATCTATTAATATAAGTGTCGTTTTCGCCATCAGCTATATTCCATAATCCAGTTACATAATCAGACCAAGTTCTTGAAACATCTTCTGCATATTGACGAAGTTCATCTTTATAAGTATTCCATTCCTCAATCTGTCTTTGTTTTGATTCGATTTCATCAGATTTAGCCTGTATACTGTTTTTTAAATCTTCTATTTCTTGATTAATTGAACCATTTAATTGTTGCTGATATGAATTATAGTTATTTTTAAATTCATTAAGAATGGACGTATCTTTTCTTTTTATCTTTTCAAGCCAATCTGAACCTAACTTTTGTTCCGCTATCAGTTTGTCTTGAGCAGTCTTATATTCCTTGACCGTGTTCTGCCATTTTTCAATATATTTATCCCATTCATCAGCCATTTCTTCATAGATTTTTATTTGATTATCTTTTTCATCTATTTGTTGGTTGATATAATCAATTTCAGACTGAATATCATTGTCTCGTGTTTCCTGAATCTGAGAATATACTTCATTTATCTGCTTTACAAAATCGGAATCTTGATTAGCAATTTTATTTTGAATTTCTTCTCGACTCATACCGAGTATTTTTTCAGCTAATCGTATAGCTTGTTCGTTTTCGTATTCTTGTTGTCCTTGTGAAAATTGTTCTCCATATTGTTTTATTGCAGAAATTTTATCATCAAATTCTTTTAACTTCTGGTCTTTTTCTTTTTCAAGTTCTTCACGCTTTATTTGATTTCTTAGGCTATCAAGTTCTTGTTGTGCTTTTTGGATTTCAGAAGTATTATCAGACCAAACCCAGCCTTTTTGTTCACTATAAATACGAACTTTATTTCTTTTGGCATTTTCAAGAGCCGTTTCTTTTTCCGACAGTTCAATCGCACGTTCACGTTCATCGTTTTCTTCTTGCAATTTAGAAATCATATCGTCATAATATGACTCAACAGCATCACGTTCAGTCTCAATAGATTCAACTTCTTTGTCAATTATGTCTGATACCACAGAATAGATTTTTTCATAATCACTAATTGAATCTTCAATTGCAGTTTTTTTATCTTCAAGAATATCAAGCTGTTTTTGCAATTCTTCTTTTTCTGACTCGATTAATGTTTTTTCTTCTTCAATTGAAACTTTTTCATCACTAATAGCATCTTCAATAGTAGAAACTATATTCTCATATAAACTGATTTGTTCTTCTATTTCAGATTTTTGATTTTCAAGAATTTCTAACTGCGATTCGAGAGATGTTTTTTCATCTTCTAAAGTCTTTTGTTCATCTTCAAGACTATCAACAATCTTGTCTACCTGATACTCATAATAATCAAGAAGTTCTTCCTGTTTGTCTTTTAAGTCGTCTATGTCATTATTGATAGAATCTATCTTATTTTGAATTTTATCTATATTAGACTCAATTGCTTTAGATTCTGACTCAAGTTTATCAACAATAGAAACGGTGTCTCCTAAATTTGACCTTATCTGAATTGTAGTCAAATTCCATTTTTGTGCAGTATCTTTTACTTCTGAAATAGAATCTTCTATTTGTTTGATTTCATAGTCATATCGGTTTATGCGTTCTACGTCCCACGCACTGTTTGCCCCATTACTTTGCAAGAAATCTTTAGCAACTTGTCTTTCTTTTTGGAGTGCTTTCAGCCTGATTTCAAGGTTACTGATGATTTCTTTACTTGCTTGTTTTTCGCTCTCAGCATACTCTAATTCTTTCTTGATTAAATCGTCTTTAGACTCAATAATTTTATCACTTGAAATTCTAAATCCATCTGCAACTTTAGTAAAACTACTGGATAAATCATCATCTAAAGAAATTAATTCCCACATACTATCTGCTGAAATATACCCATCATCATTCAAAGATTGTAATGCTGTCTTAAATTTATCTATATTTTCTGTTGTAGTTTTTAATTTGTTCTCTGTATAATCTTTAAAATCTGAAACGTATGTATCTGCGGAAGAAGAAATTGAACTAATATATTGATTGATATTTGAGTTCAGATTACTAAATAAATTTTCAACAGATTCTTTAGCTATGTCATTTCCGGCAACTAATTTGTTGAGTTCTTCACGAGTTGTTTTTATTTTTTTTGCAAGAGAAAGTTTAGAAACGGTTGAAGTAGTTTCTTCAAACTGAGTGTTCAGCTCACTAAGTTGTTCAGTAAGATTTTGATATTGGTTATTTTTATCACTATCTTCAAAAAATGCCACATCTTGTATAAATTTAGTTTGCCTGTCTTGTTCTTCGATTATTTTAGTAGATTCATTATACTTTGTTTCAAGTTCAGATAAAACTTTGTTTATTGCATCAAGTCTATCTTTATATTTATCATCTGTTAATCCATCAATTTGGTCTTTGTATGACTCATATACAGCTTTTAGTGTTCGCAGTTGTTCTTCTACTGTTCCAGTGATATAAGCATAATTCCCGTCTATATAAATGTTATCAAAGCCTAAACTGTTCCAATTTGATTGTGTTTTTTCGCTCCAACCACCAATGCCTGTTGCTTTTAGAGTAGCAACATTTTCATTGGGAATAATATCATTTCGACCAACAAGACCATTTTTTGAAAACGACACTTCTCCGCTTGTAGATAAAAAATCTTTTGCTTCATCATAAGCTCTCTGATTCTCTCTTACATATTTCTCTGCTTCTGCTTTTTTCTTTTTATTTATAAGTTTGATGTTTTCGGCATAAGATTTATTAAGCAAATCTATACCACTTTTTTCATCTTCAAAAGAATTATTAAGCTGTGTTTGAACTTCGGTAAGCTCATCTTTCTTTGTTGATAAATCTGCTGTTGTGGTAATATATTTTGTATATTTATCCACTAAATCATCAATTTGATTAGTTTCTGTTTGCAGATTTTCAGCATTAGATAATGCAGTTGCCCTTAAATTTTTAGCGTTTTCTTCTGCTTCTTTTTGTGTTACAATCAAGTCTGATATTTTGTTCAATAAGAGAGAAATACCAGTTATCAAAGCAGACGATATAACAGTATTCAATGCAATAGTGGCAGTTCTTAACGCAATCTGTTTTGCCGTAGTTTTTGCAACACTTAATGCATAGCCAGCTAAACTTGCTTTTGCACCATTTAAATTCAGCAAATAAGAGCCAAGAGAACTATTTGTCTGATTTACTGCATTTGCAAAAGCTTGTTGATTTGCAGGGCTAACACTTGAAATTTGCTTATATGTTGAAATAATACTTTTTACATTAGAAATCCCTTTAGTATTACCATCAAGGATTGCCCCATACACGCCCTGAATACTTGCCTTTGCAGATGCCCCTTGCTCTTTTAGTTTAGCAAAGTATGTTGTCATATCCACATTAGCATTTGTCACACCATTAAAGAAATCTTGCCAACGGCTACCAAAATTTTGTGCTGAATTTAAACGATTAAATCCATCTACAAATCTATTGACTTTGTTTGAAGCTAATTCAAATCCGTTCGATATATTTTGAGTTTTAGCAAATACTGTTGTTAAACTATTATCAACGACACTAAAAATTCCCTTATTCTTGAAAAAGCGTGATATGAAAAGACCATTTAGTAATGTTGGCAAAATACCAATTTTTTGAATGATTTTGTCAAGAACATCAACAAATGAAGTTCCTGTCTTAACAGCACTTTTTAAAAAGTCTTGTGAAAAAAGTGTTTTTCCCAATCCGGTGATAGTTTCTTTAAATTGATTGATTTTATAGTTTATCGACTCTGCCATTGTTGCCATTTCTCTTTCGGCAGAACCTGTACTTTCTTTTATTGAATCAATAACTCTATAAACTTGCTTATAGTTAGTGAGTAATGCTGCACCTGCATTTGCTCTTTGCTTACCAAATAACAATTCAAGTAATTCTTGTTTGTTTTTAGCTGACATTTCGTCCATAACATCAACAATTTCGCCAAAATACTGAACCAAATCTTTGTATTTGGTTTGACTTTCGTCAGTGAATAAAGATATTCCTTTGCCATTATTACTTGCAACTTTAGTTAAGTCAATGACTTTACCTGACACATCTGTCAGGTCATCTGATAATTGTTCGGTTTCTTCGTCATACTATCTGTTACTTTTGGGTGACCCCTACTGACCGTATAATAATACGGCGGTTAGTCATTTCTGGCTAACTCTCACGTTTCTTTATGGTTTGAGGTTATATCGTGAGTACGGACTATATATTATTCTCGCCTTTCGGCAGGGAAGATAACTTCAATATGTATGTTACCATACACATCCTGTAGTCTCTGAGGATTTTTATGAATTATTATTTATGTATTCTTTGTTTTTAATTAAATTAAGATGCTTATAATTTTTTGGATAAAGTAATTTTTTATTATACACAGCATCATAAATCCTATGCTTATTAACCCCCATTTGGATAGCAACATCGTCAACAACTAAACCTTTATCTAATAATTCTTGTGCTGTTTTAACATTTAACTTATTGCTAAATTCATAATTTATCCAATTGGGAATTTTATCAATATTAAAAAATATTTGACACATTTTTAAAATAGAATAATCTCGTATGTCAGGAGCATAAAAATTATAACCCTGTGATAACCAAAAAGCTTTTTTCATAATATCTTTTCTTTTAATATCGGCAAAGTCGTGCCATTGACTTTGTATTTCTATAGCTATTTTCAGGCTATGATTAACTATATCCGTAGGACATATTTTATTCGTAAAAGGATTTCTATATGATTTATCTTCAATAATAGTATCTGGATAATAATGTAAAAACATTTGTTTTAACACCAAAGCGTGCAATGACTCTAATCGTCCGTCACAATTATCACAAACGATATGGTTTCTATTTTTGTTATCATTTTTGTTTACATTTCTCCACGGAGCAGTTATAGTATTATTGCACTTAGTACATATAAATTTTAAATCATCATTAGCAGATACAAATTTAGAAGAAACACATTTAAAGTGTACATTATTTAAAAACAAATAATGATTTATGTTTGCTATTGTATAATCATTTGATTTGTCAAAACGTCTGCCGATACCGTGTCTTGTTAAGTAATTACTTAGAATAATATAAACATAATAGCCTTCATTATCCAAACATAGCATTTTTGTCTTTGCATCTATATATTTTTCCTCTAATAAAGTAACACCACATTTACTTAATAATTTATCAATATATTCTATATTATATTTATTTTGATTTTTCAAAAAATACCTCTTTCCAATAATAATTCATAAATCTTTCCTAAGTCTTTGATGCCTCATCATCTTTTGACTTATATAGTTATCCTCTGTGTTTTTAGGGACACAGCATATCGCTTTCGCAATATGGAGGCAATGTTTTCTTACCTCTTACCCTAAGCGAAACGCTTTTAAGAGCATTACCCATTTGTGATGCATCTTGTAAAATTTCATTACCTGCTGTAAAAAGAGCAATAGTAGACGTTAAATCTTCTCCCATCATTTTCATCGCAGCAGATGACCTTTGCAAACCTTGAAGAATATCGGAATTACTAACAGCAAAATTATTACCTATTTCGTTAATCGGAGAAATTACTTGGTCAACAATTTGATTAATATCAATTTCCCTAAATGCCTTTACAATTGAAATCAAACCACTGTTTGCAGTATCAATATCCATACCTGGCGAAATCATTTTCATAATTGATGCTGCTTTAGCCATTTCTGTAGCTGCTTGTTTCGTGTTGTATCCAAGCCTCGACCACGAACTTGCGGATGAAATGACTTCATTTGAAGTTACCCCTAATTGTTTAGCAATATTAGTAGATTCTACATAGAGTTCCTGCAAATCAACACTTGTTCCTTTAAATGTCTTTTTTAAATCTACTAAAGAATCGTCTAATTCAACTACTCCTGTAATCATATTTCGGACAGTTCTAAAAACAGTAGAATACATAAATGTCATTGACATCCAGCCGATGAACTTTGAAGATTTTTCTTTAAATGTAGCAAAAAATGTCTTTCCGGCAGAATTAGTTGCTACAATTTTTTGCCTCATTACTTGAAATTTCTTGCTAATTTCTGTATATGTTTGCAAATCAATATTAGGATTTTTTAACTGTATCAGCATAGAGTCAAATTCTCTGCCATAAACTTTCATAGCTTTAGAATTAGCACTTTGATACGTTTGAATTTGTGCAGTTAATAATGCAATCTTATTTGACAATTGTACTGCACCATTATCTCTTTTAAGTTCTGACTCAAACTGACGAGCTTTTCCTGTAACCTGTGTAAATTCGCTATTTAGCAAGGCGAATTGATTTCGCAAATTTTCAAATCCGGCAGGGGAGATGTTCTCTTGTAATTTTTGAGTAAACGATTGATATTTAGTAATTAATTGTGAAATATCTTGTTTGGTTTTTTCAACACTTGGATTAGAAGAATTTTTCGTAAAAGCCGTTGAATTATATAGCTTTTGCAATTGAGAAATAGCTGTTGTAATAGAATTTTGATATGACTTTACACCTGTATTAATAGAAGAAACTAATTTTTCTCTTGATAATTTAGTTTTTTCGGTAATATATTGCTCTTGTTGTTCAAATGAAATAAGACCAGAATAAATGTTTGATTGTGCTTTTAAGTTAGATAATACTCTTTGTTCTAATGCAACTTTTTGATTAAGTCTTGAAATTTCAGCAACATCTTTATTTGGATTTAGAGAATTTATTTTAGATTGTAAAGCATTGATATTGTTCTGAGCAATAATTTGACTATTTAAATTTTTGATAAACCCTAAAACCTGAGTATTTAATTTAGATAAGTCATTGCTCCATTTAGCAAGTCCACTATCATTTTTTATTTTTCCTAAACGTGAACCCATTTTTCCAAGTTCTTTGTTAACATTGGAAATGATTTTATCTTTACCTTTAAATTCATTCCAAACCTGTTTTAATGAGTCCAATTGTTTTCTACTTTCAGCTACTTTTAAAGGCAGTTGAGAAATAGCTCCAATTTGAGACTGAAAATTATTTATCCAAGTTGTTAATCCATTTGAAGAATTGACATTAGCAAGTGAAGCCTTGAGGTTTTCTATTGTGTTTTTAACTTTTTCGGTATATATTCCTTGCTTTTTCCAATCTTCTGCAAGCTTGTTGAGTTGTTTGTCATAGCCACCAATAGTTTGATACATAGTTTTTAGCGACTCAAACTTAGATTTAGCAATATCTAACTCATTAAGAAATTTAGTAAAAGTATTGGCATCAAAAATATTGTGTAACGAAGATTTTAAACTTACAATATCACCATTCATAGATTCAAGAATTGGTTTGTAATTACTTAACTTATTTATGAATTTATCTAATTCCTGTGTTTGAATGGTCTTGTTTGTTGATAAATCTTTAGTTCGTAAAGAAGTTGCTACATACTCAACATTTTGATAACTATGCATTAATTGTTTTAGTTTCTCTATCTCAACTTCTGCATTGGCTTTTATACTTGTTGCCGTAGTTTTATCTGCGTTTCTTAATTTTTCAATAGCCGTAATAGCTGTTTCTGCTTGTTTAGCTAAATTGTTCCAATGCGTACTATCTTTGATAGGTTTTGACCCTAAATTTCCACCTTGATATACAGACATCAATTTTTGATTTAGTGTGTCTGCCATAGCATTAAGTTTATCTTGTGCTATCTGAGAAGATGTAGCTAAACGCTGAACCGCTTTGTCTGATGCTGTAATATTGGTTAATACATATCTCCAATCAGCATCAGCTCCGGAAATTCCAGCATTAAGATTTTTCCAGCTATAATTGAAGTTTTCTATTTCACCAGTGGCAGACCGAACAGAAACAATAAAGCTATTAACAAAACCTTTATTTGACTTTCTTTCTACACTGGTAACTGTTGCTCCCAATGATTCAAAATTCTTTTTTAAAGAATTAATCGCACCCTCTGCTTGATTAAAATATTGAATATCGCCCAATATTTTTGAACTATTAGAAAAATATTTCTTAGAATTTGTAGCTGAAAGAGATGTTTTTGCTCTTTCTATATTAGCAGATAACTCATTAATTTTGTTATTTGCAATATCTCCCTCAGAAATAACTTCATCGAACCATTCATTACCAACCCTAATTCTATTGCTATATCCTTGTAATTCAATAATTTTTGCAATAGTAGACTCTATGTCCTTATTGACAGCCGAAAAACTTGCTGAATTATACTTAGCATCAATAATAGATGTTTTGTCGTTTAACAACGCTTTTAATGATTGAATTTTATTAGTAACTTCTACAAAAAACTCAGCAAAGCCATTGCCACCGTAATGCTTTCTGGAAAATTTTTCAAATAAAGTTTCAAATCCAGTTAAACTTGCAGATGATGTGTCAATACAGTTTTTTAAATTTTTGAAACCTTTTATTTGATTATTAGAATCAAAAGTCCAATTTCCAACTCCATAAATTTTATTTAAGAGAGAGTTCAATTCTTTGGCAGAACCTATTTGATATTCTAATTCTTTTCTAAAACTATCATCAATGAACACTTTGCGATTGTTTTTAGAATTTGAATTAAATAAATTTGCACCAATTGATTCTTGATAAGCATTGAGTTCTTGTATTGTTTTTGAAGTTTGCACAGCATCATTTTGCAATACCTTTACTTGTTTTTGCCCACTAATTAAAGTGTTTATAACTTTAGAAAAGGTTTTGTCATATTTTTCGATGTCATAAGTATTCCAAGCTGATTTCAAATCTACAAGTAATGTTTTTAAATTGGACTTATATTCATCTGTAACTTTATTGTTTATTTGCATATCTTTTAGGATTTGCTTAAACATTGTGTCTGTAACACCATTAGATTGCAAACTATTTCCTATTTGATTAATAGATGTTGCAGTTTGGTTTGCTTGATTTTGAATACTTGTCAATCCATTAGCAATATTGTTTGTAGCAGCTTGCACAGATTTTAAATCATTTGCATTAATCCCTATATTTATAACAGGAGTTTTAATAGAATTGAGTTGTGCTTGAATTTTACTAAGAGATTTAGATTCATCTATACCAGCAACTATGCTTAATTGTTTAACCTTGCTTTGTAATTGCTCTATACTTTTATTGATTTCACTTAACGATTTGGGTATATCTAAATTCGCCACTATTTTAAAAGAATCATTTGCCATTTTTGCACCACCTTACACACTATAACCATAAGATACCACTGTTATTTTAATCCCTAATTTATTTGTAGCATTAAAGTCTTTTATGCCATTTTCTACAAAGTTTGCCCCTTTACGCCAACCAAAATTTTCAATTCCTTTGAACCAAACATCTTTTTTTACAGCATATCCATAGTTTAGCAAATATGCTGTATTAACTAATTCATTTGTTCCTTTCCAAATACTTCCGCTTGGATAAGTTATTCCATCACCTGACCGATGGATTGCATTTTCGTCAAAGAAAATATCAATTTCAAGAGAAGTTGGTAAGACTTTAATATTCAAAATATCATCAACTCGTAATGATTGTTGTAAACCGCCAGTACGATTGTATTTGCGTGGCGGATTACTATTTAAGTATATATTTAATCTATTTTGAATACAATCTTTTAAGCGTTCTGCTTCTACATATAAATTTTGTTCCAATGTCATTCCATTAGACATTTTTAATTTTCTTATGTCGAGGAATTTAAGTTGCGACTCAATAGACATTACTCGTTTTTATCTCTGTTAATTTCAGCATTTTTCTTTACAATAGAATCTGATATAGAATCAATAAACTCTCCAGATTGCATTGTGCTGACAGCATCAGCTAATCTATCTATATTTTTCTGTGTCATTACAGAAGTATCTACTTTTTCAACTTTATTAGTAAGGGACTCAAATAGTCTGGACAACGCCATATCAGATACAGACATAGGACTTGATGTTGCCATTTTGATTTTAAATTCAATGCCTTCCCAAACAGCATTTCTTATAAAGCTTACTATTTTTTCTGATTTAGTTTGAATTTGTTCTATAATTGTCTCTGTTTCTTCCGATAAAATCTTACACCAAAGAGAATTATTATCTTTACAATCACTAAGGTCATAATCAGGAGCAAATGCTACAACAAGAGCTGTCATAAATGACAATTGATAATTGGCAGGTGTATACACACCGTTAGGAAAACAGTCGTTAACAACCTTGTCTACAATTGCAGTATATTCATCAAATGAAATATTCGTCTTAATATCAACCATTTTTTAATCCTCTACTTTCTGCATATCAGAAATAAAAGCGTTACCAATACATATGGCATCGCAAATATCTTCTTTTAAACATAAATTGTATTTAGCAAAAACATAATCTTTTGCTTGTTGTTTCAATTGTGGTCGTTTAATACCTTTGCTTTGGTCGAACCCTAACTTTTTACGCCACAACGTTGCTTTATATATAACATAGTTTATTTCATTCATAACACAGGTGTCAATAATTGCACCTTGTATCTGAGCCAATAGAATTAAAGTTGATACATTTTTTTGCAAATTTACATCTTCAAAAACTACGCACTCAACATTGCTTTCCAATATTTGATTGCGTATTCTTTTTATCATTTCATAAACACGCTCGTGTGTATCTTTTGTTTTCTTTAGTTCTATAATACTATATTTTATGAGTTTGTCATCTTCAAAAACAGCAAGACCACTAATTGCACTTGCTTGGTCGATTGCTATAAACCTTATAACAAAACACTTCCTTTTTTAAAAAAATAGGGGAATACTATATTGCAAATATCCCCCTTGTCATATTATTTATTTTTTATTGTCGTTTCACCAATGCTTTTTTTATTTGACTTTTTATCAGCCATTATTTCCTTAACAACTTCTTTTATATTATCGCAAAATGAAATGTTTCCATATGCTTTAATAGCTAATTCTAATTCTTCCTTGGCTTCTGCTTTACTCATTTTACCATTAACATACATTATTATTGGCAAATGATATGCAAAATGCTCTGGACAACACACCACTCTACGCCATTGCAAGTTTTCATCTATATTTTTATTACAAGTGTTACAGGCTTTAAATTCTTTACCGCAAACAAGACATTTTTTTATTGCCATTACGCTGCCTCGTCAGTATACACAATAACATCATACAGGTCAGCACCGTCTCCAGTAGGATTACAGAGGTCTGCCATACCGTCAAATGAGAAGTTCTGAACAGTCTGGTCTCCACCGATATTAATAGAAAATTCTCCAGAAAAATCTGCTCTTGGAATACGGATTGCAATATAGTATTCATTATCACAAGCATCTGTGCCGAAACAATGAATCCAAACTTCTCGAACTTCTGAAAACTTGTCAGATGGATTTGTTATTTTTGTAGCTTCTACTTCACGTTCATAAGCATACACAATTTTAGTTCCGGCTGATATAACAGGAGTTGTTTCATTTACTGGAAGTGTAAGAGTTTTAGTAGAAGAATCATAAGCAAAATGTGTAGCATCTGCAACTGTTGCCTGTTCATAAACCTGTGTTACAGCTCCATTTGGAGCAAGTGCCTTAATATATCCAATTTCAGAACCAGCAGTTCCTACCGCTGTTGCATCAGTTATTACTGTTGCTCCAGACACTACTTTCAATTCTGATTTCTTGACCTTATGCTTTCCGCTTGTTATCTCTCCGCCTGTTTGAGCCTTCATAAGACCTGCGGAAATCATACCATATGTACCTTCGCCTGTAATCTTCTTGTTCTGCTTTTTATAACCAATTACTCTACCGTTTTTACCAGTAAGCTCATTCTTGTCCTGAGTTGCATTGAGAGTAAAATTTTGAAGTTCTTCAAGTCTGAAATCAAGCATACCAGAATCTCTCATATATGCTTCAAAATTTACGAACTCAGTGATTGTGTAGTCATTTATTTGTACTGCCATTTTTATGTTCCCTTTCTTTTATAAAATTATAAAATAAACCGGCTTAATTGCTTTGAAGGAATTTTAGACAAATCATTGCCAACCAACCTTGACTGCATTAAATCGGTAACTTCAATATCTTTATCTATTTGTCTTAAAGATTGAAACAAATCATAAATAGTTACATCTTGAATTGTTTCAAAATTATAAGGAAAATTTGTATTGCATACTAACCTCAAAATAATGCTGTCTAATACATTTGATTGTTCATTATTTTGAGTTCTTAATTTTTCTTTTTGCTTATAATCCTGTTCTATTCTTTTCTTTTTAGCATAAGCATTTCCAAACTTTTTTCTTTTTGTTTTTGAATATCCCGATACAACAGAAATGATTTTTGAAATATCATTATAAATATCAATATCTATAATCATTTTTCCATTGTTATCTGCTAAAAAATATTTATCTTTGCCGTTACAGACATTCAAATCCCACAAAGAAAAATTACAAAATAAGATACTTTTATTCAACGTAGACGATTTCTTTTTTAATGAAAACAAAAATATGAACAACTCATAGTCTGATATTTTTTCAAAATCAATATCAACAGAATCTAATTCTGAAATCATATCAGTAGGAGTTTGAATAAAAAGATTAACCTCGTTCCAAAACAAAGATTCATCATCTATTTCATCACGAATTTGACGTAGAGTTGGAATATTGATTGTAATGTTTTCATTATACTTAAAGTTTTTTCTACCTATCAGACTAATCTTTTCAACATTCATTCTTTCAGCCTCACTGAATCAGACCAATCTGTAATATTAAAAGTTAGGATTCTCCCCATATATTTATAGTTAGGAGAAGTGAACACCTTATTACTGGAAAGATGATTTTTCGCAATGCCAAGTTTACTTGTATCGGTTTCGTTGAACATATATTTTATCTCTCTTGATAAAATATCATTTCGCAATTTCCCTTTGTATAATGGCATATCTTTATGTGTCAAAATCCATATGTACAATGTTAATTCAGTGTATGTACTATTTTTACTTCTGTTAGAATACAAAACATTTTCGTCTATGTCATACATAATGTATGAACCAGTTTCGTCTATCGTCTCTGGTACATATTGTTGTGGTATAAGATGATTCCACAACAATTCATCAGCAGTTTCAATACTGAGTTGGTCATTGCTTAATACTTTCACAACAATCTCATTAGATAAAATTGTATTTGTAATTACACATCTATAATCTTCTATAAGGTTGTCATTAATTCCCATAATTTACACACCTCCTGAAATTGTCAGTTCACATTTTCCAACTACACCATTTATTTCTGCTGTGACAACAACAATTTTTCCTATATTATTTAAATCATTGGGGCAACTCACTTTTACAGAATTACCATTAGGCAAGATTGTCGCTTTTACATCACTACTTATACTCCACAAAACATTATCATCTGTATCTACAATCAATGTTTTTGTTCCACCTACACGAATTGTCGGATTTCCAGAATATTTTATAATAATCGGCGAATTTTGAAAATAATCGCATAGCCAATTTTCGATTGAGTCAGTTGTAGAATTATATTGTTCTTCCGTTGCCACAAAACACATCACACGATTTTCAGCATAAGAATATGTTACAGTATCTATTCTTGTCACTCTGTATACAAGAGGACTTTTCTCGTTGTAATCTATAAATAATCGCAACGTCCTATCAATCGCAATAGTATTTTCATCCATAGACACATAAATCATCAGTTGATTATAACCTAAAGTTATAACACCACTTCTGTCTTTTTCTTCTCCGGTGTTATATTGGCTTGCATTTTCGATAACTGCTGGACAATAAATTATTTTTTTATTGCTATTTTGCCATTTTAAAATATAATTACATTGATGAAGAACACACTTTTCATAAATACAATTGTTAGACGGTTCAGTCATTATGAGCCAAATTTTAGAATCATATTTAATATACTTATAACTGTCAATTTCACCAATTCTTGTTAAAAGTTGCCTTTTATTGCCTTGAGTATATGTATCAGGCGTTTCAGATTGAACAATTCCTTTGCCGTTTACCTCAAATTCAAAATTTTTTCCATCAAAATCACCTTTGCAAAAAACAATATCTTTCCCCAATTGTGTTTCTGTCAACAGTTCATCAAAACCGTCTTGAGCATAATCTGTAAATTCATCTTCTTCAAATCCACTATTTATAGTAGGTTGAGGCTTTATCAAATACCATTCGTCCAACATTTCACCTACTTTAACTATAAGAATGCAATTTTTGCTTGTGAAGTAATTCGTTTACCCTGCTTATTTCAAGTTCCAAATCAGAAAGTGTTACTCGTTTTGAGCCGTCACTACCTGTCATCTGAATATCTTTACCGTGAAAACCGTTTAGCTTTTCAATTCGGCTAAGTTCTCTGGTTAGAAATTCAATATACATAAGCATACCAAGAGTAAACACAGATTCTCGGCTTATTTTAGCTGTAAATTCTTTAGTTTCTTCATCAAATCCTAATTCTTGAATTTCTAATTCGTATTGAGCCAATGCATTTAAAAAGAATTGATGTTCTAACCCTGTTGGCAAAAGGTTTTTACTCATTGGGTGAGAATGAAAACTATTTATTACATCGATTTCAGTGGTATTCTGCATAATATTTCACCACCACAATTTTATCTTATACTTTTATCTCAGTATAATCTTCAATAAATTTGATTTTATCATATTCGTTCAGTTTGAACTTTTTGACAGAATGAGCAATTACAGCTTTTTCCGCCTGAGTAACAATGTTCTCTTTAACTGCTTTTTCAAAAGCAATTTTTGATTTAATAGAAAAAATCTCTTTTACCTTTTCGTCACTAATAACTTTTTGAGTTGTTTTTCCATCTTCACTTTCAAATCCCAACTCTACTCTTGTATCTTTATCAACAATGTAAAGACGTGCGTGAGAGCCAATATTATCAGTACCAATAAACAAAACATTATTAGATTGAACCTGCGAAAAAACTTCTCCTCTTGAAATTCTAACTGTTGTATGTGCAGGAATAAGAATATCGCCTACACTGTCTATTCTTTTAAAACTTACTGTCCAGTCACAAAGGTTTTTTACCTGAATTTTTTCGTCCATATTTAAAGTCATTTTGTTTCTCCTTTTTTTCAACAATAAAAAGAGAGCAAATTAATGCCCCCTTTTTTATCATACATTTATGTAATAGCTTGTAGGACTATCAAAATTACTGTCTGAAATAAGACCAATTTCATATTCTCTGCCTTTTGCAACATCAACAGCAACTTCAAGGTCATAACGAGTAAGCACCTTACCAGTAGATACATCATTACCTGTAAATGATGTGAGACCGCCACGAGTCCAAGAAGCAATCGGACTCTTTACTCCAGTAGGGATTACGAAAAGAAGTCCCTGTGGGAGAATAGTTTTAAAGTTAGAGCCGTCAGATGTTCTTGTTGCAAAATCATATCCGTTAGGAATTTCTGCCACAGTAGAACCTGCATAATTTCTAATAAAAGTATTCTTTCTAATTTCTTCCATTGCAGCATCAGAAATTCCTTTGACTGTGCCATTATCATAAGGTACAAAGTTATTGATTTGAGAAACCACAGAATAATCACCAACTATTGTTGGTACACCAAAACGTCTTATCTTTGTCAGCATATCATCAAGTGCTGTCTTTGTAATACCACTTGCTTCTGAAAAATATTTTACTCCTGATGCATTTTTAATTGCACTATAAACAGTATTTATAGCATATCTTGAAGCCTTATTGCGAATATCTACTCTTATCTGTTCCATAAGCTCGTTCTCTTTGGACATATCACCTTTTTGTATTTTTCTGTAATCTACGGCATATCCAGCACCAATAGAAATTGTATTTACAGGGTACTTTTTAGATACAGTAACAGGGAATGGAACATCTCCTGAAAGAGCTTGGAATCTTGACATTTCACCCTCATAACTGTAAACTTCTCTTTCTATACTATCTCCATAAGCAACATTTTGATATGTACCAAAAATGCCCATAAGTTTTATTTCTTCCATAAGCTGAGGTTCAACAGCGAATTTTCTAATAGTATTCAGTTCCGCAATTGCTCTAAAATCACCAACGTCAGCTTTTTCAGCAAGATTTTTGATGTGGTCTACAACCTTATTTGCTGTTGTTCCATATTTTCTTTTTATATCAGTTCCAGATGCCATAGCAGAAAAAATTTCTACAACAGGAGACTTGCTGTTAAGCTTATCTGGTACATAATTACTATCAAGATGTGCAGAATTTAACTCAATTGTATAATTCATATTTTATTATTCCTTTCTTTTTTGTGATTATGCTTTTATACCAATCTTTACTGTCAGTCCATTTACAAGGTTTCCCCAACGCTTTGTAACAACAAAATTCACATCTCCTGCTGTTGCTGTTCCTTTCTTGAACTTAAATGTAGTTGCATCGAATGTCAACTCTGTTCCGACAGTTAGAGAAGCATAAGTTTCAGAAGTGCCATAGGAGATATTAGACTCTGTAATATCAAGTTCTTTATCAACCCACGCTGAAAGGTCGAAAAGATTAACCATTTCGTTTTTAGCGATTGGATATGTTTCTTCATATTCCTTATCTCCCACCTGCTGATTAATAACAACATAAAGTTTTTCACCTGTGGCAGGAGCTGTTGTTTTTCCACTTCCCATACCAACAATTGCACCATTAACCATATCAGCGTGTGCCTTTATGTTAGGAAAGTTTCTTGCACTGTGTTCAAGCATTTCAATAGAATGTACTTTTACCATAATTTTATAATCCTTTCATATTAGTAAATTGATATTTCATTATTGCGAGTAGAATTTACTTCACTAATTTCTCCATAAATATCTACCACTTCATTCTTGGAATTAATTTCAGAAACTTTTTCTTTTGACTCCGCCATAGACTTTTTTCCGATTTCAGCATAAATCTTATTGACAATAGAATTAATTTCTACTTTCATTGGGTCTGCTTTAAAAGAATCAATTTCGTCTTTTGCATAGTTCTTTTCATCATCAGAAAATTCTGCGAGAGCTGAATTTAATTCAGCTATTCTTTTTTCCACTTTCATTTTAGCAATTTCTTTTTCCAGAGTTTCTCTCTCTGCCCAAGATGTTTCTTGTTCTTTTTTTAAGTCAGCAAGAGCTTGCTGTAATTGCTCAATAGTTGCATTTAACTCAGAGATTTTTCCATCTTTCTCAGTAATTTGAGAATTAAGCTCAGAAACCTTTGTTTCAAATTCTGAATTTTTTGAGTTTACTTCCATAATTGTAGCTTTAATAGAATCTACAAATTGAGATATTGTTTTTTCATCCATATTATTTTCCTCACTTTTGTTTGTTTTAGAGTTTTGTGTTGAATTTAATTCAATCATTTTTGCAGTCTTGTCGCTGGGGCTGAGGACGAGGCTATAACCAGAGTGCAAGTAATTTACTGGCACTCTGCCTTCTTCAAATTTACCATTAAGGTACTCAATACTTTCACTATTAGTAGGTCTTAGGATTTCAACACTCCCACTTGGATATATACCATTTGCCATATTTTCTTCTAACATCTGGACAAATTTTGCATTTCGCATTTCATCAATAACACCTGTGCCAAATACTACACGCATTATTTGCCCATTTTCTTCATAGTCGCCTATATAACCTTTTTGAAAATGACCTATGATATTAGTTTCAAATGTCGGCAAACCATCTTTGGTAAACTCACCAGTCTCACCGTGTCCGCTAATTTCTGTATGTTCATTATCAAGAAAATCGCAAGTAATACTCATATCTTTTATTGAATCAAGATTTTTCGCTGCATATTTCTCAATAAAAGTAATACCATTTTCATTCCAATGACCATTTGTGCCTACATTGTTAACAACACAATCAGGAGGTTGAAGTTTGTACAAAACCGCAGTAAACTGACGTTTTCCGTCTTTTTGTTTTTTTGATGATAATTCAAAAACAGCCATACATACTTCCTTTCTGCAAAAAATAGATGCAACAAAACCCTACATTTATTTTGCAGGGTTAGTCATTATGTACCTTTCGTTATTTAGTTGATGGTTTCACTACACTATTAGAATTATTTGTTTTCGACCTAATGGTATTTTCATTTGTAGGATTATCTTCTGTTGGTCTACCACCTTTCGAATCATCTTTAGACATAACATAGCTTGTTTTGTGAACTGGATACTTATTCTCAATATTTTTTTTAAGCTCTTCATCAAGCATAGCATAAAATACATTTTCTGAAATACCGACACACGAAGCCCATAAAGTTAAGCTACCCTTACCTTGTAAATACAACTCCTTGGCAAATCCAATCATATCTTTTTTGTTAATATGTGTTATTGGCAAATAGTTTACCTTAACATCAATAAAATCATTTCCTAAAATATAATAGTTAATAACTTTGTTTAATTCTGCGGAAATTTCGTCAATCCATTGAAAAATTTGACTTGTTACAAGTTCAAGGTTTGTTTGCTGTGCAGAAAAAGAACTGTCACTTGAAGCGTTGAGCAATGATGCTGCAAAACCAAGAGCAGTTCCAATTTTATTATCTAAATTAGATTCGTTTTTATCATCGAAAATATCTGTATTGACATCTATTGAATCAATTTTAGTTCCTGCTGCAACAGAGAAGAATGAAGTCCCACCACGATTATTTTTTGTCGTGATAGCTTGTTTTACAGCTTCGTGCTGATTCTGCTGTTGTTTAGAAGTAAGAGCAGAAGTTCCAGCCTCTTTCCCTTGTGGAAAAGTTTGATAAATAACCTGATTGTTGATATTATCTAATACATTTCTTTTAGTGTTAGTAAAATAATCTGAATATAAAATATCTAAAATAGCAGCCAATACAAGAGGTCTGCCCCAAGGCTCATCTCTATTAGACGATATTTTATGTACAATAGTTTTTTTATTATCAAGTATTAGCATTTGGTTGCCTTGCCCTAAACGCCATTTGTTATATCCATCTCTAATTTCTTTTGGGTATTTTTTTAGCTTATTTTCAGCAGATTCATTTCCACTGTCAAAGTATTCTAAATTGAAAGCTACAATATAAGAGTTGTTTTTAATTGCAACAATACGGCAAAAATCTGTTGGTAAAGAAATAATAGATATATTTGTACTTAAAATATCTTTGTTACTGCTATTGATTTCCATTACAGATTCAGAATCAAACCACGACATTGATTTCCTTTTATCTCTACTTTTTTCGCCTACTGCAAAATAATAAAAACATATGCCGTCAATAGTATCTCTATGAATAGCATCTCTTATTATTTCTTTGTGTCTTATTTTGTCCAAAACAATTTGAACTGTATTTTTTAAAGATTCTGACGATTTATCTTTGCGGTATGTGGTTATTACATAATCTAATGTTGGCATAGATACCATATAATCGATAGTATTTCTTGTCAACCCGTTGCTTGAATATAATCTTCTGGATATTTTACGAAGTGCCTCATTGTTAAACATAGGATTTTTTACAATTTCAGCAATTTCTTGAGGAGTACAATCTTCAAACATACTAAGCCAAGTATTTGTACTTATGTCCCTTGAATAGTAAGTATTAAATTCAAAATTTGGAGTTATAGTTTCATTTTGATTTTTCCCCAAATTATCACCTCATTTCTATTTTTAGTTTATAAATACACCACATTCATAATCAGAACTATTAGACAATAAATCTTGCTCTAAAAGACACGCAAAGAAATTAGCATAACTAACGCTTGTAAATCGGTCTTTTCTGTTACTTCCCTTTTCACTTACAACTATAATACCCGTTTGGTCTTTTCTTTCACAAATCAAGTTGTTAGTTTCATTTATAAGTTCTTGTGTTTCTATGTATGGTTTTTCATAAAACAATTGGTCATCTATACTTGATAATGTTGCTTGTTGATAATCGTCCATTTTAGATAATTGTTCTTCCAAAGCCTTATTGAAACTTATCAACAGGTCTATTTTATTTTCTTGTAATGTGGTTTTAAATTTCATAGCAATTTCGCTATTTAATTTTTGAGATGCTATTACAACAAAAATACAAGGATTTGCATTTGGGGCTTTTATTCGTTTTGCTATATCGTCATTATTAATACACGATAAAGGAGAATATTCTATTCCACGCTCATCGTCATACATTACTTTAGCTAACTTGTCATAAACAGAAATTCCTGCATTTCTTAAATCCAATACAATATAATCAGCTTTAAAATCTTCATACAACTGACGTATTCTTAATGCTTGTCTATCTGTATCTCCGCCTTGAATGCTTTCCAAATATGGCACTTGTCTACGATAACCATTGCTTGTTTCAACGTTTTTATCAGACAAAGTGTATGTTGTTGTTTCTGGTAAAAGTCTCATACAACTAAAAATGGAATTATCATTTTTATTGCCCTGAATAAAAGCCATATCACAAGCTACAATCCTTATTTCTCCTGATTGTTTAGGTAATTCGTAAGGATTTTTTTTATGAGATAACACATCAACAAGTTTTCTGGGATAAAAAGGGCGTAGTATTCTTTGCTGTCGTGCAAGTTCTTGATAGTTAAAAAAGGCACTTGTATTCTCTTTTACTCTTTCATTAAGATACTCTATTCTCCACGAAAGACTATCTAATTTTTTATATTCTCGTTCTAATTGCTTTTTCGTTTTTATACCATGTTTCAGTACAACACTTTCATCAAATGCAAGTAAATGACTACAACCACGATTTAACATATCTTTAAATGCAGTATCAGCAATATCCCACATCCAATGTCCATCATCTAACCAAGACGATGTAATATAAATATCTTCTGGTTCTTCTTTTAATTCTGGATTTTTATCATAAGGAGGTAATTTGATATAAGGGACAAATCTTGTTACCTGAAAAGGAGATAATACTGAGTCATCAATCTTTTTGTCTATCATTCGATTTTCTTCTCTTATCAAAGTTGTACTACGTTCTCCACGGGCGGAATCTAATGCTGGTACAACAACTATTGTACTACCATTGTGAAAAAATACGTTTAACTTACCATCAACTCGTTTAATTTCCTTTATTTCTTTTCGCAGTTGTGGAGAAGCCCCCATTAGCTCATCTTGTATTTTTTTTGAAATAATAAGTTCCGCTTGATGAATTGTAGCACTTGCCACAACAATTTGACTATTAGGATAAAGAATCGCTTTGCAACAAGAATATAAGGCGATTAAAAATGACTTTGCAATGGAACGACTTCCTACTATGTTTGTAACATTACCAATACCCATTAAATACAATACAAGTGCTTGATATGGATACAAAGATATGCCAAGATAATCTATTGCAAGCCTATGTATATTTCTTCTAAAAAAGGTTATCCACGCTATTGTATTTATTACGTTTCTTTGATTGCTCAAATAATGTGTGCTTGGAAATTTTTTATACAAAGACATTTGATTAGTGTCAGCACAATAATTAATCTTCATCATTTACACCTACATTAAATTCCGAATCTCTTTTATTGTCATTATGTTCCAAATTTATAAGAGGACGTAAAACGTGTCTCTCAAAATATTCGCCCAACCCATCAAAATCTTTATATAACTGTTTATTTTGATAAAATTCTTCTGGGGTAAATTGTGAGATGATTGACGCATTTATTCCTAAAGTATTTTCGCTACTACCATCATCTTCTTGTATAGTTTTTAATCCTGCTTGCTTGAATGTGTCTCTGTATAATTTAGTGTATTTTTCAAAATCACTACTATTGCTTTGCCTGAATGCTTTTAATTGTAGCAATTTAGTATAACATAAATCTTTAATAAATATCTCTTGATTGTTGTCACAATTGGGATTCTGCTTTTTTAACATTTTGTAATGATTTTCCAAAGAAACAATATCATCAACCGACACCTGTCCCCATCTTTCAAACATTGCTTTTGTTATAGTAGATTGTCCCTCAGTTTTCATTTTTTCAAGCTCATCAACACTTTGAATAATATTATCATTTGTTTCTTTTAAGTAAGTATCATAAGTCTTTTCAGCGTTTTGTTGCAGATTGCAGTTTTTAATATAACATTTTATTCGACTTCTACCAGCATCAACTTTTTTTGCCGAGTTTAAGAGCGACTCACTAAAATAAATGTCCCAATGCATACAAACACGTTTTATAGCTTCATTTTGATTGCCTAACATTTCTGTGTACTGCTCAACAAGATTTTCAAGACAATTATTACAAATAGGCAAAAATGAATTGTTCCCTTTATATAACGGAGACTGGCTGTATGAAAAATTCCCCGATTGCCTTTTGTATTTTTTACCACAAGTACAGCACTTGTACCAATCTTCAACAACTGGTTCAATTGGTTTAATTACTTTCAAACCAAATTCACTTTGATGAGAATCAATGTTTGATTTGTTTTTTGTAGACAAATCAGCTTTTTTGTTTGCAGGTTTTCTCGGCATCGCAAACTCACCGCCTTTCGTTTCATGTGGTATCGAATATACAAAAAGACGACAAATCATTGCCGTCTTTTAAATTCCAAACTTATCTTTAAGTGTTTTGATTTTACTTGTATCTTTCTTTATGTAGAATTTTGATGTAACGTCTGTTCCAGAGTGATGAAGCAACTCTGAAATGTCTTCAAGACTCATTCCTTTGTTCTTTAACAATGTTGCCGAACTATGCCTCCAATCGTGAGGGTGTAAGGTTGGAACTCCTATCATATTCCCAATCTTTTTGCACCATTCCAATAGAGTTCCGTTACTTATAGGGCGATTTTCAGTGTTGTGCCTTGAGTAGAACACCCAGCCATAATCATTTATTCCTTTATCAATACGTTCTTGTTTCAGTTTAAGCAGTAATTCTTTTACTTCAATTGAAAAGCTCAATTCAACAATATAACCTTCTTTTTCAACAACATCATTGCATTGCCTTGACTCAAAATCAATTTGCTTCCACTTTAAATTTGCAACAGCATTTACTCTTGCCATTGTAGACAAAGAAAACAAAGCATATGTCTTTAACTGTAAATCACCATATTCATCTAATTTTGCTTTTATAAGTTCAATTTGTTCAGGAGAAAGATATGTCTGAGTTACGACAGGAATTCCTTTTTTAGGTCTGTCCATAAATTCAGTGGGATTTTCCTTGATTAACTTCTTTTTACGCAGAAATTTATAAAAAGCTGAGATAGAAGCCATTCTACGTTTCATTCTCTCAACGTTGTTGCCTTCCTGTTTACAGAAATAAAGAAATTCAGTAATATCATCATCATTAAGTTCTGTTACGCATTGATTAAATTGGTGGTCTAAAACAAAAACAAACCACTGATTTAAATCTTTTTCATAGTTGTATATTGATTTAGGAGACAAGTCACGCAGAGACATATCAATTTTGTATTTCTGCATAAGCTTTATAGTTTCAGGATTTATTTGCTTTAATTTTTCTTCATTGTGCAGAACTATACGTTTGCTACGCTCTGGCACTAAATATCACTTCTTTCAACTAATGTAATAATTCTTTAATTGTTTAACAATTCCTATCTGCCCTTTAGGACTTACAAGAGTAGTTTTATTCAACTTAACTTCACCATTGGAATGTGTAAATGTAGATTCTACAACCTGAAACCATTCTCTTTCCATATAGTTAGCATAAGGAATATTTTCATTATCAAGTATTTTGCGTTCTCTCAAAAATGCAAATAACTTATTTCTGCCTATCTTAATTCCATTTTTGCTTGCAAGTTTAGCCATAGACTTCATATCAATAACATCTTTAGAGGCTTGAATGTGTTCTGCATACTCTACAAGAGGTCTTTGCTCTTCGACTTTTACTTCCAGAGCTTTCTTTTCTTCATATTCTTCCGCCCAGCGTCTCGCCCTTTCCGCTGGGTTCTCTATCATATAGCTGTCAATTTTAATGTATTTCCCAGTTTTGCGAATCGAAGGAAGAATTTCCGCTGTAACCCAACGCTTGAACTTCTTAGCGTTTGGGAGTTTGCTGGAAAGGATAAGGCTGTAAAGTCCGGATTCGTTAATAATAATAACCTTACTTTTATAGTTAGAATCACTCCCCTGAATCAGGGTACTGGTTTTATCCTCATCATCAACGTGTGTTGTGATTGCATTTTCGGGTTTTGCATATCCGAGGATAGTTGCAACGTCTTTTCCTACAAAATAGGGTTCACCATTAATTTCAAGCATTCTTACAGAACCAAATTCTGAATTTTGAAATGTTATAATTTTGTTTTCCATAATATTTCCTTTCTGTTAACATAACAAGATGTTTAGTTATTTGCCGATAACTCAATTGTTATCTGATGAGAGATGACTACGGCAATAGCCACCTCAAAAAAAGGATTGTAAAAGAAAACAAAATTTTTGAGGAGATGAAATCACCTCACATCAGATAACAAAAAAAGAATAATATGTAAATTTTGTTTGTACGAGGCTGCAAAATTTACAAAAACCATACTCTGCCAGTTTTGTCATTCTAATTATTTCTAATCATCTTGACTGCAACGTGTCCGAAAACTTAATTGCCTTAATCGGTGGATTACTGAAAACCGCCC
>ERZ808286.122-NODE-122-length-63492-cov-4.475401_pt1 | contig 63492 bp, 46 predicted proteins | sample MGYA00521276_ERZ808286 | MGnify/ENA primary metagenome ERZ808286 (study PRJEB31516, sample SAMN03275607) | gut metagenome | biome: mammalia-associated habitat; material: feces | host: Papio cynocephalus | place: Kenya | collected 2012-08-01 ... | reverse complement strand
AGTTTTTATACGCTCTAAACGACGAAACTTTTAAACCCGAAATGTCAATGCCAATAGAAGTAACTCCCGATAAATCAACAACCTATTCAATCAAACTCCACATTGCCAACACCGCCCGCAACGCCAACCTAAGTGGCTCTTTAAACTGGGCTCTAACGAAAGACGGTGGCAAAACTCCAAGCGGAAGTGATGAAAAAGTTGCAATTAGTTTTGCAAATAGTTCGGGCAATTGCAAAATTGACTCAACAAATTGTGCAATCGTCTACAATTCTGACAAATCAAAATTTAAGATAACAGGTGTAACCCCTACCATTTCAAATGGTTCAGTTACAAACCTTGCGGACTTAACAAACGCTAACGGTTCCGAATTTTACTATTTTGCAACCAACTCCGCCGTTGTCGGAACAACAGGATATGTCGCCCCAGGGACAACCTATTACATATCAGGACTTGGAACAAGCGCAAATCCCGCGTGTGAATCTTGGTACGATACCCCAACAAACAACACAACTCTTTATGCAACATTTATGACACCAACACATACAAGCGTGCCTTCCAATATAAGACTTGGAGGTGAAGTCGTTTTTGGGCATTCAATTACTAGTTTGCCTCAATGTCTTTATGTTGAGGAGCGTGAGGCCTCACCCACCGTTCTTTGGAATGCTAGTAGTATATCGTCAATCGTTTTGCCAAATACTATTTCAAGTATAATTTCAACAACTAGTACTTCTTTTATGTTCAAAAGTAAAAATGATGAACTCTTTTTCGCAGCTGGAAGCCCTGGCGCTACTGTGTACGGGAGTGTATTTTCTGGCAGTCAGTATTTAAAAAATATTCATATACCTAATAGTATTAAAAACTTAGATTCGTGGTCATTTAGTTACTGTCATGCTTTATCACAAATTACAATTCCTAGCAGTGTGACGAGTATAGAAGCTAATGCTTTTTATCTATGTTCAAAACTTACATCGGTTATATTTGAAGATACTAGTACACACTGGACTTTATCAAAATCAGGATCTAGTCAAACAATTGAAATATTAAAATTGGATGACCCTGCACAAAATGCAACAAACCTAGTGACAACGGCGGTTGCATATACTTGGACCAAAAATAGTTAAGATGTTTAGGTAAATTGTTTTTTAAATTAATACTAGTAGAAAGAGTCCTTTAAAGTTGCGTGACTTTAGGGCTTTTTCCGTAATTGGTAATCTTTACTAACTTATACTAAAATGACACTTATCTATTTATATGAAAAATCTTTTCACTAAAAGAATATAAAACCCATTACTCCCCCACATAGAACTTGATGTGGGGACTTGTTTTTGGTGGGGCGGTGGCGTCGGTTAGGTAAGACGCTTGGGCGAAGTAGGTGTAAAAATTACCATTTTTTATGGCGTTATCAATTACTGTTGTGTCTCCTTGCTTGTTTGAAATGGTTGCAATTTTAATTAGTTCATCTTCATTTTGACGGAAGATGTCATATGCTAAATATTTTTGGGCGCTAAAAGTTAATTCTATTGAGCCTTCTTTTATTGTACCAGTCAAGCTAAAATCATCAATATTATCAAATCTTTTAGAAAATTCTTGCGGAATGTTGTCAACGGCGAAAAAACCTTTAACCTTATATCTATCAGGCATATAAGGCGGGGCAAGGAGAACAAGATTGTTTTGCGACAAGTCAAGCGCGCTTATGTCAAGTTCTTGAACGCTTGGCGGAACGATAAATTTTTCGTTGTCTTTTTCAATATTTGAGTAAACGCCTTGCGCTATCGTGGTGGGCAAATTTGACCCTGTAATAGATTTAGGAAGTGGTTTATCTTTTGTCGAACCAACCCAAACACAAATAGTGCGGTTTGGCGTAAAAGAAATATTCCATGCGTCGGTGTTGCCGTCATTTTTTGTACTACCGACCGTTCCAGTTTTTCCCGCGATGTTTTGTCCGACTCCACTTAATTTTTTACAAGTGCCACTTTTGACACTTTCTTTCAACATATCGGTCAAAAGGTAGGCAGTTGATTCTTTCATAACACGCCTTTCGTTTTCAAAATTACTAAAAATTTCGCGTCCGTTTTTGTCTTTAATGGACTTTACAAGTCTAGCAGTTATCATTTTACCCGAATTTGCGATTGCTTGATAGCAGTTTGCAATATCAACAATTTTGACTCCTTTTGTAAGTCCACCAAGTGCCAAGGAATAGCCATTGTCTTGTAAGTTAAGAGAAATCATTTGTGACGCAAAACTTTTTGCATTGTTAATTCCGACATAATTTAAAAGTTTGACACTCGGAATGTTAAGCGACCTTGCGAGTGCATTTTTTGCGCTCACCCAACCGCTAAATTTTCTATTGTAGTTATGTGGAGAATAGCCGTCGTAACATATTTTTTCATCCAAAATCGGTGTAAGTGGGGAAATTACACCATATTCAAGCGCGGGTGCATAGGAAATAATTGGCTTAAAAATTGACCCTGGTTGGCGGTAAACATTTTGAAGATTATAGTCACTTTTTCCATAAACAGCCGTTACACCGCCACTTTTGTTGTCAAGAGCCACGACCAAGCAATCGGCGTTTTCTTGTTTAATATTGTCTACTTGATTTATGACCGCTTTTTGAATATCGTTATCAAGAAAAGTGTAAATTTTATATCCCTTAATTAGCAAGTCTTTTTCGGACATATGTAAAAGTTTGCACGCTTCGTCGACGGCATGATTATAATAAGTGTTATATCCCAAGAAACTTTTATTTTGGTGTAGATTAAGTCCTTGAGACGACGCTTCGTTAAAACTTTTTTCGTCAATTTTGCCTTGCAATAACATTTGTTTCAAAACAACATTTCGTCTTTTTAAACAATTTTCGGGGTTTGTAATCGGCGAGTAAAGTTTTGGTGATTTTATCATTCCAGCAAGCATTGCAGACTCTGAAAGGGAAAGTTCTTTTGCGCTTTTTGAAAAGTAGCGTTGGGATGCTTGATTTATTCCAAAAGTGCCATTTCCAAAATATATTGCGTTAAGATAAGCGCTCATAATTTCGTCTTTTGTGAGAGTTTTTTCTAGTTTTTTTGTTAAAATGAGTTCGTTTAATTTGCGTTTTATAGTTTTTTCGCTTGTTAAGTGCGTATTTTTTATAAGTTGTTGAGAGATAGTCGACGCCCCTTCGACAAATTTTCCTTTTGACAAATTTTTAAAAGCACTCTTAACAATTCGTTTATAATTTACGCCGTGATGTTTGTAAAAATTTTTATCTTCTATGCTAATAAACGCGTCTATTGTTTCTTTGTTTATTTCGTTAAAATCCGCTTTCTTTTGTTCTTTTAAATCCACATTTACAGGTTTTTCGTCTTTGTCATACATTTCAACAGTTGCGCTTTCAATCACAAGTCTATTTTTGTCAAATTTTTCGCTTGAAAAGGCAGTCAAAAATCCACTTTCTAGAGCAACAACAAACGCTAGCCCCAAAAAGACAAGGGCTAGCAGTATGTAAAAGAGAACTTTTGCAGTGCGTTTTACGACGAGTTTCATATAGATAGTATTGTGTTTTTGGACTAAAATTATGTAGCAAGACAACAAATTATTGTGAACTAATTAGTTAATAGCAACTATTTTTATAAATATTTATATATATATTTGCAAAAATTTGTTGAAAAATGCTGACAAAAAATATATAATAGTGTCTATGGAAAAGAAGTATTTTATAGAGACATTTGGCTGTCAAATGAATGTTCACGACTCCGAAAAAATTGCGGGGATGCTTCGTGATTTAGGATATGTTGAAGGGAAAACAAAGAGTGAAGCGGACATAATTGTATTTAACACTTGTTGCATAAGGGAAACTGCCGAAACAAAGATTATGGCTAAAATCGGAGACACAAAAGCGTTAAAGCGTGCGAACCCAAATCTTTTAGTTGTGGTATGTGGGTGTATGACTCAACAAAAAGGAATGGCGGAACTGCTTAAAAAGCGTTTTCCTTTTTTGAGCTTAGTTATCGGCACGCATAACCTTGAAGAAATGGAAGAGTACATAAAGGAGCATAACAAAAAATTCCGCGCGGTTGTTTGGGATAACGAAAAAGCGATTAGGGAAGATATTAAGATGTATCGCACGAGCGACGACAATGCGTGGGTTAATATTATGTACGGTTGCAACAACTTTTGTACATATTGCATTGTGCCTTATGTTCGCGGAAGAGAGCGCAGTAGAAAGATTGAAGACATCGCACAAGAAGTGGAAAATTTGGCAAAAGAAAATAAGTACAAAATGGTGACTCTTTTAGGTCAAAATGTCAATTCTTATGGCAACGACTTTAAAGACGGCACGAACTTTGTAACACTTCTAAAAAGGTTGTGTGAGATAAAAGGAAATTTTAAGATTTCTTTTATGTCGTCACATCCAAAAGATTTTTCTTTTGAACTTATCGATTTTATCGCAAGCCACCAAGACAAAATGAGTATAAATTTGCACCTTCCTGTACAAAGCGGAAGTGATGAGATTTTAAAAAGAATGAATAGGCGTTACACAAGCGCCCACTACAAAGAACTTGTTGACTACATTTATAAAAAAATTCCTAATGCGACACTTTCAACTGATATTATCGTAGGCTTTCCAGGGGAAACAGAAAAGGATTTTGAAGATACATTGGACCTTGTAAAATACTGTAAATTTGCAAGTATATTTGGGTTTGTGTACTCAAAAAGGCAAGGGACGCCAGCGTCTACTTTTGAGAATCAAGTGTCAGCAAAAGTTAAGAAAGAACGCATAACAAGGCTTTTTGAACTTGAACATTCCTTGCAAAAAGAAACCCTAAAAAATTATGTTGGAAAAACTTACGACGCTACTATCGTTAAAGGCGATAAGGGAGACGAACTCGCCAAAACACATTTTAATAAGCTTATCCGCATTGACGCTGGAAATTATGAAATTGGGCGTGAAGTCTCGGTTCTTGTTGAAAAATTAGACAACGATTTGCTTTATGGAAAAGTGGTTGGCTAAGGATACATTTGCATAACAAAAGAAAAATATATTTAAATTTTTAAAAGGGAAAATTATGGCAAAAGAAAAAGAATATTCTCCAATGATGCAAAAATATGTTATGACAAAAGAGCAATATAAAGATTGTTTGCTTTTTTATCGTTTAGGCGACTTTTATGAAATGTTTTTTGAGGACGCAATTTTGGGGTCGCAACTTTTAGATATTGCGCTATCTGGGAGAAGTTGTGGCGGGAATGAAAAAGCGCCTATGTGTGGCGTTCCATATCACGCTGTGGACACATATGTTGCAAAACTTCTTGAAAAGGGCTATAAGGTTGCGATTTGTGACCAGTTGTCTGAGCCAAAGAAAAACGGTGGAATTGTCGACCGCGATGTAACAAGGGTTATTACGCCAGGGACGGTTATTGAAAGTGACATTTTAGGCTCGTCGACATCAAATTATATTTTGAGTGCGTGCAAGGAAGGTGAAAATTTTGGCGTTGCTTTCGCGGATGTTTCAACGGGCGAGTTTAAGGTGGCGGAATATAATGAAAAGAAAAATTTTATCGACCTTTTATCGCGTATAAAGCCTGTGGAAATTTTGTGCAACGAAGACATTTTTAATTTGTCGATGGATAAAGATATTCACGCGCTCGACTTTTTGCCTTCGTTTACAAGACAAATTGACTATGAATATGATTATGCAAATGCACTTGAAAGCATAAAAAAACAATTTAATATCTCAAATACAAAAGGACACGATTTTGCTGATTTAAGGCAAGCAATTAGGGCAAGTGGGGCTCTTTTAAACTACCTTTTTGAGACACAAAAAAGAAGTTTAAACCACATAAATAAAATAGTTACAGAAAAACCAAATGAGTTTATGCACCTTGATTACAATGCGTGCAAAAATTTGGAACTTGTGGAAAATGCGCGTGATAGAAAGAAAAAGGGAACGCTTTTTGGGCAACTTAATAAAACAAAAACTCCTATGGGCGCAAGACTGCTTGAGAAATGGATTTTGCAACCGCTTCAAGACCCTAAAAAGATAAACGAAAGGCTTGACTGCGTTGAAGAATTGTACAGTGCGCCTATGCTAAATAGCGACATTATAGCAAGCCTAGCAAAAATAAACGACATCGCGAGAATTTGCTCAAAAATATCCTATGGCTCAATTTTGCCAAGAGACTGCGTGGGGCTCAAAAGTGCACTTTTTGCAGTTGTTGATTTAAGCGTGCTCGTTAAAGATTTGCACACGGAAAAGTTTGCAACAATGTTTTCGCACGCTGACGATATCAAAAATCTTGCAAACCTTCTTGACAATGTCTTTGTGCAAGACTGCCCAGCCCTTGTGTCAAATGGTGGGTTTATTAGGGAAGACTTTAACAAAGAATTGTACGATTTAAAACATACATCGCAAACGGCGCATAATTTGCTTAGTGAACTTGAGGCAAGAGAAAAAGAGCAAACGGGCATTAAAAACTTGAAAATTGGCTACTCGCGCGTTTTTGGATATTTTATTGAAGTCAGCAAGTCGCAAGAAAATCTTGTTCCTTATAGATATGAAAGAAAACAAACCATTTCGGGACACGAGCGTTTTATAACGGACGAGTTGCGCGAAATTGAAAACAGGATTTTGAATAGTGAAGAACTTGCGAATAAACTTGAACAAAAGATTTTTGACGAAATCAAAAACAGACTAAAATCGGTTGTTGAAATGATACAAGAGACCGCAAATGAAGTCGCATATATTGATGTTGTAAGTTCGCTTGCAAAAGTGGCACAAGATTGTTCTTATGTTCGCCCAAAAATTAGTAGAAACTATAAGTCAATTAAGATCGAAAACGGCAGACATCCTATTATTGAAGCCAATTTAAAACGCGATATGTTTGTTCCAAATGATACATTACTTGACGAAAATGAGAATAGGACTCTCATTATTACTGGTCCAAATATGGCTGGTAAAAGCACTTATATGCGTCAAATTGCACTTATTACAATTATGGCTCATATGGGAAGTTTTGTCCCAGCAACCAGTGCGGAAATCTCGATTGTTGACAGGGTTTTCACGCGTATCGGCGCAAGTGACGACCTAAATAACGGTCAAAGCACATTTATGGTTGAAATGGTTGAAGTCGCAAATATTTTAAACAACGCGACAAATAAATCTCTTGTTATTTTGGACGAAGTGGGACGTGGTACAGCAACTTACGATGGAATGAGTATTGCGTGGGCAGTTTTGGAATATATTTCTCAAAAGATAAAATGTAAAACACTTTTTTCTACTCATTATCACGAAATTACAACTCTTGAAGGCAAACTTGATGGCGTCAAAAACTATCGTGTAAGCGTAAAAGAGTTTAATGATTCGGTTATTTTCTTAAGAAAAATCGTTCGCGGAAGCGCGGATAGGAGTTTTGGTATTGAAGTCGCAAGTTTGTCGGGAATTTATGACGAAATTATTAAGCGTGCAAAAAATATTTTATCGCAACTAGAAAAAAATTCGGTCAAATTTGAAATTAAATCTAGCGAAGAAGCGCCAAAACAACTTTCGCAAGAAAGCAAGAATAATATAATCAATCAAATTAAAAACATTGAGATAAATAAACTTAGTCCAATGGACGCGTTTGAGATTTTAGTTGACTTAAATAAACAAGTTAACCTTGAAAAATAGAGTACAAGCCTTTTTAAGATGTTTATATTTGTTTTAAAATTTTAACTTTAATTAAATAAATTACCTAAACATCTTTGTTTTTGCTTGTCTAAAAATAAAAAAAGGAGAATTATGCCTAAAAAAATTAACCTTTTGACGAGTGATATTTACAATAGAATTTCGGCTGGTGAAGTGGTCGAAAATCCTTCAAGTGTTGTAAAGGAACTTGTCGAAAATGCGCTAGACGCTGGGAGTAGCGAAATTACAATTGAAATAGAAAACGGCGGGACAAAACTTATTCGTGTGTCGGACAACGGAAGCGGAATTGATTATAGCGAACTATATAAAGTCTTTTTGCCACACGCAACAAGTAAAATTTCTAGTAAAAATGACCTTGATTCAATAGCAACACTGGGGTTCCGCGGAGAGGCGCTCGCGTCAATTGCAAGTGTTGCTCAAGTTGAACTTATTTCAAAAGTTGAGTCTAGTGATGTCGCTGGGAAAATTACAATTTCAGGTGGTGAAAATCAAGAGATAACTGAGTGGTCTGCAAATAATGGAACATCAATATCTGTTAAAAATCTATTTTTTAACACTCCTGCTAGGCTTAAATTTTTAAAGCCAACGCGCCAAGAAGAAAATTCAGTTACAAACATTATTTCGCGCCTTATGCTCGCTAATCCAGAAGTCAAATTTAAGTACATTGTTGACGGCAGAATGGTTTATAATTGCCTTGGGATTGGGTTGAAAGAGAGAATTTATATGGTTTATGGCAAGCAAACATCGGAAAACCTTATAGAAATAAATGCAACAAATGACGATTTTGTTTTGAGCGGTTACATATCAATCCCAACTTTTTGTAAGCCAAATAGAACATATCAAACATTGGTCGTAAACGGGCGATATGTTGCAAGTAGCATTGTTTCGGTTGCTTGCGCAAATGCTTATGAAAATTTCCTTATGAAAGGAAAATTTCCGTTTTTTGTCCTTAATTTAAAGGTCAATCTTGATGATGTTGATGTAAATGTCCACCCAAGCAAAATGGAAATTAAGTTCAAAGATTCAAAAAATATTTACAACTTTATATACTCTACGATATTAACAACTTTAAATGAAAATAATTGCGCCAAAGCCTTTATGGACGGAAAGTGTGAAGATTTGTTCACTTTTGAAAAAAAAGAACAACCAAAAGTTGAAAAACCACTAGAACTTGTTTCTGGCGGGTTCAGTTTTGGGGCTATGCAGGACTTGAAAGATTCACTTAAAAATATGTCACTTGATACTGTCAATCCTACAACTACGGAGTTACATTCAACATACATTCGTGCTGATAAAAATTATGAGATAATTCCGCGCGAAGAAGAAGGAAGTGAAGGAGACAATAACTCATCTTCCAAAACGCCTTACACGAGCGACAATTTTGAAAAACCAAATGAAGAACCGCTTGACGCACAACGGGGCGATACAAATAAAACTCTCATTTCGGATATGGCAAAATTGAAGGATTTTTCACTTGAAAGTTTCACGCAACAAAATGCGGAAAGCCAAAATGGATTTAGTAAAAACAACGCGTTTGGGGCAAGTTTTTGCAAGGAAGATGAGACTCCAACTAATGAAAATCCTCTTGACTTTTTCATCGAGAGAAAAGAGCAACAAGTGCTTGACGACGAAATTTTATATAACATTGTTGGGACACTTTTTAGTACATATCTTATTATAGAAATGGGTGAAATGTGTTATATAATTGACGAACATGCGGGACATGAAAGGGTACTTTTTGACAAGTTTGTTAAGCAATTTGAAGAACATAAGATTATTACGCAAGATTTGCTTATTCCATATGTTTTTGAAGTTAACCCAATTGAAAAAAACTTGATTGAAGATAACCTTGATGTCTATCGTGAACTTGGATTTGAAGTTGAACCTTTCGGGACAAATTCGTACAAAATTAGTAGTTTTCCACACCTATTGTCAGGTATAAATTTTGACTCTTTTATCACAAGTTGTTTAAAAGATACTTCAAAAATTTCAAAAAATAATGATGCCATTAAAGATAAACTCGCGCGTCACGCATGTAGGTCGGCGGTTAAAGCAGGTAATCGTTTGAGTGACGAAGAAATTAAGATTTTAATTGCTCAACTTATGAGAAAGGATAGAATTTTACTTTGTCCACACGGGAGACCTGTTTGTGTTAAACTATCCAAATCAGAGATTGAAAAAATGTTTAAAAGGATAGTTTAGTGTGGGAAAAATTTTAATTATAACGGGTGCAACTGCAACGGGCAAAACGGCATTCGCGATTGAGTGCGCAAAAAGGTTAAATGGTGAAATCATTTCGTGCGATTCAATGCAAATATACCGCTCACTCGACATCGGGACTGCAAAACCCACTTTGGAAGAACAAAATGCTGTCCCGCACCACTTAATTGATATTGTGGACGCTGGGGAAGAATTTAGTGTACAGCAGTTCGTGTCGCTTGCGGGTGAAAAAATAAAGGAAATTGAATCACGCGGAAAACTCCCAATAATTGTCGGCGGGACGGGGCTTTATATAAGGTCACTTATATATCCATATTCATTTTGTTCGTCAAAAAAAGACGAAAAGGTGCGTGACGAGTTAAATAAGATTTTAGACGAAAAAGGCAGTGACTATTTGTATTCACTACTTGAAAAAGTCGACAAGGAGTCCGTCCAAAAAATACACAAAAATGACACAAAAAGAGTTATTCGCGCGCTTGAAATTTTTAAAACGACAGGAAAACCAAAGAGCGAACAAACAATAGAAGAAATCAAACCGCGTTATGATTATGTGCTTATTGCACTTACTATGCCACGCGAAAAATTGTATGAAAGGATAAACAAACGAGTAGATTTGATGTTTGAAATGGGGCTTGAAAATGAAGTTGAAAGCCTTGTAAAAAAGGGAAAAGTCAATCAAAATTCGCAATCGATGAGCGCAATTGGATATAAAGAATTTTTTGATTATTTTGAAGGTAAAAGGACTCTTACTGAGACAAAAGAACTCATAAAAAAGAATTCAAGAAATTACGCAAAGCGTCAAGAAACATTTATTCGCGGATTTAGCGATGCAAAGTGGTTTGATGACAAAAAAGAAGCACTTTTGTTTGCTTTAAAGCAATTTACTTAGTAAATTTTACAAAAAGAGTAAAAAATATGAAAAAACAAAAATAGGAAAGTATTTTTAAAAAATGTTTTAGAATATTTGTCCATTTTTAATAAAAAAGTTATAGTAGGATAGAAGAAGGAAGAAAAATGATTATTGATGAAAGAATTATACAAGCAGAAAAAGAACTAGAGCCAATTTTTAAAAAAGCGGAAGAAGTAGCGTTAAACAACACAAATAAAATTTTGAATGCGTTTAGGAAAAATCGCATTTCAGCCAACCACTTTTATGGGTCGACAGGGTATGGGTTTGATGACCTTGGAAGGGAAAAACTTATGCGTGTTTTTGCTGACAGCTTTGGCGCGGAAGAGGCAATTGTGTCCCAATCAATTTCGTGCGGAACTGAAGCGTTGACTACTGTTTTGTATGGGCTTTTGCGTCCAGGAGATAAAATGCTTACATTGACGGGTAAGCCATATGACACATTAGATGAAACAATTTTTGGATTAAAAGATGGAACTGATAATGGAAGCTTAAAGGATTTTGGTGTTCAATATGAGGCAATTGAACTCATAGACGGAAAGTTTGACGAAAAGACAATTTTGGAAAAAGTCAAAGAAAATCCAAAAATGATTTACATCCAACGTTCGTGTGGTTATTTGCTTAGAAAGGCAATTAGAATAAAAGACCTTGAGGACATTATTGCAAAGATTAGAAAGGTTAACACTACAAGCATAATTATGGTTGACAATTGCTACTGCGAATTTGTCGAAGAAAAAGAGCCAACCGAAGTCGGCGCGGATGTAACGGCGGGGTCGCTTATTAAAAACCCAGGCGGTGGACTTGTTTCAAACGGCGGATACATTGCGGGGAAGAAGAAATATATTGACCTTATTGCTGGAAGATTTACTTCGCCTTCAATCAAAACAGAAGTTGGCTCTTTTGAAGGTGGATATAGGCTTATTTATCAAGGACTTTTTATGTCACCACACACTGTTTTACAAGCAAAAAAAGGCTCAATGCTTATTGGGCGTGTTATGAAAAATTTAGGATATAAACTTGTCGACGAAAGCGATACTATGGCTGACATTGTACGCAGTGTATATTTTGAGGACAAAGACGATCTTGTTTCATTCTGTGGGTCTGTGCAACATTATTCACCAGTTGATAGTTATGTGACTCCTATTCCAGCACCAATGGCGGGATATACGCACGATGTTGTTATGGCGGCGGGCTGTTTCGTTCAAGGAAGTACAATAGAGCTTAGTTGCGACAGCCCACTTACGGTTCCTTATGTTCTTTACATTCAAGGTGGACTTACTTATGAGCATGTAAAACTAGCAGTTAATGACTACTTGCAAAATAGAAAAGGTTAGAAATATATTTTAAAGAGTTGTATAAATTTCTGAACTGATTTTAGCTAAAATGAATTTGATTATAAAAGAATTTTTGTGAAATCTAAAAAAAAGTATTTACAGTACATTATTACATAAAAAATCTCGGGATTAAACCGAGATTTTTTGTCTTTTATAAATTCAATAATTTTTTGAAACAATCGAAATTTTTAATGCCATCATAATGATGCTTATTGTTATCTAGCATATATAAGAAAATTCAAGTATTAGAAATTAAATTCTGGTGTTTCTGGATGGTCAGTATTTGGTGTGAGCGCACCCGTTTCTGGGGTAGGGTTAGGGTTAGGGTTAGGGGTTGGATTAGGGGTTGGATTATCAGGGGTTTGGATTGCATTTTTTATATTAGCAAACTTTTTGTTATTTGCAGTTGCATTTTCAATAACATTGTTGATTTTATCCTTTAACTCATAAAGCCTGACATCGTCACTAAGTTGAGATGAGTTTGAGCCCCAAGAGATTCTTCCCGTAACTTTTCCAGAAGGGGAATTATCGCTATTTGAACCACCAGCCATAAATCCTGCGTTAATATCAAGAGTCGCATTTTTGCCGACTTTGATGTTTCCAAGCCCAGCATTGATTTCAATTGTTGGAGAAATTTCTGCCTTAGGGTTGATAGAAGATGTAAATTGTCCGCCAACCGAAGTAACGAGCCCTTTGTCAGTTTTTGTTTTATACATCGCGCCAGCAGTTAAGTCAACAGAATTTGTTTTTAAATTGCCGTTTGCATATGCGACACCGCCATAAATTCCAAGAGAACTGACATCTTGACCATTTTCTTTTGTTGTAATGATGTTGTTGTAAAGGGCAGCCGCCGCTAAAGTGCTATCCTTATAAGAAACGCCTGTATCAACCGCGTGAGTTGAACTTGACTCTCTCTTAAAATGGTCAATTGTGGACGAAGCGAGCTTTGATTTTTCTTCGGCAACTTCTTCTGTTGGTTCAACTGCAGGTTGTTCTGTTTCAACAATTTGTTCCGCTTCTTCAACAGGTTGTTCAAGATTTTCTTCCGCTTCGACTGGCGCTTCAATATCTGTTGGAGCAACTTCAAAATCAACATTTTGCGTTTCTTCTTGAACAATAGGTTCTACTACAATATTTTCTTCAGCTTCGGCAACTGGGGTAGTTGCGTCTTGAACTTCTTGTGCTTGTTTTGCTTCAAGTTCAATTCGTCTGTTTTCTTCAATTTTTCTAACTGCTTCTTCAACTTTATTGTCAAGCGTCGATTGATATTCTTCTACTTTGTTTTCAATGTTGCTGACATTGTCGCCAAGAGAAGAGACGTCGCCGTGAAGTGCATCTACATTTGAACCAAGTGAAGAGACGTCGCTATGAAGAGCGTTTACATTGTTGCCAAGGGAAGAAACATCGCCGTGAAGAGCGTCTACATTTTTGCCAAGTTGGTCTAACTTTGAATTGTTTTCTTGGACTTGCGAAGCATAAGAAGAAACATCTTCTTTGAGACTTGAGATTTCGTTTGAAGTTTTAGCACTTTGATCTTTGATTTCTTCTTTAAGGCTGTCTGTCATTGCTTGCATATGTCCGATTGTTTCCATCTCGGTGCTCTTTTGTTCCATAACGAGCTTTGTAGGCGCAACAAAGTTTACTTGTTCGTTTTGAACAAGCTCAACAGCTGGCTTTTTTTCGTTTGCTTTTTCGGCACTCTTTTTAGATGTAAAAAGTGTGTATGATGTAAGCGTCAAACTTGCCGCTGCCACAACAATCATTGCGGTTTTTATAATACCTTTAATCTTTACTTTTTTGTCGTATGTATATTTGTCATATGATTGCATCTTTTTTTCATTCATTTTAAATACCCCTTTTAAAACTCAATCTTTTATTTTATGGATAAATTATATATCAAACAAGTTAACTTGTCAATATTGAATTATTTTCTTTGTCACTTTGCACTAACAAAAAAATATCGTTTGTCATTAAAGCTTAAAAATTAAAGTCGAGACCAATATTTACTTGCTTATTGTTTGGATTGCCGTCTTTATTCTTTGTTGAGACTTTTACATCAAGAGTCCAATCATCCTTTTGAACAATTTGTTTACTTGAAGATTCTTGTTTTTCCTTTTTCTCAAAAATAACATCTTTTCCGTAATTTTCTAGGATAATTTTTTCGCCGTGACTCAAAACTATTGGGTTTGTTGCCTTGGATTGCTTATTATCTATTTTTCTTTCAAGTGTAGTAGCCTTTAACGTTGATTTGTTTGGATTTTTACATTTTAATACGCTTCCGCCCCAAACATAAACGGCAATAGCCATTCCAACAACAAGTGGTGCGCTGACAAGTAATCCGCGTTTAATTTTCCCCATAGGTTTTTTCTCAGACATAATTTTTCCCCTTTTGTTGATTATATTTTACTATAAAATATTAAAAATTTCAATATCAAATAAAATATTTGTCATTTTGCACTAAAAAATGCAAAAAGTTCTCTTTTTTATGGTTTTAAACGACAAAAATAACATAAAAAGAAAGATTTTTAAAGAAAAATTGATAAAAATAAGATTTTTTCTGTTTACAAAAACAAATCAAAAAGTTATAATAATAGCGTAAATTTTGTATAATTCGTAAGGAAAAAGTCCTACTATGCGAGTTATGTGTAAATAGGTAAAAGTTATATTTATTTGCAATTTTTATTGGCATCATATTTTATAAAAAGATTCTTACAAATTTTACAAAATTGACATTTTACGTAAAAAAAGTGAAAAAGGGACAAAAATGATTAGTTTAAAGAATAATTTGTATCGTTCTCATATGTGCGGAAAGTTGTCGAGCAAACATATCGGGGCAGAAGTTAAAATCGCAGGTTGGGTCAATAATATTAGAAAAATGGGAAGTTTGACCTTTTTAACATTGCGTGACCAAACGGGAATTGTGCAAGTTTTTATCGAAGACGATAGTTTGACGCAAAATTTGACGAGAGAAAGTACTGTTACGATTTCTGGCACAGTCAGGTCTAGGGGAGAAAAAAATATTAACCACGATATGGCAACTGGCGAAATTGAAGTTGTGGCAAAAACTCTCGAAGTTCTTGGCGCGTGCGAAGAGACTTTGCCTTTTGAAATTGTGAGAGCAAGGGAACAAAACGAAAATACAAGATTAAAATATAGATATATCGACCTTAGAAATGAACAAAATTACAAAAATATTTTGCTTAGAGCTGATTTATTGAAGTTTATAAGGGAACAAATGAATGACCTTGAATTTGTTGAAGTTCAAACTCCAATTTTGACATCATCTAGCCCAGAAGGAGCAAGAGACTATCTTGTTCCAAGTAGAATTAACGCGGGACAATTTTATGCTCTTCCACAAAGCCCACAAATTTTTAAACAGCTTCTTATGATAAGTGGGTTTACAAGATATTTCCAAATTGCGCCTTGTTTTAGGGACGAAGATGCGCGTGCGGATAGAAGTCCAACAGAATTTTATCAAATTGACTTTGAAGGAAGTTTCTTGTCGCAAGAAGATATTTTGGAAGTATTGCAAACAATATTATATAATACACTAACTCACTTTACAACTCTTCAAGTAGATAAACCACCGTTTGTTAGGATAAAATATAATGATTCGATGGAAATGTATGGTTCAGATAAGCCAGACCTTAGAAATCCATTGAAGCTTATTTGTTTGACCGAACCATTTACGCACCATACATTTACAGTTTTAAATGGTAAGCACATTTATGCTTTGAAGGCAAAAGCGAATGAAATGGGCAGAAGGTTTTTTGACGGTTTGACCGATTTTATCAAACTTCAAGGTGCGGGTGGACTAGTTTATTTGAAATTTGACGGTGAAAGTTTGTCGGGGCCAGCGTCAAAATATTTTGATGAAAATGATTTGAATAATTTGAAAAAAATCGCTGGACTTGAAGCAGGTGACACATTGTTTGTCGTGTGCGATGCGGATAAAGAAAAGGCCATGAAGTTGACTGGGCTTCTTAGAAACGAACTCGGTGAAAAGTTAAATTTGATTGATAAGTCGTGCTTTAAACCTTGCTTTATTGTCGATTTTCCTTTTTACGAAAAGGATGATGACGGCAATGTTGCGTTTGCTCATAATCCATTTACTTTCCCACAAGGCGGAATGTCGGCTCTTAAAGAAATGAATCCATTTGATATCTTGGCATATCAATATGACCTTGTTCTAAATGGTGTCGAACTTGCAAGCGGAGCAGTGAGAAATCACAGTAGAGATGTTATGGTTGAAGCATTTAGGCTCGCGGGTTATCCAAGAGAAACCGTCGAAGAAAAATTCCCAGCATTGTTTAACGCGTTCAAGTTTGGGGCGCCACCACACGCGGGGGCAGCGATTGGTTTTGATAGACTACTTATGTTCTTGTGCGATGAAAGTAGCATAAAAGAAGTTATGGCATTCCCAATGAATAAGTCGGCACAAGATCCGCTTATGGGCGCGCCAAGCAATGTTACTGATAAACAATTAAAAGATGTTCATATTAAAATTGATTTATAATTAAAAATGAGCAGTGCCAACTTTTAATACAAAAAAATGATAAAGTAAAGAATTAAAATGTTAATTACAAAAAACAAGTCGCGCCAATGCGACTTGTTTTTATGTATTCTATTTAGTTCATTATTATTTGCGATAAATAACTTATCAATTTTGATTGGGCTTTGAAAATTGAAAAGGGAATAGGAAAGCTATTTTTTTTGGTATTAAAGATTATGGAACTACATACATCTTTCAACTTCTTTTGGGGTTTTTTTACCAATAAGATAGTCGTTAATTTGTTCAATATCGCGTTTGTAATCGTCATAGTTGCAATTAAAAACGAAAGCGTCCCAAATGACTTTATTTACATTTTGGCAACAAACAATACAATCGTCAACATTGTCAAAAATATGGTCAACGATGTCATAGTTTAGTGCTTTAATATTTTTGTTAGGTTTGGAACTCGTTTTTGCAAATTTCACCTCATACACGAAATTTCCTTCGACCTCGTGTTTTCCTTGCACTTCGGCAGGGTAAGGAATGTATGCGACAACGCTTTGTATTTCGTTATTTGAAATTACGCATCTTCTTGGTGCAAAAACAAATTTATTCATTTTTATACCTTTTCTTTTATAAATATTCACCTTGATTATAAACTAAAATTTTAAATTAGCCAAACATTTTTTATGAAAATTTTTAAAATTTTGTATATTTTTTTTTGAATTGGCGCAATTTTAGGGTAAAAATAGTCGAATTTTTGTGCCAATTTTAATTTTTATAAAAAAAGTAACAAATTTTATAATCAAAAATCAATTTACTAAAATGTATTTTTTAAAAATAATAAATATGCACGTCCAGTTTTATTTTCTTTTCAATTATTTAAAAATTTATGTCTAAAAAGGGTTAAAATTTAATTTTAAATTTAAATCTCCTATAAGTCGTCTTAAATTGCCAGCAAAACAAATGCATTCTTTCTAAATAAATTGGCGAAAAAAACTTTCTTAAATCTATTGATTTTTTGAAAATTATTTGATAGAATAAAAATGTTAAAAAATGAGCCATCATAGTATAAGGGTTAGTACGCTGGCCTCTCACGCCGGTAATATGGGTTCGAATCCCATTGGTGGTACCAAGTAAACAAAAAGCCAATTTGGCTTTTTATTTTTTAATGACATTTTCTAACTGGAATGAAATTTATTTTGTCTTTTATTTTGATAGCACAATGATATTTTGCTATCGCAAAATTATTGGTGAAAATATCATTTCATTTGAAATGAATAATATCATTGAGTAAGGGGCAATATTATATGCGAAACTCCAACATTATATTTAAATTAAAGGTATAAATCAAAATTTTTTAAATGGAGTTTAAAAATAATATTTTGACACTTTTTGTAAAATGATGTAAAATTATTTTGGTTTAGGATTCCTTAAACGCGATTGAAGTTAGTTTAAAGAGTAAAAGATGAAAATTAAAAAGATTGTAAATTTGCGTACGGTTTTTTACATATTTATCTTAGGCTTATTCTGTGTCCATATGGGATATTTGATGAATAGAAGCCTATATTACTCTTTTATGCTTCTTGTACCAATTGCCTTTTTATATCTTTTGTTTTTTAGGGAAAAATACAAATTTTTTGCTATTGCAACTTGTTTTTTTATATTTCTCTCGACCTATTCATTTGTCTTTATCAAAAACTATCAAGACGACACTTTTAGCACGCTAGATAATATGGTCGTAGTTGGGAAGATTGAGGCGTTAAAGAAGATAACAACAGAAAGCGCCTATATTACTTTAACTGACGCAAAAATTACCGAAGAAAGTGGAAAAGTAACCGAACTAAGGGGCAAAATTTCAATAACGCTTAAAGGTGAAAACGAGAATTTAGACTTTGGACTATATGACATTATAACCTTTACTGCGAGTAGAATTTCGGGAATCAGCGCATTAAAAGAAGACGGAAGTTTAAATAGTTATTCCGTTGCAAGAAATATTAAATATAGAGTGACCGTAGCACCATCAGACATCGTAAGTCTTGGCGCTTCGCCCAATTTAGTGGAGCGGTTTAGGGAATACAATAGACAACTTCTCATATCGCGTTTTGGCGAAAGAATGGGAAATCTTGCATTGACCACTCTTTATGCTGACCAAAATCACATTGAGCAAGAAATTATCCAGCAGTTTAGAGAATCGGGCGTTGCACACATTTTTGCCGTGTCGGGCTTACACATTAGCATTTTGGCGCTAGTTATCAATTTTGTGCTTGAAAAATTAAGAGTAAACAAAAAGGTTGGTTTAATTATAACCGTTTCGTTTTTGTTTTTCTATTGCGCGCTGTGTAGCTTTAATTCGCCAGTTGTCAGAGCAAGCATAATGACAACTGTTTCACTTTTATGCAAACTTTATCTAAAAAAATATGACGTCTTAAACGCGATAAGCTTGTCTGGGTGTATAATTTTGCTTATAAGCCCAATTTATGCTCTTGATGTTGGCTTCCAAATGACATTCTTCGCTGTTTTTGGCATTTTGATGTTTTCAAATATGTTTAATTTTATAAAACCAAAGACTCAAATTGGGACGAAAATTAAATCTTCATTTGTGACATCTATTTCAGCGCAATTAGGGCTTTTTCCAATTTTTATGAATTATTTTGGCTCTATTTCACCTTGGACAATTTTTGTAAATATGGTCATAATTCCACTTTTTACAGTGTTTTACATCATCCTTTTTATTACAAATATTTTCACGCTTCTTTTGCCAGTTTTAAGTTTTTTGTATTATATTCCAAAGGCTATTTTGTATGTAATTGTCTTTTTAAATAAAGCATCAAACGAACTGCCTTTTAGGTTTATACCTTTGCCAGTTCTTGGGGACATATTAACATATGTTTATTATTTGAATATGTTTGTTGTGAGTAAGTATGTTGTTTTAAAAGCACCAGCAAAACAAATTACATCTTATCTTTTGGCGTCTTTTGTGATTTTGGGATTGCTTGTTCTTTACTATCCAAGAAGGGTAGATGAAAATAAAATTGAGTTTTTGCCTGAAACAAGCATTGGTGCGCTAGCAATGGTCAACAAGTCCCAATTTTATCTTATAAATCCCGACCTAAGTAGACCAAGCGCTCTCTATGAAAGCCTAATTTCATATAGAATTGATAAGATAAAATATATTATTGTACTCGAACCTTCAGGAGAGTTAGGAACTGAACAACTCGTGGATTATTTCGCGCCTTTTTCGCCGACCTTTGTTTTGCCGAGTTACTATCAGGGTGAAATTTCTTTTGAAGGGTCGGGAATTAACTACATTTTTGCAAAAGACAATGAAAGGTTGTGTATTGACAATAATTTGACCATAAAATACTATTATTATGAAAATGAGCCAAAAGTAATGATTTTACAAGAATCAAAACAAAAATATGGGTTCATTGATGGCTCCGTCGTGGGTGGACGCGCTTTTGATACCTTCTTAAATGAAAAATTAAGTGGTCAATTTGAAATTGCAAGGATATATAATCAAAAACTCGAAAAAGAAAGTTACTGGAGTGAGCGTATAAATAGTCTAAATGGTTTAGTATTTGACGATAGTGTGGGAAAAATTAGCCTAGCGATGAATTGATATTTTTGTTAAGTAGAATTATTTTATTTTTTGGGGAAATTTGGTACAACTAAGAGAAATGTTAATTTTTAGTTAAGTGAGATGTCGAATCGTGGTTAAATGTCTATTGACATAGAGAGTTACGCTAAAAATTGAAATTATATAAATAAACATAATGGAGACAAAACAAGGAGAAGGTATGAGATACGAAGAATTGCAAAATAGTTTGAGAGCGAGCATACTCCCAGCATATATGATAAATGGCGGGGAAAGTTATTTGACTGTTTCGGCGCTTAAAATGATTGAAGATGCACTTAATATTTCGCTTAAAGACTTTAATGTTATGAAAATAGGTGACGACTACACTCGCGGAATGTCGAATATTGTCGAAAGTTGCGAAGCTTTGCCACTTATGGATTCAAAGCGTCTTATTGTGGTGAGTGATTTTGTTGGCAAAAAAAATGAAGCAGAGAAAAAGATAATTTTAAAATATTTAGAGCGCCCTTGTATGACTACTTGTATTGTTTTTTTCTCGACTGCACAAAGTGACTTTTTTTCGTCTTTTCAAGACAAGGTTGAAAATATAGACTGTAAATCCGTTAGTGCGGGCTATCTTTTAAATTTTTTATCAGAGAAACTTAAAAATTATAACTTATCTGCCACAAATGATGTAAAACAAATGATTTGTGATTATTGCAACAACTCGATTACAAAACTAGACACGCAAGTAGATAAACTTTATTTCATCAAAGGTGACGGCAAAGAGTTAACGCGCGAAGATATTGAAAACTACATTGCAAAAGATTTGGAGTATGTTATTTTTGATTTAACAAATGCGATTTGCAATAAAGACAGGGAACGCGCGATTCTTCTTGTGGATGATATGATAAAAAATAAGGAGCAACCTGTTACGATTGTTTCAATTATAACAAACCATTTTAGGAGGCTATTCTTTATTGCAAGGAGTTCATCAAGCTCGCAAGAGTTAGCGAAACTTTTAAATGTAAAAGAATATGCGATTTCTAAATATCGCGCACAGCTAAAATATTTTACGCAAAAAGAATTAAAGCGCATTTATGACTTGTGTGTGGAATGTGATTTAAACATAAAGTCGGGGAAAATGGAAGGGAAAACGGCGGTTATGTACTTGCTTTTTTCTATTTTAAAGTAGAACAATAACCTTTTTTAAAAGGTGGCGGAAGTTGGAGCGTAAGGATTTTTAAATATTGATTTTAAATTTTTAGCAACAATTGTACAAAAAGTTTGAAAAAAGTGTTGCAAAAAAAAATTACTTATGTTAGACTTGTTAGGTATAAAAAGGAGTTAGCAATGCCAAATATCAAATCAGCAAAGAAAAGAGTATCTGTTATTGCAAGAAGAAGAGAAGAAAATAGATTTGTAAAATCAACCATGGCTACTATGGTTAAAAAATATAGACTTGCTTGCTTGAACGATGTCAACGAAGCAGAATCTATGTTGAAAGATCTTATCTCTTACATTGATAGTGCAAAGAGCAAGGGAGTTATTCATCCAAACACTGCTAGCAGAAAGATATCTCGTTTGACAGTTATGCTCAACAAGGCTAAGGCATCTGCACCTGCAACAGAAGAAAAGAAAGAAGTTGCTGAAAAGGTGGAAGAAGTTGCCGAAGTTAAGGTCGAAAAGACGGAAGAATCTGTTAAAAAGCCAAGAGCAAGAAAAACTGCTACTAAGAAAGCGGAATAATTTAAAAAGGGTTGTTAGGCAACTCTTTTTTTATTGCCTAAATAGCTTTTCTATTCAAAATTGCGAAGTAAACACTAAAAATGTTTAGACATAATCGCGACTTTATGTTAAAATTTAGCTATAGGATTTTGTTGTAATAAAAAAGTGGAGTTTCCACTGTCAGTCACTAAAAACATTGCAAAATTTTTGTATTAGGAGAAAAGATGAAAGATAAAGAAATTGTAATCAATATGGAAGAAAATAAGAATAAATTTATTGAAATTTACAAAAACAACATTAAAAGGGACGGGGCAAAGGAGTTTTTGGACTTTTTAATGGCTTCTGATTTTTTTGAAGCGCCAGCAAGTTCTAGGTTCCATTCCGCTGTTCCTGGCGGGTTGTGCTTTCACTCGCTTAATGTTTATGAAAGATTTAGAAAAAAATTAAACGATGAATATGAAGGTTCGTCACCTTTAAGCGAAGAAAGCATTACGCTTATTGCTCTTCTTCACGATGTTTGTAAAGTCAATTGCTACAAACTTGATTTTCGTAATGTTAAGGTTGACGGCGAATGGACGAAAGTCCCATATTTTGCTTATGCAGACGATCACCTTCCATACGGCCACGGCGAGAAGTCTGTCTATATGATTTCTGGGTTTATGAAGTTGTCAAGAGAAGAAGCAATTGCAATAAATTGGCATATGGGCGGTTTTGATAAAAGAGTTTTAGGCGGAAGTTATGATTTGTCGAGTGCTTTTTATCTTTACCCAACCGCTTGTATTTTGCATTCATGTGATATGGAAGCAACTTATCTTGACGAGACAGCGCCAAAAAATTAGGCAAGTTTTTGTTTAAATTTAGATAAAAAATTTCATACTTTTATGAAAGAACACAAATTATTTTAATAAGGGATTATTTATGGCAAAAGTTAAGAGTGCAGAAAAATTGGTTATCATTGACGGAAATAGTTTGCTTAATAGGGCATTTTACGCGTTGCCCCTTTTAACGAACGCAAATGGTGAGTATTCAAACGCGGTTTTTGGGTTTGCAAACACGCTTATGAAAGCGATTTATGACTTGAAACCAGAGTATATTGTCGTTGCAATGGACTACGGCAAAAAAACATTTAGAAATGAGCTTTTTAGCGGATACAAAGGCAAACGTCGTCCAACTCCGCCTGAACTTTTGAGCCAATTTCCCGTTTTAAAAAGAATGCTAAAAGAAATGAATATTAAAGTCGTCGAGAAAAAAGATTTTGAAGCAGACGACTTAATTGGCACGCTTTCGAAGAAATTTTTGACCGAAAACATTATTATAACGGGAGATAGAGATTCACTTCAACTTATTGACGACCATACGCAAGTTTGGTTAACCAAAAAGGGAATATCCGAAGTAAAGGTTATGAATAGAGAAACCTTCAGAGAAGAATATTCAATTGAAGTCGAGCAATTTATTGATTTAAAAGCACTAATGGGCGACTCGTCTGATAATATCCCAGGAGTGCCTGGCGTGGGCGAAAAAACGGCAATTGAGCTTATGAAAACTTACGGAAGTTTGGACAATATTTACGAGCATATTGATGAGCTTAAAGGTAAGTTAAAAGAAAAAATGGAAAGCGGGCGCGAACTCGCCTATCTAAGCAAAACTCTTTCAACGATAAAATGCGATGTGGAAATGAGCGTGAAATTGAAAGATTTGACTTATGATTATCCTTTTGACAAAGGGGTTTATGATTTTTTTGTTGAATACCAATTTAATAGCCTTCTTAAAAGACCTGACATCTTTAAAGAATTTGATGTATCAACAGGGCCTAAAAAGTACACAGCAAATGTCATTGAAATTAAGTCTCTTGAAGACTTAGACAAACAAATCGAGCATATAAAGCGCGCTAAAATGTTCGCGTGCGATTTGACCAATGAAAAATTTTCATTCGCCTATGATAAAAATTGTGAGTTTTTTGTAAAAGCGCAACCAAATTTGCTCGCTGAAAGTGTTGATTTGGCTGTTGTTTTGGATAAATTAAAAGATGTTTTGGTGGACGAAGATATAAAGAAATTGGTCTATGATAAAAAACGGTTATATCACACTTTGAGTGATTTCAGTTTGACAATAAAAGGCGTTGAATTTGACTGCATTTTGGCATATTATCTTCTTTGTGCGGGTGAAAGAGAAGCAAACAAAATAAATTTACTTTCAAAATATGGGTTGGAAGAAGAGTATGATGCGGTTAATTTGTTCTATTATAAGGATTTACTTATTGAAGAGCTTAAAGGCGCGGATTTAATGGATTTATACAACAAAATTGAAGTCCCGTTGACCGATGTTTTGTTTGAAATGGAGCAAAATGGCTTTAAAATCAATAAAGATGTTCTTTTTGAACTCGAAGAAAGGTATTCAAAAGAAGTTGTTGATTTGGAACAATCAATCAAGCAAATTGCGGGAAAAGATGTGAATTTGAACTCGCCAAAACAACTCGCAGAACTTTTGTTTGACGATTTGCAGCTTGTTACTTACAACAACAAAAAAAGGTCTACAAGTGCGGAAATTTTGGAAGAAATGGCAAACATGCATCCTATTGTTCCGCTAATTATTCGTTATCGCAAAATAAAGAAAATTGTGACGACCTATCTTGAACCATACAAAGAAATGCTAAAAAACGGCGACATTATTCACACGGTTTTTAACCAAACTCTGACAACAACGGGAAGATTGTCGTCGAGCGAACCTAATTTGCAAAACATTCCAGTTAGAGAAGGCGAAGGGCGAAACTTAAGAAAAATGTTCGTCTCTCGCTTTGACGACGGGGCGCTCGTAAGTGCCGACTACTCACAAATTGAACTCCGTTTACTCGCGCATTTTAGTCAAGATGAAAATTTGATAAGGGCATTTAATGAAAATGTTGATATTCACTCGCTAACTGCAAGTGAGATTTTTGGTGTTCCAATAGCGGATGTGGATTCAAATATGCGTCGCACGGCGAAAGCTGTTAATTTTGGAATAGTCTATGGAATCAGTGATTTTGGGCTCGGGCAAAGCATTGGTTGCACTAAAAAGCAAGCAAAAGAATATATTGACAGATATTTTGCAAAATATTCGAGTATAAGAAATTATCTAGATATGAGTGTTGAAAGTGCGAAGGAAACGGGTTATGCGACAACGCTTTTTAAAAGGCGCAGAAAGATAAATGAACTTAAATCTCCAACTTATATGTCCCGCCAATTCGGCGAAAGGGTGGCTATGAATGCTCCCCTTCAAGGCAGTGCGAGTGACATTATTAAACTTGCTATGATAAATGTCGCAAAGGCACTCAAGGAAGGCAACTACAAGAGTAAACTTATTATGCAAGTTCACGACGAACTTATTATTGACGCAACAAGAGATGAAGTCGCTACTGTCGCGAAGCTTTTAAAACAAAATATGGAGAACGTTGTTAAACTTAGCGTTCCACTTGTCGCTGATGTCGAGTCGGGGACTTCGTGGTTTGAATGTTAGTTTATTTTTAGTTAAAGAGCAAAAATTAAAATATTAAGTTTTAAGAAATTTTCAAGATTTAAAATAAAAATATAAGACCTTTTATGAGAAGTATCTCATAGAAGGTTTTTTATATGAGTTTTTTATGATATTTTTTTTAATTTTGCATAGACTACGAATATGAAAAAGAATATCAAAAAGAAAAAGAAACAAACGGGCAAGGGAAAATATGTTTTTGCATTTTTCCTTTCAATTGTCTTTATTATTGGCGGACTTATCGCTTTTTACAAGGTGCGATACCCTGTCAAATATCAAGATGAAATTGCGAAGTATTCAGATAGTTATTCACTTGATAGGACAATGGTCGCAAGTTTAATAAACGAAGAAAGTAGTTTTAATCCAAACGCCGTTTCAAAAGTCGGTGCAATTGGGCTTATGCAAATTACGCCGTCGACAGGAGCTTTTATTGCAAACAAGTTGGGCGAAACAAATTATGACTCATCAAAACTGTTTGAGCCTGATACAAATATTAGATATGGTTGCTATTATTTAAAATATCTTCGAGACCGTTTTGTTGACACAAAAGTCGTTTTGACTGCCTATAACGCTGGCGAAACAACGGTTAGAATGTGGCTAAAAGACAAACAATATAGCGCCGACGGAGTGACACTCGTGAAAATTCCATACAATGTGACTAATAGTTATACAACAAAAATTCTTAATGGGATGAAGCACTATTCAAATAGAATTTAGCACGCCTTTATAAAGTATGTCTATATGACTGCATTTGAAAATAGGCAACTTAAAAGGGACAAGCAAAATGAATAAATATATGAATTTTTTAAAGCACCAAAGTTTTTTGATTTTTCAAGTAATTTACTATAAATGTAAATAATTTTTAACTTTTAACAAACAATATAGGTATGATAGTTTTTCTTATCGTTCTTTTAGCGCTAATGCTTTTACTTTTGTTCCCGATAAAACTAAAAGCAAAAGTTGTTTTCAATCTTTTGTCAAACAGTGGCTATATAAGTGCTTTTTTCTTTAGATTTAAAGTCTTTTTAGGGAAAATAAGCTTGGCGCCAACAAAATTGATACTTCAAACGAAGAAAAAATTGTCCTATCTATATTTTTTTGAAAACAAATCAAAGGAAGATTTCAGCGAAATATTTTTTGGAGATTTGATAAAACACATACGATTAAACGACTTGCGTTTTATTGGCCGTTTTGGACTTTTTAAAAACTGCTTACTAACCAGCCTTTGTTGCGGAAGTACTATGGCTATTATGGGGGCGCTTTATGCGGTGTTAAATTCCAGCCGTGGTCAAATTCCTTCGGATATAAGATTGTTTCCTGACTACAGACACAACACGATTTTAATTTGCTTTACAAGTAGCATTACAATAAATTTACTCGCCATTATTAGAAGTTTTATCACAACCATTTGTCAATATTCAAAAAGGAGTCAAAAAAATGGAAATTAAAAAACCAATCGAAAATGTTTTGAAAGAAACCTTGGAAAATATGCGTGGAATAGTTGACGCAAATTCTATTATTGGAAGTCCAATCGAGAAAGGGGAATGTTTAATTATTCCTATTTCGCGCGTCTCGTTTGGGTTTGTGAGCGGGGGCGGAGAATACAACAAAAAGAAGCGCCACGAAATAAATTATCCCTTTGCGGGCGGTAGCGGGGGTGGATGTAATATTTCACCAATTGGTTTTTTGGTTGTAAAAGATAAAAATGTCCAGTTTATAAAAATAAATGTAGAAAGCAATTTTGAAAAAGTTGTTGACCTGTGTGCGGACTTTTTCCAAAACAACAAAAAATAAAATTTCTTGTTAATGATAAGTTCTTTTAACTTTTTTATGTAAAATCTATTGTTTTAAAGATGATTTTAAAAAAAAGTGGGCTTTTGTAGAAAATGCAAAAAAATTACTTTAAACTTTAATTTTTTGGGGTTAATTCTTTTAAAATTTTGATTTTGTGACTTGTTAAAAGACTTAATATTAAAAATTGAACCCATTTATAATCAAAATAAGGAGAAAAATGAAAAAATTTACTAAAATTATTGCTATATTTTTGGCTTTTGTAACTATTTTTTGCTTAAAAGCGCATGGACAAACTGCTGTTGCACGGTCCGTTGATTTTTGCTCTGCTAAATCAATGATTGTAATGGAAACAATGCATAATCGTGTTCTTTATAGCAAAAACGAAAATGAAAAGTTGCCTATGGCGTCGACGACCAAAATTGTGAGCGCTCTTACTGTAATTGAAAATTGTGACGACCTTGATAAACTTGTCACTGTTCCAAAATCAGCGACTTTAGTCGAAGGGAGTTCTATTTATTTAAAGGCGGGCGAGCAATTAACTATAAAACAACTATTATACGGACTAATGCTTCAATCGGGCAACGATTCTGCGGAAACTTTGGCTCTTGAAATTGGCGGAACAATTGAACATTTTGCTGAGCTTATGAATGAAACCGCTTTAAAATGTGGAGCAACAAGCAGTCATTTTGTGACACCGCACGGACTTGATGATAAGGAGCATTACACAACTGCGCACGATTTGGCACTAATCACAAGTTACGCTTTGAAAAACCCTGTTTTCAAACAAATAGTGTCCGCAAAGTCGTTTGTGATAAAACAAACGGAGCACAATTCGGCGCGAACACTCGTAAATAAAAATAAACTTTTGACTTCTCTTGAAGGTTGTATTGGTGTTAAAACGGGTTATACACGCAAGTCGGGAAGATGTCTTGTTTCTGCGTGCGAGCGGGACGGAATGCAAGTTGTTTGTGTTGTTTTAAATGACCGACCTATGTTTGAAGATAGCGAAAAACTTTTGGAACAAGCGTTTAAGGAGTACAAATTGTATGAAATTTTGCCAAGTTATAAGTTTGTAAGCGACATTGCGGTTGAAAATGGCAAGGCGTCCAGTTTAAGACTTTACAATAAAGAAGGATATAGTGTTGTTGCAAAAGAGAGCGAAATTGACAAATATGTTGTTGAATATGATTATGAAAAACAAGTTAAGGCGCCTATTGAAAAGGACAAAAAATTGGGCGAAGTTAAAATATATTATGATAAAACCTTGATTTTTAGCGAAAATTTGTGTAGTATTGAAAGTGTCGATGGGGTTGAGCCCGTTGATGTGATTAAAGAAATACTGGATAAATGGTGAAATGAGAATTAACAAATACATTGCTTCTTGTGGTGTTTGCTCAAGAAGAAAAGCGGAAGAATTTATAAAAAATGGATTTATTAAGGTAAATGGCGAAGTATGCACTTCGCTCGCAACCGATATTGACGAGAAAAAAGACAAGGTTTTTTTAAACGACCAAGAAATATCTTTGCAAGAAGAAAAAGTATATTACATGCTAAATAAACCTAAGGGTTATGTAACTACTATGAGCGATGATAGGAATAGAAAATCTATTGTTGACCTTTTAGGCGATTTAGACAAAAGAGTTTTTCCTGTGGGGCGACTTGACTATGATAGTGAAGGGTTGCTCCTTTTGACTAACGACGGCGAATTGACAAATCATTTGACGCACCCAAGATATGCTGTGCCTAAAAAATATGTTGTTAAAGTTGAAGGGGAAATGAAAGAAAGTGAACTCGCCGTTCTTCGTGCGGGAGTTGTTGTGGACGGGGTTAGATACAACAAATGTAAAGTCAAATTGGTTAAATTTGAAAATAACATTTCAAAAATGGAGATTGTACTTGACGAGGGGAAAAATAGAGAAATTAGGAGAATGTTTCAAGCGATTGGGCGTGATGTCATTTTTCTTAAAAGAGTTGAAATGGCTGGCGTTAAACTTGGGGGATTAAAAAGGGGAGAAATAAGACCTTTAAAACCTTTTGAAGTTGAAATGCTTAAACAATTTGAAGTGGAATAAAAAAATATGGTTGTTGCGTTTTAAAGGTGGGCGTGACATTTAAAAGTGCGCGAGATTTTCTCACGCACTTTTTGCGCCCCCTTAAAAAGGGGGCGCTGTGCAAAATTTTGTATAAAGCAAAATTTTGCAAGAAATGTCACGCGTTAAGGTTAACACTTACGCTTTTTAACGAAATTAGTTGTATTTCTTTACATTTTTTAATATATGATATAAAATAATTTGTATGAAGATAGTGATAATTGGAGCGGGTCCAGCAGGACTAATGTGCGCATATATGGCGAGCCAAAACAAAAATAATCATATTGTTTTGCTTGATAAAAATGAAAAAATTGGTAAAAAATTATTTATTACGGGCAAGGGGCGTTGTAATATAACTAATCTTTGTAGCAGAGAAGACTTTTTAAAAAATGTTGTAAATAATTCTAAATTTCTTTATTCTTCATTGTCAAGTTTTACGCCACAAGACACAATAGATTTTTTTAACAATAATGGTTTAAAAACCATGATAGAGCGTGGAAATAGAGTATTCCCAGCGAGTGAAAAATCTAGTGATGTTATTAAAACCTTTCAAAAGTTGTTAAAAAAACAAAATGTTGAAATAATTTTAAATAGTAATGTAAAAAATGCCTATTTTGATGGCAAAAAATATGTGGTTTGTTTGGATAAGGAAAAGATGTTATGTGACGCGCTTGTCATTGCAACTGGCGGAAAATCTTATCCGATGACAGGTTCAACTGGTGACGGTTATAAAATAGCAAACAGTTTTTCACATTTGGTTGTTGAACCAAAACCCGCGCTTTGTCCCATTTTGCTTCAAGATTACAATGGGGAACTGGCGGGTTTTTCACTCAAAAATGTTTCAGTTTCAATAAAACTGGCGGGTAAAAAATACTCGCAATTTGGAGAAATGCTTTTTACACATAATGGACTCAGTGGCCCTATTATTTTGACATTGAGTAGTCTTGTAAACAAATTCGATTTGCACGGCGTGACTATTTCTATTGATTTAAAACCTGCTCTTGACGAAAAACAACTTGAAAATAGGTTGTTGCGTGATTTTGAGACTAGCAAAAGTAAGACTTTGAAGAATTATTTGAAAGAGCTTATGCCATCGTCTCTTATTAAAACATTTTTAGAAAAAGCAAATTTGCCTTTAGATGAACCGCTTTGCGATATAACAAAGGCTCAAAGAAACACAATTATAAAAACCTTAAAAGCAATAAATTTTACAGTTAATTCGCTTGATAAAATTGATTATGCAATCGTTACAAGCGGTGGCGTCTCGGTTAAAGATGTTGACCCTAAGACTATGGAAAGTAAATTAAACAAAAATTTATTTTTTGTTGGAGAAGTTTTAGATGTGGACGCATTAACGGGCGGTTTTAATATTCAAATCGCACTCGCAACGGGGCACGCGTGCGGGCAACATTTGGCGGGAATTGAGGGGGAAGATTAGTATGATATTTTGGATTTGTTATGTGCTTTTTTGGCTACCTTTCCATATTTTTGCACCATACAAACTTTATGGGAAAAACAACATTGAACGGGGTAAAAAATATATTATAGTTAGCAACCACAAGAGCAACTTTGACCCTATTTTATATGATTATGTTTTTAGAAGTAGAAACAGATATTTGGCAAAGAAAGAATTATTTACGACAGGATTTAGACGCTTTTTTATGAAGAATGTTTTTGGTGGAATTGCAATTGACAGAGAAAAAGGGCTCTCAATTGCGCAAGTTAAAGAAATTTGTCAAGTGATAAAAAGCAATCAAAATTTGGGAATTTTTCCCGAAGGAACTCGCCGAGATGGACTTAAAAAAGACGATGAAGTAAAGGGTGGAGCGTGTTTTTTTGCTATTAAAACGAGAACACCTGTCATTCCTTGTTTTGTTGTTAAAAAGCATCGTTTTTTTAGAAAAAACGTAGTTTTAGTTGGTAAACCTTTTGAGTTCACTGATTACTATGATAAAAGGCTTGATAAGGAAACTCTTTTGCAAGCGGAGACTGAATTGCGTGACAAAATTGTTGAACTTAATACAAATTATCAAAATTATTTGGCAGAAAAAGCACTTATAAAAAAACTAAAACGCGAAAAACGTACAAAAAAAGTTAAAGATATTAGAAGTTAATAACATAGTTTTAATTGTTTTAGCCTATAAATTTACAAAAAAAGTAAAAACAGTGTAAAATTGTTTTTATTTTTTTATATTTTTGATATAATAACCAAAGTTAGGAGAAATTTTTAATGGACGAGAAATTTGATTTAGATAGTATAGATAAAACGTTTACAAGGTTTAAAGTCGGCGCAAAAGTGAATGCGACCGTTGTTGCTAAACTTAAAAGTGGCTTGCTTGTTAATATTGGCGGGAAAAAAGACGGGTTGATTCCTTTTTGTGACGAAGAAAATAAAGCAATTCAAGATGTAAATATAGGTGATAGTTTTGAAGCGATAATTGTCAACACAAAAGATGAAAGTGGGGCAGTCGTTTTGTCAAAACAAAAAGCGGATGATTTAAGGATAGGCAATGAAATTGCAAACACATTAGCGGTTGGCAATGAAACAGAACTTATAATTACTTCCGCAACAAAAGCGGGGCTTGTGTCGAAACTTGGTACTTTTGAAGTTTTTATTCCGTATAGCCAAATTTCATATGGAAGAATTGACAATAATTTGCAAAATTATGTAAACAAACAATTTAAGGCAATCGTTCTTGAAATTGACCTTATTAGACATAAAATTGTTGCTTCAATTAGAGCGTATGAAGAGCATGAAAAACTGTCTGCCGAAGAAGCGTTTTTCTCTTCAATTTACGAGAATAAGGTTGTCACGGGAAAGGTCATTAGATTTACTGATTTTGGCGCATTTGTAAATGTTGGCGGAGTGGACTGCTTGTGTCATAATAGCGAAGTTAGTTACGAGAAAAATAAGAAGGCGAGCGATGTTTTGGAACTTGACAAGTCATATGATTTTAAAGTTATAAAACTTGACAAGGAAAACAAGAAAGTTTCACTTAGTTATAAAGCACTTCAGGTAAATCCAATTGTTGAAAAACTTAAAGCCTATAAAGTCGGCGACGTTGTAAACGGGGAAGTTAAAAAGATTTTGCCCTTTGGCGCGATTGTTGCTTTTGGCGACGGGCTTGAAGGATTGTTGCATGTTAAAGAAGCGTCTCATTTCTACATTAGAAATGTCTACGAAGTTGCAAAAGTCGGTCAAAAAATGAATTTTAAAATTATTGAAATTGATCCAGAAAGCAACAAAGTTTCGTTGTCACTTAAAGCATTGCAAGAAGAACCTGAAATAATGAAATTAAAATCAAGAGATGATGCTTATGCAGAGACAGTTGCAAGTGCTGATTATGTGAAAGGTCAAAAAGACGGTAAGGTTGAAATAAAGGAAAATTTGCAAGAAGAATAGATTAAAATTGTGTTTTAACTTTTTGTCTATAAAAATGTGAATACTTACTCAAAAGATGTTTAACTTAGTAGTGTTTAACATTTAGCTTAACTGTATAAACATATTGTTTGAGTGTTGTGTGATTAAAAAAGTAAAATACTATTATTAAAATACAATTTGTTGTAAATAAAAAAGCCTTCAAATGTGATAACCACATAAGAAGGTTTTTTATATTGGAGCTACTGGGCGGACTCGAACCGCCGACCTATTGATTACGAATCAATTGCTCTACCAACTGAGCCACAGTAGCATATGATTCATTTTTTTGACATTGGTGTTGTTGGATGGCTATTTTGTTTAAAATAATAACTTTTTCTTGTTAACATAAACGAGCAAAGGTTATTTTGATTAGCAAGTTGATTTTTAAACTCGCAAAATTTGTGAACCATTCAACCAAAAAATATTGTATCAGTTTTTTATTTTTTTGTAAACATATTTTTCGATAATTATTGAAATGTTTAAAATTTGAACAGGGGCATTTGTGATAATAAAGGGAAAAATCATTGAAAAAGTCCTATTTTGCAGTTAATAATATTTTTTAATAAAGTAAACTAGCAATTTTTATGAATATAAATAAAAAATTATGACGGGTTCTATAATATAAAAGAAAACTTAAATATAAAGTGCGTTGCAAATGAAAAATGACAATTTTTTGAAATTATTTATCTTTTTGTTGACATTTTTTTTTAGTTGTGTATAATAGCAAAGTAGAATATTTAAGGAGAAATGAGAAATGGCAAAATGTGAGATTTGTGGCAAGGACCAAATGAGAGCCAGCAATTTGAGTTATAGAAGTTCTAAAATGACAAGAAGAACTTTGACACATAAAAAAGCAAATGTTCAAAAGGTTACTGTGCTTGAAGGAACAACCCCAACAAAAAAATATGTTTGCACAAAGTGCTTGAAAAGTAGCGAAGTGAAAAGGGGCTAATTAAATGTTTGTTAAAAAGGACTGCTTTGGTGGTCCTTTTTTTGAGTTTAATTTTGGAGGGTTCTATGCAAAATCAAATCATTTTAGTTGAAGGTACAGATTGTTCGGGCAAACAAACACAGACGGAAATGCTTGTTGACAGGTTGAATAGTGACGGAATAAAGGCAGTTAGACTGAGCTTTCCGATGTATGACAGCCCAACGGGGCGTATTGTCGCAGGACCTTATCTTGGAAAAGAGAAGTTTGGTGAAGGTTACTTTCAAGAAGGGGCAAGCCATGTTGACCCAAAAGTTGCATCACTTTACTTTACTGCCGATAGACTATATAATATTCATAAAGTTTACGAAAAACTTGATGAAGGTTACACTGTGGTTCTTGATAGGTATGTCGAAAGTAATATGGCGCATCAAGCAGGCAAGTTTAAAAATAAATTTGAACGCAACAAAATGGTTGATTGGATTGAAAACTTGGAGTACAAATTTCTAAAACTTCCAAGACCTAACCAAATAGTTTTTCTTCATATGCCAGCCAAATATTCTCGAGAGTTAAAAATGTCAAGAAATGAAACAGGAGACCAACACGAAAACGATTTTGAATATTTGGAACGCTCGGAAGAAACATACCTTTATTTAGCAAAAAGATTTGGTTATAAAACAATTGATTGTGTTAGGAATGAAAAAATAAGAACAAAAGCGGAAATTAGTGAAGATGTTTATAATTGTGTGATGGAGAAGTTGCGTGGAAATGAATTTGAAAGGTCTTAATGCACTTGTGACTGGGGCTAGCCGTGGGATTGGAAGGCAAATTGCAATCCAACTTGCTAGGAGTGGGGCAAATGTTATAGTAAATTACAACAAATCGAAGAAAATTGCGGAGCAATTGTGTTTTGATTTGCAACAAAAATACAACATTAAAGCGCTTGCAATTCAAGCTGACATTGGCAATAAAAATGATGTTGACCGTTTGGTTTCGACTGCTTGTTCGAATTTTAATAAAATTGATATACTTGTGAATAACGCAGGGATTTGTTGTGATATGGAATTGTGCGACCGAACGGTCGGATGTTTTGAAAAAACTTTTCAAACAAATCTATTTGGCGTCTACCAATTAACCAAAATTTTGGGTGCAAAAATGAAAGAAAATCAATTTGGGAAAATTGTGAATGTTTCATCTAACAACTCAATAAATGGATTTTACCCAACTACAATTGATTATGATGCATCAAAATCTGCGCTAAATTCTTTAACTAAAAATTTTGCGATTGAACTTGCACCATATGTTAACGTAAATGCGGTCGCTCCAGGCTGGATTGACACAGATATGAATAAGGATGTTTTGACGCCTGACGTTGCTGAACTTGAAGCAAAAAGAATTTTAAAAAATCGTATAGGGACGCCCGAAGATGTTGCAAATTTAGTTTTATTTTTGATTTCAAAAGAATCAGATTATATAACAGGGCAAATTATTGCTGTTGACGGCGGAATGTTTTAATCGACTATTGATAAACTTTTTAATAAAAAAACGTTTTATTTAAAAAAATTGACTGTTTATTATGTCTTATCTCTTAAAATAAATAATCAAGCAAATATTTATACTTAAAAAAAGAAAATGCGAGAATATTCGGAAAAAATAGAAAAAAATAAAAAAAGTTTGATAAATTTATTGCAAAAATAAAAAATATATGCTAAACTACTTCTTGTAATTTGGGTTGTTAGAAGTCAAATAGGGAAAAATTTATAAGCAAAGATAACTGGCTACTCAAGTTTGAAGCTTAAAGTATTTTTTACAGCATTAGCAATTTTTCAACGCGTTATGAAAATGCTTTTAGACAGCGTAAGCCGAAGTGGCGGAATGGTAGACGCACAAGACTCAAAATCTTGCGTAGGCAACTACATGAGGGTTCGAGTCCCTCCTTCGGTACCAAAAAGTAATCCCACCTAAAAAGGTGGGATTTTTTATTAAAATACACAAAAAATTATTGCATTTTATAACTTTTATTTATGAGACATTAGCACGGACAGATTGTGGCTTGACTAAAAGATTTGTACTTGACCTGTAATTTTTTGTTGGGTCATAATTCCTTGCAAAATTTCGGGCATTGTGATACTGCGTGCCTGAATTATTTTGATTTTGTCTTGTTACATTATCATTTTTAGCGTTTTCATATTGATATTGTGGCGTTTGATAATGATTATTGTTAATATTGTTCTCACTGTTGTTTTTATAATAAGTGAAGGCTTTATTGTCGTTTGAATACTGGCTTAATGAACTTGGTTTTACATCATTTTGTTGTGTTTTGTTTGGCTCTATTTTTGATGTATAGTCCTTGTTCTTTTCTAGTGTATTTGGATCATTGTTTGTGTCGTCTTGATTTGTTGCATATTTATCTTCGTTTTGTCGTTCTATTTCGACGGGATGTGTTCGATCCAAATTAGGGTAAGTTGTATAACCATAATTTGAATTGTTGTTAACTCCATTATTGTAAGTAGGGGTAGGAGTCATGTTAGGAGTGTAAGTTGTGTTGAAAGTTGTGCTTGAAATTTGGTTTAAATTTGAAGAATTATTTGTCGTATTTTGATTTTTATTTGTTTCTACATATTTACTGCTAGATTGATTAAATGTCGAGCCTTTTGCGACATTATTATTGAAATTGGTTGAGTTGATTTTTTGATTTCTACTTAGGTCGTTTGTTTGATTGTGTAGGGTAGAGTCGTAAGCATTAGTGTTGTTATTTCTTTTATAATTTGTTTTTTCATTTTCATTATTGGAGTTGTAGTTTCTTAGGTTGGATAAATACTTGTCTTTATCCTTTATATCCTTTGTGTATGGATTTGTATTCGAATTTGCATTGTTTAAAGAATTGTTATTTGAAGAATAGTAAAAATTATTGGCTATTTTTTCATTTTTTTGTTTTTGAATATTATTAGTTATATTGTTATAACTACCAGTGCTTTTTGATGAAATATTGTCATTTTTTGTTGTTTTTTCGTCATTTTTATATCGATTTGTATTAAAAATGGCTTTATTTTGCTCATTAACATCTGTTTTTTGGGCATTTTTAATGAAATTATTTCTGTCTGAGTTAGTAGCTAACTCATTTTGCTTATTTTCAGTCACTTTTTTCTCGTTTTCATCATTTTTTTGTAATTTATTTGTTGTTACATTATTAGAGTAGTCTTTTTGAGTAAAGATCAATTCGTTTTTTGCGCTGTTATTATTTGTATTAGGTCGATTTAAAGTGTCTGTTTGATTGTAAATAGTATTATTTTTTGGAGAATTTACATAATTTTGTCCATTTTGTTCTTTGTATTTTGTAGTTTCATTGCTTTTTGTGTAATTATTGGTAGGCGTTATGTTATTTGTAACTGATTTTGTATCAAAATTAGGTTCTAGTGACCTTTTTATATCATTTTGAGATTGATTTTGTGTGTTTGTTTGATTATTTATCGGTGAATTTGTTATATTTGATTTGTTTTGATCTGTTGCTTTTAATTGATTATTGTAAGGTTGATTTGTTTGATTTTTTGACTGTGAATTATAAAATTCTTTATTTTTTGCACTATTTAGACTTGAAAGATACCTATTGTTTCTAATGTAAGGGTTAACAGACATGTTTGTTGAGCATTTTTCTCCGTTTAACTTTTTAGCGAAACAATTGATTTCATTTACACAATATATTGTGTTGTTTAGTGTGCAACAATTTGCGTCAAGTTTATTATATACTTGTAGCAATTCGGAATTGATAGTGCCAGAGTTGGTTGAAAGATTGTTCTTTTTGCGATTTATATTTTTAAGGTTGCTTGAACAACTTTTGCATGATTTCACATTGTTAATACAATCCTTTACGACTTCATAGTAACTTGTGAGCGTGCGAAGGTCATTTTCTGGAATGCTTTTTTTACTTTCTTTTAATTTTTTTAAATTTGCTTTCGCCTCGCTACAACTTTTCAAAACATTTGCTTTTGCAGTTACAAATTCTTGATTTAAATTTTTACAATCATTAGACAAGGTCGCAAGTGAAGAATATTCATTTTGACTATATGTCGACACTGAGCATGGCTTTATGTCATTATTCATTTTCATGGCACGTTTTGCGTTAAAATTTATACATTGTTGTCTAAATTTTTGTGGAGAAGGTACATTGAATTGCATTGAAGGTGAATTTGGTGCAATATTAGCACATTCATTAAATTTTTGCATATATGAAAAATCTATTGGTGTTCTGTCTTGACTATTTTCATCATAAAGTGGTGCAAAAAGGAATGGGCGCTCATCCAGTGCATTTTTTGGAGTGCTTTGGTCAAAATTGAAGGCGGATGTTTGCGTGGTTGAACTTACAATCGAGCCTTCATTGGACAAAATTGAATTTAAATCCATTTTATTTGTATCTATGTTGTCTAGTTTGTTAGTTAAACTAATAATTTGGTCAAGTCCACTTGATAATTTTTGACTTGACATTCTAACTTGAGCACTATTGTCGTTAGAACATCCCGTAGTGACTAGTATAAAAACTAAAACAAAAGAAAAGATTGCTAAAATTTTTTTCATATTTATCTCCCTAAAATATTTTTTGCTACACCTAGTTTGTTTAAAAAATTTAGAATTATTTATAAAATTTTGGATTTTGAGCCGATTTTTTGAAAATTTAGGGATAGAGAAGGTAATTTTAAGAATTTTTTGTTTAAAAAACTTTCTTTAGTCAAATATTTCTTCAAAGGAAGTGAAAAATGGATAAAAACAAAACAAATATGCAATATTGTAATTTTGTAGAAAATAGGTTGCCTAAAACAAAGTTTTTTCCGTCGCTACTTTGGGCTTTTCTTGTGGGCGGGATAATTTGTTGTATTGGACAAGGTATTTTTGATGGCTTAACAGCAATTTTCCCAAGCTTATCTAAGGATGATGTTCAAGCGTACACATTGGTCATTCTTATATTTTTGGCGTCCTTTTTGACGGGACTTGGAATTTATGACAGAATTGGTGTATTTGCGGGTGCAGGATCGATTGTTCCTATAACGGGATTTTCCAACTCAATTGCGAGTCCTGCAATTGAATTTAAGAACGAAGGGCTTATTTTTGGTCTCTGTGTCAAAATGTTTACAATTGCGGGACCTGTTATTGTAACAGGTATAGTGTCGAGTATGCTTGTTGGGCTAATCTATTATATAGTGGGGTTGTTATGATAAAAAAAGTTGGTGAAAATACAATAAAATTTACTCTTCCGCCAAAAATAGCGAGCGGATATGCGATTGTGGGACCGAAAGAAGGATTGAGTCCGCTGTCAAGTTATTTTGACTACATTTTAAAAAATGACGCTTTTAACGAAAAAACATATGAAAAGGCGGAGCGAAAGATGCTTGAACAGGCAATCAGTGGCGCAATTGATAAAGCGAACCTTTTGTCAACTGACATTGATATTCTTTTGAGCGGTGACCTTTTAAATCAAATTATTTCGGCGTCATTTTCGGCTAGACAACTACAAACTTCATTTATTGGTTTGTTTGGGGCGTGTTCGACGATGACTGAAGCGCTGGCTGTCGGGGCTTGCATTATTGATGGAGGGTGTGCAGATAAGGTGGCGTGTGCAACGAGTAGCCACTTTTCTACGGCGGAAAGACAATTTCGTTATCCTTTGGAACTAGGTTGTCAGCGCCCACCAACATCTCAATGGACAGTGACAGGGGCTGGGTGTACAATTTTGTCTCGTGACGGCGAGGGGCACAATATAACTCACGCGACATTCGGCCGTGTTATAGACTATGGCATAAACGATATGAACAATATGGGGGCAGCAATGGCACCTGCAGCCGCGGACACTTTAAAAAATTTGTTTAAGGACACGAACACAACTCCCAGCGATTACGACCTTATAGTAACGGGGGACTTGGGAAAATTGGGGAGCGAACTTTTGGTTGACTTACTTGAAAACTATGGCTATAAAATGGGCGAAAATTATTGCGATTGTGGGCAAATGATATATAGTAGCAGTCAGCGGACATTTATGGGCGGAAGTGGTTGCGGGTGCAGTGCGAGTGTGATAAATTCTTATGTTCTAAGCAAGCTTGATTCTGGTGACTACAAAAAAATAATTATTATGTCAACTGGGGCTCTTGTCAGTACGACATCGACACAGCAAGGGGAGACAATCCCTGGAATTGCGCACGCACTTGTGATTGAAAAGGGGAAATAAAAATGGATATATTTTTACAATATTTAATTGTTTTTGGCGTAGGCGGATTTGTTTGCCTTATTGCACAAATTTTGATTATTAGAACTAGAATGACATCGGCGAGAATACTTGTTTTATTCGAACTAATTGGTGTGCTTCTTCAAGCGGTTATGCTTTTTGACCCTATAAAAGAATTCGCTAAATCAGGAATAACGGTCCCAATTATTGGCTTCGGGGCGTCTTTGGCTCGCGGAGCAATGGAGGGTGTTAAAAAATACGGAATTTTGGGCATATTTAATGGTGGATTAACCGCCACCGCAGCGGGAATTGCAGCCGCAGTTGGGTTTGGATATATTTTTGCTCTTATATTTAGGTCACACAGTAAAAAATCGTAATTTTTAGCTTATTTTTTAAAACTGATACACAAAGGGAGCTTTGCATTTAAGTTGCATAGTCTCCTTTTTTATTATGTTTATTTCAAAATGTTAGCCTTTTTATGTAATTTCTAAAAGGTTGTAATAATTTTTTTATACTTTAAACATTATAGAATCTTAGATTTTTTTAGTAAACAAGAGGATAAAAGCAAGTAAAATATGTCATACATTGTCATATTTTGGCATAAAAATAAGTGTGAGTTGTCAGGAGTATGAATCAGAATATGTGACAAACAAAATCAAAATGGCGAAACGAAAAAGGACAAAAAAAGTTTTATTTGTCTTGATTTTCGCTGTTTTTTTTGTCGTTGTGAGTGTGCTGGTTTTTCTCTCGCGCGTAGTTAATCCAATTGTGATGTCTTATGGTGAAGCGCAAGTAAATAAAATGCTTGCCGTGTCATCAAACAGTGCTGTAAATGAAATAACTGCTGTGAATTACAACGACTTAATAAATGTATCTTATTCTGCGTCGGGAGACGTCTTATCTATAAAAGCAAATACCAACGAAATTAACAAAATTGGAAACACACTTGCAATACACACACAACAAAAACTTGACGAAGTTGCAACAATGGGCGTGAACATTCCGATCGGAACATTGTCTGGAATAGCGTTTTTATCTGGCGTGGGGACCGACGCAACTTTTAAAGTTAACCCTATTGGCAATGCAAAATGTAGTTTTTATACATCTTTTTCGTCTTGCGGGATAAATCAAACCGTACATAAAATATATGTGACGATTGAAAGCGAGGCTTCGCTTATTTTGCCTTTTGGAATGAAGGTCATAAAGAGCGAAAACAGTTATATTGTTAGCGAGTTTGTAATTGTTGGAAAAGTACCTAGCACATATCTAAATATAACATCGCTAGATGACTTGAAATAGTACAAAATAATGTTTTATTGACTTCAATCCTGTGTGGAAAATAACGCTTTTTTAGTTTAAATTGGCCTTAATTTTAACCGCCTTATTGATTTTGTACAAACCTCTCGTGCTGGTAGTATTATTAAAAAGGTTTTTAAATAAAGTCCCGCAAGTATTTGTATTTTTGATTTATTATTAAATGCCAAAAGAAATTATATTAAAAAAGGTTTACAAAAACATAAAATAAAGTTGACAAAATAAATATATTTGATAAAATGTCATTGTTTGAAACTTTTGTAAAAGCGATAATGAAAGACTAGTAGTTTTTGCGAGTAGAACTCAAACTTTGATTTAGAGAGAATCTTCGCCTTTTTAGGCGTGCTGAAAAAGATTTATCAAAGTGCAAAAATGAATTCACTTTTTAGCTTCTCTGGGGAAATAACAGTAGTTAGAGACGGGAATGCCCGTGATAGCATAAGTAAGGATTTTGGCCCAAAAATGAGCTATTTTTGTGCCTAAATCGAAAATAGGTGGTACCGTGAAGAATGCTTCGCCCTATTAAAAGGTGGCGGAGTTTTTTTGTTTTAAAGGACAACTCACGAATCTACTATTGTATTACTCGTGAAAAAAAAGGTTAAAGAGTATAAATGTCGCTCAAACAAAAGGTTAAAATAAAGAAAGGAAAAAGATATGAAAGAGTTAGAAGAGATTTTTTTAAAAGCCAAAAAAGACCTTGAAGAGACAAAGATTTTTCAAGATTTGTCTACTTTTTATGTAAATTATCTCGGCAAAACGGGTAAGGTTACAGAACTTATGAAAAAGGTCAAAGACTTGCCAAACGAAGAAAAAAGGACTTTTGGGCAAACTGTAAATAAGATAAAACAAGACCTTCAATCGCTTATGGAAGAAAGAGAAAAGGAATTTGCAAAACAAAAAATTTTGAATAAGATAAACAAAACAAAAGACCTAGATTTGACCGTTCCTAGTAGTTGTCCACATGGAAGTTTGCATCCAATTTCAATCATTCAAAATGAAGTTATTGATATTTTTCTAAGTATGGGATTTACTGTTGAAGACGGCAATGAAATTGAGACGGAGTATAACAACTTTGAAGCGGTCAATGTTCCTAAAAACCACCCAGCGAGAGATATGCAAGATACATTCTATCTTGACAATGGACAAGTTTTAAAAACACATACTTCGGCAGCACAAAATAGAATTATGCGTAAATATGGCGCGCCACTTAAAGCGATTTTCCCTGGAAGATGTTTTAGAAACGAAGAACTTGACGCTAGCCACGAAAACACTTTCTTCCAAATAGAAGGGATGATGATTGATAAAGATGTTTCAGTCGCAAATTTGATTTACTTTATGAAAGAAATGCTGACGCACGTTTTCAAAAAAGAAATCAATGTTAGGTTGCGCCCTGGATTTTTTCCATTTGTTGAGCCTGGCTTTGAACTCGATATTTCTTGCCCATATTGTGATGGAAAAGGTTGCAGAGTTTGTAAACATGGTGGTTGGATTGAACTTTGTCCTTGCGGGATGATTCACCCTAATGTTCTAAGAATGGGCGGGATTGACCCTGACAAATGTCAAGGCTTTGCGTTTGGGCTTGGTTTTTCAAGACTTGCTATGATGACTTATGATATAACTGAAATCCGCTTGCTCAATAGTGGAAATATTAAAGCATTATCTCAAGCGGGGATAAAATAGGAGAAAAATATGAAAGTATCAATAAATTGGATAAAAGACTTTGTTGACTTAAATGGAGTGGACATTGAAAAACTTATAAATAAATTTACGATGTCCGTCGCGGAAGTCGAGGGTGTAGAATATAAAGGGAAAGATATCTCGGGAGTTGTTGTCGGCGAGATTTTGAGTGTAGAAAATGTGCCAAACAGCAAAAAGTTGCATCTTCTTAAAGTGGATGCTGGAGAAAAAGAGCCTCTTCAAATTGTGTGCGGGGCTCCCAATGTCCGTGTCGGTCTAAAAACCGCACTTGCAAAAATTGGAGCAAAACTCGGAAATATTACTATTTCAAAGGCAACTCTTGCTGGAATTGAGAGCTTTGGGATGTGTTGCGGTGGTGATGAAATTGGTATTTCAGATGACCATAGCGGGATCGTTGAACTTGATAGCGACGCAAAAGTTGGTGCGGATATAAAAGACGTGTTAGACATAGAAGACACTATTTTTGAGGTTGACAATAAATCTCTTACAAACCGCCCAGATTTATGGGGACATTATGGCATAGCAAGAGAAATTTCAGCACTTTGTGGGCGAGAACTTAAACCTCTTTTGGTGGCGGATAAAAAGGATTTTGAAGGAAAGCCAAAAACAGAACTTGTTGTAACAAGCAAGGATTGTTATAGATATACAACGGCGAGTATGAAAAATGTTACGCGTAAAAAGTCGTCGCTTAATATGCAAATAAGGCTATTTTATTGTGGAATGCGCGGGATAAATCTCCTTGCAGATATGACAAATTATGTTATGCTTGAACTTGGACAACCTATGCACGCTTTTGATGGCGACATAGTGAAGAAAATTGAAGTATATAATCTTGATAAAGACCTTGCTTTTAAGACTCTTGATGGCGAAAATAGGGCTTTAAAGGCGGGGAATATGGTTATCGCAACAAATGAAACGCCAGTTGCACTTGCAGGTATTATGGGGGGCGAAAATAGCGAAATAACGGATGAAACAACAAGTGTTCTTATTGAATCTGCTAATTTTGACGCGTATAAGGTTAGAACGACCGCGACAAGCCTCGGAATGAGAACGGAAGCAAGTGCTAGATATGAAAAATCTCTTGACCCCGAGCTTACGATGACTGCGTTATTAAGAATGGTTTATCTTATAAAAGAACAGGATTCTGGTGCTGAGATTTCATCAAGTATAGTTGATAGTTATCTTAAAAAGTATGATAAGCTTGAAGTTGAATTGACAAAAGACTATGTTGATAGATTTGTTGGGATTGACATTCCAGAAGAGACTATTTTGTCTATTTTGACAAGCCTTGAATTTAAATTGTTGTCAAATAAAAATGGCACATATAAATTTCTCGTTCCAACATTTAGGGCTACGAAAGATATTAACGGAAAAGCGGATTTAGTGGAAGAAGTGACAAGGATTTATGGTTATGACAATATTACTCCAAAATCACTTAAGCAACCGCTTAAACCTGCACTTTTAGACCCTGCAATAAAGCTTGAATATGACACAAAATATGCCTTAGCGCAAAAGTTTAATCTTAATGAGACTCATTCCTATGTTTGGTACGATATGGCGACTAATAAAGAACTTGATATTGCTCCAACAAGTGTTATAAGATGTGTTAATTCTATAAACAAAGAAAACGATAAAATTCGTAGTACAATGATTCCTAGTTTGCTTAAAGTAGTCGTGGATAATAAAGCTAATTTTGACAATTTCGGCACATTTGAAGTTGGGCGTGTTGTTAAAAATATGACTAAGGACAATTTGGCGGACGAGACAAAGAGCCTTGGAGTTGTTTTGTATAGCGCGGACAAGTCGGTCGAAGAAATGCTTTACAAGATGCGTGATATGATTGATTTCTTGTTTGATTATGTTTTTAAAATAAAACTAACACTTAATCTTTCAAATCCATCCGTCGATTATTATCATCCAAAAAATTACTACACAATTTCGGCTGGTGACGCGCTTGTTGGAGATATGTTTGCTGTGCATCCAAATGTTACTGAAAAGATTGAAGAAAATTGTAGCGTTGTTGGCTTTGAAATTAACTTTTCACAACTTGTAAAGGTTGCACCAATCGAAACGAAGTTTGAAAAAATAAGCAAGTATCCTACAACGAAACTCGATTTTAACTTTATTATTCCAAGGGATAAGTTATATAAGGATATTATTGAAATCGCAAACAAAATTGATTCTACGCTTAATTATTCCGTTTCACTTCTTGATATTTATGAAAACATAGACGGTACAAAGAGCTATACACTTCACTATGAAGTAAATAGTTTGGATAGAACGCTAAAAACTGAGGATATTGACATATTCCACTCTGCCGTAATTGAAAAATTTGCGCAAAATAATATTAAGTTGAAATTGTAGATAGCACTGATGTTTGTTTAATCTGAGTTGAAGAGCTTATGAATAAAGTTACACATTCCGTATTTTAGTGAACTTGAGTTTAAGATTAAATAAAATATGACAAGAGTTGTCATAATTACAGGGACAAATTTCCTAGTTGTAAAAAGATAGTGAGTGAAAGAGCTATTATAGACCTTTAAAGAAAAGGAGAATAAATGATTTATTTTGATAACGCCGCAACTACTAAGCCTATAAAGAAAGCAATGGATAAGTTTGACCAGATAAATGCCGAAGAATATTTTAATCCTTCGGCTCCTTACTCATGCGCGTTTAAATTATCTCAAGAGATAAATTCGGCAAGGCGCGGAATTATAAATTATCTCCACGGCGACGATGTAGGTGACCAAGTTGTATTTACATCTGGAGCAACCGAGTCAAATAACCTTGCTATTATTGGCTCGGCAAAGGACAAGCACAAAAAATATTTATTTTCAGTGGGAGAGCATCCAGCAGTCTATAATACGGCGATGGAACTAAAATCAAAGGACTATGATGTCGGCTTTATTCCTTTAAGAGCAGATGGTCAAATTGATTATGACAAATTTGAGACAATGTTAAGTTCAGATGTTGCGCTTGTCTCTGTGATGTTTGTCAATAATGAAACAGGTGCAATAAACGATTTAAAACGCGTTTGTGAAATTATGAATAGCCACTGCAGGGAAGCACTTTTACATGTTGACGCCGTGCAAGGATTTGGGAAAATTGACATAAATGTTAGAAAGTGTAAAATAAATCTTCTATCAATGTCTGCGCACAAAATAGGTGGAATTAAAGGCGTCGGGGCACTCTATATTTCAAAAGACACGAAAATTAAAAACATCAATTTTGGTGGCGGACAAGAGTTTGGACTAAGGTCGGGCACTGTGAATGCTGGCGGAATTTTATCTTTTTATGAAGCGGTTAAAGAGATGTTCACTCATCAAAAGGAAAATTATGAAAAGGTTGTCAGTCTTAAAGAACATCTTTTAAAAGAGTTATATAAAGAACTCCCACAAGCGACTATTGTTAGCGCTAAAAGTAATTCGCCTTATGTCGTGAGCCTATTTTTTAAGGGCTATCGTGGGGAAACAATAATGCGTCAACTTGATTCAAAAGGAATTTGCGTTGGGACGGGCTCAGCGTGTTCGTCAAGTAAAGTCGGAAATAGAGTTTTAGAAAATTTAGGTTATGACAAATCGCAAATTATAGGCGCAATACGCGTGAGTTTTAGCCCAAATAATACGACGGAAGAAATTGATGCTTTAATAACCGCATTAAAAAAATTTATAAAATAGAAAGGATAAATGTATGAAAAAATCGATTTTAATAAGGTTTGGGGAAATATTTTTAAAAGGGAAAAACTATCTCTTTTTTGAAAACACCCTTTATAAAAATATTAAGTGGAGACTAAAAGAATTTGATTGCGAGTTGACAAGGACGGCGGGGCGTTTTATTGTTGAAAATTTTGAAGATGATGATTTAGACGACATTATCGACGCAATTAAGTGCGTTTTTGGTGTTGTATCACTTTCTGTTGCGTACGAAATTGACACAACACTCGACAATATCGTTGAGATTTGTAAAACTATCAAACTTGTAGAGAAAACCTTTAAGGTTGAAGTTAAAAGGGCAGATAAAAGATTTGAGATGCCATCAAACAAATTGGAAGCATTGCTTGGTGGGATTATTCTAGAAAACAACCCTGACACAAAGGTTGATGTTCATACGCCGAAACAAGAAGTATATGTTGAAATTAGACAAAACGGCAAAAGTTATGTGTATTACGAAAAAATCCCTTGCCTTGGCGGTATGCCAGTTGGGACATCGGGGAAGGCAATGTTACTTTTAAGCGGTGGAATTGATAGCCCTGTTGCGGGTTTTCTTATGGCAAAACGCGGGCTTAAAATCGATGCAATACATTTTCATAGTTATCCATATACGAGCGAGCAAGCAAGGCAAAAGGTCATTGACTTAGCAAAAATTGTGAAAAAATATACAGGAAACATCACTTTACACATTATCCCATTTACACATATTCAAGAAGAAATCCACAAGAATTGTGACGATGAATATATGGTTACGCTTGTTCGTCGATTTATGATGGATATAGCGGAACGCGTCGCAAAAGAGAATGATTGTTCGGCAATAATTACTGGCGAAAATTTGGCACAAGTTGCCAGTCAAACAGTTGAAGGTATAACATCCACTAACAAAATGGCGAAAGATTTGCCAGTTTTTAGACCACTAATTAGTTTTGATAAAGTTGAAATTTCGCAAATTGCGGAGAAAATAGGTACTTATGAAACATCGATTTTACCTTATGAAGATTGTTGTAGTGTGTTTTTACCTAAAAAGCCAGTTACGCATCCAAAACTTGATAGGGTAGAGAAAAACGAGACATTGCTTGATAGGGAAACTTTGATTAAAGAGGCTATTCAAAACCAAGAAATTCTAAAAATTTAGTTTAGGAATATAAGCCCTTTTAAAAATCTTATTTGGGGTAAAAAAGGTTTTTTGAGCCAAATTAAAGTGTTTTTTACCATTTTTGAACAAAAATTTACAAAAATTGATAATTTTTTATAGAAAAAAATAAATTTAAAGCGAGTTGTTAATTTGTATTTTAGCAATTCGCTTTTTTTGCTATAATAAATTTGTTTGACATAATTTTTAGATATTGCTAAACTATAATCAGTCAAATCATTTGATATTTCGTTATTGAATTTTTGATAAATTTTTTATAAAAGGAACAGTGACTAAATGATACCAATAGTTTGGTTTTTAGTCGCTTGTGTTTTAAGTATTGGAGCTGGAACAGGCGCAACATATTTTTTAATATCAAAAAAAGCATCACAATCAAGAAACAATGCGACTAAAATCTTAGAAAATGCCTATGCTGAGGCTAAAACAGCAAAAAAAGAAGCAATTTTGGAAGCGAAAGAAGAAATCCATTCGCTCAAAGAAAAATGTGACGCAGAGATAGCCGAGCGTTACAACGAGATTTCGAAATCAGAAAACAGGCTTACAATGAAAGAAGAATCTTTGCAACGCAAGGAAGAAACCTTGGATAAAAAAGCGGAATCCTTGGACGTTATGATTGATAATTTAAAGCAAAGAGAAACGGAACTTGAAGAAGCAAAAAAGGAAGTAGACAAAGAAAGCGAAAAAATAACCCAAGCGCTTGAAAAAGTGTCTGGAATAACAAAAGAGGAAGCAAAAAAACAACTTATCGACCGTTATGTAGACGAAGCAAAAATGGACTGCGCGCAGACGATAAGGCAAATGGAAGAAGAAGCAGTTGACACGGCGGAGAAAAAAGCGCGTGAGATTGTGACTTTGGCTGTCCAAAAATGCGCAACAAATATTACAAGCGAAATTACAGTGACTGTTGTTCCGCTCCCAAATGACGAATTAAAGGGAAGAATTATTGGTCGAGAAGGCCGAAATATTCGTGCAATTGAAAATGCGACGGGCGTTGACCTTATAATTGACGACACGCCAGAAGCGGTTGTTTTGTCGGGATTTGACCCATATAGAAGGGAAATCGCGCGTGTAGCGCTTGAAAAACTTATTATGGATGGGCGTATTCATCCAGCACGCATTGAAGAAATTGTCGAAAAAGCGCAACGAGATGTCGATGCGGTTATTAAAGAAGCGGGTGAAAACGCTGTTTATGAGTCGGGAATTATGAATATGCACCCTGAACTTGTTAAGATTCTAGGTAGACTTAAATTTAGGACAAGTTATGGGCAAAATGTGCTTAAACACAGCCTTGAAGTGTGCCATTTGGCGGGGCTTCTCGCTAGCGAACTTGGCGCAAATGTGCGTGTAGCAAAACGCGCGGGGCTTTTGCACGATATAGGTAAGGCTCTTGACCATGAACAAGAAGGTACTCACGTTTCAATTGGTGTTGATTTGGCGAAAAAGTACAAGGAATCGCCAGAAGTCATCCACTGTATTGAAGCGCACCACGGCGATGTCGAGTTTAGGTCGCTTGAAGCAATTATCGTTCAAACGGCGGACGCAATTTCAAGTAGTAGACCTGGTGCTAGAAGAGAACTCCTTGACGCATACATTAAGAGACTTGAAAATCTTGAAAATATCGCAAATAGTTTTAAGGGCGTTGAAAAATCTTATGCTATTCAAGCGGGTAGAGAAATCAGAATTATGGTTAAGCCTGAAGAAGTTGACGATAAAAGCATCGTTTTCCTTGCAAAAGATATTGCAAGAAAAATTGAAAATGAACTTCAATATCCTGGTCAAATTAAAGTTAATGTCATTAGAGAAACTCGCGCAACTGATGTAGCAAAATAATTTAACAAATATTTTTACGGGCGACCATACGCAAACTGTCCATTCGGACGCTTGCATATGACCGCCCTTTTTATTTTTCCTTTTAATTTGTCAATCTTCGACGAAAATAGACAAAAGTAGACAAGAAATTTATTAGGGGACAAAGGGAAGTGTGGGGTATAATATAAATGGGTATTTGGTTGCTCTCCGAGCCATTTTCTTCGTTTTATGTGGGGTGTCCTGCGCGGTGGTAATGTAAATAACAATAACAATGCTGGGCTGTTCTATATAAATGTTAACAATAATCTAACGAATACAAATGTTAATATCGGCTTTCGTCCTTCCCTTATAAATTTAGCAACCTTTTATCCGTAGCATACGCTAAAAATTTGTCGCAAGAGAATTGGCTTAGTAGGAGACCGAAACGCCGATAGACATTATAAGGGACACAATGAAAAGAGTAAAAGATTTATATGATGAAATTATCGACTTATCGACCCTTAGAGTGGCGTCGCGTTGCGCGTCAAAGGGAAAGCGTAAAAGAGTGAATGTAAAGCGTTTTATGGGTGATATAGAGCAAAAACTCGCCCTTTTACACGACCTTTTGTTCCGCGAAAAGTATAAGCCGATGAAATATTCTTCAAAAATTATAAACGATAAATGCACGGGCAAAATCCGTGAAATTTTTATTCCCAAATTTTACCCCGACCAAATTGTCCAATGGGCGCTAATGCTCGTTATTAAGCCTATTTTAATGCGCGGGATGTATGACTATTGTTGCGCGTCTGTCGACAATCGGGGCGCGTCATATGGTATTAAAACGGTTCAAAAATGGTTAAAAAACGACCCGCGAAACACAAAATATTGCCTTATATGCGATGTTCGCAAATTTTATCCAAGCATTGACCAAGATTTGCTACTTAAAAAGTTTGAAACCATTATAAAAGACCAAAAAACATTAAATTTAATAAAAATTATCGTCCGTTCCGTCCCGTCGGGCGTCCCAATCGGCAACTACACTAGTCAGTGGTTTGCCAATTTTTACTTGCAAGACTTCGACCATTATGTCAAAGAACAACTTAAAATTCCGCACTATATTAGATATATGGACGATATGGTTTTCTTTTCACCAAATAAGAGAAAATTAGGTAAGTGGCAAAAAGAAATTGAGAAATATCTAAATAATGAGCATTTGACAATTAAACCTAATTGGCAAGTGTTTAAAATCGCGGATAAAAAGGGAAGTGGACGCCCGCTCGACTTTTTGGGATATAAATTTTATCGCAACTATATTACTATGCGGTCAAAAACCTTTTTGCGCGCCGTTAGACGCATTAGAAAGATTTATAAGAAGGATTATCTCACCGCGCGCGATTCAAGCGCAATAATGAGTTATAGTGCGCGAATTAAAGTAACAAGCGGAAATAGATTTTATCTAAAATACTTGCAACCATATGTGAATGTAGGGCAGTGCCGTTTTACGATAAGTCGTCACGATAAATTGCGTAATAAAGCGGAGAAAGAAGCCTTGCGCATTGCTCTTCAGCAAGTCGAATAGAGTATCTTGTAGGCGACCGCGAGTAGACTGTTCTTCGAACGCCAACTCGCGACCGCCCCAGTTCAACCATCTCATTTCACCACCCAATTAGTAATGTTCTTTAGTTTTACTATCCCTCCGACGCTAACCGCGCCACCCCCCTTTGTCATAAGGGGGGTAAATAAAAAAAAGTTTAAGTAGGCTTCCCCTTACAATGGAGAGTGGGTAAGAAGCCAATTGGAGTAGGCTTCCCCTTGTAAGGGGAAGTAAGAAAGTAACTTGTTGTATGATTATTGCCCCTTATAAGGGAGCCTTAAACAATATAATAAATTTGCTTCCCCTTGTAAGGGGAAGTACCCCGAAGGGGGGATAGGGTAGTCCAACCGATAGTATTACTTGATATTTATATACAACCAAGCCCCAATCATTACCCCTACTCAATTTCACTTGATTAAATTGACAATGGGTATTATGTATATTTGGGATATAATTTATTGACACGGGGGTGACAAATAGGTAAAATATAGTGTAGTAAGTATAATTGTACTTTAAAAGGTTAGGGAAAAAGTCTGTGGAAACAAGGGTGAGAAGAGCAAAATCAGTATTATTTTTTATATTAGCATTTGTCATCGGTTTTATTGCAACCGCTGAGATTTGGGGCGCAACCCAAATGTATCTTAGAATGCAAGGCGAAATTACATATTCTGCGACCGAAATCGGTGCCAAAATTTGGGGAACATACTCCCTTAATTCTGGCTCGACTGCGGGTAACGCTTCGTGGATGACAATGACGGGTGGGAGCGGGTCGTCAAATGACAATGTCTACACCGTGTCGGGGAAAGAGAACGAACTCTCGGGCATTACTTGCGATTTGGGGACTTTCCCGCTCGAAGATACAAGTAAATCAATTGAACTTATGGTCTTCATCAAAAATATCGGAGATAGATATATTTTGCCTAATGTTACAATCTCGCCAAATGTATCGTATCTAGACTTCATAACCGACCAATATTATTATAACTACACAGAAGGTATGAGCGACTTGCTTGCTATGAAACCAAATTACAGCGCAACTTCCTATGTCTCAGCAGTTAAAGGCTATGTGTCAAATAGCACCTTGACTGCTTTCCAAAGCAATTCAAGCATCGACCAAAACGACACTTATGTTATAAAAGTCTCAATTAAATTAAACTCAACATATGATTCGTCCGTTTGGCAAGTAGAGTCGACTTCTTTCGTCGTCTCAGTCTCCTTTATGGCAGATATTCAATACACTTCAAACGACATTTTAAGTATTTATCAAGACATTGACCAAACTGACCCTAGTTGGACAAAATATGGTTACAACGCAACCCTAAACGCAACTGCAACAAAGGTTAACGAAACAAGTCTAAGCAACATCGCGGGCTTCTTGCAAAATAAAAATAGTTTGGGCAACCCAAATATCACTTATGGACAAGACGACTACCTTGACGCGGTCGTCTATAAAGACATTGACATTGTTAATGTCGACTTAGCAACGGGCGAAATAATAGGGAAGTTGTCCGACCCGACATATCCTTTTGAATGGTTTGGAAGAAGCGTAACCTTGCCAGCGGGAAGAACACTCGCAAGCGGTAGAAAATTGACTGCACAAACGACCTTTTCCGCTGTCGACTGCTACACATATTATCCTACTATGTACCTTCGCCGTTGGGTGGTCGGGGATAGACAATGGCAAAGTTTGTCAGACAAATTCTTCACGGGTAGCGTAAAAATTGACGAGTTTTACCTTGCAACTTTTGAAGCAACCCTCTTTAACCCAGACAAAACTACATCAGATGTCCCACGCTCTTATATCGCAACTTTCGAAGCGGGACCTTTGACAAGTGGTAGCATAAATTACGCGCTTAACAATTGGTCGGGATATTCCGACACCGCGGGCGTAAAAGGCAACTCAACTAACCAACAAACTATGCAATCTTATATGACAACTTTGACTAATAGGTGGAATTCTAGTAGCCTTGCGTCGTCATATAAAAAGGTTAAGGGCGTCCAAGGCGAAAATTGGAAAATGTACGCTTACGACCTTTTGTACCTTGTAAAATATGCAAACAATAACTCTCAAGAAATGGTCGGCTATGGCTGTACTTGGAACTATGACGCAAATAGCCAATACGCCGATAGAACAGATTACGCAAGATATTATGAATCCGAAAAACCAGGCGGAACAGTCACAACTTATTCAAATTCTACCTTGTCTTACGGCTTTTCCTATAATTACACGAACACAAACTCTCTCAGCAACGGCTCCGACCCAACGGGACTCTATTCTTCACAATTTATGGTCAAAAATATCGCTTCCAGTGGCTCAAGCGTCACTAGACGCGTTCTTTCTGACGGCTTTGTGGGGACGGATAGATATTCAAGCGTGTTTTGCCTAGGAATTTGCAACCCTTGGGGCAATGTGTGGGAATGGTCGTTTGGTCAAGCCGTCGTCTCAAATGGCGGAACAAGTATGCATATGTTCGTCAATTTTGACGATTTTAACGGCTCAAATTGGCTTTTTAACTCCTATTCGGGCGAATATGCAAACAAAAAAGCGGATTTAAAAGATAGAAATTATGTCGAATTGTCTTACACCCTTCCAACGGAAGGGGGATATAAGTCTCGTTACAACGGGACTTCTAACATCGTCTCTGAAGGCGCTTTGGAGCAACTTGTAGGCGTGCCTACAAGTGCTGGTTCTGACGGAAGCGCTACAACTGGACGATGCGATTACTATTGGGTTAATACGTCAACCGATTACATTTATGGTGTCCTGCGCGGTGGTACTGTTAATAGCGGTTACGATGCTGGGCTGTTCTGTATATGTGTTGACAATGCTCTAGCGCATACGCTTGTTGGTATCGGCTTTCGTCCTTCCCTTATCTCTAGCTAGGGGGCTGGGGGATTAAGATCCCCCAGGGGGCGAAGGCTTTTTTTCGTGCAGGCTACCACGCCTGCAATAAACGAAAAAATCCCAAGCCCCACTTAAACATAAGTGACGACCACTTTAAAAATATACCCCCCCTAAGGGGGTCGAAAATTTTTAAAAATAAAGGGATATACAAAAAACGGTGAAGGGAACCCTAGTAGAAACTAATTTCAGTTTTTACTCCCCCTTACAAGGGGGAGTAAGAATAAGATAGAAAGTTGAAATAAAAAAAATTCCACACAAAAGGATGTAAATTATGTCATCAACAAGAAAAATTGTATTATCAATATTTACGCTAGTATGTGTAGTCGCGGTGTCAGTGATGACAGTTGTGATAGTTTTATCTGCGTCGACGCAAGGTGTGTCGAGCAACTTAGTTATTAGGTACAACGCGGTACATGTTAATGCGACAGCGAGTGCCGTATATCAAACGGAAGCAAATATAGAAAAGACAAATTTAGTTGGCGCGGACGGCAAGACAACGAGTGTAAAATTTGGATTGGAGCAATCGAGTACGACTGCGACTTTGCAAACGCCACAATCGGTCGCGCTAAGTAAAAGTAATTCTTATGCTTTGTTTACATACAAATTTACTAATAATAATCCAAGCGGGGGACACGATTTGCTTGTTACGGTTGCTGACGCGTCGAACAAGTCAAATGTAAATGTATGGTATTATGCGTCGGGGACTGAGTTGTCGTTTGCGACAATGATTGACGGAGCAAGCACGATTAAAACGCAAGGGTCGACGACAGAGTCTACGCTATCGCAACTTGTATATGCTGGGAATAGTGCATATTTTTATATTCTTGTAGAAATTGACAAATTGTACACTGGGGCAGTTTACGAAAGTTTAGGTGACGCGAGCCTTAACTGGTCACTTGCCAACTCCGACACCATCGGCGGTGCGACAGTTGTGGAGTAATAAATTTACTACCCCCTTGGCACCAAGAAAGGGGTCCCCAAAAATAGCAGTAAAGCATACGCTTTACGAAATTTTTGGGGAAAAGGAGAGCCCGCCCATAAGTTGAGTGGTTGCGATAGCAACCCGAACAAGCGGGCGTGGCTCGACGCGTAAGGGGGAGTACCCCGAAGGGGGGAGAGGGTAGCCCAACAATTATCACTATTTGACTATAATCAAATAAGCAAACCAATCTTATTAAAAGGAGTATGATTATGTCCGACATGGTAAATGTAAACATAGTTGAAGACAAATCCGTTCAAAAGGCAATGGAGCGCAAGGCGAGTGATTTGCTCAAAAAGTATGAGAAGAAGAGAAAAGTTAATGAAAACTTTTTGAAAGAGCCAAAGAGTGTTGCGGGTAAGGTTGCACAAGTTGTTGTGTGTGCATTGAGCGGGATTTTGGTTGCGCTTACGCTACTTTTAGGTGTAATGGTGCTAAACAGTCGCGTGCAAAATGTGCCAGCGTCTTTTATGGGATATTCCAAATTTACGCTTGTATCAGCGAGTATGTCAAATGACGGTTTTAATGTTGGTGACAGTGTTGTTATTCGAAGTGTTAACACAAAGACCATTAAACGGGGCGACAAAATTGCCTTTTATGTTTGGGGTGGGAGTTATACCAAGTTTGATGTTAATAGTTGCGTGCGCGTAAAAGACGACGACATAGGCGCAACTTCTTATGACCGCTCTATTTCGACTTTTTTGGGGTTTAAGAATAGTGAAATTAAGCAAGCGTCGAATGCAAATTCTATGCTTGTATTCCATAAAGTGCGCGATGTGTATCAAGACGACGACGGGGTAAGGTGGTTTAAAACTTATGGGTCGTCCAATCTTCAAGACGACGCTTATATGGTGTCTGAAAATGTTGTTTTAGGCATTCATACGGATTCGGGGTTCGCAAATTCAATCGCTAGTTTGTCGGAGACGGTTTCGTCACCAGCGGTGGCGCTTGGACTTCTTGTGCCGATGATTTTACTTGGACTAACCATTTTTTATGATGTTGCAAGGGAACTTCAAATTAGGAAATTGCAACTTGATTGCATTGAAGAAAAGCGCAAAATAACCGACCCAATTTGCGTAAAAAACAATGTGGGACTTTATATGGATAAGCGTTCAAAATACAAAATTTTGGCACAAGCCGACCCAGACGATAGGCTAGAATACATCAAACTTCTTTGGGCGGACGGCACGGCACCAAATAGTGTGCAAAAGTATTGTTTGAGAAAGGAAATGCTCCTAAGAAATAACCGCCGACTACTTGAAGTTAATAGGGAATGTCAAGAGCGCTTTAAACGTGGCGACGACCCAACCGCCATAGCGGAATATTACACACAAGAGAAATCAAAACTCGAATCCGCCCAGCGCGCCTTCCAGCGTCTCCCAAAAGATTTAGCAAAGTGAGTTTACAATTTATGCTTATTCTAGGTAAGCCGATTTCACTACCCCTTTGTCGGAAGTGGGGTCCCCGAAAATAGCAGTAAAGCGTGTGCTTTACGAAATTTTTGGGGAAAAGGAGAGACAGCCCGCTGTTCGAATGATTGCGGAAGCAATCTGAGTTTAAGGGCTTGGCTCGACGCGTAAGGGGGAGTGGTCTCGTAGAGACCGAGGGGGTAGTACAATTAGGTAACTTAATTGATTAAGTAGTGAATAGAACTTATTGTACTAAAAAGGCGGTCGTGAGTTGGCGTCAGAATTGACTGGCAACACAAGCGGTCGCCTTTTTCTCATGCAAACAAAAAAAGACCTTGCGGTCTTTGTTTTGCTTGGCAGGGGAAGAAGGATTCGCTCCGCCATAAGCATAAAAAACAAATAGTTTTTTCTCGTCATTAAATTATGCAAAAGTAAAGAATTTTATTACAAGGCTATCACGCCACTCGCTAAAAATATGATAAAAATCATATTTTCTTAACGCTCCGTTCGAGCCCTTCTAACCCCTTGCTAACAAAAAAAGACCTTGCGGTCTTTGTTTTTGTTTGGCAGGGGAAGAAGGATTCGAACCCTCATCGATGGTTTTGGAGACCATAGCTCTACCCTTGAACTATTCCCCTATATTCGTCAATTTCAATTTACCTAAACATTATATTTAAAACTGGACACAATGTCAACCATTTATATGTTTTTTTTCTCACAACCTTTAAAATTTTTTGACTTTATCGAACAAATGTTTGACAAATTTATGCTCTTATGTTATAAATGTTTTAGTAAAAAAATAAGGCGGTTTTTGTATGGCACGAGAAAAAATTGATACAAAATTAGAAAAAGTTTATGATTGTATAAAGACAAATGTCATACAATTTGGCTATCCACCAACTGTGCGTGAACTTATGGCGAGACTTAATGTCAATTCGACATCAACCATTAGTTATTATTTGAAGAAACTCGAAGATTTGGGACAAATAAGACGCGGGGAAGGCAAGAATAGAAGTATTGAACTTATTGGCTTTGAGCATAGGCAAGAAAGCGGGCGAACAAAAAAAGTTGCACTTTTAGGGGATGTGTCGGCGGGGCAACCAATTTTCGCTTTTTCAAACTATGACGAAGTTTATGATTTGCCCGTTGACCTTTTTAATCTTCCAAGTGTTGATTGCTTTATGCTTACAATTAAGGGCGATAGTATGATTAAGGCGGGCATTTTCGATAAAGACAAGGTTATTGTGAGAAGGCAAAGTTTTGCTGACAATGGCGAAATTGTGGTTGCAATGATTGACGGCAGTGCGACTGTCAAGAGATATTTTAATGACGGCTCAATTATTAGGCTTATGCCCGAAAATGACAATTACGCACCAATTTTATCAAACGAAGTTGTCATTTTAGGCAAGGTCGTTGGGCTTATAAGAAAATACTAATTGATTTTTATTTAAGTAAAGACCTTAAATAATCATTCATTTTTGTCGCGAAGTTTGACAACGTTTGCGACGCTTTTGCGCGCGTCTTCACTTATCGCCGCGTAGTGTTTTTTTGTTGTATTTACGTCTCTATGTCCTAGGACATCTGCGACGATATAAATATCGCCCGTTTGTCTATACAAATTTGTGCCGTATGTACTTCTTAGTTTGTGTGGGGTAATATGTTTTAAAGGAACGCTTCCACTTGCGTACTTTTTGACAAGTTGCTCAACTGCGCGCACGCCGATTCTTTTGTTTTGAAGGGACAAAAATAGGGCATTTTCGTTTGGCGCGACGTTTTCATTGTTTAATCTTTCTTCTAAATAATCCTTTAAAGCATCCGCCACTTCATCTGAAAAGTAGAGAATAACTTGATTGCCACCTTTTCTAGTGATTTTAAAGCCGTTTGTGTCAAAATCAATGTCGTCAATGTTAATTCCGACGCATTCGCTTACACGGATGCCAGTTCCAAGAAGAAGAGTTAAAATCGCGACATCGCGCTTTTTTGTAAGTTTATTATAGGAGTTTTGCCTTTTTGAAAAACCTTCTGGGCTTTCGGCGTTGTTAAGAAGTTTAACAACTTCGTTGACTTCGAGCCTAATTATTTCTTTATCTCTAATTTTTGGCGTGTCGATTTTTGTCGAAACATTTTGTGGAAGTTTGTCTTTTTTATAAAAATATTTTAATAAACTTCTAACTGCGCACAATTTTCTTGCCTTGCTTGTTGCACTATTTTGTAAGTTTTTGTCATCTTTATCATAACTTGACAAATAATTTAGGTAAAGTTCTAGGTCGTTCACGCTTAGTTTTGCCAAGTCGTCCAGGGTAAGGTCGTGAGCGGAGATTCCGATAAAATTTGCGCATTCGTGTGTTAAAAAATCAAAAAAGATTTTCAAATCTTGCGTGTAGCCTAAGCGGGTGAGTGGGGTTGTTCGATTCTCAATTCCCGCGACAAACTCATAGCAAAAATATGGCAAACTCGACAAATTGTGCATAATTTGCCTTTGATTTTTTGCGTTTCGTTCTTTAAAATAGTCATTTTTTTTATTTGTGTTTTCCATTTCACAAATATTTTAGCAATTGACGACAAAATTTGCAAACAAAAGTTGACTAGTTTTGCAAGACTATTGTATAATAGGGTGAAATTAAGGAGAAAAAAATGATTTCTATTGAACTTATAAAAAACAACTCAAAAAAAATAGAAGAATTATTGCTTAAAAAGGGCTGTGAAGTCGATTTTGCGCCTGTAATTGCATGGGATGAAGAGAGAAGAAAAATTATTGGCGAAGTTGAAGCGTTGAAGGCTAAAAAGAATAAAGTTAGCGCCGAAATTCCAAAACTTAAAAAGGAAGGACATGATACTTCTGCGATTTTCGAAGAAATGAAGGCTCTTGGATCTCAAATCGAAAATTTGGATAAAAAACTTGCCGATGTGGAAAAGAAAATTTACGACTTTTTAATTGTTTTGCCAAATGTGCCAGACGAGGATTTGCTCGGCGGTGGAAAGGAAAATAATAGAGTTATTAGGCAGGGAAATAAAAAGCCTGAATTTAGTTTTAAAATAAAAAATCATGTTGATTTATGCACGGATTTAGGACTTATCGACTACGATAGGGGTGTTAAACTCGCTGGGAACGGCGCGTGGATTTATCGCGGTGTCGGAGCTCAACTTGAATGGGCACTTCTTAATTTCTTTGTAGAAGAACATCTTAAAGATGGTTATGAGTTTATTTTACCACCTCATATGCTAGGCTATGAATGCGGTGTCGGTTCGGGGCAATTCCCAAAATTCGTGGACGAAGTTTATTGGATTGACAAAAAGGACGAAAAATCTAAATTTTTGTTGCCAACCGCTGAAACTGTGCTTGTAAATATGTATAAAAATGAGATTATTCCGCAAGAGAAATTGCCAATGAAATTTTTTGCGTACACGCCTTGCTATAGAAGGGAAGCGGGAAGTTATAGGCAAGAAGAGCGCGGGATGATTCGTGGACATCAGTTTAATAAAATCGAGATGGTTCAATATACGACTCCGGAAAATAGCGGGAAAGCGTTTGAGGAGTTGGTTGAAAAGGCGGAACGACTTGTTAGTAAGCTTGGACTTCATTATCAAGTGTCAAAACTCGCTGCGGGTGATTGCTCAGCTTCGATGAAAAGAACCTATGATATTGAAGTTTGGATTCCAAGTATGGGAATTTATAAGGAAGTTTCGTCGGCTTCAAATGCTGGCGATTATCAAGCAAGAAGAAACAACACTCGTTATAGGGATTCTGAGACTAAAAAGACCGATTTTGTGCATACTTTAAATGCTAGCGGTCTTGCTACATCAAGGCTTCTTCCTGCAATCGTGGAGCAATTCCAAAATGCAGATGGGAGCGTTACCGTGCCAGAAGTATTGAGAAAATATATGGGCGGACTTGAAGTTATTAGACCTATTCAAAAATAAGAAAAGTTGCGATGGAAAGAAGTTTAATAGAAAATTTTGCAAATAAGGTTGATAAAACAAGAGTGCAGGAATTTTATATGACTGCACTTTCTATTGTTACGTCTGCGCTGGACGAAATTGTTGAGCAAGCGGTCTATAAAGACCTTTTTACGCCTGAAACAACGAGAATTTTCCCGATGGGCGACTATACAAACGAGACTTTTATTGATGAAAACGGGGAACTAGAAATCGTAATTGCATCGCACAATTCGCAACTAATCTTTAACAATTCTTCTTTTTTAAAAAACCTTTCAAAAGCAAAAACGCAAAAACAGCGCGAAAAAGTGTCTAATGCGGGTACTTTAGACCAGTTTATAGTTGATTTTTCTAATGTCTTAGCGACTCATTTTAATCCGACAACTTATATTTTGCTAAATAATGACGGAATTAAAATCTTGTGTTTGCAAGAATATGGCTTTAAAATTCTTATCCGTTTGGCGACATTTAATGATTTGGATGATAAAGCAATGCTAAATTTCTGGGATCCAATGCAAAAATGTATTCGTCCAATAGATTTGTTTACTTATAATGAGAATATGGAACAAAAAGATGCTCGTACAAATGGAAATTATAAAAAACTTGTTAGAATTTTTAAAAATATTCGAAAGACAATCCTTGTAAATAAGTGGGCAATGGGAAGTGACCTAAACAAATATTTTATTGAATTGATAGTTTATAATATCCCAGACTCCCTAATGACAGGAAATGATATTGTAGAATGTTTTTGCAAATCAGTAAATTTTCTAGAAAATTGCGATGTCTTGTCATTTGTATCTTTTGATGGGGGCGCTTTAAATACTTTTAGTTTTGCAAAACTCACATATTCTCGTGTGATAAATTACATTCATTATATGACTAAATTGTTATAAATTTAAAAATCTTCCACAACGCGGGAAGATTTTTTAGTACTATGCAAACTTTTTTAATTGCTGTATGGTGAGATAAAATTTATATAACATCAGTATTTTTTAGCAATAATTTATTTTAAAAAAATTTTATTATAACTTTGAGTCAAATAAAAGGCAAGTACTATGCAAACTGGTGGAAGTACTATGCAAACCGGTTGTACATGCACACAGCAGTGTTATACAAACATATAGAAATAATTTTTGTTTTACACAAATCTTGGCTTTTTAACAAAAAAAATATATTGTGCAGAATTCTAGTGATAAAATGTATGACGTCGTGGGACAGAATGATTTTTATTTTAGGAAGAAATATTGATTAAATTTACAAAAAATGCGTGTACAAAACATTAAAAATAAATTCATAAATGTTAACAAATAAATTGTTTTTAAAATGCTGTGAGACAGAATTTTTAAAATTAGATGAGAGATTATTCATTAAATTTTTTGAAAGTTTGCCTGTAAAAAAAATTCCAGACACAAAATTTTGTCTAAAAAATATCAAAAATTATAAGAAAAAATGATTAAGAATTGTCTTAGGAAAAATTATTTAATTAAGCAAATTATATTCATTTGTTTAATAAAAAAATAGATTAAAATTCAAAAAAAATTGCTTTTTTGTTTTGTTTTATTACTAACTATTCGTAAAACAAGGCTTTTGCGAATAGTTTAAGAAAGACTATTTGTACAAAAATTTTTAAAAAACTAACTTTGTTGTGACAAGACGGGCGTACAATTGTCTTTATTTTTAAACTTCCCTATTGTGAAAAATTATTCTATTTTTTATAAAAATAGATGTTAAGATAAAGAATGTTGCATATATACAATTTTTAAATTAAAAATTTTTTAAAATTTTAAAAAGAGATACTGTTGTAACTGTTAGCGTGTGAGTATGGGAATATTAAAAATTATGAACTGCGTTTTTAGTACAATTCTAACAAAAAAGAAAATGTTTTTAGTCGTTCCCTACTTTCTTTCCAATCTGGGCATAGCTTCTCCAACTCTCTATAAAATCGTGGAGAGTGATTCAATTCTTTTAGATGAGTTAATTCGTGATATATTACAAAATCAATCAATTTTGCATCAACCATTGCTAGTCTAAAATTAAGTTTAATTACACCAAATTTGTCACAACTTCCCCATTTTGCACGGTAGTTACCAATTATAACTTTGCTTACATCGATACACTTATAACATTGCACAATATCCTTAAATCTTTTTACAATGACTCGTTCTGCGATATCTTTTGTGACTTTTTTTATATGGTAGGCTGTTTTTCCAGCATCGTAGTATTTTTTAGGTAACAAAAAATATTCGTCAGTAAAGCACGGCTTTGTCACTTTGGTTGTTGGAACAACGATATATTCCTTTCCAAACAACAAAATATTTTCCATATTTATTATTTTGGAATATTTTGATGTTATTGATTTTGTTTTACTTATTTTTTTCTCTAAAATATTCCTTTTTGATAATAAAATCTCCTCTAATTTTTGGGCAGAAACACCGTAGGGACAGTAAATAATTAAGTTCCCTTCCCTATTTATTGTTATTTTTATAGTTCGTCTTTTTTCACGAATAATGCTTGCTTGTTCTAACATATCCACCTTTTGATTTTATCATATTTTTTGGTTTATAAAAAGCAAATAAATGCAATTAAGTTGACTATCAAACCTTATTTTTGCTAAAATTGTTTATATAAAGTATACCCACATATGTTTAGTCTCACACATAGTTTTTTTGAAGCAAAAAAGTTGTATTTTTGTGGAACTTTCACATTATTAAAAAGCAAAAAACAAATGTTGGTTAGACTCAAAATCTTGTTGTAAATATAAATAAAATTGTTATTCATAAATTATTTTATATAAAAAAATTAGTTAATTCATTAAAAACAATGTAGATAAAGTTAAAAGAGAGTTGAAAGATGTCAGAAATTAGCGAAAATAAAGCAACTCGCGGAAGTATCGCGAAAATAATTTTGACCGCTTTGCAAGGTGGCGATAAATATGGTTACGAAATTTGCAAAAAAATAGAGGAACTATCCAATGGTTCTCTCATTTTAAAACAGCCAAGTTTATATAGTAGTTTGCGCAGAATGGAAGAACAAAACCTAATTTCATCCTACTGGCAAGATAGTGATATCGGCGGGAAAAGACACCATTATTCTTTAACCGAACAAGGAAAAGAATTGATAGAAAATGAAAGCGATGACG
>ERZ808286.120-NODE-120-length-63908-cov-5.346436_pt1 | contig 63908 bp, 56 predicted proteins | sample MGYA00521276_ERZ808286 | MGnify/ENA primary metagenome ERZ808286 (study PRJEB31516, sample SAMN03275607) | gut metagenome | biome: mammalia-associated habitat; material: feces | host: Papio cynocephalus | place: Kenya | collected 2012-08-01 ... | reverse complement strand
GAAAAATACATCCGCACTTACGGAAACGCCTACGAAGTTACAAGCCCGGAAAACGACCGCCTGATGCGGATCATCACAAGCGAATGTCAGAAAAACGGAATCGAATGGCGGCCAGAAAAAGTGTTTGAATACATGAACGCTTTTCCGCAAGAAAAACTGGAAGCCGCGCAGGGAATGTTTGAGTTTTAGGATTCAAGATTCGTATTCCGCGCCGCAAACTTTCTTATTTACTTTATACAGGAGACCAAAAATGGATTATCTTTATGCGCTCCAGTGTATCAGGGAAGCATCTCCGCACTGGCTGAATTATCTTTTTGTGTTCATATCGGAATTCATGATTGCCGGAGGTGTCGCGGTTGCCGCCGTGATTTACTGGTGTGTGGACAAGCACGCCGGAATCTCCGTCATATTGAGCTACGCCTTCTCGTTCACACTGAACCAGACTGTAAAAAACATAGCCTGCGTCTACCGGCCCTGGCTGCGGGATCCAAGACTTCATGTCGCGCCGGAAGCCGCAGCTTCCGCCACAGGATATTCATTTCCAAGCGGCCACACCGTAACCGCAGCCTCGATTCTTGGCGGAATAAGCGTCTGGAAGAGGGACAGCAGACGGACGGTCGCTTTTCTTTCGCTTCTGATTCTGCTCACGGCCTTCTCAAGAAACTGGCTCGGCGCGCATACAATCGCAGATGTCGTGACTGCGCTTTTCGTCGCTGCGGCAGGAATTCTCGCGGTGAACTGCACGCTTCATCATGTAAACAAAAATCCCGGAAAGGACACAGCCGTCTTCGCCGCCGGAACAGTCGTTTCCGTAATTCTGCTAATATTCCTGACCCTGAAAAAATACCCGGCGGATTATACGCCTGACGGAAAAATCATTGCGGACCCGTACAATATGCTTACCGACTGCTACACCGCCTGCGGACTTTTATGCGGAACACTTGCCGGCTGGTGGACTGAACGCCGTTTTGTCAATTTTACGGCGGACGGAACTGCCGGACGGAAAATTCTCCGCGGCGCAGCAGGAATTGTCATGCTGGCCGTCCTTTATGCCGGTTCAGGTCCGGCGCTTTCATTTTGCGGCGGACACATCTCGCATCTCATAAAATATTTTGTGATAGCGTTTTTTGTCACCTGCGGATATCCGGCTCTTGCAAAGGCCGTGGAAAACAAATCCGGGAAAAATCCGCGCTAACGGCGGAGCAAGGCGCACAGCTCCTCTCTGTGTCCGTCAAACCATTTTACGGCCGGCGGATTCTGCGTATGCGCGCCTAGAAATTTCTCCATCCAGACAATGTTGTACCAGCGTCCGAATTTGCAGCCGCAGGAATGGAATTCGCCGACACTCTTATATCCGAGACTCTCATGAAAGCGCAGGCTTCCATCCGTAAGATATTCATCAGCCTTGCCGGGAAAGGCGATACATGCGTTCACATTCAGGATGTTCTGAGCACGGAGAATGTCCTCAAGCACGGAATAAAGCGTTTTTCCGATTCCAAGACGCTTTTTTTCCGGCGCGACATAAATCGAAGTCTCCACGGCCCATTCATACGCCGCCCTTGACTTGAATTCTCCGGCATAAGCATATCCGACGGGAATTCCTCCGGACTCAGCCACGAGATAAGGATATTTCTTCTGAATTCCTGAGATTCTTTCCCGGAATTCAGCCTCGGAAGGAACTTCGTATTCAAAGGTTACCGCCGTGTTCAGAATATACGGCGCATAAATTTCGAGCAGGGCGGCGGCGTCATCCGGCTCCGCGATTCTCACATTCAGATTTTCCATGCGGAAGTTCTATCACCTGCAGGGACAATTTTCAATGCAGGAACAGAGGGAAAAAGGAAATTCCATGAATTTCAGTCGAAGACTTTCCTTTCCTTCATTTTGAGAATTCTTGGACGGTTGTACCGCTGGATGAAGATAAACGGCAGGTTTGCGGCCGCAAAAAGGACGCACAGGAACACGAGAAGCGGAAGATGACCGAAAATTTTAACGAGCTTCAGCGGAACAAAGCTCATCAGAAAAATAATCTCGTGGACAAGCTCAGACTGCGTCATTGTCAGAACAAGCTTGTCTTTTGAGAAATTGTTTCCCGAAAAAAGCCGCTTGTCATAAGTTCCCACGCTTGTCTTCCAGCTCTTCACCTTTATGGACGCATAGAATTTTTTCTCCCAGGCGTGCTCACGGAACCAGAAAGAATTCAGAAAATTCTTGTCGCGCGAAATCAGAAAAAGCAGAAGCGCGGAGAACGGAGGCACAAGATGGAAAATGACCGTTTCCGCCGCCAGAAAGCTTGAGAAGAAGAAGCCCCAGAAAACAAAACCCGAAGAACCGGCATTGGAACGCCATCGTCCGCCGAAAAACAAACAGCCCGCAATGCTCAGAATCATGGCGGCAAGCAGAACGAACGGCAGAAAATTTATCCTGTTTTTCATGACAACAACAATGGCAGATTGCGCCATTTTCGGCAAGGGAAATTTATTTTTTCACGGCGACTTGACTTATTTTAGTATGAAAAGTATGATTTGTACAACAAATAAACCACAAGGCGGAAAATGAACATGGAAAAGGTGGATGTAAAGGACAAAAAGGGAGTGAGGAAAAAATTCGCCTGCTCGGTCACGGTCGGCACAAAAGGACAGATTGTGATTCCCAAGGAGATGAGGGAGATGTTCGGAATAGAAAGCGGAGACTCGCTGCTGCTGCTTGCGGACATAAAGAAAGGAATCGCAGTTCCGCCGAAAAACTCATTCAACGAGATTTTCGCGAAAATTTTCGGAAACGGCGCGGAAAATCCGGACGGCGGACAATAGACAGATAAACTGGAGGTATTTTTATGGAAGACAGAATTTCAGCTGCAGAAAACGGAACGCCACAGAAGCAGAATCGGCTTTATTTTCTTGACAACATCCGATGGATTACAATCCTCATCGTGGTCGTTTTTCACATTTTCTTCTATTACAATAACATCGGAACGGAGGCGATGTACAAAAAGCTCCCCGGCTACGAGGCGGGGTCTTTCACCTTTGCAGGAATTTTCCAGTACGGCGTCTACCAGTGGTTCATGCTGTTGCTGTTCATTGTGAGCGGAATCTGCGCGAATATCTCGCTCAAAAGGAAAAGCGTCCGAAGCTTTCTCAAAAGCCGGGTGAACAAGCTTCTGGTTCCGTCCACTCTCGGAATTCTCTGCGTGCAGTGGCTCTGCGGATATTTAATCAGCAAAAACTACATGAATCAGGCGGAAAGCCAGAGTATTCCGGGCTTTGTAAAATACATAATCTACGTCGCATCGGGAACAGGCGCGCTCTGGTTCTGCCACGTGCTTTTATTTGCCTGCCTTGTCCTCGCGCTTCTGAAAGTCATCGACAGAAATGACAGAATCTCCGCCCTTGCAGAAAAATCGGACGCGCTGAACATTGCGGTTCTCTGCGCGCTGTTTTTTGTGATGTGGGGTTCGGCCCAGATTCTGAACATGCCTAAAATCACGACATACAGAATGTGCTATTACCCGATGGCGTTTCTGACCGGATATTACTGGCTTTCTTCCGAAAAAGTTCTTTGCGCGCTGAAAAAATGGGGCTGGTTCTTCCTTGCGGCAGGAATCATCTCAGGAATTTTCTACATAAGAAAAAACTACGGCACATACTATGCCGACTATTCCGTGCTGAACGACTGGCTCAGCGTGTTCCACGCCTGGTTCACCGCGCTGGGAATTCTGGGAGCCGCGCAGAACGTCCTGAATTTCCGCAACAGATTCTCTGACTACATGACAAGAACTAGCTTCGGAATTTATATCCTGCACATTTTTGTGCTTCTTCTGGTGAACACGCTTCTAATTCCCGTGGCGCAGAAACTTCCGGCCGCGGCCATCTATCTGATTGAGCTTGCAGCCGCGCTTTCCGGAAGCATTATTCTGTGGGAAATTCTCCGCCGTATTCCCGTCCTGCGTTTCGTGCTTTTCGGAATAAGAAAACCGAAGACAGCCGAGTAAAAGGTGACTCCGTCATATACGCCCGGAAGAATTTCTCCAGGCTATCACTTCGTTCACAAGCCGCCACGCTATGCCGCCCTCGCGCAGAAGCGGCGGCGCATCCTCCAGCCTGACCCATTCGGCGGAGTCAACCTCACCGGAAAGCCTGAATTCATTCTTAATTACGTCCGCCGTAAAGCCGAGCATCAGCATATCCTTCTTTTTATACGGCCAGCTTCCGACGTATCCAGCAGAAAACACATTCTGTCCCAGCTCCTCCTTCACCTCGCGGACAACCGCATCCTCCGCTGACTCGCCGGGCTTCATTATTCCTGCGACGCAGACATATTTTGTCTCGGACACATAATTCTGCCGCAAGAGCGCAATCTCGCCGTATTCATTCACAACGGCCGCGATTACGCTTGTCGTGAACATTTCCCAAACAGGAATTCCGCATTCCGTGCAGAACGGGACAAGACCCTCGTCCCCGATTTCCTTTTCGGCAAGACGTTTTCCGCAATGCGGACAGAATTCAAATTTCATTCATCCTCCTGATGAATCTCAAAGTCAAGGCAGCTCCGCACAGCCGCGAAAGGTCTTACCTTTGAGTCCGCTACCGCGACATGAAGCGGATTCACCGAATAGTTTCTGAGCGACTCCTGATCCGTAAAAGTCGAGTCGAGCATAAGGTCTGCGGTCGAGGAATCAAGCCTTCCGTCCACATTGACTTTTATATTGAGCAGACCCGGAATTTTTCCGTTCAAATCCTCAAGACCGGATTTTATTTCCCGCCTGATTTTCTGTTTTTCCGAATCGGAAAGATCCGGCTTTAATGTCCAAAGAATTATGTGTTTTACCATGCCGCCATTCTGCACATTTTCCGGAAAACTGACAAGAACCGGCGTCATTTTTACTGCAACCTCTGTCGCCAAAAGTTTTCTGTTCTTGTTCTCCTTTTTTCAGGAAATTCTTTCTAGCGGAATTTCTGCATCTCCGCCCTGCAAAGAGAATCGCATATCTCGTTGTATTCGACTCCGGCATGGCCTTTGACCCAGTTCCATTCCACATCGAGCGAGGAATTAAGAGCGTCAAGCGCCTCCCATAAATCCTGATTCTTGACAGGCTGCTTCGAGGCGGTTTTCCAACCTTTCGCCTTCCATCCTTTTATCCATGAGGTGATTCCGTTCTTGACATACTGACTGTCAATGTTCACGGTGACTTTTCTTCCGGCAAATGAAGGCGTATTCTTTATGACCGAAAGCGCGGAAATTGCCGCCGTAAGCTCCATGCGGTTGTTCGTAGTAAGCTTTTCGCCGCCCGAAAGCTGCCTTGCTGAACCGTCAGCAATCACCACAATTCCCCATCCTCCGGGACCCGGATTTCCTGAGCAGCCGCCGTCCGTATAAACTGTTATTTCTTCCATAATTGTTGTCTTTTCTCCACTGGAAATTCCATAAGACTTAGAATTCCCGCTTTATTTCCGGAAGCCTCTCCTCCCATATTCCGGCCATATACCTGTAACCGTCCTCATTCGGATGGATTCCGTCACGGCACATCAAATTCCTGTAGTCATCAGCTTCAAGCATGGCAAGCCGCATATCCACAAACTGAACACCGTGTGCAGAACAATACCGCATCAGATTAAGATTGTACAGCTCATGGTTGCGGTAAAGTCTGTCCGGCGCGCCTCCAAGAAATTTCAGGATGTTATTGCGGTCATGTCCGCGGCAGATATGCTCGAACCAGAAATCCGGAACAAGCGGAGGCATTGTCATCACAAGCGGAGTTATGTGCCTCTCGCGCAGCGCCGTGACCATCTCTGATATAATGCGGATGAATTCATCAAGCGGAACGCGCGGAGAATGTTCCGCATCCGGATTACCGCTTACGGCGGCCCAATCGTAGTCGCAGTCGTTTCCTCCGGACTCTATTATTCCAAGATCGCACTGAATTTCCTTTCCCAGAGACCTGTTCAACCTGCGCTGCGTCTTTATCACTGTGCTTCCGAACACGCTCTGATTGTCAAGCTCAAAACCAAGTTTCTCCGAGGCAATAAAAAGACTGTTCTCTTCTATTATATCAAACAGATGTCCGCTGTCCTTTCCTGTGACCGCACCTTTCAAAATGGAGTCGCCCCACACTGAAATTCTGTTTATTCCGTTATCCATTTTCACCTCACGGAATATGATTATGACATTCGCAGCGTTTTTGTCAACAATAAAAATTCCGGACTGACAAAAAAAACGTCCGGAGAATTTCCTGTTTCAGAAAATTTCCGGACGGATACAGATGCTGAATTCCGTGCCGGAAAGAAAGGATTTCCTAAATCCGGCGCGGGATTTCCGCTTACTGCAAATTACACAAGTCCCTGGGCAATCATCGCCTCTGCGACTTTCACAAAGCCCGCGATGTTCGCGCCGGCGACGTAGTTCACCCACTTTCCTTCCGTCTGATTGAACCTTACGGCGGTGTTGTAGCAGTTGTCGTGGATATTAATCATGATGTTGTGGAGCTTCTCGTCAACTTCCGCGGCAGACCAGGCGAGACGCTCTGAATTCTGGCTCATCTCAAGTCCGGATGTCGCGACTCCGCCCGCATTCGAGGCTTTTCCAGGAGCGTACAGAATCTTTGCGGCCTGGAACTTGCTGATTGCGTCCAGATTTGAAGGCATATTCGCGCCTTCGGCCACAAGCTTCACTCCGTTCTTCAGAAGCATTTCCGCATCCTCGCCGAGCAGTTCGTTCTGTGTGGCACATGGGAACGCGCAGTCAACCTTGACCTCCCATACTTTCTTTCCCTCAAAATATTTTGCCGACGGAAATTTCTCCGCATATTCGGAAATTCTTCCGCGCTTCACGCACTTGAGCTCCTTTACCCAGTCAAGCTTCTCCTGTGTGATTCCGTCCGCATCGTAGATATATCCGTTTGAGTCGGAAAGAGTGACGACCTTTGCGCCGAGCTGAATCAGCTTTTCGGCGGCATACTGAGCGACGTTTCCTGAACCGGAAACAGAGCACACCTTGCCCTTGAAGTCCTCTCCGGCTTTCTTGAGCATTTCCTGCGCAAAATAAATCAGACCGTAGCCTGTAGCCTCAGTTCTGATGAGCGATCCGCCGAATGTGAGCCCCTTTCCTGTAAGAACTCCGGTGTACTCGTCGCGGATTCTCTTGTACTGGCCGAAGAGATAGCCGATCTCGCGTCCGCCTACATTCTTGTCACCGGCGGGAACATCGACATCAGCTCCGATATGGCGGTAAAGTTCTGTCATGAATGACTGGCAGAAGCGCATTACTTCCTTGTCCGACTTTCCGTGAGGATCAAAATCCGAACCGCCCTTTCCGCCGCCCATCGGCAGTGTAGTCAGGGAATTCTTGAGAACCTGCTCGAATCCCAGGAATTTGAGGACTGAAAGATTCACTTCCTTAGAAAAACGGAGTCCTCCTTTGTATGGTCCGATGGCGCTGTTGAACTGAACGCGGAATCCGCGGTTCACATGATAATTTCCGGCATCATCCATCCAAGGAACACGGAACATGATGACGCGCTCCGGCTCCACAAGCCTCTCAAGAACAGCGTTCGGCTCAAGTTCCGGCATCTGATCAACGGCCGGCTCCAAAGTTGTAAGAACTTCCTCAACAGCCTGAAGGAATTCCGGTTCGTTGGCGTTCTTTGACTTTACTTCGTCCCAAATACGGTTTACGTAAGCATTCTTCATGATTCTTTACCCCTTTTCCGCTTAAAAGCGGGTGATAAAAATATATCATAACAGCAATTTGTTTGAAAAGTCCTTTGTAATAAAAAGATTAAAGTTTATTAAAGGAATTAAGCAAATGTTTAGAGACACATTCACATAAAAAACGCTTGACACTCCGTATTCTTTTTCATTAATTTCTCCGCGAGGATTGTTTTATGGGCATTCATTTCAGCATTGCGCCGAAACACGCGTCCAGCGCGGCAAAGGATATGACCACCGGAGAACCGTTCCGGCTGATTTTTTTCTACTCGATTCCGCTGCTCATAGGAAACATCGTGCAGCAGCTGTACAGCATGGCCGACACAATAATCGTAGGACGGTTGCTTGGAACCGATGCCCTTGCCGCCGTCGGAACAACAGGGCCGATGAATTTTCTGGTGCTTGGATTCGTCTCCGGACTTACATCGGGATTCGCGGTAATAACGGCCCAGAAATTCGGCGCAAAGGATGAGAAAGGCGTCAGACATTCGGTCTACATGAACATCATGCTGAATGTCCTCTCCACCATTGTGATGACGGTGCTTGCCTCCATTACGGCCGCTCCGATTTTACGGCTGATAAACACTCCTTCCGAAATTTTCAGCGACGCATTCAACTATATAATCATAATCTACGCGGGAATCGGCGCCTCAGTCCTTTACAACGCGACCGCCTGTATTCTCCGCGCGCTGGGCGACAGCAAATCTCCGCTTTACTTTCTGGTAATATCATCCGTACTGAACATCGTTCTTGACATACAGTTCATCGCGCAGTTCAGGATGGGTGTCGCGGGAGCCGCCCTTGCTACGGTGATTTCTCAGATATTTTCCGGAACCGCGTCTCTTATCTACATGATAAGGAAATTTCCCATACTGCGGCTCAAGAAGCAGGACTGCCACTGGGACTTCTGGTTTGCGCGCCAGCACATGAAAATAGGACTTCCGATGGCGTTCCAGTTCTCGATAACGGCAATCGGGGTTGTGATTCTTCAGGGTGCGCTGAACACATTCGGTCCGGTAAAAATCGCGGCCTACACAGCGGCGCAGAAAGTCGAGCAGCTGATAGCTGTGGCGGCAGGAACTTTCGGCGTGACAATGGCGAACTACACCGGACAGAACCTTGGAGCCGGACGCATAGACAGGATAAAGCAGGGAACAGGAAAATGCTGCGTCCTGACAATAGCGATGTCGCTTGTATCCATGGCGATTGCACTGCTCTTCTCCGACCAGCTGACCGGACTTTTCGTGAAAGGAAACCAGCCCGATGTTCTTGAGGCGGCTGAAATTTATCTCCGCTGCACATCAGTTTTCTATCCGTTCCTGTTCGTGATATTTGTATACAGGAATGTCCTGCAGAGCATGGGACGCGGATTCATGCCGCTTATGGCCGGAGTTTTTGAGCTGACAGCAAGGACAGTCTCCGCCTACACGCTTCCCGCCCTTATCGGATACACAGGAATCTGTCTTGCAGGTCCGCTGGCCTGGGTCTGCGCGGCTGTTCCGCTTTTTGCTGCATACAAGGTGATAATACGGAAATTCAATTGAACGGAAGTTTCAGCTCCGTTCCGGAAAGCTCCCTGAATTCTCCGGAAGCCAGATTCCGGTCAAGATGAAGCGCCCCTATCGAAATACGCAGGAGCGAGGTGACATCATTTCCGAGCGCGGAGAAGATTCGCCGCACAAGGTGGAATTTTCCTTCCGTTACGGCTATCGTGCATGAACGCGGAGATTCCCACTCAAGCGCCGAAGGCCTTGTCACAAATTCCGGACTTTTTTTGTCCGGAGGAACAGTAATTCCGCAAAGACAGCGTTCGGCCGCAGACTTCCGCTCGGATTCCGTCATGTCACGGGAAAGAACCGCGCGGTACACTTTCCTGACATGAAATTCCGGCTGCATCAGGGCATGGGAGAACGAACCGTTCGTAGTAAGAATCAGCAGACCTTCAGTATCCCTGTCCAGCCGCCCCACGGAATTCAGGGAAAGCCCGGACGGAACCGAAATTCCTTCTGTCAGCGAATAGACAGTCGGATTCCATCCGGACTCATGCGCGCAGACAAATCCGGCCGGCTTGTTCATCATCAGATAGATATGTCTCAGAAGAGGAAGCTTCTCGCCGTTCACTGAAATCTCATCACGCTCCGCATCCGCGGCGAATCTGTGGTCATGGATGCGGACTCCGTTCACACGGACATCGTTTCCGCGGACAAAGGAGCATCCTCCGCGGCCGCAGGCGAATCCTGCTCTGGTGAGAATTCTCGAAACTGATTCCGGATACATTGTCTGAATTCCATAAAAATAGCCGCGCCCCGGAAAAAGGACGCGGCCCTGCGCTGCATTGTCAGCGGACAGTCTTATTTTTTGACAGAAAGCTTCTTGAGCTTCCAGATGTCGCGGACATAATCCTCAATCGTGCGGTCAGAGGAGAATTTTCCGCTGTTCGCAATATTGATGAGCGTCTTTTTTGCCCATGATTTGCGGTCGGCATAAGCCGCGGCGACTTTATCCTGAGCCTTGCAGTAGGAATCAAAATCAGCGAGCACATAATAAACGTCAGGACGCTGGCCTTCGACTCCGTAGATAAGTGAATCATGGATTTCCTTGAATATCTGCCTTGACGGGTCGTATGTTCCGTCAACAAGCTGCTCCACGACTTTTGCAAGCGCCGGATTCCGGTCAAGATATTCCTGCGGATTGTAGCTGTGATCCGCCTCCATTTTCTTTATCTCCTCGGTCAGAAGTCCGAACACAAACGCATTGTCGTTTCCGGCCTCCTGGACAATCTCGATGTTCGCTCCGTCCATCGTTCCGAGCGTAAGCGCGCCGTTCACCATGAATTTCATGTTGGAAGTTCCGGAAGCCTCGAATCCTGCCGTTGAAATCTGCTCCGAGACATCAGCCGCAGGGAAAATCTTCTCGGCCACGCTGACGCGGTAGTTCTCGACAAAAACCACACGGATTTTTCCGCGCACACGGTGATCATTGTTCACCCTGTCGGCGACTGTATTTATGAGCTTGATGATTGACTTTGCGCGGCGGTAGCCTGAGGCGGCCTTTGCGCCGAAAATAAACGTGCGTGCCGGCGGATCAAAATCCGGATCCTCGATAATCCTGTTGTAAAGGTACATTATGTGCATTATGTTGAGGAGCTGGCGTTTGTATTCATGCAGACGCTTGACCTGAACATCGAAAATGCTGTCCGGATCAAGGAATTCATTCTGGGTATGCTTGAGATAATCGGCAAGAACCTGCTTGTTGCGCTGCTTTATCTCAAGAAGCTGGTTCAGGGATTCCTCGTCATCAGCGTATTTCTCAAGTCCCTTAAGCAGAGTAAGGTCCTTTTCCCAGCCGTGCCCGATTCTTGCGGTGATAAAATCCGACAGTTCCGGATTTGCGCTCAGAAGCCATCTGCGCTGGGTGATTCCGTTCGTCTTGTTGTTGAATTTCTTGGGATAAAGCTCATACCAGTCCTTCAGCTCCGCGGTCTTGAGAAGCTCCGTATGAAGCTCCGCAACTCCGTTCACGCTGAAACATGAATGGATTGCAAGCCATGCCATATAAACCTTGTCGTTGTGGATGATTGACATGTGCTGGTGCTTCTCGTAGTCGTTCGGATATTTCTGGCGCAGCTCAATCAGGAAGCGGCGGTTGATTTCCTCGACAATCTGGTATATGCGCGGAAGAAGTCCCTGGAAAATATTAATCGGCCATTTCTCAAGAGCCTCGGCAAGAATCGTATGGTTTGTATAGGCGAAAGTCTTTGTGACTACATTCCATGCGTCATCCCAGCCTACATTGTAGTCGTCGATGAGAATTCTCATAAGCTCTGGAATCGCGACGACAGGATGCGTGTCATTCAGCTGGATCACATGAAGATCCGCGAATTTGCTGAAATCAGTTCCGTAATCCGCCACATAATGTCTTACAAGATCCTGAAGCGATGCAGACGAGAAGAAATACTGCTGCTTGAGGCGGAGCGCCTTTCCGCTCGGACCTGAATCATTCGGATAAAGCACACGGCTGATATTCTCGGCACTGTTCTGCCGCTCGACGGCGCGGTTGTATTCCATATTATTGAACAGCTGGAGATCGAATCCGTTCGGAGAGGTCGCGGCCCAGAGACGGAGCGTGTTAACAGTGTTGGTGCCGTATCCGATTACCGGCATATCATAAGGAGTGGCGGTAACTTCCTCGGCATTCTCGATATAGAAACGCGGCTGTCCGTCCGGAGTCTTTCCGTACGCTATGTTTCCGCCGAATTTCACCGTAACTGCAAGATCGCTTCTTTTGATTTCCCACGGATCGCGGTGCTTGAGCCAGTTGTCCGGATATTCAACCTGATAGCCGTCCTCTATGCGCTGCTCGAACATTCCGTACTCATAGCGGATTCCGTATCCGTGTCCCGGATAGTCAAGGGTCGCGAGGCTGTCAAGGAAACAGGCCGCAAGCCTTCCGAGACCTCCGTTTCCAAGTCCGGCATCAGGCTCCTCATCCTCAATCATGTCAAAATCTATGTTCATGTCCTTGAGAACTTCCCTGACCTGCTCCTTGATCTGGGCATTAATCAGGTTGTTGCTGAGGGCGCGTCCCATAAGAAATTCCGCGGAAAGATAATAAAGCTGCTTTACAGGCTTTTTCTCATATTCCTGACGTGTCGCCATCCAGTTTTCCATTATCAGCTCAAGCGCAGAGGCGGAGACAGCATCAAAAAGATCATGCTTGTTGGCCTGAGAGATGTCCTTTCCGTACTGTCTGCGGAGACGGGCTGAAAGATTCTCCTTGAATTTTTCGGCATTAAATTCCATTGTAAATCAAACCTCCAGTTTGGATAGTGTTTTTTCTTCTATAAAAACGGCACGGAAATAAAAGTCCTCTGCCGTCATCTGCTTATAAGTATTATGGAACTTCCGGAAAGCAGGACATATCTCCGCTGCTCACGAAGAAGCTCCTCCCTGCCGCATTCCATAAAATCCGCCGGGCTTTCAAACGAGGTGTCGGCAATCCGATACCATTTTTTTCCGTTCTGGAGCGGCGGAAGGTTCAACGTAAGATCATATATGTCCATGTTGGCGGCAATGTAAAAATCACCATCGTCCGCAGAACTCAGCCTGAACGCAAGGAAACGGCTCATTTTGCTCCAGTCGGGAACTTTTCCGTTCACGTCGAACCAGGTTATCTCCGGCACAGACGATTTGTCGTGCGGATCGGAAAAAAAAGCCTTCCGCCTGAAAACAGGATGGGTTTTCCTCAGATTTATCATTCCGGCTGTAAAACGGACAAGTCCGCTGTTCTGTCCGGCAAGATTCCAGTCAATCCAGCTTGTCTGGTTGTCCTGGCAATATGCGTTGTTGTTTCCGTGCTGGGTCCGGCGCATTTCATCACCGGCGGTCATCATCGGAACTCCCTGCGACACAAAAAGATACAGAAGGAAATTCTTGATTTTTCTTATACGCTGCGTCTCTATCCGCGGATTCGATGACGCGCCCTCGTAACCGTGATTGTAGCTGAGATTGTCATCCGAGCCGTCGCAGTTGTTCTCGCCGTTCTCATCATTATGCTTGTAGTTATAGCTTACAAGATCGTTCATCGTAAATCCGTCGTGCGCGGTGATGAAATTTATCGAGGCAAGAGGCGAACGCCCGGAGAATTTGTACAGGTCGGAACTTCCGGCGATACGCGTCGCGGCGGCCGTGGCGGTGAATTCATCTCCGCGGATAAAGCGTCTGATGTCGTCGCGGAAACGTCCGTTCCACTCGCACCATCTTGAGCCGCCCGGAAAGCATCCAAGCTGATAAAGTCCGCCGGCATCCCATGGCTCGGCTATTATTTTTGTACGTGAAAGAACAGGATCTTCGTTTATCGCCTCCGTAAGGGGAGGAAGTTTTATCGGAGTTCCGTCCGAGGCGCGCGTAAGTATCGACGCAAGGTCAAAACGGAAACCGTCCACGTGCATCTGAAGAACCCAATAGCGCAGGCAGCCGATTATATAGTCACGGACCACAGGATGATTGCAGTTCACGGTGTTCCCGCAGCCTGAAAAATTCATATAGTACTGACGCTCATTCGGCGGAAGCTGGTAATATATGTCATTCTGAATTCCGCGGAATCCGAATGTATAACCATGTTCATTTCCTTCCGCCGTATGGTTAAAAACCACGTCAAGAATCACTTCGATTCCCGCCTTGTGGAGCTTTTTCACCATAGCCTTGAATTCATTCACCTGCGCGCCCGGAGCTGTGTCCGCGGCATAGGATGTTTTTGGTGCGAAAAAACCGATTGTGCTGTATCCCCAGAAATTCGTAAGCCTCTCGCCTGTCCGCGGATTTATGTTTCCGTTCTCGTTTCCGTCAAACTCGAACAACGGAAGAAATTCGACAGCCGTAATGCCAAGACTCTTGAGATAATCAGTTTTTTCGGAAAAGCCGCGGTATGTTCCCGGATACTCAACACCGGAAGAGGGAGAAGCGGTGAATCCTCTTAGATGCGCCTCGTAAATCACCGTATCCTCAAGCGGTATGTTCAGCGGAGCGTCATCTTCCCAGTCAAAATCACCGTCATCCACAACCACGCATTTCGGAAAGCCCGAAAGATCCGAAAGCTCACCGTTCTCGATTCCCGCAAGTCCCATAGAACGCTGGCGGTTGTACGAAAGAAAAACTGAACCTGAGGTGAACGCTTTTGCATGAGGGTCAAAGAGATATTTGTGGCTGTTAAAACGGAGTCCGGCCGGCGGATTGTACTCTCCGTATACCTTGTACAGATATAGCGCGCCGGCACATATACCTTTTATAAAAATATGCCATATATCGCCGGTGCGGTTTTTTACCGGGTCAAATTCTATCTCCGCGGAAGGACGGCTGTCCGTCTCCGAATCAAAAAGGACTAGAACCACCTTTTCAGCGGATCTGCTGAAAAGCGAAAAATTAACTCCGTCTGCAACCGGAACTGCTCCGAATTCCAGCGGAACTCCACTCTGAACCTCAATATCAGCCATGATAGCAAGGAGTGTACCATAAACATAGAGGAAATTCCAGAAGAATACCCTATGAACATCCAGATTTTAAGCGGCGGGCGGCAAATTCCGGCCCGTCAGCTGTGACAAGAAACGGTCAGCTAAAATCAAACACCAGACCGTTTCCGTCAAAATCCACGGAAACCTTTCCGCCGCCCGCAAGCCTTCCGAAAAGCACCTCGTCAACCAGAGGATCCGCGATTTTCTCCTCGACTATCCGTGCCATATTGCGCGCTCCGAATTCCATTGAGTATCCGGTTTCGGCAAGATAGTCAGCGCACTTTTCCGTGACATCAAGGACAACCCGGCGTTCCGCCATTCTGCGCGCAAGATTCCTTATCTCCTTTCCGCATATCATTTTTGCGGTCTCAGTTCCAATCCGGGCAAAAGGAATCACCGCATCAAGGCGGTTTCTGAATTCAGGAGGAAATTCCCTTTCCACGGCATCTGTCATCGCGCCGGAATCTCCTTTTTCCGCCCCGAATCCGATTTCCTGGCGCTCCAGGTCGCGCGCGCCCGCATTGCTTGTCATTATTATCATGCAGGAACGGAAATCGGCGCGGCGTCCCTGCGAGTCCGTCAGGGTGCCGTAATCCATCACCTGAAGAAGAACGTTGTATATATCGGGATGGGCTTTTTCAATCTCATCAAAAAGCACCACGGAATGGGGATTCCTGCGCACATCCCTTACAAGAAGTCCGCCGTCCTCAAAACCTATGTACCCCGGCGGAGAACCAATCAGCCGGCTGACGCTGTGCTTCTCCTGATATTCGCTCATGTCGTAACGGAGAAGAGGCTCACCTAAAACACGGGCAAGCGTTCTCGCAAGTTCCGTTTTCCCGCATCCGGTCGGTCCGACAAAAAGATATGCGGCCTCCGGCTTTTCAGGATTCCGGAATCCGGCTTTTGAACGTTTCACCGCCCTGCTGACAGCCCGGACAGCGGCATCCTGGTCGAAAACCTCGGACGAAAGCCTGTCCTCAATATCCGCAAGATTTTTTATACTGTCATCTCCGGTCATCACGACAGGAATTCCGGCGATTCTAGCGGTCACCTTTCTGATTACGGCGGGCGTCACTCTCGGAACATTTTTTCCGGCCTTTGCCGCAGAATTTCCGTCAAAACCGCCCCGGCTCACAATCGAAAGATAGGCTCCGGCCTCGTCCATTATATCTATCGCCTTGTCGGGCAGCCTGCGTTCCGGAATACAGCGGACGGAAAGAGAGACAGCCTGCTCCAAGGCGGAAAGACTGTAGCTCACATGATGAAAATCCTCATATTTATGCCGCAGTCCTTTCAGAATTCGTATTGTCTCCGTCCCGTCCGGCTCATTTATGTCTATTTTCTGAAAACGCCTGGAAAGCGCCTTGTCCTTCTCGAAATTCTTTGAATACTCATCGAACGTGGTTGAACCGATACAGCGGAGCTCCCCTGACGCAAGCACAGGTTTCAGCAGATTCGCCGCATCCGTCTGTGTGTTTCCGTTTGTTCCGGCGCCCATTATCATGTGAATCTCATCTATAAAAAGAATCGCATTTTTCCTTGCCTTGAGCGCCTCCACCACAGAATGAATCCTCTCCTCGAAATCCCCGCGGAATTTAGAACCAGCAAGCAGAAGCCCAATATCCAGGCTGAAAATCTCGAATCCTTTCAGCGCATCAGGAACCTGGCCGCGGACAATCCGCTGCGCAAGTCCATAGGTGACCGCGGTTTTTCCCACTCCCGCGTCTCCGACATGAAGCGGATTGTTTTTTGTCCGCCGGCAAAGCACCTGAACCGTCCGGTCAAGCTCCTCATCTCTGCCGACAAGCTCATCAAAAATTCCTTTCTTCGCGCCGTCCGTCAGATTCACCGTAAAACGCGCCAGCGCATTCTGCCTGTTGCCCGAATCATTCTGCGGCTGGGAGACAGTTCCCATAGGATCTACGGTAAAATCATTTTTCTGGGCAGGCTCCGTCCTTTTAACCTTGGAAATAGCGTCAACAAGATGATTTCTGTCAACTCCGGCAGCATGCATATAATAGGAGCAGAAATTCTTCTTCTCGTCGAACATACTGACAAGAACATCAGTTATATCAAGAATATAATTTGAATTCGTGACGCAGCTGAATACAGCCCTGTTCATGACCGCCTGGAAACCGGCAGACTCGACAGGCACACGGATAAGATTCGCATCCGCATCGGGAGAAACCGTCGGCAGTTTTTTCTCAAGATAATCGGAAACTCCGGAACGCATGGCCGCGCAGTCCGCTCCGCTCTCGTAAAGGATATGACAGACATAATCATTGCGGAGCGCGGCGGCAAGAATATGTTCGGGAGTGAGAAATTCATGCCGCGACTGCTTCGCGGAAACAAGCGAATCCGACAGAATTCTTGTAAGGACCGGAGTCAGTTTCATCTGCCTGACCTCACCTGATGCCGATTTTTCCTGACTACTCAACTTCTATCCTCAACGGAAATCCGTTTTTCCGGGAAATTTTCACGGCGAGATCCGCCCTTGAGACCGCTATATCGTATGTGTATCTGCCTGCGATTTCCGTCCCGTTCTCATGGACTCTCATCATTATCGTCTCCGCATCGGAAGGCGATTTGTTGAACACTGAAACAAGGAGCTTGACAACAAAATCCATCGGCGTCACGTCATCATTATAGAAAACAACATTACGTTCAGGAGGAAATTCCGCCAGCGACTCATCAAGGACACCGGACGAACTGTCCGGAAAAGTGTCTGTACCGCTCATGACTATAAAATATAGCACATTTGCTCCGACATTTCCAATATTCCGCGAAAATGGCAGCGGAACAAGCGGAACAGACAGTGTTTAAATTCACACAAGTGTCTGATATAATATCCGGAATGGATAACCGGAAAAGAATTTTCGAGGAACTTTTCAGCCGTTACGGTACAGTCACGCGTGCCAGGGGCTGTTTTCTGTACACAAAAAAAGGAGTCCGCATAACCGACCTGTATCAGGAAAACGGACGTGCGGTTCTCGGCTGGGGCGGCGGCGCGGCGTTCACGCGGCTTAAGAACACATTGAACCGCGGCGCGACAGGAAGCTACATCACGGAAGAAAAGCCTGGTATCGAGAAAGCCGTCGGGCTTCTGCTGAATTCAGAAAGAACCGTCCGTTTTTTTGCCACAAAAAATGACGCGGTAAAAGCATCGCTGAGATTCTCACCTGAAGGCACATCCGTCTGGATGCCCTGGAGTCCGGCCGGAACAGCATGGGAAACCGTAGAATCGGCTGTCATTGCGCCGCCTCTGCCATGGACCGACTCTCTGTACATGATTGCGGTCAGAAAAGACATCGCGGAAAAGAAATACTCCGGGACGGAAATTCCGGCGGAGATAAAGATACCGTTTCCGATTGAGGCCGCCGCCGCACGCGCGGTCTACGACATGATCGCCGCGCTTCAGACACGCAGCGAAAAGGACTGGTTCATATACGACACGGTTCTGACAAAATACTGGACAAGAAAAGGACCGTATCTTTTTCCCAAGGTGGCGGAGGAGGATTATACAGATTTTGCGATCCACTGCCTTGACTGCGGAATTCTCGTGAATCCTGAATTCGGCTCACCCTCAATTGTTCCGTTCGGTGCGGACAGGGGCGTGTTCACGAAACTCAGGAATTCACCGTTCACAGGAAAAAAGACACAGGAGAAAACAGAATGTACGGAAAGCTGACGGCATTACTGGCATGGGGAACGGCGGCCTTTCTCTCAATAATCATGATGAGAAAAAAGCCCCATCCGGCATGGACCGTCATGACCGCCGGGCTTATGCTTCAGTACCTGAATTCAACGGCAGGACTGCTTGCCGCAATGGATGTAATGGAGCCGCTGTCCGCAATAAATCCGGCGCTCGGCACGGCGGCAGAATCCGCGCCGGGAATTCTTGTAGCGGCGGCGCTCATCCTTATTCTTGCAGGAAAATAAGACAGCAATTCCGGAGGTTTTACTTGTCATCGGTAGCAGACGAATACTGGAGAGAATTCCAGAACAGAACCGGACGCACAGAAATATCATGCTCCGGCGAGCTTGATTTTTCAGAAGGCGGAACAAAAAGCGACTGGCTTGTGTCCATGGTCATTTCGGGAACGAAAACATCGTTTTTCACAAGCTGGCCGACCTATTCAATAGACATGGAACCGCTTCCGGCCACGGGAGAAATCTACATCGTGACAGACAGGAGCGGAGAGCCGCGCTGCATAATCGAAACAGAAGCGGTCGAAATCGTTCCGTTCAACGAAGTGACATGGGAAATGGCGCGGACGGAAGGCGAGGATGCGGATCTTGAGGAATGGCGCGCAAGGCACCGGGAGGAACTTGAGGACGAAGGCGCAGTTGTCGGCTTTGAATTCTCACCGGACATAAAGCTTGTCTTCCAGAAATTCAGCGTGATATACCGGTAAAACCGTTACTGCCGGCCGGAAAAAATCCGATTTTTAAAAAGCTTTTCAGAATTTTATTTTCAGGAGGAAAATCATGGAAACAAAAAGAAGGACATTGGGAACAACTGTACTCCAGCTTGCGCTGGGACTGCTGTTCATCGTCAGCGGAATCTGGACGCTCCAGAGCGGAAACGGAGATGAAGTCGCAGGAGCAATCCGCTCCATCTTTTCAGGAGATGCCGCCAAAATTCTGTGCATTGTATTCGGCATAATCGAAATCCTTGCGGGAGCATTTCTGCTTCTGCGCCTTTTTGTGCCGCTTGCGACGAACATAGACACGCTGCTTCTGCTCATAATCATGATCTGCTGGATTGCATGTATTGTTCTGGTTGACTTTATAGGAAGCAAAGGCATCTTAAAAAGCCTTGACGGAGATTTTCTCGCATATCTCAACAGGCTTGCGCGTCATCTTCTGATTCTCGGCGCGCTTATAAAGGTCAGGTTCTGACAGCAGCCCGGAAAAAGGCGGACCCGATTCAGTCCGCCATGCAGCCTGCGCTGAATTTCCGGATACAAAAAAACAGCTTTTCACCTTATGCCTCCGGCTGATGAAAAGCTGTTTTTTATCGGAAAAGACGGATTCCTTATCTTGCGTATTCCACGATACGTGTCTCGCGGATCATAGTAAGCCTGATTCTTCCCGGATAACGCAGATCCGATTCTATCTGCTTGGCTATATTTCTGGCAAGTCCCTTCACATCGCTGTCCGGAATCTTCTCGTTGTTCACAAGGATTCTCAGCTCACGGCCCGCCTGAATCGCATAAGCCTTCTCGACGCCCTGGAAAGATTCCGCAATCGACTCAAGGTTCTCAAGACGTTTCACGTAATTGTCTATAGTCTCGCGCCTTGCGCCCGGACGCGCCGCCGAAATCGCATCCGCAATCTGGACAATCACAGCCTCTATGCTGCCGGCCTCGACATCATTATGATGGGCCGCAATAGCATTCACAATCCTAGCGTCCTCGCCCATCTTGCGCGCCATTTCAGCACCGACCTCAGCATGGTTCTGGTCGCTGTCGTTCTCGGCTCCCTTGCCTATATCGTGAAGAACAGCAGCCCTTTTGGCAAGCTCCCTGTTGGCTCCGATTTCAGCGGCAATCATTGAGGCCGCCATCGCAACTTCCTTGGAGTGCATAAGGACGTTCTGGCCATAGCTCGTCCTGAAATAAAGCCGTCCCAACGCACGGATTCCGTCCGTACTCATGTTGTGAATTCCAAGATCGAACAGGGCGCGCTCGCCCTCCTCGTAAATCTTGTTCTGAACCTCATGGGTGACCTTCTGAACAATCTCCTCAATTCTGGCCGGATGAATCCGTCCGTCCGAGATAAGGCGTTCTAGCGACTCTTTCGCTATCTCCTTGCGGACAGGATCGAAACATGAAATCACGACGGCTTCAGGCGTGTCATCAATAATGATGTCAACTCCGGTGAGGGTTTCAAGCGTCCTGATGTTCCGCCCCTCGCGTCCTATGATACGGCCCTTCATCTCGTCACTCGGAAGAGAGACCGTGGCGACAGTTATATCGCCGGTTATCTCCGGAGCGATTCTCTGGATTGTCGTGACAAGCACATCCTTCGCCTTTTTCTCGGCTGTAAGCTGCGCCTCCTGCTCAATCTTGTTTATCAGAACCTGAGCATCATGGCGGGCCTCGTTCTCAAGATTCCTGATGATAAGATCCTTCGCCTCCTGAGCCGAAAGCCCGGAAATCCGCTCCAGCTCCTGACGGTAAAGCTCTTCCTGTCTGGAAATGGCCTCTTCCCGGCGGAGCATCGAGCTCTGCCTGTCGGCAAGCATCTTCTCATTCTTGTCATATTCAGCCGCACGCTGGTCAAGAAGCTCTTCCTTTTTGTTCACCCTTGACTCATAGCGCTGAATCTCAGCCCTACGTTCCCTATTCTCCCTCTCCTGCTGATTACGTTCCCGAATGAGTTCATCTTTTGCATTCAATAAAATTTCTTTTTTCTGTGCTTCAGCTTCTCTTATAGCGTCCTGTTTTACACGTTCTGCTTTCTGTTCTGATGCAGACAATTGAATTCTGGCATAAAGCCATCGAATAATCCATCCAAGAACAATTCCTAAGACAGGGAGAATTATGAATAATATACTCCGCATAATATCTCCTATATTATAGAATAGTTCAGCGTACATAATATCGAATAGAGTTCTGATTGTCAAATTGGAAATAATGAGAATTCAATAATATGAGACAAAAAACAGGAAACGGACGAAAAAGCAAAGTCACATAGAAAAATCCTTGCCAAGATAAATCTCACGTGCGGTCTCGGAATTCAGAATCTCATCCCGATGCCCCTGAATCATTATCGTTCCGTTGCTCACGATTATCGCACGGTCCGTAATCTCAAGCGTATCGCGGACATTGTGGTCAGTTATCAGAATTCCGATTCCGCGCTTTGACAGAAGCCTTATCATCGACTTTATGTCCGCAACCGCAATCGGATCTATTCCGGCGAAAGGCTCGTCAAGAAGAAGGAATTTCGGCTCAACCGCAAGGGAGCGTGCAATCTCTGTTCTTCTGCGCTCGCCGCCGGAAAGCGTGTACGCCTGCTGCCTGCGTATTCTTCCGATAGAGAATTCCTCTATCAGATCCTCAAGCTGCTGCTTTTTCTGCCTGTATGAAAGGTCCCGGCGCGTCTCAAGAATTGACCAGATGTTCTCCTCGACCGTGAATTTTCTGAAGACCGAAGGCTCCTGCGGAAGATAGGAAATTCCGAGTCTCGCGCGCTTGTACATCGGCAGCGGAGTGATGCATTTGTCGTCAAGAAAAACATCCCCGCTTGTCGGTTTGTAAAATCCGACGACCATATAAAAAGTGGTAGTCTTTCCGGCTCCGTTCGGCCCCAGCAGACCGAGAACCTCTCCGACCTTCATGGAAAAATCAATGCCGCGCACAACCTGCTTCCGTCCGAATGACTTGTAAAGGCTCGTCACGCGCAGAACGTGCTCCTTATTTCCGGAGTCTGAATTTGCGTTTTCGTTTTTTTCTTCCATAAACAATAAGAATTCTCCAACTCAAAAGTGGTTTTCCGGGGCGGCGGAATCAGCTCCGTCAGGAATCTCAGAATCATCCTGTTCCGGAGGGACGGCCATCCCGGAGGGCTGACCATCAGCATCGGGCGGAAGGTCATTTTTCTCAGTTTCCGACCGGGACTCCTTTCTGTCGGTTATGGAACCGCGGACATTTCCGTCAAGAGAAATTTCCTGCGTGTCAATATCAAGGGTTATGTGCTGCGCCCTGAACACATCTGAATCCTGCTTTATCTTGGCATTGCCGGAAAGGTCAAGCAGCTGATTCTTCTTGTTGTATACGGCGAACGAGCCGGTGCAGACATTGCTTTCCTGGACAATGTTCACCTCAACCTGGAGAACTGCTATGTCCGTATTCTGATTGTACTCGACGGACTGCGCCTTTGCCCTTACACCGTTCTCGACATCGGTCATATCCACATCGCCACGGAGAGCGGCGACCTTTGTCTCCCTGTCGTAATCCATCTGCGAGCAGACAAAATCAAGTCCCGCCTCCGAATTCTTTCCCTTCACCATGCCGGAAGCCTTTATGTAGCGGTAGCCGTCGCCGGAAAGCTCTATCGAATCCGCGTAGATTTCCATTGATTCCGTAAGTATGTATGCGTTTCCGTTCAGGCGGGTAACCGTACTTTTTTCACCTGTCTGACCGGTCATGGACGCCGCGGAAAAAGCGATTTTCTCCGGAAAAAGCGGAAGCGCGAGAAAAACTGCGGAGGCAGCAAGCAAAATTCTTCTCATTCTGTTTCTATGGAGCCTGACACGCTTCCGGTGAACATGAATCTGCCGCTCACTCCGCTGGCGGAAAATCCGCTGCCGGTTATGACGGTTCCATCTTTTTCTATTCTCACAGTATCAGAGGCCCGCGAACCTATCAGCTGCTCGCTCTTGGCATTCCATTTCAGACGCTCCGCAGACACATTCGTGCTGTTCTTTCTGCTGAACAGGTTTATGCCGCCATACAACCCGTAAATTTCAGAATCAGTGTCCGCATGGAGATAATCGCAGGAGCCTTCGGTCTCAGGCTCGCCGTCATCATTGAAGGCGACAAACGCGACATCCTGCGCATAGGATGACGGGGAATCCTTGTACTGCTCGATTGTTCCGGCCGTCAGCTCGACGCTCCGCAGATTGTCCCTGTAACGGCGCATCTTTGCGTCCGAAAACACGAATTCCGGAGTCGAGTCGGTCACGACCGGAACCGTCTCATAACGGAGCGAGCATCCTGACATTAACAGAATCTGAATTCCTGCCGCGAAAAACAGAATCCGCCGGCCGACACATCTATTCACCAAGTGCGGCTCCGATAAATGCGATGAACAGAGGATGAGGTTTCGCCGGCCTTGACACAAATTCAGGATGGAACTGAACTCCTATTCCCCAGCGGTGGCCGCTCCACTCAAACGCCTCGGTCTGACGGTCAAATTCACCGGCAGCAGAAATAATCAGTCCTCTGTCCGCCATATCAGCGGCATAGCGTCTGTCAAATGAATATTTGTTTCTGTGCCTTTCCACGATCCTGTGCTTTTTATATGCCGAATAAAGTTTTGTGTTCTTTGTCACGACGACAGAACTCGCGCCAAGTTTCATGATTCCTGCAGCAGTAAGTCCCGCCTGCTCCTCAGGAAGGCTTATCACCGCATGGCTCGGATTCTGTATGAATTCCGTGCTGTCCGCATCGTCCCAACCGAGAAGCGACCGCGCGGTCTCAATCGCCATAAGCTGCATTCCAAGATCGATTCCAAGATACGGCATATTGTTCTCGCGGGCAAATTTTACGGTTGAAAGCATTCCAAGAAATCCGCGCTGTCCGTAGCTTCCGGGAATCACGATTCCGTCAACGCCATCAAAAAACGGCGCAATCTCCTGAGAACGCTCTATCGCCTCCGCGTCTATCTTTTTTATCTCAATGTCGGCTCCCCAGGAAGTCACGGCCGCATGGAACAGCGACTCCTTCACCGACTTGTAGCAGTCATCAAGATAATCCCTGTTTCCGACCATGGCTATTTTTACAGTCCGTGAGGTTCCGTTCAGTTTCTCCAGGAACGATGTCCAGGAACGCGTGTTGCAGCGCGCGGATTCAAGGGCAAGTTTTTTCATGATCCTGTCGTCAAGACCGCTTTTGTGGAAAATGACCGGAAGCTCGTAGATTGACTTGTTCACATCCGGAGAAGTGAACACCGCATCCGTGGCGACATTACAGAACATGGCAAGCTTTTTGCAAAGATTCCTGTCGATTGGACGCTCGCACCGGCAAAGCAGAATATCCGGCTGAATTCCCGCCTCCTGGAGCTGCTTCACCGAATGTTGCATCGGCTTTGTCTTAAGCTCACCGCCTGTAATCACCGGAACAAGCGCGAGATGAACTGAAACCACGTCGTTTTTCCCAAGCTCATGCTGAAGCTGGCGGCAGGCCTCAAGGTACGGAATCGTCTCTATGTCGCCGACGGTTCCTCCGACCTCGACAAGGACGACATCCGCGCCCGACCTTGTTCCGGTGGCGATTATCCGGCGTTTTATCTCATCTGTTATATGGGGAATTATCTGAACGGTGCGGCCGTTGTATCTTCCGGCCCGCTCGTTCGCTATGACCTGATTGTACACCTGCCCGATTGTAATGCAGTTGTCGCTCGTTATGTTTACAGTCGTGAATCTTGAGAAATTTCCAAGATCAAGATCTATCTCCGCTCCGTCGTCAGTGACATAAACTTCACCATGCTGATACGGGCTGATGTTCCCGGCATCGATGTTTATATACGGATCACATTTTATAAGCGTAACCTTGAATCCGTCACATTCAAGCAGGCTTCCGATTGCCGCGGTCGCAACTCCTTTACCGAGGCTTGAACACACTCCGCTCGTCACTAACACATATTTGCTCATGACGGTGATTTTCCCATTATCGCGCCTTTTAGTCAATAAAATTCGGACGGACTTTTCCGGCAAAGACTCCGGCAGACAAATCCGTCCGAACAAACCGCATCAGAATTCCTGCTTTATCTTCTCCGAATCCTTTCCGCTGTCTTTCTCGCGGATTTCGACACGCCGGATTTTTCCGCTGATTGTCTTGGGCAGCTCCTTTACAAATTCGATTATGCGCGGACTTTTGTAGAGCGCGGTCTCATGCTTGACATAATCAAAAAGCTCCACCTCAAGCTCGTGGCTCGGCTCATAGCCAGGAGAAAGGACGACAGTCGCCTTCACCGCCTGTCCGCGGCGTTTGTCCTCCACACCGGTGACCGCACATTCCATCACCGCCGGATGCTGCTGCAGAACGGACTCAACCTCAAAGGGACTGATTCTGTAGCCGGAGGATTTAATTATGTCATCCTTACGGCCGACGAACCAGATATATCCGTCCTCATCCTGATACACCGTATCTCCGGTATGATAAACGCCGCCGTCAAACGCATTCGCAGTAAGCGTAACATCGCGGTAATATCCGGTAAGAAGCCCGAACGGATGCTCCCGGTCAACACGGATAACAAGCTCGCCGACCGTTCCTGGAGAAACCGGATTTCCGTTTGAATCGATAATCTCAACATCATAAGCCGGAGACGGACGCCCCATTGAACCCGGCTTTACCGGCTCATTCAGGAAGTTTCCTACTATAATAGTAGATTCCGACTGACCGTAGCCTTCGTACATTTTCAGTCCGGTCTGCTCAAGGAACCTGTTGTAGACCTCGCCGTTCAAAGCCTCGCCTGCGGTGCTGCAGCGCACAAGCGACGAGAAATCATATTTTGACAGATCCTGCCGCACAAGATAACGGTAGACTGTCGGAGGCGCGCAGAAAGTCGTTACTCCATACTGCGCGATTTTCTGGAGCATCTTATCCGGCTTGAAGCTGTTCATGTCGTAGACAAAAAGCGCAGTTCCGCATATCCACTGGCCGTAAAGTTTTCCCCAGGTCGCCTTTGCCCATCCGGTCTCGGCCACTGTAAGATGCAGCCCGTCATCAACCACACAATGCCAGTATTTTGCGGTCACAATATGACCGATCGGATAAAGGAAATTATGAAGAACCATCTTCGGATAGCCGGATGTTCCTGACGTAAAATAAAGAAGCATCGGATCGTCATTGTGTGTGGCCGCATCTCCTACCGGACGCGGAAATTCCGGTGCGCATCCGCTGACTTCATCATGGAAATTCACCCAGCCGTCACGTGCTTTTCCGACGGTCACAAGTTTTTTTACGGACGGAGAATTCGGCAGAGCCTTCTCTATCTCGGACTGAATCGAAGGATTGTCATAGGAGACAATCATCTTTATTTCAGCGGCCTTATTCCGGTATTCAATATCCTTCTCAAGAAGCTGATCCGTAGCCGGAACAGCAATCGCCCCGATTCTATGGAGCGCCATCATAAACCACCAGAATTCGTAGCGCCGCCGCAGAATCAGCATGACAGCATCGCCTTTACGGATTCCCTGCGCGGCAAGAAAATATGCGGTTCTTTTTGAATCCGCCGAAATGTCGGCAAACGAAAAAATCTTCTCGTCCCCGCTGTCGTCACACCATACAAGAGCACGTTTTTCGGGAGTCTCCCTGGCATACCTGTCAACAATATCGTATGCAAAATTGAAATTTTCCGGAGCCTTAAGGCGGCAGTTTTTCTTCAGATCGTCATAAGAAGTGAATTCTCTGTCTTCAACCAAAAAATCATGATAGAGTGCCATAAAACCTCCAATGCGTTCCGCATCAGTCTTGAAAACTCTCTGTCCGCACAAAATTCTGCTGCTTGAATGTTTTAAGTATAATACAAAAACACCGTCAAGAAAACATCTTTAAAGTGCGGAGCGCGGTTCATTATGACATTTTATGTGTTTTTGTCAATGGATTTTCAGAACGCGGAATACCAGGGCAGATATATAATCAAAAATTATGACATCCGGATTTTACATAACTTATTGTTATGGACAACGGCAGGAACATTCCGATTTTTCCTGCCCGTCGGAATAAAACATCCGCCCGTAATTGACGGAAAATACAAAAATCTTCATACTGACCGAATGTCTCAGGAAAACAGGAAAGCCATACGCTATGATGAAATCGGAAAAGTGACGGCAAATGAGCTCTGCGCGTTTCCGGGAATTCTTGACAACATAAGCGCGACAGGCTGCAAGGTCCACTTTCCTCTATGCATTGTGGTGGATCTTGACAACGAATATGAACTGACAATATCAACCTCAAGGCTGGAATTCAGCACTCCGCTAAAGCTTCTCTGCCGTCCCATGTGGGTCAAGGAATGTGGCGGCACAACCTCAATCGGATTCAGCATACTGTTCTCGCCGGATGCGGAACGCCTGGACGAATACATTCTTTACCTGAAGCATCAGACGGACTCAAATCTGCCGGAGCTGGACTGAAATGGCCGTATCAACGCAAAATTCGGAAGGAATAGCCTTCCTCGCATTTCCCGGACAGACGGAGCTGCTGCTCTCGGAGCTTGAGGAACGTTTCGGTTTTGACGAACACCCGAAGCAGACTTTCGGCGAGCTTCTGCTCTTTACGGACAGAAAACGCTTCATGGAAAAATCCGGCGGAAAATTTCCATACTGGAGCCGCACGGTGATGACAGCTCCTTTTATCCTGAATTTTGACACAATCGGAGAAGCAGCCGGCGCCCTGAAAAAAATCATGAGAAACTGGGCGCCCTATCAGTTCACGCAGTTCAGGCGGGCGGCTCTGATTCAGGAAAAGCTCCCATACATAAACCTGAAACCGCGTAAATTTCCGTCAAGAATTCCCGACTCGCCTATCGGACTCTACACACTGACCGGAAAAAACACGATGATCGCATCCGCGGAGACGACAAGCCGCCTTCCGGCAGGAACAGTCACTTTCATCGAGGATCACGAAAATCCTCCGAGCCGGGCATATCTTAAAATTCAGGAAAGCCTGACAATGGCTCAGCTTCTGAACGGCACGGAATTTCCGCATGAGGGACAGAAGTGCCTTGAGGCCGGAGCCTGTCCGGGCGGATGGACATGGGTTATTGCCGGTCTCGGCGCCGAGGTTCTTGCGGTAGACCGCAGCGAGCTTGTACCGGAGCTTATGGCGAATCCTCTTGTAAAATTCATGGCGCACGATGCCTTCACCATAAGACCGCAGGATGCGGGCGCATTCGACTGGATTTTCAGCGACGTGATATGCTATCCGGAACGGCTTCTGGGATGGATAAACGGATGGCTGGACAGCGGACTTGCAAAGAACATGATATGCACAATCAAAATGCAGGGAAAAACCGACTGGAATCTGATAAGCCGCTTTGAGGAGATTCCGGGCAGCAGAATTCTTCACCTGAACTACAACAAGCACGAGCTGACCTGGATCCGCACGGAAAGGGCAGCCTCAGACACTGAGTGAGCAGGCCCGCTCAAGCACCGACACAAGCCCCGGATATTCTCCACGGAGGGAATCAGGCTTCGTCTCAAGGATATGCATAAGCTCAGCATGGAAAAGCCTGTCCTTTCCAGAGACGGGCATATAGCTTATTCTGTTCTGCGTGTAATAGTGCTCGATGCATCCGGCAGGAAGTATGTAAATCCGAGCTGACTCGGCGGCGGCCGTGACAAGGGACGCGAGATTCCGCACAAGAGGAACAGTGGCGGCAAGGGGAAGCGGCAGAAATTCAGAAAGCCGTTCCCCAAGTCCTGCGACTCCCTGCAGTATCACCGTCTTATACGTGTCCAGCCCCTCCACGTTCTCGTGCCTCTCGGCAAGCGAGCGCACCTTCTCCGCAAAAAGGCTTATCTCGTCCGGAAGCTGCCCCTTCATTCCGCAGACAGAATTTCCGATGTTCACAAGGAAAAGCTCCAGACGGCAGATAAGCCTGTCCATCGTAACTGCGGTCTTCAGTTCCTTTGAAGAAAAAAGGCTTCTGTAGAACGGAAGCTGTTTCTCATACTGCCGCTCAAGCCATTCGGCGACACGCCTGTCCGCACACATGACGTCACGCAGTTTTCCGCTGAAAAGCGAGTCAAGATCGCTGATTATCCTGCCGTCCGTGCCGAGAAGCGAGCAGACCTTGCAGAAAACGCCAAGCTCATCCTTTCCGCCCACGTCGATTATCCCGGTTCCTGCGGACGCGCCGCCGACAAGCCCCAGAAGCGCGGAGAACATCTGCTGATCCGTGTAGCCTTCGACAAAAATCTGGTTGTCCGAAAAAAAGAACTGCTTGTGGTATGTATTGAAGCGCGGAAGAAAACGCTGGAACAGAAGCTCGTCGTCCGGAGAAAGCGACTCTATGTGAGTCGGCGCGCGGTTTATATGGCACACAACCACACCTACAAGATCCTCCGGAAAACGCAGATCTATAAAAAACGGCGAATGTGTTATCAGAATGAAAATTCTGTCTGGATTCTCCGCGGAGACACGGCGGATTTCGTTCATAAAATAAAGCTGGAACTGAGGATGAAGGTGAAGCTCCGGCTCGTCAATCACCAGACAGCCGCCTGTTCCGTAAAGCGCGACAAGAAGCGTTATGATTTCCCTGAGACCGTGACATTCACCGTCGTTAAGACTGTACTCAAGCCCCATGTTCCTGTTCTCCACAATCGGAACCACCGAACCTCCGGCGCGCTCCTCAAAACGGATTGCCTTGCCGAACATTCCGGACAGGACCGCGGCGATTTTTTCCCTGACGGCGGAATCGGTTCTGAGAATTTCCAGCAGCTCCTCCTGGTTTCCGCGCTCGGAATGGAGAAAAAACGTCCCGAAACCGGCTGCCCTGAACTGTTCCGCCAGCGACTCCGCAAGCAGAGTCTTTCCCGAACCGTTCGGTCCGACAATCAGATTGACCTTTGACCAGAACTTCTTTCTGAAAACGCTCCGTCCCCAAAGAAACGGAAGCCTGACTTTTGTCTCAACATGAACCATCGCTTTCATCGGCGGAATTCTACCAGAAAAAGCGTCCGCCCTCAAGAATTACATTCCGTCCGCAGAAAAGTTGTAGATTTTTTCGTTCCGTTATATATAATCAAGCGTTACGATGAAATATGATAATCCGCTGATTGTCCAGGGAGACAGGACCCTTCTTCTGGATGTGCACGCGCCTCTTGCCGAGGAATGTAGAAATTCGCTTATTCCGTTCGCCGAGCTTGAGCGTTCTCCGGAACATCTTCATACATACAGGCTTTCTCCGCTCTCGCTGTGGAATGCGGCCAGCGCGGGATTCTCTGCGGATGATGCGGTCGCCGTACTCAGAAAATACGCCCGCTACGATGTTCCGCAGTCGGTGGAAATGTGGATTCACGAGGTTGAGGGAAGATTCGGACGGCTCCGGCTTGTCGAAGGCAAAGAAGAGGAAATTCCGCTGAAACCGGCGGAAACAGCGCAGAATGCGGATTCAAAGGCAAAAACCGTAAAGGAGCAGTATCTTTTTCTCGTGTCGAATTCAGCTCCTGTCTACAGAGAAATCGCGGCGAATCCCGCGGCGAAAAAGCTCCTTATCCCACACGAATATGACGGTCCCGCTCCGGAGTCTCTTTCCAGCGAGGAGAAATCCTTCTGCTTTATGCTGAGACTGACCGACCGCGGAACGCTCAAACAGACGCTGCTCAAAGCCGGATGGCCGGTAAAGGACGATGTGCAGCTTGCTGACGGAGAGCCGCTCGATGTGAGCCTGCGCGGAACCACCTTATCCGGAAAGAAGCTTGAAATCCGGAGTTACCAGCGCGGCGCGGCGAAGGCGCTTGTCGGAGACAGAGGCCCTGGAACCGGATTCGGAACAATCGTTCTTCCGTGCGGAGCCGGAAAAACCGTGGTCGGAATGACGATAATGGACATGCTCAAGACAAGCACGCTGATAATAACGACGAACATATCGGCGGTGCATCAGTGGATGGACGAGCTTGTGGACAAGACGAATCTGACAATAGACCAGATTGCGGAGTATTCCGGCGAGTCCAAGGTGATAAAACAGGTCACCGTGGCGACATATCAGGTTCTCACCTGGAGGCCGGACAAGGAAGGCCCTTACCCGCATTTCGCGCTTTTTCACGAGCGTCCGTGGGGGCTGATTATATATGACGAGGTTCACATGCTGCCGGCTCCGGTATTCCGGGTTGTGGCAGAGCTCCAGGCTGTCCGCCGGGTCGGACTTACGGCCACGCTCGTAAGGGAGGACGGCTGCGAAGGCTACGTATTCAGTCTTGTCGGACCTAAAAGATATGACGTTCCATGGAAGGAACTTGAGACTTCAGGATGGATCGCCGAGGCGGAATGCATAGAAGTCAGAATTGATCTGCCGGCGGCAAAGGAAATCGACTATGCGGTGGCCGGCGCGCGCGAAAAGCACAGGCTCGCAAGCGAGAATCCGGACAAAATTCCTGTCGTATGCTCCATAGTCAGCAGGTTTCCCGATGACAAGATTCTCGTAATCGGACAGTACATAGAGCAGCTCGCAAAAATAGCGGAAATCCTCAAATGCCCGATAATCACTGGAAAAACGCAGAATTCGGAGCGCGACAGGATTTATTCCGATTTCCGGAACGGAAAGGAACGCGTGCTTGTCGTGTCAAAAGTCGCGAATTTCGCAATCGACCTTCCGGACGCGTCGGTGGCAATCCAGGTTTCAGGAACATTCGGCAGCCGGCAGGAGGAGGCCCAGCGGCTCGGAAGGATTCTACGTCCCAAGGAACGGAAATCCCGCTTCTTCACGCTGATAACAAGAAACACCGTCGAGGAGGAATTCGGCTCCAACAGGCAGAAATTTCTTGCCGAGCAGGGCTATGCCTACAGGATAATCAGATGGAATTCGGAAACGGACCTGGACTCCCTGTGCTCATCAGGAGAGGAGCCGGAACTATGACTTACAGCGGAATTCAAGGCAGAAAAGAGGACAGGATCGAGGAATGGCAGGAGGCGTTTTTCTCCCTTACGGACGAGAAATTCTCATCCCTGATGCGGCTTTACCTCGGAGAAATAAAGACTCCGTACAACAAGCAGCGGCTCATAAGCCAGCTCGCAAGCTTTATCAGAAACAGCGGAAACCTCAGAAGCATAATCGGAATGCTCGATGCCTTTGACCTGAATGTGCTGACGGCAGTCAGACTGCTCCCCGCGCCAACCTGTCCCAGGCTTACGGAATTTTTCGGCGGACAATATTCGGCCGAAGAGATATATTCGGAGGCGACAAATCTTTCCGACAGGCTGATTCTGTTCACTGCGGGCGGAAAAAATCCCGGCGGCGGAACGCTCAGGATAAATCCGCTCCTTGAGGATGAGCTTGCTCCGCTTCTGACCACGGCGAGAATTCTTCCCCCGGCGCGCACCGCCGAAATGTCATACAGCGACACCGTTCCGCTCTCCCCGGATTTAATAGCTGCATTCATGTCATTCGTAAGGACAAAAGGCTGCTCGTCAAAATCCGACGGGACAATCAAAAAGAACGACATGAACAGAATCTCCGCGATTTTCGCAGGAAGGGAACGCCAGATTCAGCTTCTGTTCAGCGCATTCTCCGCGCTTGGAATTCTTCTGGAATCAGAGAAACGGACCGCCGTGGACCAGGACAAGCTGCGTCTTTTTTCGGAGATGGAGACTCCGCAGCAGTACGCGTTCATCTGCGCCGCGTCATGCGGAAGGGAAAGCCGTGACGGGCTCAGAAAATCCGCACAGCTCCTGCTGGACTGCGTAAGCTCCGTTCCGCCGCAGGGAAGCACAAGGCGCGTGATAACAAGAATGGCATATCTTGCAGGAGCCAGGACGGACGGCGGATTTTCAAGAAGCAGATTCAGCAGAATGATTGAGGCGGCAAGATGCGGCGGACAGGAACAGGCGGACACAAATGCGGGCAAAATCGCGGACAGGCTGATTGATTCCGCCGTTGAATTCGGAATCCTTGAGCGCAGCGGATTTGATGCGGACGGAAACGAGATTTTTGTCCGCGGAAGCTGCATGGATGCGAAAAGCAGCACAGGAGAACCTCAGAAAGTCCTGAACATAGAATCGACGTTCTCGGTGACATTTCTGCCCGGTCTCGACCTTGCCGGACTTCTGCCGCTGACTTCATTTCTTTCCGTAACAAAAAGCGGAACGGTCACGGAATATGAAATAACAAGACAGTCGGTATCCGCCGCATTCGACGAATCGGCAACGCCCCAGCAGATTCTTGAGGAGCTTCAGTCCCGCACGCCTTATCCGCTGCCGCAGAACCTGAGGCTTTCCGTGGAGGAATGGTTCGCGTCATATTCGGCCGCGACAATCTATCACGGCTATGTGCTTAAAACCTCAGGAACAAACACGGCAATAGCCGAGAACAATCCGAAAATCAGCAGATTCATAAAGGAAAAGCTTGCAGACGGAATATATTTTCTGAACATTCCGGCGGACATGACCGCGGAAACATTCATCAGATCCAGCGGACTGGAATTCATGGGAAAAACGCGGGAGGCATCGGAGCAGAGAACGGCGGCTGATTTTCCGCTTCTCCGGGAACCGCAGAAAATCGTGGAATTTGAAGACGAAGAGATTCCTGAGGAACAGAATTTCGCGGCGCAGACAATCTGCGGACTCCGGCAGGAACTTGACAAGATGGACATTCCGCCGCAGCACCGCGAATGGCTTGCTGCAAAAATAACAAAACGGCTCATCATATCGCCGGAGCAGCTGAGAAACGCGTCTTTCAGGGCGGAGATTCTTGAGGCTGACGGAATGGACTTTGCCGGAAAAATCCACCTCATAGAAGCCGCAATCAAGGCCGGAGACATGCTTTCGGTCAGACTCCCGTCCCTGTCAGGCGGCGGAGAATTCGACACCTTCCTTGGAAAGCCGCTCCAGCTCATAAAGCAGCAGGGAGAAGCGCTTCTCTCGATCTCCGCCGAACCGGAGCACATAACGCAGAACATATCAGTCAGCAGAATATCATACCTGAAAAGGCTTCACTGAAACGCCGCTCAGCAGTACGGATTGTCAACCGTAACCACGCAGTTGACATCCGGACATACAGCGCCCATCCTCCGCTGGAATTCATCCCGCAGCTGCCGATCCGTCAGTCTGAATCCGAACGGTCTTATCACGTCGAAAATAAGATTCGTGTGCGTGGGGCCGGGAACACCCCTGACATCGTGGACCGTAAGCTCCGGGCCTATATCCGCCGTAATTCTGGAAAGAATTTCCTTGAATCCGCGGAGCTTCTCATCAGCCGTATCTATCGGATCCATGTGAATCACCGCCTGGCAGCTGAATTTCTCAGAAAGCGCGCGCTCCGCGTTGTCAATCGCATCATGCAACTCGAATACATTCCTGTCACCGGGAACTTCCGCATGAAGGGAAATCATCTTGCGCCCCGGACCGTAATCATGCACGACAAGATCGTGAATTCCGCTTATCGGCGGATGGGACAAGACTTCCCTCTCAATCTCATCCACGAATTCCTTTGAGACCGGTCCGCCGAGGAGAGGACGGACGGTATCGCGTGCGGAATCAATTCCCGTGTAAATTATAAAAAGCGACACCGCTACTCCGGCGACTCCGTCCACCGGAAAATCCGCCACGGAGGAGAGAAAAAGCGACAGCGCGGCCACCGATGTCGCGGCCATGTCGGAAAGGCTGTCCTTCGAGGCGGCTTCCATCGAAACCGAATCCAGCCTGCGCGCAAACGAGCGGTTGTAGCAGAACATATAGAATTTCACGAGAACAGACACAAGCATGACCGCGGCAGGAAGAATTCCGGCACGGACCGGCTCCGGATGGACAACCGACATGACGGACGACTTCATCAGCTCGATTCCCATCAGAAGAATGAGGAACGAAATCACAAGCCCCGAAATATACTCAAGCCTGCCATGCCCGAAAGGATGCTCGGTATCCGGTTTTTTGGAAGAAAGCTTGAATCCGAGAAGCGACACCACGGACGACGCCGCATCCGAAAGGTTGTTGAACGCATCGGCCGTAACCGCGACGGATGCCGAGACCGCTCCGGCGGTGAATTTTGCGGCGAACAGAATCAGGTTCAGGAAAATTCCGGTTGTTCCGCAAAGAATTCCGTACTGCTCACGGACTTTCTGGTTTTTGTAGTCATTTCGGTTCTTTATGAATATAAGCGACAGAAACTTTATCATTTCCGGACTCTCCTGCGGTCATGCGCATTGCACGAGGCATCAGTTTTTATCCGGCGAGTATACAACGCTTTCCAGAACCGTTTCAAGTTCATCAGGCAGCGCGCTGAAAAAATCGAATCCGGTAATCTCTTCTATATAATCGACAGTTGTAAGATACTGCTCCCATGATCCGACGGACGCGCAGCCCTGGACATTAGGAACGCAGACCGAAATCACGTCGGTTTCCTCTCCGATTCTGGCAGAATCGTCATCTCCAAGCGGAAGCACAAGCATTATTTTCCAGGACCAGGCGGGAACATTCACCGCAAGCCCTTCTCCGCCCTCCGGATTCTCCGCGGCTACAGGAATTTCCGAGAATTCTCCCCTGGCGCTTTTCCCTCCCGAACCGGCAGGTCCCGCAAAAATGTAAAGCTCATTTCCGGATTCGGCAAGGCTTCTCTCGAACATCTCCAGATCACGCCATACAATCCGGTTCAGGTCCGGCGCCTGCGGAATCATGTTGGTCATAAGGAAAGTGGACTCGTTGTCCTCCTTTGAAAAAGTCCGGTCGGCGGACGGGCAGACATGGCCACGGTCAAAACCGTACACATTGAATCTGTAGTCCGATTTTTTCACGCGGTACCAGCCCTCCGGAAGCGAGGAGTCAGGGCGGAAGGAATTTGAGCGCGCCGCAGTCCCGAAATCGGCCGGGCACAGATGCCATGCGACCCAGTTAGGACACAGGGAAGACGCATTATATGACAGGACAAAAGTGTTTTTCTCCATAAGATAATTTTCCGGAACGGACAAATCGGACTCCGCGCCGGAAGGATTTCCGAAAGCAAGCGGACCGTCCTTACATACGGCGTTATCCGGGGCTTCCGCCGGAGCTGCGGAAACCGTCTCGTCCGTCACGTCCTGAGCTGACAGGCAAGAGAAAAACAGAACGGAGAAAAGGAAAATGGGCAGGAATTTTCCGCGGAAAAATTTCATGCGTCAAATCTACCGGTTCGGACGCAGATGTTCAATCGGAACAGAAAAACTGTATCAAAATGAAACAATTAGCCGGAATAATTCCGTCTGTGTGTCATTTCTTCCCCAGAAATCCCGGCAGAAGCGACGGATTTCTCCTGAAGCCGACATTTTTTTTGATTTTTTTGGGTTTTCCGCGCTTTTTTTGTTGACGTTTTAATTTGGCATACAAATTGCATATTACAGGTGTAAGATATTACAAAACGCTCTGACAATTATGGAGGAACTGAAAATGGCAAACTACGACAACATTCTTGCGATGTATCTCAAAGACATAAACAAAATTCCGCTGCTCTCCCATGAGGAGGAGACCGAACTTGCGATAAAGGCCAAGAACGGCGACAAGGCGGCGAAAGAGAAAATCGTGAACGCAAACCTCCGCTTCGTCGTCAATGTGGCGAAAAAATACCAGAACCATGGAATAGACCTTATCGACCTGATAAGCGAGGGAAATATCGGACTCCTTACGGCGATTGAGAAATTCGACGTCACGAAAGGCTATCATTTCATATCCTATGCCGTATGGTGGATCAGACAGTCAATTCTCAAAGCCGTCTGCGAAAAAAGCCATGCCATTCGCCTGCCGCTCAACCGCGCGAACGAGCTTGTCCAGATTGAGCACGCAAGAAAATCGATTACAGGCAACAAGACCGAGCAGCAGGAATTCGAGGAAGTCGCCGCGATACTGAACATGGATCCGGCTCATGTACGCGAGATGGTCAACATCTCACGTGAGATGGTCTCGCTCGATGCCGAAATCGGAAAATCAGACAACGACCACACGGCTCTCGGTGACTTCTACGAGGACGAGCGCTACGGACGCCCCGAAGAAAAAGTGATTGACGCGACGATGAGCAGCGACATAAACAAAGTTCTGGACACGCTCAAACCGAACGAGGCGAAGGTAATCCGTATGCGCTACGGTCTGAACGGAAGAAAGCCGATGTCCCTCAAGGAAGTCGGAGATGAATGTAATCTTACAAAAGAAAGAATCCGCCAGATTGAGAAACATGCGATTGCCCGTATGCAGCATCCGGCAAGGATGAGAAGGCTCGAAGCCTACGTCGCATGACGGAACAGTTTCCACTCCCGGACGGCAAGTCCGGGTTCCGGCTGAACGGTCATTTCTCCTGCTGTTCAGCCTTTTTTTCAGCAGAACCGGCTCCGGCGCAGCCATGCCCCGCGGCCGCACCGAACACACGCATAATCCGAAAAAATACCGCCTGAAAGACAAAACTCGTCGCTATAAGAACCAGGCTTACCGCCACTACATCGGCCGTCTCAAGATGAACCTGAGCGCGCTGGAGCACCGCCCCAAGCCCGTACCGCGGAATACAGAGAACCTCCCCCGCCGCCACGACTTTCCAGGTAAGACCGAAACACGAAGCCGCGCCGTCCTTTATAAAAGGAACGGCGGCCGGCAGTTTTATCCACCGGAATTTCTGGAATTCAGAGAAACGGAATACGGCGGCCATCTCAAGAAGCGGCGGTTCTGAATTCCTGAGTCCAGAAGCCACGGATGTTGTCATTATCGGAAGCGTCATCACAACTGACACAAAAACAGGAACAGTTCCGGACGTGAACCAGAAAAGAGCCACAAGGATGAATGAGACGACAGGAGCGCCTCTTACCGCGGCAAGAGGAATCTCCATAAAAAAAGCGAAGAATTCAAAGAGCCCGCAGAGAATTCCAAGCGCCACGCCGAGAACGGCGGTCACCGAGAACGAGGCGGCGCAGCGCAGAAGCGTGGACACATAATTCCGCCAGAATTCCCCGTCCCGGACAATCACCGTCAGCCGCATAAAAACCGCGGCCGGAGAAGGAAGAATCAGAGGAGAATTCACGCAAAATGCGGCAAGCCACCAGAACAGAAGCAACGCAAAAACCGACAGAAGCCGCCCGATCCGTCTTTTTGCAGCCATACCGCCCATTCCGATTCAGTCCGCCCGCCAGTAGAATCCGTCGTCGGGAAGTTTTCCTCCGACAGAAGCCCCGTCATAATCAAGAAAAATGGAAATCAGAGTCTCAATCTGGACGCGGGCCTCGTCCGCCGGGATAAACACGAAATTCGACTTGGGCACGGAAAACGAAACGGCTCCGGCCTTCAGTCCAAGTCCGTATTTTTCATTGAGCCGTCCGGCCTCGACCGGATTCTTTACTGTCCGCCCGATTGAATCCCTAAGCTCCTCCATGAACATATTCATCCGTTCCGGACTTTCCGCCACAAAATCACGCCTTGCGACAAGAAGCGTCAGCGGAAAATTTCCGCCGCTTCCGGCAATCCGCTCATACTCCTCCTGAAAATCAACCGCCCGGAACACATCCTTTGACTTCAGTTCGGCGACAGACGCAAACGGCTCCGGCAGAACCGCATATTTCACCTTGCCGGAAATCAGGGCGGCTGCGATTCCTGCCGTCGGAACAGAAAAATCAAGCGTTACGCCGTAGACATTGTTTTCGGAAAGCAGTTTCTTGAACATATATTCGGGAGTCGCTCCCTGCCCGGCAACCGACACGGTTTTTCCGGAAAGCTGCTCAAGCCCCGACAGGCTCCTGTCCTTGGTAAGCAGGACAAGGTTTCCGTTTCCGGTGACCGCAGCGCACACTACCGCACCGGCAGTCGTATTGTAAACCTTTGCGGCGACATTCACGGGGAAAAATCCCACATCTATCTCGTTCCTGAGCATTTTGGGCAGAAGAGCCTGCGGCTCGGAGAATTTTGAGAATTCAACTTCATGGCCGGAATTTCTGTCCATCATGAACGCGACAGGAACAGCAGAAGGCCCGTTCAGGATTCCCGCGCGGACAGGCTTCTCCTCAGCGGAAACACCAAGAACCGCGCTCATCACAATAAAAAGAGCAAGATATTTTTTCATTTGCGGAGATTCTATCAGCAGAAAAAATTTAATTCAATCGGAACGGATGGCGCACAGCCGGCGTCTTCCAGGGCGGAATTTTCCGGAAATTCACATCTTGACGCTGACCGGATTTTATTTATATTTAACGGCACTGATGATCTGCGATATATGTAAAGAAAGAAAAGCCGGCGTCTTCCTGAGCAGAATGACCGGCAGCAAGAAAAAGGAATTCTCGCTGTGCTTTCAATGTGCGGCCGGATTCGGGCTTCCGTCAGAGGACTCGGAAAAAGTAACGGAAGCCGTGAATAAAATAGAAGAATTCATGGCCGAAAAGGAGAACGGAATTCCGTCAGAAAGCGGCAGAGTGTGTCCCGTCTGCGGAAAAAGCCTGCGGCAGGTCCTCAGGTCGGAGGAAGCCGGGTGCCCCGAATGTTACCACTGTTTTTCTTCGGAAATAACGGAATTCATGCGGCGCAGAAAAATTCCGTCCGGATATGCCGGCGAGCTGCCCGCCCGTCTCAAAAATTTCAGAAGCAGACTTACAGACAGAATCGACATACGGACAAAACTGGACAACGCGGTTCTTCACGAGGAATACGAAAAAGCCGCATTCTACCGCGACTATCTTACAATACTTGAGCGGAAGGACACCGTATCCGGCAGCGACAGCGGAAACCTGGAGAATTCATGACGGCGGAAAACACGATGACACCCTGGTATTCGCAGGAAGGTCCCGACGATGACGTTGTAATATCCACAAAGGCAAGGCTCGCGCGCAATCTGGCGGATTTTCCGTTCTGCAAAAAATTCAACGGAGACGACGGAGAGCGCGTAAAATCGCTTGTAAGGGATGCGCTTCCGTCCGAACCGGAATTCAGCGTGATAGACGGAAATGAATTCACGGAGGAAGGAAGAAATATTTTTACCGAACGCGGAATTCTGCGCGGCGGAAGCTTCGGGGCAGCGGCCGTAAGCGGTGACGAGAGCCTCTCCTGCCTTGTGAACAGCACGGATCACCTCAGAATATCCGCATACTCGGCCGGAGCGGAATGCGCGGAAACGGTGAGAAAATGTCTCGGAGCAGATTCGGAAATGCAGAAAAAGCTTCAGTTCGCGGCAAGCCGTGAATTCGGCTACCTGAATGCGGAACTTAAAAACTGCGGCTCCGGACTGAAAATTTCGGTGCGCTGCCATATTCCAGCCTGCGTGATGTCAGGGACATTCGCAAAAACAGATGAGTATCTTGATTCCGCCGGGCTTGAGTCAAAAGCCGTATTTGCGGAAATTCCCGGAAGCGACTGTCCGACCGCAATCTACGACATCGCGAACAGACATTCGTCCGGAATCACGGAACTTGACGTTATGGCGGCGGTAAAATCAGCGGCGGAATTTATTGTAAAAACAGAGAGAAAGATAAGGGCGCATTATGCCGATAATCAACCTGCTGAAATCCTGAATCTTTCCATGCGCGCCTGGGCAAAGGCGATGTTCTCCCGTTTTCTCAAAAGGGACGAATCTGTGAACGTTGTTTCCGCTGTGAAATTCGGTCTCCATGCCGGCTCACTTGAAGGAATTTCGGATGCCGTGCTGGACGCGCTCATCTTCAGGACTCAGAAATGGAATCTTGACTACATAATCAGAAGCCACAGCCTTCCTTTTGAGCAGGAACTGGAGGACACGCCGGAGCGGAGAATTGACAGACTCCGCGCTGTCGTGTTTCAGGAAGCTTTTGAGAAAATCAGGTTCACCAGATGATATTGAGGTTTTTATGAAAAATTTGTCTCCAAGAGCCAAGCGGATTGTCCTTGCGCTCGCACAGGACGAGGTGAGAAGAAATTCCAGCAGACAGATGCTTCCTGAGCACATCATGCTTGCCCTTGTAAAAAGTGGCGACGGAATAGGCTTTACGGTTTTCTCGCGCTTTCAGCTTGATGTAAGAAATTTCCAGCTGGAGCTTGAGAAATTCCTGAGCGCCGGAGATAAAATTCAGGGAACGCACGAAATTCAATTCAGCAGAAGATACAACTCCATGATGGACATAGCCGGAATCGAGTCGAATTCGCTCCACAACGATTATGTAGGCACGGAGCATTTTCTTCTGGCCGCGATCCGCGAGGAGGACAGCATAACGTCCAGATTTTTTGCCGCGGAAAAGGTGACAATCGCGGACGTAAGGCTTTCGGTGATAACGCTGCAGGCGCAGCAGCTTTCGTCCACAAAACAGTCCGGCTCTGAATCGCTTGTGGATTCGGTGTTCAAGAATCTCTTTGAAGGCCCGGCCGCTCCGGGATTCTTCCGCATGAACGATGATTCCCAGAGCGAAAAACCGCAGAAACAGAGGCAGAAGACATCGTTTCTGGCGGAATTCAGCCGTGACCTGACAAAAATCGCGGCCGAAAAAAAATCAGATCCGGTTGTCGGACGTGACAGGGAAATCAGGAGGATGATCCAGATTCTTTCACGCAGAACAAAAAACAATCCTGTGCTGACAGGCGAGCCGGGTGTCGGAAAAACCGCGGTCGTCGAGGGGCTTGCGCAGCATATCGTGGAAGGAAAAGTTCCCGGAGGACTTCTGAAAAAACGGATTCTGGCGCTTGATCTTGCAGGACTTGTGGCGGGAACAAAATACCGCGGCGAATTTGAGGAACGCATGAAGAGGATGATGAAGGAGCTTACCGAAAACCGGGACATCATCCTGTTCATAGACGAATTCCACACGATTATCGGAGCCGGCGGTCCGGAAGGAGCGATGGACGCGTCAAACATAATGAAGCCGGCGCTTTCCCGCGGAGAAATTCAGATGATAGGCGCGACGACCACAAAGGAATACACAAAATATATCGAGAAGGATCATGCGCTTGAGCGGAGATTTCAGGTCGTCAAAATTGAGGAGCCGGACGACGACGAGACCGCAAGAATTCTTGACGGAATCAAGCCGAAATTCGAGGAATATCACAACGTAATCTACGGTGACGGAACTGTTCAGGCGGCGGTAAAGCTTTCGCGCCGGTACATTCCCGAAAGAGTTCTGCCCGACAAGGCGATTGATATTCTTGACGAGGCCGGAGCCGCAAAGAAAATTCAGGACGACGACAAGCCTGCCGAACTTGAGGAGCTTGAGAGGAGCATAAACCGCCTGACGGAAGAAAAAAAATCCCTTGTGCAGAATCAGGACTACGAGAAAGCCGCACTTATACGGGACAAGGTTATCGAGCTGAAAAAACGGCTCACCGTATTCAGCAATTTATGGAAGGAGAACAGCGCGAAAACCCGCAAGATTGTCACAATAAGCGACGTTGAGCACATAATCAGCGAGATGACGGGAATTCCGGCGGAGCAGCTTTCATCCTCCGAGGCAAAAAGGATTGTGAGGATGGAGGAGGAGCTTCACAGGATTGTAATCGGGCAGGACGAGGCGGTAAGGCTGATTTCCGGGGCGATACGAAGAAGCCGCGCGGGAATCTCATCACCGGACAGGCCGATCGGCTCGTTCATCTTTCTGGGGCCGACCGGAGTCGGAAAAACTCAGCTTGCGAAAGCGCTCGCCGAATATCTTTTCGGCAGGCAGGATGCGCTTATCCGCATTGATATGTCGGATTTTATGGAAAAGCACAATGCCAGCCGCCTTGTCGGAGCGCCTCCGGGTTATGTCGGCTACGAGGAGGGCGGAATTCTCACGGAAAAAGTGAGGAGACACCCCTACTCCGTGGTTCTGCTTGACGAAATCGAAAAAGCCCATTCCGACATCTTCAATCTTCTTCTCCAGATTCTTGAGGAAGGCGAGCTAAGCGACAATCTTGGCCATACAGTGAATTTCAGGAATACGGTGGTGATAATGACGAGCAACGCAGGCGCAAGGCAGATAACGAATGAAGGCAGAGCCGGATTCTCCGTCACAGAAGGCGTTGTTCCCTACACCGAGATGAAATCCGGCGCGATGAACGAGCTGAAAAAAATCATGGGACCGGAAATTCTGAACAGGATTGATGATGTGGTCGTGTTCAACACGCTTTCAAGACAGGAAGTGGCGTCGATTCTGGAGATTCAGCTTGACGAGCTGAAAAAACGCCTTGCTGAAAAGGACATCTCTTTCAGCGTTTCGGCGGCGGCAAAGGAATATCTGGCACAAAACGGATATAATCCTTCAATGGGCGCACGTCCGATGCGGCGGCTCATCCGGAAAGAAATAGAGGAACCTCTTGCCGTTCAGATTCTTTCGGACGAGAATTCCGGACACAGACAAGCTCATGTCGAGGCGCGCGGAGGAAAGCTACATCTGAGACTTGAGACCGAGACGGAAAAGGAGAGGAACAGAATTTCTGTCGAGAACAAAACCTGCACGAGGTGACTTTATTATGGAAGAAATTGTTTTATCGGACTTCGGGAAAAAACTCTGCGGTCCTTCGGGAATAAACCAGCTGATGGACGATCTTGGAAAACCTTTTCCGGAAGGCGTAAGAATCGTTCAGATGGGCGGAGGAAATCCCGCTAGAATTCCGGAAGTGGAAAAAATGTACCGCCGGCAGATGGAGCGGATTCTGAGCTGCGGCGACGGCTTCGAGAACCTTATCGGACGCTACGACTCGCCGCAGGGAAAAACCTCCTTCATCAGAGCCACGGCGGAATATCTGTCATCAAAATACGGATGGAAAATCGGCCCGGAGAACATCGCCGTCACGAACGGAAGCCAGTCCGCGTTTTTCTATCTGTTCAATATGTTCGCAGGAAAGACAACGTGCGGAACTGGCTCCGAAGACCGGAAGATTGTCCTGCCGCTTGTGCCGGAATATGTCGGATATGCGGACCAGCCGATCGCGGAGAACACATTTGTGGGAATTCCCGCCTCATTTGAGATTGACGGACATTCGTTCAAATATCACATAAATTTTGAGCTTCTGGAAAACTATCTTGACACGCACGGCGATACCGGCGCGCTTTGCGTGACCCGCCCGACAAATCCTACGGGAAACGTCCTCACCGATGAGGAAATAAGAAGGCTTTCGGCTCTGTCAAAAAAGCACGGAATTCCGCTCATGATTGACAACGCCTACGGACTTCCCTGGCCGGACATCATCTTTACGGACGACGCGGAACCGTTCTGGGACGAGAATGTGATTCTCTCGATGAGCCTGTCAAAAATCGGACTGCCGTCGCTCAGGACCGGAATAATAATCGCACGCAGCGAGATAATAAATTCCATCTCAAGGATAAATGCGATTGCAGCGCTTGCGTCCGGAAGCATAGGCCAGGCGCTTGCAGGAGAGCTGATCTCGTCGGGGCAGCTTGTCGGCACAGCGCAGAGGTGCGTCCGTCCTTTCTACGAGAACAAGTCACGGATGACGCAGGAATGGATTCACCGCTATTTTGCCGGAACTGACTATGCGGTACACAAAAGCGAAGGCTCGATTTTCCTCTGGCTGCTGATGCCGTCCCTGAAAATCACGACAATCGAATTCTACGGAATTCTCAAGGAACAGGGAATTTTCGTCATGCCCGGAGAATATTTCTTCTTCGGCGGAAGCCCGGACTCAGAATTTCCGCCCGTAACAGAACATCCGCATTATTCAAAATGCCTCCGCCTGAACTACGCGCGGCCGGCCGACGAGATTGAATACGGAATAAGGACAATCGCAGAAAACTACAGGAAATTCTCATCATGACTTTTGACGGAAACACAATCTACATTCTCGACTCTTATGGCCTGATTTACCGCTGCTACTACGCGTTCATAAGAAATCCGCTCATGAACAAGAAGGGAGAAAACGTATCGGCCGTATACGGATTCTTCAACTCGCTTTCGCAGTTTTTCGCGCATTACAGGCCAGGCTATCTGATTGCCGCGCTGGACTCAAAGACACCGACCTTCAGGCACAAAATGTACACGGAATACAAGGCCAACCGCGACAAAACACCGGAAGACCTGTTTGAGCAGATTGACAGAATCGAGGAGCTCCTTGGTGTGCTCAGAATTCCCGTAATACGCTGCGACGGCTACGAGGCTGACGACGTGATTGCCACATTCGCGCAAAAATGCCTGGAAAAAGGCCACACCTGCCGGATTCTTTCCGGAGACAAGGATCTGATGCAGCTCGTTGACGACAACATCCAGATTCTCAAGCCGACAAAAGACAACACCGGTTCGGGCTGGGAAGTCGTAGGAGCGGCCGGAGTCGAGGCGGAATGGGGCGTTCCTCCGGAAAAACTACTCGACCTGCTTTCGCTTATGGGTGACAGCGCGGACAATGTTCCCGGCTGCCCCGGAATCGGAATAAAGACAGGACTCAAGCTGATAAATGAATACGGAAGCCTGGACGGAATTTTCGCCAATGCCGACGGAATAAAAGGCTCTGTCGGAAATAAAATCCGGGAAGGCAAAGAGACGACCGAACTTTCGCGCACGCTGATAACGCTGTGCAGAACCGCGCCGCTTCCCGCAGAATACGACTCATTTTTCGACAGCGGAAACGGCTGCTGTTTTGAATACAAAGCCCTTGCAGACAGGCTTGCGGCGGACGGATTTCCGTCGGTGGCTAAAAGATTCGCGCTCATGTCGGAGAATGTGGAAACGGACGTCAGCGGCAGCGGAAACCTGGAGCTTTTTGGCGATGAGGCGGCGCGGCCGGAGAATAAAACTGATGCCGCGGAAACTCCCGGACTGGTTCCGCTGAAAAAAAACAGGGGAAACTACAGGGCGGTGACAGAGCTTGCAGAACTGGGCGGATATATAGACAGAATTCTTGCTGCTCAGGAAAAAACCGCCGGATTCGACACCGAGACCGACGGACTGGACTCCTGCAGCGCGAGAATCGTAGGTTTCAGTCTGTCCGCCGCCCCCGGAGAAGGAATTTATGTTCCGCTGATGAATTCTGAATCGCTGCTTGCCGGTGAGCTGATACAAAAAACCGATGCGTTCAGGGAGCTCGGAAGAATTTTCGACAGCCCGGACGCTACCGTGGTTGTCCACAACGGAAAATTCGACCTTAAAATTCTCGCGTCAAACGGATTTTCTTTTGCCGGAGAAGGGCCTTCATGCGCGCTGGCCGACACAATGATTGCGGCCTGGCTTCTGGAGCCTGACATGCAGGGACGGGCCTCATTCTCCCTGGAGAAACTTGCCGAATCGGAGCTTGGACTCGTCGGCACGGAATTTGAGGACATAGTTCCCAAAGGCAAAACTTTTGACACTGTTCCGGTTGAACAGGCCGCGAACTATGCGGCAGAAGACGCGGACTTTACGCTCAGCTTATGGAAAAAACTTGAACCTAAACTCCACGAGAAAAAGCTGATGGAGCTTTTCCGCGGAATGGAGATGAAAATTCTTCCGATTCTGGCAAAAATGGAGCTTGCCGGAATTCATCTTGACCGCGGAATGCTCGATTCATACAACGGACAGCTGACCGCCGACATCGAGGCCGCAGAGCAGGCGATATATTCGGAGGTCGGACATCCGTTCAACATCGCCTCGACAAAACAGCTTCAGCAGGTTCTTTTTGAGGAGCGCGGACTTCCTCACGGCAAAAAGACAAAACGCGGCTACTCCACGGACACATCGGTTCTGGAGGAGCTGGCGCCCGTCGATCCGGTACCCCGCAGAATCCTTGAGTTCAGGGAACTGACAAAGCTACAGTCAACCTACGTCGAGACGCTTCCGAAAATGTGCGACCGTTCCGGCCGAATCCACCCGGATTTTATACAGACAGGAACCGCCACGGGAAGACTTTCTTGCCGGGACCCGAACCTGCAGAACATCCCCGTAAGGAACGAGGCAGGAAGAAGAATCCGCTCGGCGTTCACCGCTGTTCCCGGCACCGTGCTGATTTCGGCGGACTATTCGCAGATTGAGCTTGTCGTGCTGGCCCACCTGTCCGGCGACAAGACCATGGGCGATGCGTTTGCCGCCGGAGTGGATATTCACAGGGCGACCGCGGCGCTGATTTTCAGGGTAAAACCGGAGGATGTCACGCCGGAGATGAGGCGCACCGCAAAGACGATAAATTTCGGCGTAATCTATGGAATGAGCGCGTTCAGACTTGCGCACGATCTCGGAATATCAAGAACTCAGGCCTCGGACTTTATCGGAACCTATTTTGACACATACAGCTCAATCCGCGAATTCATGGACGCAACCATAAAGCAGGCGGAAACGACAGGATTCGTGTCCACGCTGGCCGGACGCAGACGGAGAATCATGTACATCAACAGCAGAAACAGGACGGAACGGGCGGCCGCGGAACGCGTGGCGGTGAACACACCGGTCCAGGGCAGCGCGGCCGACATCGTAAAAAAGGCGATGATTGACGTTGACCGCGCGCTGTCCGAAAATCCGACCGGAGCGAAGCTTCTTCTCCAGGTTCATGACGAGCTGATTCTTGAATGTCCCGATGACAGGAATTCAATAGAAAGGACGATTGAAATTGTCCGCGACAAAATGGAACATACGGTGAAGCTGCGGGTTCCATTGAAAGTCTCAGTGGAATACGGAAGCAACTGGGGAGAATTCCATTGATAATCGGTGTGACCGGACAGATGGCGGCCGGAAAGAATCTTGTATGCGGAATTCTCAAGAAACACGGCTGGCTGTCAGTGGATGCGGACGAACTTGTCCACCGTGCAATAGAATCCTGCGCGGAACGCATAAAGATGGAATTCTCGGAGGAGGCGGAGGCGGAGGGCATAAACATCTGCGCCGACGGAAACCGTGTGGACAGACGCGCGCTTGGAGAATTCCTGTTCCGCTCCCCGGAACGCCTCGCAAGACAGGAGGCGATTGTCTACCCGGAAATCACAAGGATGACAGAGGAATTCATCGCGGCGAATCCGGATGCGGACATAATCCTGAACGCCGCGGTTCTGTACAAAATTCCGCTTCTTCTCGAAAAATGCAGCTCAGTGATTTTTGTCACGGCTCCTTTTCTAATCCGCCTCTTCAGGGCGAAAAAACGCGACGGAATAAAAATCAGCCTGATAATCAGGCGGTTCGCCTCACAGAAAAACCTTCTTTCCATATACAGGCAGTCCGGAAAAAAAATCATCATACTGAGAAATTCCGGAAGCGCGGATTCGCTTGAACGCAAAATCAGCAAATTGTTCTAAACAAATTTTTCCCGCATCCGATATTTATGTTATGGGCAGGGAAATATTCGGAAAAGAAATTTCTGCGGCGTAAAATCGGATAAACTTGCGCCGTATTTCTCCGGTCTGATATTTTCCAAGAGGAAAAGATTATGGATCAGAAAAAAACTTTATTGATAATCGCCGGTTCTGGCATGTTCTTGCTTGTGGTTCTTGGAGCAGCGCTGTTCCTTTACTCCCCCTCGGCAAAACCGGCGCCGGCAGTCACAAGCACTTCTCCGGTTGAAAAAAGAATACAGTCAGGCTGGAACGAAAGAGATGACGGCGGATTCCAGAACAACGCGCCGGTTGCGGTTCCTGATGAGATAAAGACGGCAAAAGTAAATGATATGTACGTCGTTTCGGACAATACGACTGTCGTCGGTCTGAATTCCGTGCAGCAGCAGGAGAACCAGCAGGAAGGAACGACAATCGACCTGAATTCCCTTAAAAATGAGCTTGCAGCCGAGAACAGGACGCCGCAGAACATAAACATAACGGTGAACATTCCGGATTCAGCGAAAGCCCAGAATCCTGAGGAGAACACAGCTCCATCGTATACGGCGGCGGAACAGATCCGCACATACGAAGAGCCGGTTTACACGGCAAAGGCGGATGTCCGGGCGGAGCCCGCGCCTGTTCCTGCCAAGACAGCATCCGAATCAGTCCGCGAAAAACCAGCACCGGCGAAAAAGGCGTCTTCCGTCCAGGTAAAGAAGGCGGAGCCAAAAACTGCCCCGGCAAAGGCGGCGGCCGTAGCGGAACCGGCGAAAAAAATCACAAGATATTGGGTTCAGGCGGCATCGTTCAGCAGCAAACAGAGCGCGGACAATGCGAGAGCCGTACTTGACTCGAACAAAATTCCCGCGGACATATTCACCTACCGTGACAACTCCGACAGACTTTTCTACAGAGTGCGCGTAGGTCCATACACGACTAAAAGCGAGGCGGAATACTGGCGCACGAAAATCGTCGCGATCAGCGAATTCTCATCCACGGAAAGCTATATAACAAGCACGACGAACTGAGCGGTATAATTTTCTGTTATAAGACAAAATCATTTCCTTAATCCGGACAAAAAAGGCAATTAACTGTGCATGAAGACACACAAGTTAATTGCCTTATATTTTTTCGCCGCGGCCGCCGTTTTTGCGGAGACAAAGCTGCCATATCTTCCTTTCACCGATTTTTTTTCAGGCGGCGGAGGAAAATTCTCCGTCTCGGACAAAAAAGGATTCTCGGCAGAACGGAATGACTTCATAGCCGGAGCAAAAATACACGCGGGAACGGTGAGCTTTTCCGTCTACAAAAAGGAAGAAAAATTCACATCAGGATTCTCATTCCTCGCGCAGGACAGCAACAGAAATTTCATGATGAATTTCCTCGCAGGCTCGCTGAATCTTTCCGGAGCAATTACAAAAATAAATTCTCCGGCGCTTCCGGCTTCGGCATCTCCATTCGCGGTTCCGACGGTCTCGGCGAAAAACATCTCAGCCTCAATTCCGGGCAGAAATTCATTCTCCAATCCTATGGCGGCATTTATACGGACGGAATTTCCGGGCGTGCGGACTTCCGTAAGCCTCACGGCAAATTCTGACGGAGATGCGGCGGCTTCCGTTCTGACAGGATTCTCTGCCGCGGAGATAAAATTCGCAGCTTCCGCGACGGCAGGAATTTTCGCATACAGCAGGAAATCCGCAAAATACCGCGGCGGAAACACCGGCGGATTCCATTTCTGCGGAAGAACTGAGCTGTCGGCCGTTTTCGGAAATTTCTCTTCTATATTATCCGCCGGATTTTATGAGTCACCGGAAAAAAATCTGCTTTCCACCGTAAGCTTTGACGGAAAATTCTCAAGGCACAGGAACACCACATTCGTCTCGGTTTTTCTTAATCCGTCCGGAGACATAATCACCGGCTCGGAGAAGCGAATCGGCAGATGCCTTCAGGCAAAAGCCGGAATTCAGGGGCAGCTTGCCAAGGGAACAGGGAAAAACCCCCCGATACGCGGCGGACTGACATTATTTGCGGACATACAGCCGGACACAGGAATTCATGATTTCCGCGCCGGAGCCGGAATAAAGTCAGCGGCGGGAAAATTCAGCTCGTCGGCAGGAATTCAGGCAGGACTCTCCGTGGACAGAAAAAATTCCGCCATAATTCCGGGAAAAATATCCGCCTCGCTGAAAAATTCATTCGGGAAAGGGAAATTCAGGGCCGGAGCTGATATTCTGGCGGAAGTCACTCCGGAAAACGGAAAATCCGCCTCCTCCTCGACTGAAAAAATCACGGTTTTCGGAAACATCGGCTCAAATCCGTCATTTTATCAGGATTTGTCGCTCTCGTTAAAGCAGAAGAACGGAGAATTCACCCGCGGAAAAGTTTCGGCCACGACAAAAACGGTCTGGCGGACACGGAGAACAAGCTGCACAGCCCGGATTTCATTTGAATTCAGTTTTTGACATTACCCTGTTGAATATCGCCCTGTAATTCACTAGAATATGCGGATAAGAATATTTCCAAAATTCGCATATTATTTTAAAGAGGTAACAATATGAGCTTTGATATTTCCAAAATGAGGAATATCGGTATTAGTGCCCACATTGACTCGGGTAAAACCACTCTGTCAGAACGTATTTTGTTCTACTGCAACAAAATTCATCAGATTCATGAAGTTCGCGGCAAAGATGGTGTCGGTGCTGTGATGGACTCTATGGATCTGGAGCGTGAGCGTGGAATCACAATCCAGTCAGCTGCTACTCAGGTTCAGTGGAAAGACTACACAATAAACCTTATCGACACTCCCGGACACGTTGACTTTACTGTAGAGGTTGAACGCTCTCTCCGTGTTCTTGACGGTGCTATTCTTGTTCTCTGCGCCGTTGCCGGTGTTCAGTCACAGTCAATTACTGTAGACCGCCAGCTCAAACGCTATCATGTACCTCGTCTTGCCTTTGTAAACAAATGTGACCGTCAGGGAGCGAATCCGCTTCGCGTAAGAATGCAGCTCCGCGAGAAACTCGGACTTAACGCATATATGATGGAGCTTCCGATTGGTCTTGAGGACAAACTTGAAGGCGTCGTTGACCTTATCGGAATGAAAGCGCTTTATTTTGAAGGCAATGACGGATCCGATGTCCGTGTCGCCGAGATTCCGGCTCATCTTGTTGATGACGCGAACAAATACCGCGAGGAGCTTCTTGACGCCGCATCCATGTTTGATGACTCTCTTATGGAGGACATCATGGAGAAAGGCTACAACGACGTCGATCAGGACAAACTGATTGCGGCCATCCGCAAGGGTACAATCGCCGAGCAGTTCGTCGGCGTTTTCTGCGGTTCTGCCCACATGAACAAGGGAATTCAGCCGCTTCTTGATGCCGTCACACGCTATCTCCCCTGCCCGACGGATGTAAAGAACGAGGCTCTTGATCTTGACAACAACGAGGCTCCGGTTGAGCTTGAATGTGTCGAGAACAAACCGACTGTCGCGCTTGCATTCAAGCTTGATGACGGACAGTACGGCCAGCTCACATACACACGTATTTATCAGGGAAGAATCAAGAAAGGCGAGGAGCTTTTCAACACCCGCTCAAAGAAGAGATTCAAGGTCGGACGTCTGGTCCGTATGAATGCGGCCGCGATGGAAGACATTACGGAAGGCGTTCCCGGAGATATTGTCGCTCTGTTCGGTGTTGACTGCGCGTCAGGTGACACATTCACAAACGGTGGTGTGAACTACTCGATGGCGTCAATGTACGTTCCTGAGCCTGTAATCTCGCTTTCAATCGCACCGAAAGACAAGCAGGCTGCAATGCAGATGTCTAAGGCTCTCAACCGCTTTACAAAAGAGGATCCGACATTCCAGGTCTATACAGATCCGGAATCAAACGAGACAATCATAAAAGGTATGGGCGAGCTTCATCTTGCCGTATATGTTGAGCGCATGAAGCGTGAATACAACTGCGAGGTTGTCACAGGAGCTCCGCAGGTCGCATACCGTGAGTCAATCACACAGCGCGCGGAATTCAACTACACTCACAAGAAACAGACCGGCGGTTCAGGACAGTACGGACGTGTCGCCGGATTCATGGAGCCAGATGCGGAAAAAGATTACGAATTCATCGACGCGATCAAAGGTGGAGCAATTCCGAACGAATATATTCCATCTTGCGACAAGGGATTCAAGAAGGCTCTTGAGAAAGGCTCGCTCATCGGATTCCCGATTGTCGGTGTAAAAATCACAATCAACGATGGTCAGTATCATCCGGTCGACTCTTCCGATATTGCTTTCCAGACAGCCGCTATCGGTGCGTTCCGCGAAGGCTACGAGAAGGCAAAGCCTGTGATTCTTGAGCCGGTAATGAAGGTTTCCATCACGGCGCCGACAGAATTCCAGGGAAATATTTTTGGTCTTATCAACCAGCGCCGCGGTGTAATCGTAGACTCCGCCGATGAGAACAATACTTCTACGGTAAATGCGGAAGTTCCGCTCAGCGAGATGTTCGGATTCTCGACAATTCTCCGTTCCTCAACACAGGGAAAAGGTGAATTCACGATGGAATTCCTGAAATACGGAAAAGTTCCGAATGCCGTGCAGGAAGAGCTTATCAAGAAATACAAGGAAGAAAGGGCTGCAGCCAACAAATAGGATTTGTCAGCACACAAACAGGAGCCAATACTACTATGGATAAGAAAGATTTTATTGACCACAGTCCGGTCCGCTATTTCGACAAGCTCTCCGCCGGAGGACTCAAGGCTTCCGAAATGGGACTTATAACAGCGAAAAAGGGACTCGGAAAGACTTCCGTTCTGGTTCAGTTCGGAATAGACAGCCTGCTTCAGGGAAAATCACTTGTGCACGTCTCTTTTGACCAACATTCATCAAATGTGATTTCCTGGTACTCAAGCATTCTGTCAGAAATCGCAAAGAAGAAGCACCTGAACGATATTTCCGGTCTTGCGGAAGAAATAATGCGCGACCGCACAATCCTGAATTTCAATCAGGAGACATTCTCGCTTCCTAAAGTCGTGAACACACTCAAGGCTCTCAAGGAAGGCGGAATAAATGTCGGCGCGGTTGTCGTTGACGGGCTTGATCTTGAGAAGACATCCAAAGCTGACCTTGACTGCTTCAAGAATTTTGTCGCAGAAAACGGAATGACCGCCTGGTTCAGTTTTACAAGCGAAAGCGCAGATCTCAAATCCACACTTGCCGCTGACAAGCTTGAGGATTTTGCGACAGTATGCCACATCGCATCTGCCGGAAACGGACTTGAGCTTTCCCTGCTGAAGAACGGAGAGGGCAAGGTGAACCTTGATCCGAAAACCCTTCTGATGACAAAATAACACACAGAACCCCTTATGAATGAATATGGGACGCGCGGAAAATTTTCCGCGCGTCCCTTTTTGCTTTCCGCGGACAGTCTAAAATTTTCCATAAATTCTTCCATAAAATAGACTTTTTAAATCTGTTGCTGTAAAATACACGGATATGAGAATGCACACGTTTAGGGGTGGAGTCCATCCCGCAGAAATGAAGGAACTGTCGAACCAGTGTCCTATAACACCTGTCTTTCCATCTTCAAAAACAGTCACAATTCCAGTAACAATGGGAGGAGCGCCGAACACGCCTCTCGTAAAACCCGGAGATGTTGTGGCCAAGGGTCAGATGATTGCGTCAGGCGAAAAATTCATGAACTGCCCGGTTCACGCTTCTGTGGCCGGAAAAGTTAAGGCGATTAAAAACTGCATGGTCACCGGGAACATTGAGGCTCCGTGCATAATTATAGAAAGCGACGGATCGGACAGCACAAGCTTTATGGAACCGCTGGATCCGTTCACCTGTTCTCCGGAAGATGCCCTCAGGCGCATAAAAGATGCGGGAATAGTCGGAATGGGCGGAGCCTCGTTTCCGGCACACGTGAAATTCAATCCGCCTGCGGACAAGGAGATTGATTTTGTCCTTATAAATGCGGCCGAATGTGAGCCTTACCTTACCTGTGACGAGAGGACAATGCAGGAGACTCCGGAGCGTCTTATCGACGGACTCGCGATTCTTCTCCGGCTTGCAGGCGCACGCGGAATAATCGCCCTTGAGGACAACAAGGCCTACATAAAACCGATTCTTGATAAAACCATTGCTGACAAAGGCTATTGCGATGATATGTCCGTCTGTCTTGTCAAAACAAAATATCCGCAGGGTTCCGAAAAATTCATTGTGTCCGCGGTTCTTGGAATAGAGATTCCGTCCGGCAAGCTTCCGGCCGATGCCGGATGCATAATATCAAACGTAGGAACACTGTGCGCGGTGAGCGACGCGTTCAGGCTGGGAATGCCGCTGATTGAACGTCCGCTGACAATTTCCGGCGGCGCAGTGGAGAAACCGTGCAACATAAAAGTTCCAGTCGGAACTCTCGTAAGCGATCTGATTCCGGACGTGTTCACCATAAAAGAAGACGAAACCGCAAAAATAATAAGCGGCGGTCCGATGATGGGTTTCGCCATGGCATCCGCGGATTTTCCTGTGGCAAAGGGAACAAGCGGTGTCACCTTTCTAACCGCCGGGGAAACCTGTCTTGTTGACGAGGAGCAGTGCATAAGCTGCGGAAGCTGCGTGAACGTCTGCGCGATGCGGCTTTCGCCTGCGCTGATTCTGCGTGAACTGAAGGCAGGAAATTACGGACGCGCAAAAAAATTCGGACTGCTGGACTGCATTGAATGTGGATGCTGCGCATTTGCCTGTCCCGCAAACGTAAGGATAGTCCAGCGGATCAGGCTCGGCAAATCAGTTGTAAGGCAGATTGCGGCCGAAGAGAAAATCAAGGCCGATCTTGCAAAGAAAAAAGCCGAATCCGAAGCAAAATCAGAAGGAGACAAGAAATGAACGGAACAAACGGATATTATCTTTCCTCAAGCCCGCATTTTTCAAAAGGGCTTACAACACAAAAAATAATGGCCGCGGTTCTGATTGCGCTTCTGCCCGAAGTTGTGGCCGGCATTGTTTTTTTCGGATTCAGGGTACTCCTGTCGGTAGCCGTGTCGGTCGCAAGCTGCATCGCATTCGAGGCGTTTTTTCAGAAGGTGACAGGACAGAAAATTACGGTGGCGAATCTTTCGGCCTGCGTAAGCGGAGTTCTGCTTGCCCTCGTCTGTCCGCCGGCACTTCCGCTGTGGATGCTGATAATCGGAGCGGCGGTCGCAGTTGTGGTCGCAAAGGGACTTTTCGGAGGAATCGGCTCGAACGTTTTCAATCCGGCGCTTACCGGAAGAGCTGTGCTTTTCATAAGCTTTCCTGCGGCGATGGGAGCATCCTGGCTCAATCCTTCTGCAGGCGACGCGATAGATGCGGTCTCCTCAGCCACGGCATTAAGCTACATAAAGGCCGGAACATTTGAGGCCGGTCCGGGCATATATCTAAGATATTTCATCGGAAACAGGGCGGGCTGCGCAGGCGAGACATCAATCCTGCTGATTCTGATTTCATTCATCTTTCTTCTGCTGATACACGTAATCGACTGGCGCGCGCCTGTAGCGATGGTCGCAACCGTCATAGCGGGAACATTTTTGGCCTCGCTCGGAGACGGATTTTACGCCGCCTGCTCAAACGCGCTGCTTTCTGTGCTCACCGGAGGAGTTATGTTCGGCGCGGTGTTCATGGTGACAGACTACGCCACGGCACCGGTGACAAAGCCCGGCCGCCTTGCGTTCGGATTCGGCTGCGGTCTGATAACATTTCTTATCAGGCAGTTCGGCGGTTATCCGGAAGGTGTGATGTTCAGCATTCTGATAATGAATTCTGTTGCTCCGTTCCTGAACAATCTTACGTCAAGAATCTACGGCCACGGAAAAAAAGGAAACAGACGCGCGGACACCGGCAAAATCGTACAGGAATTTGACCTAACATCCGCCTCGCCTGCAGAAAAATAGGAGTTGTGATATGGCAGAAACAGCAGAAAAAACAAAGGATTCAGTTTTTGACATGATAAAACTGGGGCTTGTGCTTGTGGTATATGCGGTCGCATCTTGCACAGTGCTTGCCGTGGTGAACAATTTCACCGCCCCCAAAATAAAGCAGAATCAGATAGACAAGGCGAACACCGCAATGCGCGCCGTATTCGCCGATGCGGATTCATTTGAGCAGGTCACGGACTTTTCTCCGTCAACAAAAGGAACAATAACCGTCAGCGATGTCTACCTTGCCAAAAAGAACGGCAAAGTCGTGGGCGGAGTGGCTCAGGTTTCCGGCCCGACATACGACAAAGGAAAAATAATCGTCGGACTCGGTACGGACGGAATAATAACTGGAATGCAGTTTCTTGAGCTTTCCGACTCCCCCGGCTTCGGACTGAAAGCAAACGATCCGACTTTCTCGCTTCCGAACGGAAAGACATTCTACGGACAGTTCACGGGACTCGACGCTTCCGGCGGATTCACCGCGGGGAAAAATTTTGACGCAATCTCCGGCGCGACAATCACCAGTGCCGGTGCGGGAGATCTGGTTACTGAAGGAACAGGAACCCTCCTTGAATATTTTGAGAGGAATGACTATGAATAGACGACTTGCCTTGCTGACAAACGGTTTTTTAAAGGAGAATCCTCTCCTCATACTGAACATCGGACTCTGCTCCTCGCTGGGAGTTACGACAAGCATTTTCAACGGTCTCGGAATGGGAGCCGGAATGACATTCGTTCTTGTGATGAGCGAGATTGTGATAAGCATTTTCAGAAAACACATTCCGTCCGCGATAAGACTTCCGGTCTTCATCATAATAATAGCGGCGTTCACGACAATCGTGCAGCTGGTTCTCCAGGCTTACGTCGAATCGCTTTATGACGCGCTCGGCGTATTCCTTCCGCTGATTGTCGTAAACTGCATAATCATGGGCCGTGTCGAAGCCTTCGCCTCGAAGAATTCCGTCGGCGATTCGGCTCTTGATGCGGTCGGAATGGGAATCGGCTATACAATGATTCTTGTGGCAATATCGCTTGTCCGCGAGCTTCTCGGAGGAGGAACGCTGCTGGCCGGAACTCCGCTCAAGATGGAGATTATTCCCGAAGCCTACAGAATCGGAATCCTGAACAGCGCGCCCGGAGGATTCATGGTTTTTGGATTTCTAGGTGCGGCGGTTCAGGGGGCAAAACAGGCTTCCGGCAGAAAAAAGGCCGCAGAGAAAAAAATCATGACAGAAAAAACGGCGGAGGAAAACTGAAATGGCAGAAGCGATTGAACTTTTTATAAAATCCGCGCTCATCGACAATGTTGTATTCATCCAGTATCTTGCAATCTGTCCGTTCATAGGAATGACGGGCGATACGGAAAAAGCGACAGGAATGGGACTTGCGACGACATTCGTAATTGTGCTTGCGACAGCTGTAACATGGCCGCTCTACAGATTCGTAATGGTTCCGCTCGGCCTTGAATTCCTGCAGACGCTTTTCTTCATTCTTGTAATCGCATCCCTTGTCCAGCTGGTCGAATTCTTCCTGAAGAAAATGGCTCCCGGCCTTTACAATGCGATGGGAGTTTACCTTGCCCTGATTACGACAAACTGCGCGGTTCTGGGAGTCACGATAAACTGTATCGGCAAGAACTACAACTACGGCCAGAGCCTGATTTACGCATTCGGCACAGCGATGGGCTTTCTGCTCAGCATGGTCATCATGAGCGGAGTCAGAAGCCGCATGAAGACAGCGAAAATTCCGGAGGCGTTCAAGGGCTCTCCGGTGCTGTTCGTCGCGGCCGGACTTCTGAGCCTCGCATTCCTTGGCTTCAAGGGAATCATAAAATAGGAGAGGAATGAATGAACACAATTCTGTACACAATAATAGTAGCGCTCGCAATCGCATTTATTCTTGGGCTTCTGCTCGGACTTTTCAAGAAAATTTTCCACGTGAACATGGATCCAAAAGTCGAGCTTGTGCGGGAGGCGCTCAGCGGAGCGAACTGCGGCGGCTGCGGGCTTGCCGGCTGTGATGCCTTTGCCTCCGCAGTCACAAAAGGCGACGCGCCTACAGACGGATGTGTCGCCGGAGGAGCAAGCTGCGCCTCAAAAATAGCCGAAATTCTGGGAAAGGCAGGTGTCGAAGTAAAGCCGAAGGTTGCTCTCCTCGCCTGCGCCGGAACGGAATCATGCGCAAAACCCAAAGGAAACTACAACGGCGTAAAATCATGCAGTGCGGCGCAGCTTACAATAAACGGAACAAAAAAATGCGCATTCGGATGCATCGGATTCGGAGACTGTGTATCCGCCTGTCCGTTCGGGGCGCTCAGCATGGGACAAAATGGTCTTCCGTCCGTAGACTACAGCAAATGCGTAGGCTGCGGAAAATGCGCAAAGGCCTGCCCCAAGAAGCTTTTCTCCATAATCGACATGGAAACAAAAGGCGCCGTTCCTCTCTGCTCGAACAGAAGCGAGAACAAGGCGCAGATACGCAAGGACTGTACGGCCGGCTGCTTCAAATGCGGCCTGTGCGTCCGTAACTGCCCGGAGAAATGTATCGCCATTGAGAACGGAATTCCGAAAATCGACAGGACAAAATGCACAAGCTGCGGAACCTGCGTAAAAGGCTGCCCGGACAAGGTGCTTGTTCTGTTTCAGGAAATGACAAAATAGAATTCCCGCTCCGGGCAATATCTCCGGAGCGGCTCAGAAAATTCCAGTATGCCTGAAAAATGCCGTGAACAGAAACAGGAAGAACGTCGAAAAGAACGCCGTCCATACAAGAATCTGTCCCGCAAGCTCGCTGTCGCCGTCCATCTGATCGGCCATAGCGACACTTGCCACGGCTTCCGGAGCGGCAAAAAGGGCGAACAGCGCGGCGCACTCAACAGGCTGGAATCGCGGAAAACCGAGTACCGGCGGAAGGAAAAGAATTATGCACATTCCGACAACCGGCGCAATCACCAGCCTCGCAACGACACTGACGGCGATCTGGGGAAGCAGTCTTTTTACAGCCGAAAATTTGAACTGTCCGCCCAGAATAATCAGAGAAAACCACGGGGCCATGCCTCCCAATGCGTCAATGGCATTGTACAGAAAACGCAGGTTCCCTGTAGAAAAACGCCATCCGCCGCAGAACGGCCTTGCAGCCACGCAACAAAGTCCCAATGCGACTCCCTGAATCAGCGGATTCGTGACAATCTGCCTGAGCACGAACCGGACGGGTCTTGAATTTCTGTTTTCCGAGAAAACAGAAAGCGAAATCACGCCAAGAACATTGAACAGGGGAACGGAAAACGCCGAAATCAGGGCCGCAAGCACAAGCCCCTCGCTTCCGGAAATATTGAACGCAAGCGGAAGCCCGATTGTCGCATAGTTTGAGCGGTAAAACGCCTGGTGAATCACGCCCTTCTGCCTGGGATCCTTCACAAAAAATATGACATAGACAAGACCTGCCAGAAACAGGACAGAAACGGCTATAAGCGCAAAAACAACAACATTCCACCTTATAGAAGAAAGACTCTCGATTTTATAGATATTCGCGAACATCATCGCAAAAAATCCATATCTGAAGCAGAATCTGTTTCCACATTCAAGGAAGTCATCATTTACAGTTCCGTTCCGCCGGACATAAAAGCCGAGCGCGGAAAGGAGAAGCAGCGGAAAAACCGCATTCACAGAAAAAAGCAGCGAATCCATAATACTGCAATTATAAAAACCGGCATTATTTTTTCAACAAGAAAATATGCAGCCGTTCATAATTACGGAGGAACTGCTCACGATTGCGGCGTTGCGTGTTGATTTTCCAGGCGGATATTATTAATATTGGCATTTCGGAAAACAATTATATACGTCGGCCTGACTTGTAAATGGACAGCCCCGACGCATGAATCAAGGATGGCGTAAAATGGACATATTCATCACGGTAATCGTGACTTTTTTCGCAGGAATGGGAGCAGGACTTGGAACAGGATTTGCCGGAATGAGCGCGGCGGCGGTAATCAGTCCGCTTCTTATCACGTTTCTCGGCATGGAGCCTTATATGGCGGTGGGAATCGCGCTCGCATCCGATGTCCTCGCAAGCGCAGTCTCCGCATACACCTACGGAAAGAGCGGAAACCTTGACGTAAGAAACGGAATCATAATGATGATAAGCGTTCTTGCGTTCACCGTGGCGGGAAGCTACCTCGCGAGCCTGCTGCCTGCCGCCGCCATGGGAAATTTCTCGGTGTTCATGACATTTCTTCTCGGCATAAAATTCATAATGCGTCCAGTCATGACCACAAAGGAATCAATGGCAAAAGTATCCCCCAAAAAGCGCGCCGTCCAGTCGGTCATCTGCGGAACCTTAATCGGACTTATCTGCGGATTTGTCGGTGCCGGCGGCGGAATGATGATGCTTCTGATTCTGACATCCGTCCTTGGCTACGAGCTGAAGACCGCGGTCGGCACGAGCGTCTTCATCATGACGTTCACAGCCCTGACCGGCGCAGCATCCCACTTCGCAATCGGCGGCAGGCCGGACATTCCTGTTCTCGCGCTCTGCGTCGTATTCACGTTCATTTGGGCCAGAATCGCCGCGGTTCTTGCAAACAGAGCCACGCCCAAGACGCTCAACCGCGCCACGGGAATCGTGCTTGTAGTTCTCGGAGCGGCAATCTTCATTTTCCAGATGATAAAATAAGCCCGTGAATTTCCGCCGCTTCCCTGCTCCACGGTTCCCTACTTTGCCGCCTTTATCACCGCCCAGAAAGCTTTGTTCGGAATATATGAGTCGCCCTCGTCGAACAGCGGCAGCTTCTCTGTTCCGGTGTCATAAACCGCAGTTTTAGTCCTGCCATCCACATTGTTGTCGAGGTTGAAAAGCAGCGGATAAGTCTTCACCTTCTTTCCATAGGAGCTCGGATTTATCCAGGAATTCTCGTTGTTTATTCCCCAGACTGTGACGCTTGTAATCCTGTTTGCGCCGCCCCAGCTTTTTCCGTACTTTCTAAAAAGGCTGAAATATTCTCCGTAGGCTTTTACCGCAGCCTCTTCGCTTTCCGCAGAAAAATCCAGCTCGGAAACATGAACATCACATCCGAGCGCAAGGAATTTCTTGAGCGCCGACTCATAGGATGAAACTCCCGGCCATTCCGTGCCAAGATGCGACTGCATCGCCACGACGTCAATCCGCGGAGAAACTGACTTTCCGCCCACAGTTCCGGCAGAGCCGTTCTGAACCGCCTTCACCAGATGCTCAATCGCCGCAGTCTTCCCCGGCATATACTCATTGTAGTCGTTGTAGCAGAGCTTCACATCCGCAGGCGCATAGGCATTCGCAAAACGGAACGCGTTCACAATAAATTCGTCGCTTCCGTAAATCTGATACCAGCGCGAGCCGCTATTTTCAGGCTTCTTATCTTTAGTTCCGGCTGTGTCGCCGCGGTACCATTTTCCGTCCGAAGCGTCATCCGCGCACGCCTCGTTCACGACATCCCACGCCCAGATTATGTGATTTCCGTCCCCGTAGCCGTTCGCCTCTTCCCAAGCCGCCACACATTCCAGAACCGTCTTTATGTACCATTCGTGCCGCGCCGTCATCGTCTCCTTGTCAACCGGATTCGTAAGCAGACCGTCAGAACCGACCTTAGCCGAATATCCTTCCGCAAAAAAATCGTCCGGAGTCTGAGAATGCCATGTCAGAACATGGCCGCGCATTTTTACGCCCATCTTCTTTGCGACATTCAGCGTCGCATAAATCAGATTCTCGTTGTTCAGCGCGGCGGGAACCTCCACCGTCTTTCCGTTTGAAGCCTCAAAGCTCGCCTTCTGCTGCTTCGCTCCGTCTCCGGTGTTCCACCAGGCAAGCAGAAACTGCGGCTTCATCTCGTTTCCGAGCGTCAAAGAATTCGCGTGCTTCGCAATTCCCTTCTGAACCTCGTCATAATAAAGCTCGCCGGGAGTTCCCCATCCTGATTGGGTGTACGAAGCCGTATATTTGTCCGCGCCGCTCTGACGCAGCCCGAAATTTCCGTATTCAGCCGCAATCCCGACATATTCAAAATCTTCCGCGAAAGTCTTATATATAGAAGGAACTGAATCGCTCAGCCAGCTGTCTTTCTGAATCCCGTCCGTCTCATCGCTATTCCCCGAATCATCCGGCGCAGACGCTGTCGAACAGGCTGAAAAATTCAATGCCGCCCCAAGAAAAACAGAAACCGCCAGCAGCGGTAAAACCGCATTTCCTATTCTATAAAACATTCTCTTCATAATGGACCTCGCTTTTCTTGTTTCCGCTGAAGCATTCGCCCCGGCTCGCAGTTCACCCCCGCAAGGCTCATTTTCTCACAAAACGCGAAAATCCGACATAGGAAATTTCTTTTAGATTTTACGGGCGGCCGTCACGATGTGCCGCCGGCAGTTCCGCGGTTCGCTCACGCTCCAAGTCCTCGCCGTGCAAGACCGCACGGCTCCGGTCTTCGGCTTCGCCTGCTCAAGCAGACCTCGCCGCCGCTCCATTGCCTGCCGCGGAACAAGAATATTTATCACATTTTTAATGCTGTTCTTATAAAAATTGTTTCCCTCCGGCGCAAACGTCGGAGGGATGCTCATTTACTCGTATGCCTCCGGATTTACTTTGTACTCCAGCCCAAGCATACACTCAAGATCAATCTCGTTATAACCATTATCCCCCGAATAAGTTTCAAGCACAGTATTCTGCTCCTGCTCTTCAGCTGGAACAGCTTTCATTTTCAATGTATTGTAATTCAGTCTAGTTGTAATAGTCAAAATTTTAAACTTGTTGTCTTCGGTTTTTGTCCATGTTCCTTGCAGCAATACAAGTTCGCGGTTACCACTATTCTTAATACCTGTGCCACTTGAAACAAAATAGAACTCCCAAGTGCCATCATCATAGAAATTTGTCAGATAATCTCCGCTCTCAGTTTGATTTATGAAATTTCCATTTTCCGCCAGTTTTACGGCCGAACCATTGGTTTTCATAAAGAAACCAGTGAAATTGACTATTCTTCCGGTATAGTCTACAAAAAATTCCGGATTCTCGCCCCATTTTAGTTTTATGGGATTGTCCTTACTCGTAGTTTTATTTATGTTTCCAGAGTAAGTTCCTTCGGTTATCTTTTTGTATACCTCTTTATAAGTTCCATCCACTATATTAACCTTATACTGATATAATTCCCAAGTGCTGTCTGCTTCAGTGAAATAAAAAAGATAGTATTTTTTGACACCATATCTACTGACACACTCACGGCGTATTCCTTTTGGCTCCTCAGCACTCCAACCTTCTTCGGCAAACGTCGCCGCAACATTCACATTGCTTTCAGGCATAGTAAAAGTATATTCTGCCTGTTCCGTCACTGCTGTTGTCTTGACTGCTGTTCCGCTTGAGTCTGTCACAATAAGTTCAGTCAGTTTATAATCAGTCTTCGGTTCTACAGAGAGTGTAACTGTTTCCCCTGCATAAATTCCTGTAGTTTTATCAGCACTTACCGTACCGTTAAAAATGGCGCTTTCAATCGATACAGTATAGGTAGCTCCGGTCAAATTCTTATTGCTTCCGGATGAATTCGCCCCCATTGAACACCCTGCAAAAATCAGCATCACTGCAAATGCTGAAAACACAGCAAAAAGTTTTGTATTTTTCTTCACAATAAATCTCCCATAAAAAGTCAACGAACAAGTCGACTTTCTTAAATTACTAATTCA
>ERZ808286.119-NODE-119-length-63954-cov-5.027637_pt1 | contig 63954 bp, 44 predicted proteins | sample MGYA00521276_ERZ808286 | MGnify/ENA primary metagenome ERZ808286 (study PRJEB31516, sample SAMN03275607) | gut metagenome | biome: mammalia-associated habitat; material: feces | host: Papio cynocephalus | place: Kenya | collected 2012-08-01 ... | reverse complement strand
TCTTTCTGGCGATCAGACGCAATTTGCGCTCTCCGAGCTTATAAGCCCGACATTGAATGATAACGACGAACCATGGTCGCCGTACTTCTATGAAGATACAACTTGGACGACGGGTACGGTTGGCGTGCCGGAGGTGCCGGAGCCGACGGCGTTGGCGTTGCTGGCGCTGGGCGTGGCGGGGCTGGCATTGAAGCGCCGCGCAGCCTAATGGAGTTTGTCCTTTTCGGATGACGGAACGCAGGGAGCGTCTTGACGCTCCCTGCTTCGTTTTCTGCAGGGTGTGCCCCTGTCAGGGTGTGCGTGTGTCATATCTCGGGAGGAGCTTCGGCAGACTGCCAGTCTGCTTTTTGCGTCTGTCTAAGTTAAAAAACTTCACTTAGCGTGGGGGATTTGCCCCTCTAATTTAAATTTTTTCCGAAAATTTAAATTAGAGAGCAGTGAAGAAGATATAATAATGAACAGCTGGAAAGTTGTCGATTGTTAAAACGAAGAGGAAAAGCGATGGAAAATCAGGAACGCGCGGGGCGGTTTGTTCGCCAACCGGAGGGGTATGTGGCTTTTGTCCCGGCGCCTCTTCCTCCTCATCCGGAACTGAAAATGGATGCGGCCATGCTGATGGCTTTGTCTTCGGCAGATCGGGCATTGGGGCGACTGGACGGGATTACCCGAACTTTGCCGAATCCGGATCTTTTTGTGGATATGTATGTGAAGAAGGAGTCTTTGTTGAGCTCCCAGATTGAGGGGACGCAGGCTTCTTTTGCGGAGATCATTACGGGGGGCACGGGAGGCTTGACGGAAGATCAACGGGAGGTTTCAAATTATGTTGCTGCGTTGAATTACGGGCTTCAGCGGGTTCATGAGTTGCCGTTGAGCTTACGCTTGCTGCGGGAAATTCATGCGAGATTGTTAGCCGTTGGGCGCGGTGCAGATCGGAATCCCGGGGAGTTTCGGCGTTCTCAAAATTGGATTGGGTCGGCGCATTGTTCGCTTCAAACGGCGGCTTTTGTTCCGCCTTCGGTGCCGGATATGGAAAAGGCTCTGGGTGATCTTGAATCGTTCTTCTATGCGGAAGAGGTTATTCCGCCGCTTATCAAGATTGCTTTAATTCATGCACAGTTTGAAAGTATTCACCCTTTTTTGGATGGGAATGGCCGAGTGGGGCGTCTTTTAATTACGTTTTGGTTGGTGCATCAGCAGATTTTGTCCAAGCCGTTGTTGTATCTGAGCCTTTATTTTAAACGCTATCGAACGGAATATTATGATTTGCTCATGGCTGTGAGGAAGGAAGGGAAGTGGGAAGAATGGGTGATGTTCTTCCTGAAAGGAGTTACACGGGTTTCTCAGGATGCCTGTGTGTCAGCTCAGAAGATTTTGCGGTTGCGTCAGGAAACCCAGGAGAGGCTTGTCGGGATCAATCATCATAATATGATTGATTTTCTCTTTTCAAACCCCATTTTCACACGGGCAACAGCGGCCAAAGCGTTGCAGGTTTCTTCTTCAACCGGAGGGGGGCTAATTCGGCGTTTGTTGGAGCTTGGAGTGTTGGAACCGTGTGCAGATGAAGGGCGTGTTCGGAATGTACGCTTTCGGTTCTCGGCATATCTTTCAATTCTGGAGGCAGAATCTCTGGAGGAGTGAGCGGTTATGGCGCAGAGGACCGTTACTGATGGGTTTTCCCATTGGCCGTGTCGCTAGGTTGAATATTCTGAGTCTGTTCGGGTTCGCGGCTCGGCAGGCACGCCTTCTGGTTCGTGCCATTTTTCACCGTCTTTCATCGTCTGTCTAAGTTAAAAAACTTCACTTAGCGTGGGGGATTTGCCCCTCTAATTTAAATTTTTGGCGAAAATTTAAATTAGAGGGGCGCAGAGAGGGCGTAAGTGAAGTTTTTTAACTTATGTGGCGGCCTGTTTGAACGCATGGGGTTTGGTGCGGTGTGTGCTGGGCTGCGGCGGAAGGTCGGGGGAAGAAGGCGGAGCATCCGGATGTGGTGCGTGCGGAGGGGACGTGCGCGGCATGGGGGTGTGCGTTTGTGGGGCAGGGTGTTAGGCGGGTGTGTGCCGGGCTTGGGGTGGGGTGGTTGACGGCGGCCTGCGCCGTGCGGGGCGTGGAATGTCTGTGGGTTTGGGGGCGCGGCACGGGGCGGCTGTGCTATACTATGGAGTATTTGTTGCAAGGATTGCAAAGGCAAGGATGGTTTGTCAGCATGGATAAGAAAGAAGCTCCGAAGAGTTCGTTGGATGCGTTGGTTTCGCTGTGCAAGCGGCGCGGGTTTATTTTTCAGAGCTCGGAGGTCTATGGTGGGTTTGCCGGTTTTTGGGATTATGGGCCGCTGGGTTGTGAGCTGAAGCGTAATATCAAGGAGAGCTGGTGGCGCTTTACGGTGCGCAGCCGGGAGGATGTGGAGGGGCTGGATGCTTCGATTATCATGCATCCGGCTATTTGGAAGGCGTCGGGGCACTTGGATACGTTTTCCGATCCGATGAGCATGTGTAAGGGGAACTGCCGCAAATTGATGCGTGCGGACCAAATCTGGGATATCTTTGAGGAGTCGGCGATTAAGGCGGCGCTGGAGCCGCTGGTGGGGGATGCGGGCAAGATTGCTTCGTGGTGCAAGGGGAAGGGTAAGGCGGTGGCGCCGGGGCTTTACACGGTGCAGCATCCGGAGCATCTGGAGGCTATTTTTGAGACACTGAAGGGCGTTGCGGATGTGAAAGCGCTCTTTATTCTGCTGGCAACGCCGGCGGGAGAGCCGGAGGTGCTGCCGTGCCCGAATTGCGGCGGGGTGATGACGGAGCCGCGCCCGTTTAACCTGATGTTTAAGACGGTGGTCGGCCCGGTGGATGATCCGTCTAATGTGGCGTATCTCCGCCCGGAGACGGCGCAGGCGATCTTTGCCGAGTTTCCCAATGTGATGGTTTCGAGCCGGCAGATGCCGCCTTTTGGCATCGGGCAGATCGGCAAGAGTTTCCGCAACGAGGTAACGCCGCGCAACTATATTTTCCGCTCGCGCGAGTTTGAGCAGATGGAGCTGGAGTTTTTCATCAAGCCTGATGAGGCGGTGGAGCTGCTGTGCGGCCATGTGGCCGCGTTGACGCCGGAGACGGATCTTTCCGAGCCGCAGGCCGATTGGGGCTGGGAGTGCTGGCACAAGTATTGGGTGGAGCAGCGCAAGCTTTGGTTGGTGCGTAACGGATTGCCGAAGGAATCCTTCGTGGAATATTGGCAGAAACCGGATGAGCTGGCGCACTATGCCCGTGCGTGCGTGGATATTGAGTATCGTTTCCCCTTCGGCGTTCAGGAGCTGGAGGGCATTGCCGCGCGGTCGGACTTTGATCTTTCCCGCCATCAGGAGCACTCCGGTAAGAGCATGGAGGTTTTTGATGAGCCGCTTAAATTGGCTGTCAAGAAGCTCTCCGAAGAGGAAAAGGCGGCTTTCCGCGCCAAAACCGTGGCTGATTGGGAAGCGCGCGGCAAAACGGCTGAAGCGGCCAACGTCTTCCTGGACCGTCTCTTTGAGGGCAAGTATATCCCGCATGTGATCGAGCCTTCTTCGGGGGTGGATCGTATGGCGCTGGCGATGCTTTGCAACGCTTATGAAGAGCAAAAGCTCACAGATGATAAGGGCAAGGAAGACGTTCGCACGGTGCTGCACCTGGCGCCTGCTATCGCGCCTGTTAAAGTGGCTGTTTTCCCCCTTGTCAAAAACCGCCCCGAATTGTATGCGTTGGCGCGGACGATCTTTAAGAAGCTTCAGCGGCGCTACAATTGCTTTTGGGATGAATCCGGCGCGATTGGCCGCCGGTATCGCCGGCAGGATGAAATCGGTACGCCCTTCTGCGTGACGGTGGACTTTGACACGTTGGAGAAGGATGGCACCGTTACCTTGCGCGACCGCGACACCATGCAGCAGGAGCGGATTTCCGTAGAGGCGCTCATGGATAAACTCGATGCGCTGATTCTGCAATAAGGGCAGCTTTCGGGCATAGCGAAAAAGACATGCAGGGCGCGGGCGGAGGAATCCTCTGCGCCCTGAATGCGCCGTTTTAGGGGGCCTTCGCGCGGGTGTGCCTCCTTTCCTGTGATGGCTCTGCGTGGGGGTGTCTGGCTGGTGCCACTGCTGACGCTGCGCAGGAAAACCGGGATGCGGTGCGGGCGGGGTACAGCGTTCCTTTCCTGCGCCTTTTTCTCTCGTACGGCCGGAAGGTTAAGGCGCGTTTGAGCTGAAGCGGAAGGGTGGTATGATTCCGGACGGCCTGTTTTTTGAAATCGGTCTCTGAGCGCCGCTCGGGCAGGGGGCGTGTGGAGGTGAAGCCAGGGGGTGTTTTCTGCACCCGCGAAAAGGTCTGCCAGGCAGGGCGGCCGCTTCCCCCCGGGGGGTGTACAGCGGGCATGGCAGCACTTTTTACTTCCAATATTGGCGTGTTTCCTCTATACTATTATCAACGTGAGAGGTTCATAGATGACTCGAGATGTTTCCAGACGCGGCTTTACAATGATTGAGCTGCTGGTGGTGATCGTGATTGTCGGGATTCTGGCGGTGGCGCTGGCTCCGGCGGTCAATCGTTTCCGTTCGGCAGGCGAAGACACCGTCAGCCGGAACAATTTGATGCGCTTGGGGCGCGCGGCTATTGCTTACCGCAGTGATCATGACAATTGTTATCCTGCGGCGGGCGGTTATTTTTCTTCCTTTTCATGGACCGATGGCACGCGGCGTGAAAAACGCTATGGGCGCGCCCGCGGCTGGGTTTATTTTGAGCACAACTGCCCGCGCTCGAAGGGTGATGAGGCGGCGGCCGACAAAATCGGCGATGGCAATCACGACGGTTGGGGGCTTGGCGGCATGAAGAGAAATGCCGATGAGTCGGATTCCTCGTCCGATACATATGTGAATGAAGAAGGGTGCTGCATCTGTTTTGACTCCAAGACCGATGGCGGCGGTATCAGCGCCAAGCCGGCCGGTTGGCAGGCTAAGGCTTCCGACACCTGGTCGCAGGCGCAGGTGGCCATTATGAACGGGGCGCTTTACGAATACCTCGGGAAGGATCTGCGTACGTACACCAACCCCACCTTTGAAAAGCTGGCCGTGCAGAAGCTTAAAGTTTCGCGCAGTGATATCTGCCGCGCATATGCCATGAACATTGTAACCGGAGCCGACAAGGAGCTGTATGAGACTCGCCGAAGCGGGTATAACGGCGGCGGCCCGACGAAGGGAGGCTATGGCATCCGCTATGGCCAGCAGAAGCTGCGCCCCTATGTGGATACCTCTTCCCGCGCAGAGGCGATGCCGGCGCGCTTGGTGCTCTTTGTGGAGCTGGATCTGGAGAACTCCGGGCTGCGCACGGCCAACTCGCTGGAGGGCGATCAGGTGTGGGACTGGGACGCCGGCGATGAGAGCATGGGCTTTAACCACGAGAACAACGGCGCGATGTATGCGCACGTCTGTTTCGCCGATGGCCACGTGGAGGCCATTCGCGACCCCTCGCAGAATATTGACAAGCCTGATGAAGACAAAAGGCTGAAACTCTCGAAGTGGTATGGTTCCGGCGGCGTGAATGCCAATGGGCAGAAATTGGATTGAGTATGAGCGGACGATTGAAACTCTGGGCGCTTCCGGCATTGGTGGCGGGTCTCTTTTGGGGATCCGCCGCTCTGGCGCAAGGCACGGCGCAATCGGCAGATGTGGCCTATGCACTGACGTTGATCGATGCCGGAGATGCCGGCACCAATGACTCCCGCACCGGCGGCCCCGTTACGGCGGCCACCAAAAATGTGCGCATTAAGGTAACCGTCTCTATTCCCCGAACGGAGGGTTCGTCCCGGTATGGCGGCGTGCCGATCAAGGCCAATCCTGTGCGCTTGATGTACCGCCGTCATAAAGGGCCGGGAACCGCGTTTGACGGCTCCGTGGCGCTTACGCGCGATGCGCCTTACAGCGCGGCCGGAACAGCACTGAAGTCGGCCTTTTATCCCATGCCGCAGGCGGGAGCCGATGGGCTTTCGGTGTTGGATCCCACGCAGCTCAATTATACGGCTGTTGTTTCCGGTGCCGCTGCGAATGTGGCCGGCACGGATTATACCTCTTATGTTGGGTTTGGCATGGCGCATGACCCGGCGCGCTGGGAGAGCACCTTCCTCAGCACGGCGGCATACGATATCACCGACCCCGCGGCGCTGGCTGCGACCAACCCGATGATTGCTTCGCTGCTCGCCGGAGAGGCCACGTATGAATGGTATGCTGCGTCGCGTTACGGCTTGGGCTCCTTTGCCCGTATTTCCGACATCGAGGATTTGGGGCGTTGGCAGACGTTCACGGATGTGCGCCTGTGGGAGCCGCTGGCCACAGAAGCCTCCAACAACGATGCGGCGCTGGTGCGCGGCGCCAATGCGGCCATTCCGCTGGAAGTGGCGACCACGCTGGGCACCGTTTTTGAGTGGCGCCTGCGCGCCATGCCCGAACGGGCGGCGGAAGATGCCGCCTGGCATGTCTATCGCGGCACGATCGGTTCGAACTATATGGGGCAGGCAGGTGTGCAGCTGCTGAACCTGACCGGCGGAGACGGCACCACATATGCCGATTATGCGCGTGTGGAGTCGCCTGTTTTCCCCGATGGGGTGGCCTCGGTTTCATTTGAGGCACTGACTTCCAGCATGGAAGATGATTCCGTTCAACAGCTGCTTGTGCAGGTGAAAAAGGGCTCTGCATGGGAAAATGTGAAGACGGTGGATTTGCAGGGCGATTTTCGTTCCTATGAGGTGACGGTTTCCGGGGCGGAGGGGGGCTCCACGCAGATTCGTTTGGTGCGCACAACCCAGCTTTCCACCGTTTCGGCGGCCAACATGTCCACGGTGGTTATCCGCAACCTGGTGGTGCGCTCGGCCGCGCCGCAGGCTGCGTTCGGCAAGCCGATCTTCAATCCGGTTTACCCGGCTTACAGCACCACGGATGAGACAGGTGCTTCGGTGCAGACGCCGATCACAATTTCCTTCGCCGCGCAGGGCGGGAACGTCGCCGCGCCAGGCACAGATGTGCCGCGCGGATATGATGCTGAGCTTCTGCTTCGCCGCCGTGCGGAGGGCGACACCACACGGGTGTGGCGGAAGGTGCCGGTGACGGTGAACGGTTTCTCCGAAACCAGCGGCAACGCTACGCTGGCCGCATCGCTCGCGCCTGAAACACTGATCACCAGCACCGACGGCTCGGTGAATGTGGAAGAAAATGCTTTCTTCATGAGCCCGGAAGGTATGGTAACGGGGGTTTTGCCGGGGGTTTATGATTTGGCGCTGGATTATCGAATCCTTGGGTCGTTTAAGGCCGGGCGCTCGTTGATTGATGAACGCGAAGCGGTGGAGGGGCGCGCCACAACGTATGATGTGGAGGTGATGGGCGATGCGGGCGTGCCGGTGGTTCAGCCCAAGCCGTATCTGCTGAATTACCGTGAACAGACGGTTCATCAGGAGCAGGTTTTTCTTCGGGTGATGTATCGCACGGGCACCACGGACAGCTCCGCGCCGTATGCGCTGAAGACGCTGGATATTCCATTGCTGCCTTCGCCGTCGAAGGCCGATTTGTGGCGCGTGGATGTATCGCGGGTGCTCCGCCTGGAAGACAGTTCGGCGGTGTATGCTTGGGGGTACGACCCCACGGCAACGGATCCGGATGCCGAGCTGATCACGCAGACAGGTTACTTGGCTTTCACCGTTGGGGCAGAGCTGTCGGATGGTTCGGTGACATGGTTTGGGCAGAAGGCTGTAGCCGCTCCGGGCGTCATGCCGGCCACGACGTCGGCTGTGCCGGCGGTCTCTGAAACCCTGGCGGAGGCCGCTTCTGAGGCGGATGCGGTGCCATTGGTGGTTTCGCTTTCAGATTTGCCGAATTCGCATTTGATGGTGGAGCTGGCGATGCCGGCCACGCTGGGGGCTGGGTTGGAGGCCACCGCGCGGCTGTGCGGCTCGTATTGGCAGGACTTCAATACATGGTATGCTCCGTCTGATAACTTTACGGAGACAGACTTCCGTGAGGATGTGTCCACGCGTACGGCAGACTTCAATTGCACGGTTACCACGGACGAGGGCGGATCGGCTGTAACGGCGGGCTGGATTCCTGATGAGGGGCCGTTGGCGCAGACAACGTCTTTCACCGAAACCTTTGAGGTTGGGCGCGCTCAGAACCGCGGGCTTTCCTTCTACATGAAGGATTTGGCTTCTATCGCCTCTTACAACTTTGCCGTGTGGGGTGCGGCCAGCCAGGCGGCGCTTCCGAAGTATCTGCGCGAAGACGGGGATGAATACAACTACTACTCCAAGTATTTGGAGTTTGGCGATGCGGCGGAAGTGGTGTTGAACCGGACGTATTCGTTGGGCGCGGGGGGGCGCTATTCACCGGACGCGCAAATTCGCCTCAGAGGTACAGGCAACGGGATTTCCCCGCGCGAGGATGCCAATCGGGAGGTGGTGCTCAATGGTGTGGGCACGGTCAGTTTCCGGTTGGGGCTTTCAATCCCGTATGATATCGATCACCGAGTGCAGCTGCTCTCGTCGTCGGATGATTTGTGGGCGCTGAATGGGTTCGGCTTGGCGGCGGGTGTGCAGTTTAACCGCCCGGCAGAGACGTGTGCGGCTTCGGGTTATTCGGTGTCGTACTTTCTGGAAGACTCGCGGAGTACAAAGAAGTTTGAGCTGCGCGTTACGCAGATTGTCAGCTTTAACGACACGGACGAGCGGGAACGCCCGGAAAACTCGGTGGTGACGGAGTTGTATCAGTGGAACGGCGCAAACGCTGTCCGCCTGCCGATAACGGATATGTCGGGGAATGCGATTCAGGCGCAGTATGTTGCGTTGGGCAACAGCATGGCCGGCAATGCCTACGGCCTGTGGGTGATGCCGGATGGCCGCCTGGCTGTGGGCACGGCCAGCACGGCGACGCCGACGTCGCTGAATATTCAATATCGCTCCAAGGATGTAGTGGCTTCGACATCGCAGGGTTATATTTTGTCGTTGGGTTCGGCGGAGTGCCGCCCAATCTTCCGTCAGGCACTGCGCGCCACAGGTGCTTCACAGAACTTTACCGGGGCGGCGTTGTCGGCGATTACACCGGCGGAGGTGTCGATTTCAGAGCCTGCGCCGCCGGTCTGGGCGGGCAGCGGCCTGTCGTGGACACTGGCTTCCGATTCTTCCAGCTCGGCGCGCATTCAGGTTACGCGGCGGACGCCGAGTGCGGAGCTTGCCGGCAAGGTGCGCTTGCGTGCAAAACGCTCGGATGGCGGCAAGGAAACCTCTCCGAGAACGGTTTCCACGGATAAGACGGGCTCGACCTTTACGGTTACCATGGGGGCGCCGAATGCTACGTTGATCATTGCTCCGGCGGATAAGGAATGCAACGTTTTTATTGACAACATTACCGTGTCGTCCTGGTGCGGCAATGATAATAACCGCAATGGGAACAGCATGGTGCCGCTGTATACAAACGGCGGCTTCGTGGAGAGCAACGGGTTCGCCGGTGTGGGCGTTTGGATTCGCCCGGAAGACGATGATCAGCTGAATGTGGCGGCGGCGGATTATAATGGGCGGCAGTGCGTCCTGCTGCAGCGGTCGCGCCAGAATACGTCTACCGGCCTTTCCGGGGAGACGACCACGAGCGATATCAAGAATACCGGTTCATCGCTGGCGCTTTACATGCCTTATTCGGAGGAAGGGTTCGGCACGGTCAGTTTCCGTTACCGGATTCCTTCGGAGGATGAATACGGCAATGCAGGGGAATTGCCTTCGGTGTATGTGATGCTGCAATACCTGGCAGACCCATCTTATTACAACAACTTCCTGGGCAATGATGTGCCGTCTGGTTGGCGGAATGTCTCGGCGCCGCTGGAGCTGCGCAACTCTGCCGGAGTGTGGACGACGGCCAGTATCACACCGAAGCTGGACGGTGCGGAGCTGGTGGGCACTAAGGGCACGCTGCGGCTGGTGATGGTGACGGATAATCTTGCGGAAGAAGATGATCCTTACGTTTATATTGACGATTTGAAGGTTACGAACAATGCCTCGGGAACGCTGGCTTCCTGGTCGGCGCGGAACGTCAAGCTCACCGATACGCCGGTGTCGGCGTTGTATTGGAAAGACCGTGCGGCCACGGATGTGGTGCCGGAAGAGGAAACGTTCGCCGAGAAGAGCTCACTAACGCGTGCGCTTCAGTTCAATAATGTAACCTCCGGGACGGACACCGATGGCACGTATGACACGTGTGTGGTGGATTCGCCGTTGTTGGAGAATGGCGTTGGGCGGGTTACCTTTGCGGCGCGGCTGACGGAGCCGCAGAGCTCCCCGATGCGCATTTACATTCTGGCGACGACGATGGCTGGGGAAGCCGACCAAGCGGTGTTCAAGCCGGTGACGTATGTTGAGGTGCCGAATACGGTCTATTCTGTTTTTGACGTGGATTTGTCGAAATACACCACGTATTACACCAAGCCGAATGCCGATGGGACGCCAGGCGACAGCAACACCACCGATCCGTTTACCTGCTCTACCATTCGGCGTATCCGGCTGCGTGCGTATTTGGAAGGCGATGGGGTGGACAATGATGGGTTTGGCTCTGCTGCGGAGAACCGGACGCCGCCTCATGGCCGTGTGTTGATGGATTGTCTTTCCGTTGCGGATCCGATTCGCCCCTCGCTGCGGGTGGAATCGGTGGCGTTTTCCAATGTGGCGGGGAGTGATGCGGCTTCTGAGTTTGACCGGAATGCGCCGCTTTCTCAGCCGGTGGCGAATGCGCCGCTGCTGCGCACGATGGTGGAGTTGGGGCATGCTCAGCTGTTGAAAGATGACTCCATTCGTGTGTTTATTACGCTTAACCCGCAGGACATCACACAGGCCGCTTCGCTGGTGAAGACGTATCGCTCGGATTATACGTACACCGATGTGCTGGGGAACACGTTGTCTGCTTCTGCCACGCGCCCTATTCATGCGTGGGATGCTGCGCAGACGGATAAGTGGCCGGTTTCGGCATGGTTCGATTTGGATGCGGCCTTGCAGAAGGTTGACCCGGCGAATTCCGGCACCCTTTCGTTGGATGAACTGCGTGCACTCGGCTTGGCCAATACGGTGGAGCTGCACCGCGGTGCGGGGTATGCCTTCTTCGGGGATCTTACGAAGCTGGGGCTCAACGCGCTTCCGGCCAATTCGCTGGTGCAGTATACGGCGTGGGCTGTCTACCAGAGTGCAGAGAGCGACCAGTGGTATGCAACGCAAATTGAACCCACGGACTACACGGACTTCCCGTGGTATTTCCCGCGCGGCTTGAATGCGGAGATTCAGGCACGTGCCGGGCAGGGTGCAAACTTCTTCTCGCCGTATTATTGGGTTTACTCCTGCATCCCCGGTGAAGTCTTCCTGAATGAAATCGATTTGCGCGACAACGGGGCGGCTGGAACGAAGATGCAGAGTTTCGTGGAGCTCTGCGCACCGGCCGGGCTGGATCTCGGCGGATGGCAGGTGCGCGCAACCTCGCGGAACTCGTTTGAGTTCTCGGATGGCAATATGTTCATTGTGCCCGACGGCACCACACTGTTGCAGCCGGACGTGGGGGCTGTGCCGGCCATGCGTAAAGGGGACACGGCGTCTAACCGCTCCTTCTACACGGCGTTTTCTAACGACAGTGAGGTCTTCTATCGCGCGGGCGGTGCGGCGGATGGCGAAAAAATTAAAGATTTGACCGCTGTGGCGAGTACGACAAACGGCGGTGTGGCCGTGCGCGACTTCGAGTATGAGAACCTGGGCGGCGGTGCGGCCGTCAGCCTCCTGCTGCTTCGCCCAACCGGCGGAGCAGAGCATATCGTGGTCTTCTCCATGGCCAATGAAGGCGCCATTGAAGCGGATGAGACAAACACTTACCAAAAGGCCATTGATTCGCTGTATGACCGCTATCGTACGGCGTATGCGTCCAATGGGTTTGTCTCCGAGTGGTATCAAACCTTCTTGGACGGCGGGTGGGATGTTTACGGGCTCTCGCACGCCGATGCGTTTGGGGCGATTGCTCTCAAGGAAAAGAATCTAACGCAGGTACAGGCACATGGACGCCGTTTGACAAAGGCCAACTATTTCCCGACGGCCGGAACGAGTGCAGATAATCGCTTTAAGCAGAATGCCGCAACGTTTGCCGCCGCACAGGATTATGCCCGGAGCGCCTATGCCAACTCGCTGGCCACGGTGGATATGGGCGGTATGTGGGTAACCCGGAAGAATGCGCTCGATACCAATGAAGCCAATGGCCCCTTGGACTTGACAGCGCTTTGTTTCGGCACATGGCCTGCCGGCTGGAATCCAACCGAGACGCCGCGCTTGAACGAGCCTGTTCCAACGACGCCTCCTGCGGGGGCTGCCGCTCCGTATACGCAGGTAACGCCGCGCCAGATCAATCCGGATCAGTATCTGGTGAAATATCGTGAACTTTCGCAGAGCACGGTGGTCTCCACGCTTCTGGGCAACGGATTGGGCTATCACACGCTTGAACTGTACGCGGCGGATGGGGCAACCGTTTCCGAAACGCGTCGGGGCGGGCGCAATACGCCGATCACATGGGCGTTGGAGCTTAGTGTGCCAAAGGTTACGCTGACGTATTCGGCATTGGCGTTTCAGCGTGTTTCTGCTGTAGAATTGCGTTTGATTGACGCCAAGACGGGAGACCCGGAGACGGCGGCGGCAAAGATTGCCGCACAGATTCCGGGCGCCGTTGTGGCTTCCGGACCGGATGCCGAAGGGTGGGTCACCCTGACAGTTCCGGCGGCGGCAAAAGTGTTCGCCATTGAAATTGTGCTCAAAAAGCCTGGCGCCGCTTCGGATGAAGACCGTTACAATGTGGAAGCCCGTGGCACGTTTGCCGCGAATCCGGATGCGACGGCTAAGGACGTCATTACCAAGGTTTCCCCCTTCTGCGGCGGATCTCTGAGCGGTTCTGGCCGTTATCAGCCGTGGTGGGGCAGCGGCTTCGGCTTTGCGGTGGATTATGATGCCGCTGCGGCAGACGGTGCGGAGCTGACCTCCTTCATCGTTACCTATCCTTCGCCTTTGGGCTTGAAGGAAGCGGGAGATACTTGGTTGGGCTTGCAGGCGCCATGGGCTGGATTGACGCTTACGTATACGCCCACAGATGCCGATGGCACGCCGCTGGCTCCCGTAACCGCATCGCTTTCCGGTTTGGAATACGAGGCCGCGATTGAGCAGCTCAATACCGTCTTCGGCCCGCGCGGCCGGACGCGTTATGTCGAGCTCAAAACGCTGGCCGAAGGGCATGCCGAAGCAACGTCTGCCGTTGGAATTTTGAGTGATACGTATGCTGCGGCCGTGGGGTATAATCCGGACGATACGGCCACCTTTGTCAAGAAAGAGCCGGCGATTCCTTTCTGTGTATGGGGTGTTTACACCACCACCATTCAGGCCGACAGCGGCAATCAGACGGTTTCCTTTGTGATGCCGCAGGCTGCCCCTGGCGAAAAGGCCGGCATCTTTGAGCAGCCCGCATGGTATCAGCCGCTGGCCGACTTGAATGCTGGCCGCCCGGCAGAGAATACGGCGCCTTACTTCTATCTTTACAGTACGCCCCCGCAGGCCGCTTGGCTGAATGAATTGAATCTTTCTGCGGGTGCGTCCGGTTCCGCGCCGTATGCCGAAGTGGTGATGCCGGTTTTGCGCGCAGGAATCCTTAACGCCACCCCGAATGTTCCGCAGACGACGAACCACGGCTGGAGCGTCCGCCGGTATACGCAGGCGGGTGCTCAGGCCGCGGAAGTTTCGCTTCTGGGCGTGACGCCAGTGGCTTCCAACTCGTCTTCCTACACCTATAACACCATTGAAGCCTTTGCCTCGGTGGCGGCGGCGGAGACGTCGGCCTATGTGCTGATTCGCCCGTGCGGCGCGGCTGAAGGCGGCGTGTGGGCAGGCGTGGATGCTTCGGGCGGCACGGCTGTTCCGCCGGTGGCGGGGACGTGGCTGGCGGATGTGGTCAACACGTTCGTTGTGGCCGGTAAGACGGACGCATCGGGTGTGAATGGTTCGGTGCAGCTGGTTGGGCGCACCATCTATGACGATGATGGGTTCCGCCGGATTTCTTCCGCAGTGGCAGACCGCACCGAGTGGTCGTTTGCCGCCGAAACGAAGAACGGCGCTAATGAGGGAATCTCCCCGGACACGAAGCCGGAATGGAATCAGGTTACCGTAACGTCTGCGCTGCGCAACTCCGTTTATGGCGGCGTGTTGTGCGGGTATCAGAAACTCCCGGGCTACTTTGATGCCGATGCGGTTTCCGGTGTGGCCAGCACAGAGGGCGCTGTAACGTTGACGTTGGGCGGGGCGGACTGGGTATATGCGCCTGAAACTGGAAAAACCGTGGCGCTTTCCTTCCGCCCGCGCTCCACGTATCGGTTTGAGATGCTGGAGCTTCCGCCAGAGCTCATAGGGCACGTGATGCTCATTGGGGCAAACCGTCTGCTGACGGCCGAGGATGTGGCCGCTGAAGTAACTCGGCTGAAGGCGGCGCAGGCAACGAATCCTTCTGCGCCTGTGCAGGATTGGCTCCGGATGGGCACGGCCGACCGCAATGGGGTTTATCGTGCCACGGTGGAATATTCTTCTTATGTGGATGAAAACGGGCTGACGCAAGTGGAGCCCTCGGGCGTAATCCGCTTTAATGCCGATTATATTGCCTCCGATCCTTCCGACTCCGAGGTGGTAACCTTTGGTGAGCAGGATGGTTTCGTGATCACGCTGGTGTTTGTGGACGAACCGGCTTCTGCCCAGAATAGCATCCAGATGACCTTCGGTCAGGGCGATGTGATGACGGGTGCATGGCTAGTCTCGCAGACGCTCTATGCCTGCGCAGCTGATGGTTCGCCCGATGCTGCCAAGGGCGGAGACACGGTGGCTAAGCCGATCTGGTCGGATGCCGATGGGAATGTGGATGGTGATCATCAGAACGTCCATGGCTGGCTTCATCAGCCGGTAACGGGCGATAGTCTGGGGATGTCGGCAGTGATCAATCCTGAGCTCGGCTTGGTGGGCGGTGCGCTGGGCACTTCCGTTGAAGCCGTGCGCGATGTCTTTGAAGAAAACCGCACGGTTCGCCCCTTCCTGGTGTGGACGTTGATCCCGAAGGCGAAGGTGCCGGCAAATCTCTTTGATGTTTCCCTGCCTGCCGGCAGCGCCAGCAGATCCGACTTTATGCGCCGCTGGGCTCTGCCGCAGTGGCTGGGCGGCACGCCCTCGATTGGCGACCGCACTACCATCTCGCTGAGCAAATTGCGCAAGGAGCTTCAGGATACGGCGCAGGCCTCCACCGGGTTCTATTCCGCTGCGGGAATTATTCCGCTGACGTATCGTGGATATTGTGCCGAAGACCGTACGCTGGGTTCGGATCCGGATGCGCAGCCGCGTGCGTCCGATACGCTTCTGGCCTTCAGCACCATGCGTGCGGATGAACTGACTGCTGCGCTTGCTGCCGGAATTGGCCTCTCAAACGAGGATGCCGCCCTTCTGCCCTATGAGACGGCTATTGACATGACCGATGAGACGCTTTGGGCGGATGGCGCAATTCTTCGCTTTGCGTTGGTGATTGCCAATACGCAGACAGATCTCGTCTACGACTGCCAAGCCTTGGCCAACTTTACGTCGGATGCCTTCTCTGCCTACTGCCCGTGGTATACGCCAGACGCGACCTCTAACGTCAACCGCGTTACCTCCGCTGAAGATGCAGGCATCTCGCCGTTCGCTTGGGTGTATGCCATTGAACAGGGCGGTGTGTGGCTCAATGAAGTGCGACCGTTTGCTACGGCCATTCAAGGCAGCGGCAGCATTGCCTCAGCCGTTGAGCTGGCCATGTATGCTTCCCCGCTCGAAACTGGGCGAACCGATGGGCTCTATATCCCGACGCGGACGCTTGACGGGTGGAAGTTGGTCATGAAATATGCGCCAATGCCGCTCTATGGAGCCTCCAAAGAAACCCCGTTGACGTGGAGCGTTCACCGTGAAGTTGAGCTCAAGAGCTGGGTGCCGTACCGCCGTTTCAAACCGGATTATGATACGACCGCTCCCGGCGCCAACCCGAATTATTATGACCTCGACTACTATTGCGCCACGACCGATGTCTCCAAGGGTTTCACGGCCGAAGCGGCTGGAAGTTTGGATAACAACGGAGCGTACTCCGCAGATACCGTCGGCTCCTTTACTTGGCTGAAGCTGGATGAAGAGCTCTTTGATAAAGGCCTGGAGGAAACCCTCCGCAAGAGTGAGACGTATGCCGGCGGCGTGGTTTACGCGATCGCCCTGGTTCGCAACAACGGCGTTGTGGCCGATGAAGTCATCTTCTATAACAGCACGGATGGCCTTATCGCTTCCGACACCATAACACGTGTTCAGCTTGCGATTGATTCCGAGAATGCCAACCGCGCCGCAGCTGGAACGGTGCGCGGTATAACCGCTATTCCGCTGCCTCAGGCCGGAAGCGAGATTGCTTCTGCTCAGCTTTGCGAATGGCAGAGCACCGCCTCCGGCACAAAGGATATTGGCTGGATTGTGGATCTTTCCAATACGGCCTATAACACCTTCCCCGGCGCGAACGTTTGGTCGCAAGGCTCTTATACCTTCACGCAGCCCAAGCTGGATTATACGCCCGACCTTACCACCTTTGCGATGCTTTCTGCGCAAGTGGTTGGCGGGGATGGGCAGCTGTTGCTGACGCGGGCGGATGGGTTTGAACGCCTTTCCGGGCGTTCCCTCACTGCGTCTTATCTTACGGGCACGGCCTATACGCTTGAGCTCTCGGGATGGAATACCGAGTGGTTCCGCCTGGCCGGGGTCTCCAAGAATGGACAATCCATGGCATTGCCTTCGACTGCGCAGGCTACAACCTATGCCGTTGCAGACGATGGCCTGACGCTCCGCCAGACGCCCTCGGTGGTGATTGATGCCGGCGAGCTTGTGGGCGACACGGATTATGCGCTAACCTTCGTGTATACGGATGCCGCTGCCCGGCTGGCTGCCTCCGGCGCACTCACGTCGCAGGATGACGACTTCCTTGCTTGGCTGTTGAAGGCGGATCCGGAGGCTATTCTGGCGCAGACTGCTGCTGATGGCGTAACGGCGTCTGAGAAGTATTGGCTGGGACTCTCTTCGGCTAAGGTTTCTGCGCAGGATGTGGCACTTACGATTACCTCTATCGGCTTGCAGGAGGAACCCGAGGGCGATCGTCTCCCCGCGTTGGCTGTTTCGCTTAAACAGGGTGAAACGCCGATTGGCGAATTGAAGGGCGATGGCGCACTCATTCTTCTGGGCAAGACGGATCTGAAGGGTGAGTGGCGTTATTTGCGCCGCCTCTATCCGGAAGATCTGAATGGAGAGCGTTATCTGGTGGTGCGGACGGACTGCAAGTTCTTCAAGGCGGTGCTTCTCTCTGCCGCGCAGGCGGAGGCGACCACTCCATAACGCGAACGAAGCGCATGGCGGCAAACACGAACCGGCAGAAGTCTGTATCCTGCCGGTTCGTGTTTTAATGAAGGCCGGGCAGTAAAAACCGTTTATTTCGATGTTCGTGTCCGCCCATGATTGCGGCGCTGGTTCCAGAGGCTCGGCTTCAGCCAAAGGGGGCATGATTTCCCCTTTCCAGACAAGGTTATCAAGAGCGGAAAAGGAGGGCCATTCGAGAAAATAGGGTGGTGATGAGAGAAGGGGATGGGCTTGACTTGAACGGGGCAAGTTGATGGGTTGGTGCAGGCGCTTACAAACTGAGAGAGGGGGTATGACACGCGGAGAGACCCCATGAGATAGTCCAGTCTGTTTGACCTATGCCTTTTCGTGCGTTCATACAGGGTTTCATGAGACGGACAATCAATTCGATTGCGGGCTTTACTTACCGCTCTTATTTGTGCGGGTAACGCCCTCGTGAGCGCTTCGGTTCGAGGCGTTCAAGGGCACGGGGCGTTGGAGGGATTTTACGGCGGGGGTGGGTTAGAGCATCCAGGGGGTGAAGACGTCGCGCGGGAGTGGGCGGACGGTGAGTTCACGGGTGCCACGTGGGGTGATGACGCGAACGGTAATATCGGTCCGTGTGCCGCTGTCGCCATAACCTGCGGCGATACCGGCGGCACGAAATAGGTCTGCTTCATTGATTTCGCCGAGAACGGCGATGGTTGGGCCGGGGATATTGACAGGATACAGGAGCGTGCGCCCTTCATCGGCGAGAGCTTTAAGTGCGGCATTGTCGGTACGGTTGCGGCCAACGATAATGCGTCCGCCATCGGGGAGGCGGAATTGCCGGGCAAAGCGCAGAAGTTCAACATCCCGCACGGGGGGAATGCCTTCGGTGTGATCATAGAGATCGCGCAGCTTTCGGCAGAATCCTTTTTCGGTGAGGAGGCAGCCCCCGGCAGGGGAAGGATATTCGCGGATGCCGAAACGGGCGGCGAGTTCCATTTGGGGCTGTCGCTGGCGGCCTTGGAGAGCGAGAAGGCGTGAGCGATCCACCCGGCCGTCGGTTTCGGGGGTGGTTGGGGAGAGCAGCTGGGCGGAGAGGGGTCGAAGCAGGAGGCCTTCAAGGCCGGAATCTGCGGCAACGGTTTCGAGGCTCCGGCGGTTTTGAGACATGGGGCGTTGGTTAAGCACCTCTCCGGTAGAGACGAAGTCGTAGCCTTGTTCCCGCATGAAGTCGCCTGCGCGGCGTATCATGGCTGCATGGCAATCGATACAGGGGTTCATGGCGCCGCCGAAGCCATGGGGCGGCTTACGCACCAGACGGAGAATCTCGTCTGAGAAGTCGATGATGTGCAGAGGTACGTTGAGCGCCTGTGCGGCTTTTTGGGCGGAAGCAGTGCCGAAAAAGGGGCTTTTGAAGACGACGGCTTCCATTTGGATGCCTTGATCGCGCAAGACGCAGATGGCAAGCATGGAGTCAAGTCCGCCGGAGAGGAGTGAAAGGCCTTTGACCATGGAGAAACCTCGGGGCTGAATGGGGGTGCGCGGCTTGGCGCGTGCATAGGAGATAAAACGATAGGCGCCTGCCCCGGTATGGCGGAGGCAGGCGCCCTGAGCGGCAGGCCATCAGTGGTTGTTGGCTGCGGCTTTTATGCGGGCGAGCAGCGCCAACACGCCGATGAGCACGGGGAACCAGAAAAAGAGGAGAAAGGCTCCGAGAAAAGACCAGCCCCATCCTTTCCACGCTCCGATCACACCCAACACGGCGCCTAGAAGGGAGCCGAAAAAGTTGAAGTAAATGAAGAGAGAAACGAGGATGGCCACCGCGGCGGCGGCTGACCAGGGCCAGCCAAGCCAGAGCGCCAAGCCGGAGATCGTCGCCGCGAACTGAAGGATGGCCAAGAAGAGCTTGAGCCCAAGGCATAGAGCGGCTCCAAAGACATAATCGTCAGACTTCATGGGTGGTGCTCCTACGGATTTACTTGGCTACGACATTGACGAGCTTGCCGGGAACTACAATCACCTTGGCAATGGTTTGCCCTTCGGTGAAGCGCTTGACTTCTTCAGAGCCGCGGGCGGCGGCTTCAAGCGCCTCACGGGAGAGCCTGGCAGGGACGGTGAGTTTGCCGCGCATCTTGCCGTTGACCTGCAGAATAATCTGGAGCGCATCGCTCTTGAGCGCCTCGGGGTTGACCTTTGGCCAGCCGGCATTCATGATACCCTCCGGTTGGCATCCGAACTCGGCCCACAGCTCTTCAGCGATGTGGGGGGTGATGGGAGCCATCATACGGGCAAGCGTGGTGAGCGTTTCGCGCAGGAGGGCTTTGGCGTCGGCGGAGGAATCGGCGCCAATCTTGGCCTTGTCGAGGGCGTTCATCAGCTCCATGAGCTGAGCGATGGCCGTGTTGAAGCGGAACCCGTGCTCAATGGAATCGGTTACGCTTTGAAGCGTTTGGTGGAGCTTACGCCAGAGGTCGCGTTCAGTGGGGGTGAGCCCTTCGCCGTGAACAGGCGTGTCTTCTGCCGGAACAATCGCTTTGGCATCGTAGGCCTTTTTCCAAAGGCGGCAGAGGAAGCGGTAGGGGCCTTGGATGGAGGCATCCTGCCATTCGGCGTCCAGTTCGGGCGGCCCGATGAAGAGCGTGTAGAGGCGGACGGTGTCGGCGCCGTAGTCTTCAATGAGCTTGTCGGGAGAAACCACATTTCCAACGGACTTGGACATTTTATAAAGCTTGCCGTCCTTTTCGGAACGTTTGCAAATCATGCCTTGCGTAAAGAGCGCCTTGAAGGGCTCTACACAGTCGAGCGCGCCGGCATCGTTCAGGATTTTGACGACAAAGCGGGAATAGAGCAGGTGGAGGACGGCGTGTTCGACGCCGCCGATATACTGATCCACCGGCATCCATCGGTCTACAAGCGCCTTATCAAAGGGGGCTTTTTCATTTCGCGCGTCAATATAACGCAGAAAATACCAGCAGGAGCAAAGCCACTGTGCCAGCGTGTCCGTTTCGCGTTTGGCGGGCGCGCCGCATTTCGGGCAGGTGGTATGAATGAAGCCCTCGTGGCGGGCGAGCGGGTTGCCTTGGTCGCTCTTGTAGTCCACATCATCGGGGAGGCGGACGGGAAGCTGGTCTTCGGGCACAGGCACGGCGCCGCAGTGCGGGCAGTGAATAATAGGAATCGGCGCGCCCCAGTAACGCTGACGAGCCACATTCCAATCGCGGATACGGAAGTTGGTGGTGGCTTCGGCGAAGCCAGCCTTAGCGCCGGCTTCAATAATGGCCTGGATGGCCTTGCGGTTGGGCATGCCGTTGAAGTCGCCGGAGTTGATGAGGACGCCGTCTTCCGTATAGGCTCCGGTCATGGTGGCGGCATCCAGGGAGCCTTCCGGGTTTTGAATGACAAGCTTCCGGGCGATGCCGTATTTTTGGGCGAAGTCCCAGTCGCGCGTGTCGTGGGTGGGCACGGCCATGACCACGCCGGTGCCGGAGTCGGAAACCACATAGTTCGTTACCCAGAGCTCAATATCCTTGTCGCCGTTATAGGGGTTGGTTACGTGGAAGCCGGTGAAAACGCCCTCCTTGGCCAGTGCATCAGAGAAGCGTTCGGCGGCGGGGATGTTGGCGAGGCGCTCGGCAAAGGCTTTGACTTCCGCTTCTTTGGCGGTGCCCGGGAGGAGCTTCTTCAGCAGCGGGTGATCTGGCGCAATGGCCATGAATGTAACGCCGAAGATGGTGTCTGGGCGCGTGGTGTAAACGGGGCAATCATCACCTGTTTCGGTGATTTTGAAATGGACTTTTGCGCCTTCGGATTTCCCGATCCAGTTGGCCTGCATCTGGCGAACCTTTTCCGGCCAGCCGTCGAGCAAATCCAGGTCTTTCAGCAGACGGTCGGCATAGGCGGTGATGCGGAAGAACCACTGCTTCAGGTTTTTCTTTTCAACAGGGCGTCCGCAGCGCACGCAGTGGCCGTCGGCCGTTACTTCTTCGTTGGCGAGGTTGGTGCAGAGCGGGCACCAGTTTACGGGCGCTTCTTTCTGGTAGGCCACGCCCAGCTTGTAGGCTTGCAGGAAAACCCATTGCGTCCACTTGTAATAATCCGGGTGGCAGGTGGCAATTTCGCGCGACCAGTCGTAGCCGACGCCCCAGCTGCGCACCTGCCGCTTCATTTCCTGAATATTTGAAATAGTCCACGCGTGCGGGTGAACATGAAACTTTTTGGCCGCATTTTCCGCCGGCAGCCCAAAACTGTCCCAGCCCATAGGCGAGAGCACGTTGTAACCCAGCATTTTTTTATAGCGGGTGATCACATCGCCCATAATGTAGTTGCGCCCGTGCCCCACGTGCATGTGGCCGCTGGGATAGGGAAACATCGTCAAACAGTAAAACTTCGGTTTGCTGGTGTCGTGCGTGTCGCAGTGGAACGTCCCATGGTCATCCCAATACTTTTGCCACTTCGGTTCAATCGCGTGAAACGGATATTTCTCTTCCATAACGGGTCAATCCTCGCTTAAAAACGTCTGCTAGTATAGCATAATGCCGCGCGCTGTCGCCGCGGTTTCCCCCGCTTTTGCCTGCCTCGGAGCAGGGGGGCTGCATATGGCCTGTATGCACCTGCGGGAAGACCCTTTGCCCATGAAGGCTCAGGTGGGGCGCGGTTGCAAAAGCGCAGGGGCAGGAGATAGATTGAACGCATGTGCGGCGAGCATGAGGAATAGGCTGGAAGAGGCCGGAAGAGCGGGGTGTTGAAGGGTTTTTGCAGGATGGCATGATTGAGATGAAAAGGGGAAAAAGGGAAGTTATCCATGAAGTTGAGAATCGATTGAGCGTTTGAGGGGCTATTCTCAAAGCGCTCGATAACCGATACGGGCGGCTTGCAAGGGGGTGAGAAATCGTCTGGCATGCTTCCGGCAGGCTCAGCGGGATAGGGCTCTTCCTTTGAAACCTGGGGCGGTCTGGGGGCAAACCCGCCCCGGCTTGGGTGTGAACCCGGGGTGGGTTCGCCGCGCTTCCGCCGAGGGGTTGGTTTTCCCGCACACTGCATGGACGCTGCTCGGCGGCAGGAACACCTGTTTGCGGTTCGGAGTGGATGTGGTATCATACGCCCCCAGAGACTAAACGCCTGCCGCTTTAAGGGCGGTGGGAGATATTTCAGGAGGTATTTCCATGAATGGTAAAAACGGACTTCTTCTCTTTGTCGCCGGTATGGTTGTTGGCGGGGCGGTGGTGATTGCCGCACGCAACAGGAAAGTGCGTGAACTGGCTGTCAAGGCCGCAGGCAAGGGGCTTCAGCTTAAGGATGAGGCCGCCGCGCTGGTGGAGTCGCTGAAAGAGGGTGTGGAAGACTTCTTTGCCGAGGCTACGGCTTCTGTTGAGGCCGAAGCTGCAGCAGAAGCTCCCGCCGCCAAGACGCCTGCTCGCCGCCCGGCTCCCAAAGCCAAAAAGGCGTAAGCCTCTATGGAGATTCGCCCGATACACCGCCTGCCGGGGCGGCTGCGTGTGGGCTATGACCGCCGCCGCTACCCTATTCGGCAGGCCACGCTTGCGCAAACGCTCCTCCTTTCACAGGAGGGCATTCTGGATGTAACGCTTAACGGCGTGCGCGGTTCCATGCTTGTGCGGTACAATCCTGCCGCCCTTTCTGAGCGGGAGGTGTTGGCGCTGTTTTTGGCGTTGGGGTCGAAGTATCTGGAGGACGCCGATCTGCTGGAGTCGCTGGGGGCGGTGGAGCCGCATCGGAGCCTGCTGGCTGAGCTGCTCGGGCAGACGCTGCGCCACGTGGTGCGCAGCCTGATTATGCCCCCCCTCATCGGGCGCGTGCTCACTTGGATCAATGTTGCGCCGCGCGTGGTGCGCGGGGCGGGCAAGGTGCTCTCCGGACACCCCTTCACGTCTGAAACGCTCGATACCGCCGCTCTTTGCGCGGCGCTGCTTTCGGGCGATACCCGCACAGCCTCCTCCGTCAGTCTTCTGCTCAAAATGGGCGAAACGCTGGAAGACTTCACCCGCCAGGCCTCCTACGGCAATCTGGCGCGGGCGCTGTTGGCTGCCGATGAGGCTGCCACGGTGCTGGATGACGAAGGGCAGGAGCGGCGCGTGCCTGTGGGTGCTCTGCGTGTGGGCGATCGCGTGATTGTTCGCGCCGGCGCCTGTATCCCGGCCGATGGCGAAGTCCTCTCCGGCGAGGGGATGGTTGGGCAGGCAGGCATTACCGGCGAGCCGCTTCCTGTCTTTCGAAGCGCCGGGCACACCGTCTTTGCAGGCACCACGGTGGAAGAAGGCGAGCTGATTCTCCGCGTGAAAGCCCTGGGGCGCGACACCAAGATTCAGGGGATTCTTGCGTTGATAGAAGATTCGGCCGCCTACAAGGCCGGCGCTCAGCGCCGTGCTGAGCTGTTGGCCGATCGGCTGGTGCCGTTCAACTTTGCGCTGGCCGCGTTGACGTGGTTGGTTACCCGTAACCCCGCCCGCGCCGCAGCCACTCTGATGGTGGACTATTCCTGCGCCATGAAACTAGCTGCTCCTGTGACGGTTCTGGCCGCGATGCGCCAATGTGCTGTGGCCGGCATCGCCGTCAAGGGCGGGCGGTGCCTTGAAGCCGCTGCCGAGGCCGATACGCTGTTGGTAGATAAAACCGGCACCCTGACCGCATCGACGCCTCGCCTTTGCGCGGTGATTCCCTTCCATGGGCGGACTGAAGACGATATTCTTCGTCTGGCAGCCTGCCTAGAGGAGCACTTCCCGCATCCGCTGGCGCGGGCTGTGGTGGAGGCTGCGCTCCAGCGCGATCTGCATCATCGTGAGCGCCATGCTCGCGTGGAAAATGTGGTGGCGCATGGAATTGCCTCCTCCCTGGATGGAGAGCGCCTGTTGATTGGCAGTGCGCATTTCATTTTTGAGGATAGCGGAATACCCCGCACGCAGGAGGCCGTACGCGAGGCCAAAGCGCTGGCCGCTCAGGGCGCTTCCGTGCTTTATTTGGCGCAGGGCGGCGAGCTGGTTGGATTGTTGGCGGTGGATGACCCCATTCGCGAAGAAACGCCTGCGGCGCTGGCAGCGCTTCGGCGAGCCGGTTTCCGGCGGATTGTGATGCTCACGGGCGATGGCGAGCCGGCCGCACAGGCGGTCGCCAGCCGGCTTGGGCTGGACGGTGTTCGGGCGCAGCTGCTTCCGGAGGATAAGCTTTCTGCGGTTCGTGCGGAGCGTCATGCGGGGCATTGCGTGGCGATGGTTGGCGATGGCATCAATGATGCACCCGCGTTGGCTGAGGCGGATGTGGGTGTGGCTGTGGCCGGGTGCTCCGGTGTGGCCGGGCAGACGGCGGATGTGGTGCTTCCTGATGGCGGCATCGCGCCGTTGGCTGAGGTGCGCTTGACCGGGCAGCGGATGCTTCGGCGTATTTCGCACAACAATGCCGCCATTCTCGGCGTGAACAGCCTGTTGCTTTTGGGGCAGCTTTCCGGGCGGCTGCCGGGGCCGACGGCGGCCTTTTTGCATAACTTTTCCACCGTGTGCGTGACGCTGGGAGCTATGCGGCGCTTGTGATATCAGCAGGCTTTCCGTTCAACGCGCTGCCCTGGCCATGCGGCCGGGGCAGTTTTGATTTGTGTTGGGTAAGGAGATGCAGATGCGCCTGAAGCAAAGACCCTGCGGTTCAGGCATTTGGAGGGAGAATGCCTTCCAGCTGGAGCAGGCGGCGTTTGCGTTCAAGCCCCCCGGCATACCCGGTGAGGGCGCCGTTTGCACCGATGACCCGATGGCAGGGAATGAGCAGCGAGATCGGGTTTCGCCCAACTGCCCCGCCAACGGCCTGCGCAGAGAACCGGGGCACATGACGCCGGGCGGCCAACACGGCAGCGAGTGCGCCGTAGGTAACGGTTTGGCCGTAGGGGATTAGGCGGAGGAGCGCCCAGACTTCTTGTTGAAAAGGGGAGCCGAGAGGGTGAAGCGGCGGGCAAAAGGCCGGATTCTTCCCGGAGAAGTAGCGGTTCAGCCACTGTTTGGCCTGCGTGAGGAGCGGCGTTTCGCAGGCGTGTGCGCCGGATGGGAGCCCGGCGGCAAAGAAGGTTTGACCCTCGAACCAGACGCCGAGTATGCCCTGCGCGTCCGCTGCCAGCAAGATCGGCCCAAGGGGTGAATCAAACGACTGTATGAACGTGTTCATGGGCATCGTTTCGAACGGGGTGAAGCAGCGGCTGCGGGGTCGTTGAGCTCCAGCAGGGCGCCCCCTGCAACAGCCCACAGATAGAGGCTGGCTACGCTGCCGTAGGGGGATACGCGGCGGCGAAACTGCTCGAACGCCGCGCGTGAAATTTCCCGCCGCCGCATGATCATCCGAAGCCCGCGGCGGATGCCGAAGTCGTCAAAACTCAGAATGTCCGGGCGGTGCAGGCAGAAAAGTAAAATCATCTCAGCCGTCCAAACACCAACCCCTTTGATCTGGCAGAGGCAGGCAATGGCTTCGGCATCGGGCAGAGCGGCGAGGGTTTCGGGGCAGATGTCTCCGGACTGGATCTGTTCGGCAAATCGGAGGATACAGGCGGCCTTGCGTTCGGAGAGTCCCAGTGCATGCAGGGCAGGAGCGCCTGCACGGCAGACAGCTTCCGGGGTGATGGAGCCCAGGGCTTCCGCGAGGCGGCGCATGAGGGTGGCCTGGGCTTTGGATGAAATCTGTTGGCCGGTGATGGCGCGAACCACGGCAGAGAAGAGATCGGGGTCGCCCAAGCGTTGAATGGGGCCTAGGCGGGAGATGACTGCGCCCAGGCGTTTACTTTTGCGCGTGAGCGCCTGCAGCGCTTCTTCAGGGCAGGGAACAAACGGGGGCCGTGGCGCAGTCATGCGTGTAACCTTCCCAGCGCGGCGCGGGGTGGGAAAAGCCAGCGGCGCAGGGGGCGCGTCAGTGGAATAATCCCCCGCAGGAAGAGGCCGACCGCTACGGCTGAAAGCAGCGTTCCTTCCCGAAGCCCTTCAATTCGATGCAGCACCGCCCAAGAAAGCACCCCGGCGGCGAGTACGAGCGTGCAGTCAAAGCACACCTTGATACGCGCGAAGCGGCCGTGCGTTACGCGGCAGAGCGTCTTGACCAACCCCTCGCCCGGGTTGAGCATCACATCGGCGTGGATTTGCAGGGCAATACCCAGTGCTAACACGGCGCTTCCCAGCAGGACGCCTGTCAATTGCCACCCATACGCCTTCGGCGCGAATCCGGCGGAAAGCCACATGCCTGCATCAATGAACAGCCCAAAGAGGAGCACCACGGCCAGCTGCAGCCACTGCCGAGACTGAAAGTCCCGCCTCAGCAGGACGGCCTGTGCCGCTACTAGGGCAATGTTTACCAAGAATGTGGCGGTTCCGAACGAGAGCGGAGAGAAAAAGGTGATGACGTAAGGGAGCGACGAAATGGGCGATGTGCCCAGCCCTGCACGGGTGGTTAGCGCAACGCCCATGCCGGCACAGGCAAGCCCGGCGGTCATAAGCACGATTTGACGATGAAAGGAGGGGTGATGCTGCATGAGATCAAGATACGTAATAAATACACAGGCGCGGAGACGCTGCACGATGAACAAGCGCGTGGCGGATGATGCGGTATTGTAGCATACCTTATGTGGACGGCCGTGTGAGGTGTGCGGCGTAAACAGGAATGCAGCGTCGAGGGAGCATGAATAATCGCAGACGCACCAGACGTGATGGGAGGCAGGGAAAATGACCGCGCGCGAAACGATGTTGGCGGATGAGGGGAGTAAATCTTTTTTGGAAGATGGGAATGAAGCAGCGCGGTTAGGATGGTTATGGTTGAGTGAGCCGGGAACAGGAAGGCTTTGGGGCAGGGAGTAGAACGGTTCCAGGTGCACGGCCTGTCCTCTGGAGAAGGAGCCCCATTCGCGGATGTTGGCACAATAACTGGAGGGCCCTGTATGAAACGGCTGGCGGGTCAATCTGTTGGCAAACGGACTCCGCTTTAAAAAAGCTTGCACTTTCTTTCGAAATCGGGTAGCATTTAAGGCAAACGTGAGAGGTTCACTCTTGCGGCCAACCCTTTAGCGAGGATGATATGAAGAAGCTCAGTGTAGCCCTTTTCGCCTGTTTTTCGCTGGTTGCCGGCGTGTTTGCTCAGGAGAAGCAGAACGCGCAGGAGGAGGCGTATCAGCGCCAGGAAAATCGCACGATTTCACCGGTGGTTTTCGCCTTCAGCGGGGACGATACGATCGATATTATCGGCCTGCGGCTGAGCGTGTGGGGTTCCTGCCATAACCTCACCGGCATGGATCTTTCCATTGGCGGCGAGGCGCAGAATGCCTATGGGCTCCAGCTTGCACTCCTTCGCAACAAGGTGAAGGATGTGGCCGGTGCGCTTCAGGTGGCACTTTTAATCAACAGTGCGACAGAGCTGGCCGGCGGGCAGATCTCCCTTTTCTGGAACGAAACGCTTCTGGCGCGCGGCTTCCAAATTGGCCTCGTTAACTCCACGCACGATCTGCGCGGGCTTCAGATTGGGCTCGTCAACTCTGCCGAGACCACCTACGGCTACCAGATCGGCCTCATCAACGTAATCAAGGGCTCCACGGTGCCCTTCTTCCCGGGCATCAACTTCCAGTTTGCCGAGGATTAACGGCATGGATTGGAAGCAGGAGCTTGAAGATATCTTTCTGAGTGATTCGCTGGCCTCTCGTGCTGAGCGGGAGAATACGCGCTTCGTCAAGTTCCTGCGTGAAGTTGCCACGCCCGCACTGAATGCCGTGGCAGAGGAAATGCGCCGCTTGGGGCGCGTGGCTAACGTGCGCGAAGCCCCTGCTTCCACCATTCTCACCGTCTATCGCGAGAATGGCAAGATCGAAGAAATCTGCTACTCCGTGGCGCGGCAATATGTGAACGATGGCATTCTGCCGCGAGCCAATGCACGGGTGGTGCGGATGAACTCACGAACCACGACCCATGACGAGCCCTTCCGCCCGGAAGGCGTGCGCTATACCATAGATGATATCACGCAGGACGATGTCATCCAGTCGTTTCTTTCGTTCTACCGCATGACCAAGGGGCAGTGATGGGCTGGAAAGGCGAAGACCCGTATGCAGGACAGCGCCCGGAGGCAACCCTGGGCGCCTCTTTTTCTCAACGGCTGGCGGTGTGGCTGGGCACCGGGCTGGGGATTGGGTTGGTGGTGCCGGTGGCGCCTGGCACGTTTGGATCACTTCCCGGAGTGGCGGCGGCGTGCCTTTTGGCGGCGTGGTGCCCGGTGTGGGCACAGGTGGTTGTTTGTGTGCTGCTGACAGCCGCGGCAGTGCCGATTTGCACGTGTGCGGAGCGTGCACTTAAAAAGAAGGATGATGGGCGGATCACCGCCGACGAATGGATGCTCTACCCGATTGCCACCGTGGGGCTGCCGCTGCTCGAGCAGCCGTGGTTGATTCCTTTGACCTTTGTGGTGATTCGCGTGTTGGACGTGGTCAAGCCGCCACCCGCCCGGCAGGTTCAGTTCTTGCGGGAAGGGTGGGGGATTGTGGCCGATGACCTAGCCGCGCAGATTTATGCGCTGGGCGTCAATTGGGTGTTATTTTGGTGGCTGTTCTGAGGCATGCGGATGCGTCGTAGTTGGGTGATTCGGTGTGCAGGGGCGTTGCTGGGGGTGGCGGTTGGCGCGTGGGGAGCGTTCGGCTGGGGTGCTTCAACGGAGGCATCGGAGCCTCATCAGCGCCCGGCCGTGCTTCAACTGACGGGGCGCGTGGAAGGCGCCCGCCCGGATATTCTTTTCCTAGCGCCGCGTCTGAAGGGGGCGCCCAAGGCGTGGCGCAAGGCGTTTGCAGCCGCAGCTGCGCAGGGCACTTCATTTTTTTCGGCGGAGCTTTCGGCGGAGGCGTTTTGTACGTTGGGGCCGCTGCCGGTATTGCAGGCGGCCGGGTATCAGCTGCTGCCTGTTCGGGACGTGCCGTGGGCGGAGGCGTGTAGGCGGTTGGCGGATATTTTGACGCTGCGCCGGAAGTCGCGGGTGGAGGACGGTGTGAAACAGGCGCCGATCTGTGCGGTGCTGAGCGAGGAAACAACGCCGGAGGAGCTGGCAGAGACGCTGGCGCCCCTTCTGGAAACCGAGGCCATGCTGGTGCTGGCGCCGCAAGGGGTTCCTCTACCGCTGATCGTTGTTTGGCGGAACTGTGTTTGGCCGGCGCGGGAGATTCGCCGCCCGGTGCGTTTGGAACACTGGATTCCGACGTTGGCGGAGATTGTCGGATTGCCGCCGCCTGCAGAGGTGGATGCGGTGTCCGTGCTGCCGCTACTTTCGGGGGTGGGTTATCAGCGGCCGCTGGAGCTGCCCCTGGCTTCGCTTGGGAACCGTGCGCTTTCTGCACGCCCTTGTACGATGCTGACGCGGTTTGAAAAGCTGCCAGAGAATTGCCCCTGGGTGCCGGACTTTACGGATAACCGCTTGATGCTGAAACCGGCGGATCGGGTCTTTTTCCCTTCAGTTCTGCCGCTTTCGGCGGAGGCTGCGGCGGGGCTAAGCCCGGAGGATAAGCCGCAGGGGTTTTATGTGCGCACGGCGCAAAAAGCCGTGTCGCTGACCTTCCCGGCTGGGGTGTCGTGTGTGATTCGTGTGCGGGAGCGGACGGTGTTTTCGGAATGGAAACCCGAGAAGCCGGTGCACTGGGCATTGGATGGAGCAGAAACGGTTCCGCTGGAGATCTTTCTCGTGGTGCCGCCGGGGATGAACCCTGCCGTGCTGCCGATTTTCAGCCCGCCGCCGGATGTGTTATAGTGGGCGCATGAAACGCCTTTTGTTTTTGCTTCTTTTGGCCGTGCAGATGGGCGCGGGGTGTCGGTCTGTCTCCATAACGTTCGAGGATCCTTCGCTTCCGCCGGGAGATATCTTGGGGTGTATTTGCTGGCGGGCGGTTTATCGCGGAACGGAGCTGCAGCCATGCCGGTTTATGACGGCGCAATGCCCGGATGCCTGCACACATGGCGGTGTGGTGGCTGTCTTTACGCGTGAGGAGGCGCTTTTTCAGGCGGGTACGACCCCGTTTGACGGAGGTGAAGTGCGGCTGCGGCTGCGTTTGCGCAAAGGAGCTTTGGCGCCGGAAACATCGCAGGCATTGTGCGCGGCGGTTGAAAGACTGAAGCCCGGGCAGCGCGTCGTGCTGGGGGCGGTTCGGCTCTATCGGAAAGATCCGGTTACAGGCTCCCGGTGGCCGGAAACGGTTATCACCCATTTAACGGAGTAGCCGGTTATGACAACGGTTCCGCCTTTGAAGATTCTGATGGCCGCCGGGGAAGTCTCCGGCGACATGTACGGCGGCGCGCTGATTCGCGCTCTGCGCGCGCAATTTCCCGGGCGGGAGCTGGAAATCCGCGGGCTGGGGGGCAATGCCATGCGCGCAGAGGGCGCCCAGTTGCTTTACCATACCGATGAGTTGGGAGCTATGGGCATCTTTGAGGTGTTGTCTAAGCTTCGATTTTTCCGGAAAGTGCTTCGGGAGATGACGGCGTTGGCGGCGGCTTGGCGGCCGGACGTGCTCATTACGCTGGATTATTATTCCTTTAACATTGCTCTGGCAGAGCGGGTTCGGGCATTGGGCGTGCGGACTGTGCATTACATTTCACCCAAGGTGTGGGTGTGGCGGCGCGGGCGGATCAAACGCATGGCGCACGCCTTTGATCTGTTGCTGTGCATTTTTCCGTTTGAGCCGGCGCTCTATGCGGGCAGCGGTCTGAAAGCGGTGTATGTGGGGCATCCGTTGGTGGAGCAGGCCGCGCAGACGCGGGCGGAACAGCCGCCTGAGCTTCCGTGGCATGGCCGCTTCCGTGTGGCATTGCTGCCTGGCAGCCGCGCAGGGGAAATCCGCTCCATCCTGCCCACATTTTTGCGCGCGGCGCGGCGGGTGGAAGCCATTAAACATGGGAATTGTGCTTTTATTATCCCCACGCCAACACCGAAGATGCGGGCGTTGGTGGAGCGAATTTGTGCACGGGTAGAGGGGCCGCGGCATCTTTCGGTGGTGGAGGGGCAGGCGCGGCATGTATTGGCGCAGGCAGATGCAGCACTGATTGCCAGCGGCACCGCTACACTGGAAGCGTGCCTGATGAATTGCCCGGCATTGCTGGCCTACCGCGTCAGTTTGCCAACGGAGTGCGTGGCACGGGTGGTTACGGCGCACGCAATGCTGCGCTTTGCCGGGTTGGTGAATATTATTGCCGGGCGGCTGGTTATGCCGGAGCTGCTTCAGCGAGATTTCTCGATCTACGAATCGGCCGTTGGGCTGCTGACGTTTTTGCGTGATACGCCGGAGCGGCGCGCGTTGTTGTCCGCTTACGCACAGGTGCGTGACCGCCTGGGAACCCCCGGAGCCACGGCGCGGGCAGCGCAGGCTATTGCCGAGCTGCTGGCATCTGCACCTTCCGGAGAAAAATAAACCCGGGTTTTCGGACGCTGCCGCCGGATTGAATAGAGGGGAAAGTCGAAGCCGTGGCTAATCTTCTGATCGCATTTGTGCTGACGTTGCTTGCCGGGCTTTCCACTGGGCTGGGGGCGGCGACGGCCTTCTTCGTGAAACGGGTGAATACGCGGCTGCTTTCGCTCTGTACAGGGCTCTCTGCGGGAGTGATGCTTTACGTCTCTTTTGTTGAGCTGCTTCCTTCGGGGGTGGCAGAGATTCAGCGCGGCGGGTGGGGGGAGCGTTTGGCTTCAGCCTGGGCTACGCTGAGTTTCTTCTTGGGCATTCTTCTGATTTTCCTCATTGACCGCCTGGTGCCGGAAGAGGAGAATCCGCACGAGACGCATGCCGCTGCTGAGTATGCGCCGCTGCAGGATGCCGCCGCCTCCGTTCCGCCCGAGGCGCAGCATCATGTGGCGGCCACCGAACGCCACAATCGCGGAAAACTCTTTCGAATGGGGCTCTTCACGGCGCTGGCTATTACGATTCACAATTTTCCTGAGGGGCTGGCCACTTTTCTGGCCGCGTTGGAGAATCCGCGTCTGGGTGTGGCGATTGCCATTGCTATCGCGCTGCACAACATCCCCGAAGGGATTTCTGTTTCCGTCCCGATTTACTATGCTACCGGCAGCCGGATGCGCGCTTTTGCATGGGCATGCCTCTCGGGATTAGCGGAGCCGGTGGGTGCACTGGTGTTGTGGGCCGTTCTGGCCGTTGTGTATGGCTCAGCCGTATTTTCGCCTCCGCCGTTGCTTTTGGGAATGATTTCCGGTGGGATTGCCGGCATCATGGTCTTTATCAGTGTGGACGAGCTTTTGCCCGCTTCCCGTGCGTATGGGAAGGGGCATGATTCACTGGTCGGCCTGGTTGCAGGCATGGCGATGATGGCCGTGAGCCTGCTGCTGCTTTGAACCGCATACGTTTCGGGCTCTGTTGTTCGCTGCTGGGAGAGCGGTTCGGTCAAAAAGATTCGAGCCTTGAACGTGTTCCGGCACGAAGGCTCAGCAGCCCCAAACGCATCCTGAATCTGTTTTGGGTTGGGGAAGAACGCCTGATGCGGGGAGAATCGGGCGGGACATGCCGCGAAAACCGTTTTCGTGCGGTGCCTGGGTGTAGACGTGCGGAATAATGCTCCACGGGGAATTGCGGGCTCCCTGCCGCGAAGGTTCCCGGTAATACTTTTTGGAAATTACAGCTTGCCTTTTTGGCCGTAATTTGAGACAATAATTGCTGTTTCTGGAGAGGTGGCCGAGTGGTCGAAGGCGCAAGACTGGAAATCTTGTGTACTCCTTGTGGGTACCGAGGGTTCAAATCCCTCCCTCTCCGCCAGTTTGCAAAACCGCAGGTTGTCAAAGGATAACTTGCGGTTTTTCTTTTCTCCGGGGAAGGCGGCGAGCCGAGCAGGAGCGGGTGTACGCTTCGCTTGGCGATGGGCAGATGGGGGTTATGTGCGGGGCAGGGCGGGGAGCGCGTCATTCCAAGAGGCGAGACGGCGGGCTTCGGGCGGGAAGTCTTGCGGCGGCGCGTTGGGCGGCGGGCAGACGTAAGTTTGTGCAATACCGGCGGCGAGAGCGGCCAGACTGCCCACGCGGGAATCCTCAAAGACCACGGCCTCATCAGGTTGGATGCCAAATCGTTTCAGCGCCAGCTGGTAGCCATCGGGCGCGGGTTTTCCCCTGGGCATGTCATCGGAAGGAACGGAGCGTTCCAAGTCGAACAAAGCCGCGAGGGCACATCGGCGAAGATTGGTTTCAATCGTGCGGCGCGGGCTTCCGGAGACGTAGGCGCAGGGAACGCCTGCGGTACGAAGGGCGCGGAGAAGTGCCGCGGCGGGGGCAATCAGGGGCGGCGCCAGCGCAAACAGACGGTCGAACTCCACGCAGAGACGCGCCCCAAGGGCGGCTGCAGAAAGGTCGCCAACGGTTTCCGGGAAATGAAGTTGGAGCGCGCGGTGGGCATCGGGCCATGCGAGGCCGTAGGTCAGGCGCGAAAGGGCAGCGGCAGATGTGTGTGCGCCCAGACGTTCAAAGAGAAGCGCAAGGGCTTCGGCCCAGAGGCGCTCGGTGTCGAAAAGGGTGCCATCGATATCGAAAAAGGCGGCTTTTGGCAAGGTGTTCATGGCGGGCAGTGTAGCAAAACTCCGCGTTTCGGCAGGATGTGTTATTATACCGTGCGTCTGGGGCTGGTGCCCTGGCGCAAGGGGTAGAGACTTGATTGAGGGATAGAGAGACGCCATGGAGCTTTCCTTTCTTTCTGCACATCGCGATACCATTATTTTGGGTTTGGATTTATTTGGAACGGCTGTCTTTGCCGTGACGGGGGCGCTGCGCGGGTTCCGCAGTCATTTGGATGTGTTGGGTGTGGTGGTGCTGGCGTGCGCGGTTGGTGTGGGCGGGGGCATTACCCGCGATGCGCTGATTGGCGCTACGCCAGTCGCGGCGTTTCAGGATGGGCGCTATCTGATTCTTTGTGCGATTGTGGGGGCAATCACGTTTTATTTGGCGCCGCGGCTGGGCGATCGTTGGAATATTATTCCCGTGCTGGATGCGGTAGGGCTGGGCGTTTTTACTGCCATTGGCTGTGAAAAGGCCATGCTTTACGGCTGCGAGTGGGTGGCGGTGGCGTTGTGCGGCGTGATGACGGCTGTGGGCGGCGGGGTTATCCGTGATGTGCTGGCCATGCGCATTCCGGCGGTTCTGCGCAGTGATTTTTATGCAACGGCCGCGTTGATTGGCGGTCTGCTCTTTGTGATTCTCTCCCGCTGCGTGCCGCAGGTGGATTATTTTGGGCGTTTTCTGATCGTTTCGGGCACGGTGCTTCTCATCCGCCTGATTGCCATGCGCTTCAAGTTTCGCCTGCCAGAGGCGCATTCGATTCCGTCATCGCAGCGCTGGCGCCTGCGTTATCCGCGCCTTCGCCTTCCCAAGGAATAAGTGGCCATGCCGGACCCTTCTTGCTCTCTCAAAATGGTGTATGTGTTCCCCAAGCGTATTCGAAAAGAGGTGGAGCGCGCGTGGGGCGTTGCGCTTCCTCCCCATCTGCTTAATATGGGGCAGGGCGGCCAACTGCGGCTGGAGAGGGCATGTAAGCTTTGGGCGCCGCTTCGGTTGGAGCGGATTGACAGCGCGCTCGGCGCGTATTCTTACACCAGTTCGGAATTGTTGGGCGTAACCGTGGGGCGTTATTGCTCGGTTGCCGATGGGGTCTCCTTTGGTCTCAAGTCACACCCCCTCGATCGTCTCTCCACCTCTCCGTACTTCTACATCCGCCATTCGTTTCCTGGTCAGGAGGGAGCCTTTCCCGCGCCTTATGATGACGCCGCCGCGCCCATTACCGTTGGGCATGATGTCTGGATTGGTCACCGTGCGATTATTATGGGCGGCGTAACGATCGGTAACGGTGCGGTTATTGCCGCCAACGCGGTGGTTACCCGGGATGTTCCGCCCTATGCTATTGTTGGCGGAATTCCTGCTAAAGTGATTCGGTATCGTTTTGACGAGGCCACGATCCGTGCGATTGAAGACCTGAAGTGGTGGGATTATGATCTTTCTGCCTTGTCCAGACGCATTGATTGGCGGGATCTGGCCGGTACGCTCGACACGCTTCGACAGGCGATCGCTGCGGGTGAGCTTCCTCGGCTTGAACCGCCTGTGGTGACTCTGGCAGCGTTCGCACCTTTTGCCCGCCGTCGGCGGTTCTACTGTCGTTTCGGCCGGGGTGCCCGGATGCTCAAGCTGTTTGGCCGCTGGGTCTGCTGCCGCCTTCCTGAATTGCCATCTTCTCGTCTATGACCTCGCCCGCACTTTCCATCCTCTGCCCTGTCTATAATGCGCTCCCGTTCCTGACGGAGCTGCTCACAAGTCTTCGTCGGCAGACAGCGCGTGATTGGGAAGCGATTTTGGTAGACGACGGTTCGCGTGATGAGTCGCAGGCGGTGTTGGCCGAAACCATCCGCGCGGATGTGCGTTTTCGGGTGATAGCTCAGCGGAATGCCGGTATCTGTGGTGCTCGCAACCGCGCTCTTGAGGCTTTGCGCGGACGTGCGTTTATGCACCTGGATCAGGACGATATTCTTCCGCCTTATGCGGTGGAAGTGCTTGAACAGGGCGCTCGGGAGAGCGGCGCAGCCTTGGTTGTTGGGCGGATGTGCCCATTCTCCGAGACGCCTCCGCCGCTTGACGCATCGCCTGGGTATACGTTGTTGGAGGGGGCACGGTGGCGAGAAGAGCTGATTGCAGCCATTACTAACCCGCTTCACGGCGGTCTTGCTTTTCCAAGCTGGAATAAGCGCTATGACCGCGCTGCATTCGGTGCTTTTCGGTTTTTACCCGTGCGTTATGGCGATGACACGTATTATACGCCCCTTACGCATCTGGCCGTCTCCCGTGCGTGTTTGCTAAATGCAGTTACCTACTTTTGGCGTACGGGGCACACGTCCGGTTCATGCGGCACGTGTTCTCCCGTTTGGATCGCCGGTTATGCTCAGGCGCTTGCCCAAGCCGCCGCGCTTCCCATCGAGCCTCGCTTTCGCCGCGCATATCACCGCGCTCTGATGACGCCTTTTAAGTGGGTGGGGCACACCCTCATTCGCTTTTGGATCGCCCCTGGCACGGTTCGTCGGAACGCTGAGGCCGCCCAGGCCATTCGGGAGGTGTTTGCGGTATTGCTGCCACGGGCTCTGGAGCTTCCGTTGAAATGGCGCCTGCGCTTGTGGGTGATGCGCCGGGGGTGGTGGCGTCTGGCGCAGATGCTCTGTCGGAAATAACACAGCCGAAGCCTTAGGGTGCTGTTTTTACGGTTGGTTTTGGCTTTGGCGTCTTCGGCGGAGGGTGGTTTTAGACTTCCGCTCAGAGGTTTTTTCTTTTCGTTTGGGCGCTTTCTGCGTCTTGTTCTGACTTTGCCCAGAGGCTGAGGGGGTAGTGAGGGGCAGGGTTGAGGGGTAACCCTTCCTAGGCGGGAGAGACGACGCAGGGTTGGATAAAGCTCGGCGGGGAGGGGGTAAAGGAGTGAACGGGCGGCGGCGGTTTTTGTTATGATAAACAGCGTCATGCATGTGCTGTACATCTTCATCGACGGCGTCGGCTACGCCCCGGCGGGAGAGACCAATCCCGTTTGCCCGGCGGTTTGCCCCACGCTGTGCCGGCTGATGGAGGGGGCTGTTCGGCTGGATGCGTGCCTGAATGTGCCGGGGCTGCCGCAATCGGCCACCGGGCAGGCTACGCTCTATACCGGCGTGAATGCCGCGCAGGTGATGGGGCGGCATAAGGAAGGATTTCCCGGGCCAACGCTCTGTAAGCTCTTGCAGGAGGACAATCTCTTTATGGCGCTGCATCGGCGCGGACTGCGTGTTTGTTTTGCGGATGCCTACTTTGCGGATACCGCCGAAGAGCTGGCGGCGCGTCGGTTTAAGAGTGTAACCACGATCATGTCGCTTACGGAGCCCGATACCCTGCGCTTTCAGCGCGATATGCTCGCCGGGCGTGCGGTGGTGCATGATTTAACGCGTGCGGCTATTGTGCCGAAAGGGTATACCGGCCCCTTGATATCGCCCGAAACCGCCGCCGAACAGCTGCTTTCCATTGCGGCAGAGAACGACTTCACACTCTTTGAGTATTTTCTCACCGATATTGCGGGGCATTCGCAGGATCGCACCCGCGCCGAGCAGGTGTTGCGCTCGCTGGACGCTTTTCTAACGCGGGTTGAGAGCGGGCGCGATGAAGACACCCTGCTGTTGATTACTTCGGATCATGGCAATGTTGAGGATTTGGGCACACGGGGGCATACCTTCAATTCGGTGCCGTTGATCGTTTTGGGCCCTCATGCTGAAGAGGTGTGTGCAGGAGCCGTTTCGTTGATGGATGTGATGCCGCGCTTGCTGCGCGTGTTATAAGGAAGGAGTGTGCGATGAATCGGATGTTTTGGATGGTGGCCGCTGCCGGGCTCGCAGTGTGTGCGCAGGCCGTTACGCTGCAGGCCAATAAACCCTTGCCCGGGCCCTATGCCAGCCAGGCGGATGCGCCGCAGTCGTTTGTAGTGGAAGCCGCCCAGCTAGAAGCTTCGAGTACGGCCATCTTTTCCGCTGCGCTCGCCTTCACGCTTCCCTCGGAAACGCCGGTCTATGATTCGGCGGTGAAGCAATCCAAGCTTGCCATTGTGGCCGATACAACGGGGGAGCTGCTTGTGGCCGATGCCGAAACCCAGGGATGGAAACGCAGCGGTTATGTGGCCGCCGCGAATGTACCCGTCAATGTACGCGCCGTGGGGCGTCTCGCTTCGGGTACGTTGACGTTTACCGTCACCTTTAGTGCCGAAGGTACCGAGCCGAAAACGCTTACGGTTCGTGCGCCTGCTTCCGGTGCCGGGTTCTCGGCTCTCACATTCGAGGGCGAGGGTACCGCTCAGGATATCACGCTGGCCCGCGTTTCCGAAAGCATCCTTCCCTCCGAAGAAAACGGTACGCAGAATGAAGCTGCCGTGGCGCACTATGTGGCCTGGCTCAACGATGCGCAAAAAGGCGGAGCCTTTGCTGCCGATGCCTCTGGCGAATTGCTTCAGAATGCGTTTGCCATGAATGCGGGCGCGGCACCCGCTCTGGCTATCACGGCCTTTGATCCCGCTTCCGGCTTGCTTACTGTCAAGGGGCTTGCCGGCGCCGACGGGGCGCAGACCGCGCTCGATCTTAAAAAAATCTATGGGACGCTCACGCTTATCACTGCGCAAACCCTGGGCGGTGAACAAACGGTTACCCGCGTGAACATTGCCTCTGGCGCGGATGATGCGCAGCTTGTGCGCGTGCCTGTGCCCGAAGATGCCCGCTTCATCAAAGCTTCTGTATCCGTCACCCCGCCCCCTTCCGGAGCCCCTGTAGCCGAGGGCACCCCGGTAACCGAATAACCCTTTCCTCTGCATGATTCCTATAGAAAGACAATCCATGAACGAGAAAAACAGTGCATATGCCGCCGCCGGTGTAGACATCGACAAGAAGATGAGCGGCATTGAAACCATCAAGCAAATGGTGAAAAAAACCGTTACGCCCGGCGTCATTGGCGGCATTGGCAGCTTCGGCGGACTCTTCCAGAGCCCTGGCGCCGATACGATTCTGGTGGCTTCTGCTGACGGCGTAGGCACCAAACTGAAAGTTGCCGCTATGGCCGGCCGCCACGACACCGTTGGGCAAGACATCGTCAACCATTGCGTGAATGATATTCTTGTGCAGGGCGCCACCCCTCTCTTTTTCCTTGATTACATTGGCGCCTCCGTCTTTGACTCGGCCATTTTTAATGATGTGGTTAAAGGCCTTTGCAAAGCTTGTGCTGAGAATGGCTGCGCCCTTCTTGGCGGCGAGACGGCCGAAATGCCCGGGCTCTACCCTGTGGGAGAATATGACCTTGTCGGCACCATTGTTGGGCAGGTAAAGAAAGACCGTGTGATCACCGGAGAGAAGATCGCCGTGGGCGATGTTCTTATCGGCCTCCCTTCCGGCGGTCTGCAAACGAACGGATTCTCTCTTGCCCGCAAGGTGATCTTTGAACAGGAAGGGCTCAAACCCGAAGACCTTCTCCCGGGCACCGAGACCACCTGTGCTGACGCCCTTCTCGCCATTCACAAAAGTTTCCTTAAACCCGTGCTTGGCGTGATGGAAGCGGGCGTGGATATTCACGGCATGGCGCACATTACCGGCGGCGGCTTCTATGACAACATCCCGCGGGTGCTCCCCAAGCATGTGGATGTTACGATTGATTCTGCTGCCTGGGAGGTGCCGCAGGTTTTCCGGTTTATCGGTGAAAAGGGCGGCGTGGCCAAAGAAGAAATGTATCGCGTGTTCAATATGGGCATCGGCTTCATTCTCATGGTTGCGTCTGCTGACGTCGGCGCTGCGCTTAAAGCCCTGGAAGCTGCCGGCGAAAAGCCAGTTATTATTGGCGGCGTAAATCCGGGTCATAAGCAGGTTCACGTGCTCTGAAGCGCCTGCTTGCGCAGACCCTTTTATCGCGGCTGTGCTGCAAGGTCAGCGCAGCCGCGGTTGTTCATTATAGCGTGCTGCTAATAACGGATTGCCGGGGTTTTTGCTTCTGGAGGGGAACGGGTTTGATATACTGATAGGCATGAGTGGCCGAGTTTTCCGCATGTTTATTGTATGCGCAGGCCTGTGCTGGGTGGCAGCGGCCGCCGCGCAGGAGCTTCATGTCCGTCTGTCCCCGGAAACGGTGTATGTGGGGGATGTCTTCCGGATGGAGGTCTCTTCCGAGGAGGCACTGCAGTCGGTGAACTTCACCTTCGCGCCGGAGGTTCAGACGGTGAGCCGGGGGCAGCAAAGTGTCTCCATTAATGGGCGTGTATCTTCCTCTTTCGTTTTCCAGCTTGTTCCTGGAACAGAGGGGCCCTGCCGCCTCACGCGCCTGACGGCGCAGACGCAAGCCGGTAAAACGCTGACGTTTCGTGGGCAGGCGGCGGTTGCCGTGCAGCCGCTGGAGCCCGATCCCGCTATCGCGATTTCGCTCACGGCCGATCCGGAGCGCCCCATGCCCGGGGATGCCGTTACCCTTCGGCTGGACGTGCGCGCCCCCGCGCTGATGCTCAATGGGCGCCCCCGTTCACCCTTCTGGTCGCAGGATCTCTTTGGGCGCCAGGTTGAGGCGCGCCCGCGTGTCAGCCTGCAGGCCGAGCTGGGGGACGATTCCCCTCTTCGCCTGACGGGGCGAGCCAGGAGCTCTGAGCCGGAAATTGAGGGCGGAACCAACTGGGTCTGGCGTGTGGAGGTGCCGTATGTGGCGACACGTGCAGGCGAACAGTTCTTTCCTGCGCCCATTGTGAATGATCGTCGGGTGGCTTCCATTAACGACGCGGGAGAAGCGCAATGGGTGCGCTGCCTGGCGCAAGGCAAGCCGCTTACCGTTACGGTTGTCCCTCCGCCCACAGAAGGCCGCCCGGAGGGGTTCATTGGCGCGATCGGAAGGCACTTTTCCGCTGAGGCAGAGGTGGATGCGCATAACGTGCGGGTGGGGGATCCCGTTCGATTGACGGTGCGGCTCTTCTCCGATGGCGACCCCACGCTTTTGCGTCCGCCGGCCTTTTCTGCGCCGGAGGGGTTTCGTGCCTATGGCGAGCCGGCTCGGGAGCGCTTTGAGGGAGGGTGTGCCTTTGCTTTCAATCTGCGCCCTATCCGTGCGGGGCTTTTGGAGATCCCACCATTGTCGCTGGCGTGGTTTGACCGTGCGGCAGAGGTTTACCGAGAGGTGGAGACGGCAGTCATTCCTCTGCGCGTGCGCCCTTCGGCGCAATGGGTGCTGATGGGGGAAGAGGAGGGACAGGAGCTGACAGCGCTTCCGCCGCCGTTGATTCTGGGTTTCGGCCTGGAACAGCCCAGAACTCAGCCCGCCCGATGGGCCTGGGCTATACTTGCAGTGGGTGTTTTTGCTGGGGTGCTGCGGCTTCTGGTGCGCCCGGTGTGCGTGGTGCTGGCGCGGCTGAAGCGCGGATTAGGGCGTCATCGTCCCACCGCGCGAGCCGTGGCGGCACTTCGGGCGGCTCAGACGCCGGACGCAGCGGCGGCGGCGCTTCGGATCTGGGCGGGGCGCCCAGCGTTAACGGCGCCGGAACTGCATCAATTATTGAAGCCTTCGCCGGAGGCCGGGCAGCTCTGCGCGGCTTATGAACGGCTGGAGCAGGCGATTTATGCCGGCGGGCAGGGTTGGCAGGAAGCGCGCGACAGGCTGGCAGAGGTGTTGCCCCAGGTGTGCCGAGTCAAGACGGGGCATTCGAGCGTGTGTGCGGTGTTTTTCTTGGCTGCGCTGATCATTTTTCCAGCCGAAGGGCGGTCTGCTGAGCCGGATGTCTTTGTACGGGAACGCGCGGAGGCACGAGCTGTTTCGGCTACATCGCCTGAAGCCTACGCCCAGGCGGCCGAGTTGTGGCTGGGGCTGGCGCGTGGGGGGGATTGGAGCCGTGCCACGCTGCTCAACGGCGCCTCCTGCGCCATTTTGGCGCGGCGTCAGGTGCTAGCTCAGGCCTTATTGACGCGTTATCGCTGGGCATATGGTTCGGATGCTGCTGCAGCGCAGGCGCTGCGTGCAGCGTATGAAACGGTTGGGGAGCCGGTGCCCCTGGGAGCCGTTATATGGCCGCCAAAGGGCGGCGTAGGGGTGTTGGCCGATGGCGCCTGCGTGGCGGCGGGGCTGTGTCTGCTGGTTTGGGCATGCCTGGGGCGGCGGCATGTCCGTGTAACGGCGTCATTGGCGGTATTGGCCATGGCGATGCTGGCGCTGTGGGTCATGGCGTGGGTTCGATTACATGCGCCGCTTCCGCAGGCCGCAGTGGCGGCTGCGGCCGTATCGGCGGCGCAGGGGGAAGGAAACAACCCATGAGACATGGTTGGATAATTGCGGTGCTGACGGCTCTGTGGACGCTGCGGCTGGGAGCGGAATTGGTCTCGGCAGCTTGGAACACGGTGCCGGCCGCACCGGTCTATGTGGGGCAGCCATTTGAACTGGTGCTGGATGTGGTGACGGATGCGGACGAGGAGATTACCGATTTGGTGCTGGATCAGGGGCCTCAGCGTGTCCCCGAGGCGCAGCAGGTGTTTCGCGAAGGAATCCGGCGGCGGACGCGTTTTTGCTGGCGTGAGTGTGCTAAAGTGTCCAAGTTGACGGCCATTCCTGAGGCGCGGCTGACGGCGCAGTTGACGACGGTGCAGACGTTTGGGTTTATGCGTTCGGCTTCAAGCCAGGTGAAGCAGGTGCGTGTGCCGGCGTTCAGTTATGAGGTGGTGCCTTTGCCGGCGGCGGCCAAAGGCGCAAGCGTGGGCGTTTTTTCTCTCCGTCTGACGGCTGACGCGCCGGACTTTGCCGCCGGCGATGTGGTAGAGGTGTCGGCCGTGGCGGAAGCACAGGTTGGCGAGCTCCCAGAAACATTCGCTTTTGGGTGGCAGACTTCGCCGCGTGGGCGGGTGTATCCCTGGCGGATAATCAAGCGGACACCGCGGCGCATAGAGGCGCGGGCCTGGCTGGTGCCAGAAGCTGCCGCTGGAGAATTGACGCTTCGATTGAGCCCCATGACGGTGTTTGACGTGCGTACACGCCAGATTTCTACGGTGGAAGCTGCGCCGTTGAAGCTCCGGGTAAAACCGCTTGCTGAGGAGACGGAGGTCTCCGTGGCGGAGGTGGCACTCGGGGGATCGGAGGGCGGTAAAGGGCTTCCGCTTCGTTTTGCGCCCTCGGCCGCCGCGCCGGTTCTGGGTGCGTTGGGGGCGCCCTGGCGTGTGATAGGGCGGCGCAGGGGCTGGGTATGCGTGGAAAGCGCCGCAGGCTCGGGGTGGCTTCCAGAGCGAAACTTGAAGCAAGAGGGGGCAGAATGATCTTTTCACATCCCTGGATATTGTTCGCATTGGGACTGGTGCCGGTGTTTGGGGTGTTGGCAGTGTGGCGGCTGCGGGTGAACGCTCGGCGGCTGGCGGCGTTGTCGCGCCATGCGCCGCCGGTTTCCCGGCGGGTTCGGGTGCAGGTGGCGTTGGTGCTGGCGGCGATGGCTGTGTTGCTGGTCGCACTGGCCGGGCCGCGCTGGGGGCGTACCACGGAGGAGCTGACGGTGCGTGGGCGCAACTTGATGTTGGCGGTGGATGTTTCACGTTCCATGTTAGCTGAGGACGTCCGCCCTAACCGGCTGGGGCGGGCTAAGGCCGATCTCATTGACTTGGTGGATGCACTTCAGGGCGATCGCGTGGGGTTGCTGGCCTTTCGCGGCAAAGGGGTGGTGCTGTGCCCCATGACTTCCGATCGCGCGTATCTGCGCCAGAGTATTGATGCCTTGGCACCGGAGAGTGCTCCGCCGGGTGAAACGGATCTTGCCGATGCGATTGCCAAGTGCCTGGAAACCTTTGAACGGGCGCAAAGCAGCCATTGTGCTGTGGTGTTGATCAGTGATGGCGAGGATTTGGCCGGACGTGCAGAAGAGCTGGCGCGGGAGGCCGGGCGGCGGAAGATCCCGATCTTTACGGTGGGTATTGGTTCCACGCGCGGCGCTCCCATTCCCACGGCTGCCGGAACATTACAATATGACGGCCGCCCGGTGGAAAGTCGGCTGACGGAGAAAACACTTCAGGTCATTGCTTCGGCCAGTGGCGGGCGGTATATTCCGCTGGGATCTGCCGGTACGGCGCAAACCACGCTTGGCGCGGTTTATTCCCGTTGGCTTACCCGACTGGCCGATGAGGAAGCACGGGAACAGGTGGAGCAGGCGTTCGCCGATCGGACGGCGCTGGTGGCGGCTTTGGGTACCCTATTGCTGTTGGCGGCGGCGGCGCTCTCGACCGGGCGGGTTGGACGCTTGGCTGTGCTGTCAGCGGCGATGTTTTTGGTTGGGGGGCTTGCTGCCCGTGAACCGGCTCGTGAGGGGCAGCGCGCTTATCGGGAAGGGCGTTTTGAGGAGGCCGCGCAGGATTATGCGGCTGCGCGGTTGGCGGCAGAGCCTTCACAGGCTGCGCTCTATGCTTATAATGAAGCACTGGCCTGGCAAAAGGCCGGCAGCGTGACGAATGCGCTTGCGTGTGTGCGCCTGGCGGTGGATCATCATGATTTTACCGCGCGTGCGGCAACGTTGGAGGGGGCGCTTCTCTTGTCGCAGGCTGCTGAAACTGGCAATGACCCGGAGACTCGGCTGGCGTTGCGTGAGGAAGCCTTGCAAGCCTTTACTCGAGCCTTGCAGGCCGAACCTTCCGAACGCGCACGGCGAAATCTCGCTCGGGCGCAGTCCGGACTGGAGGCACTCCGCCGCGAGGCGCGCCGCGCCGCCGCGGTTAAAGCCGCCAAGGGGCAGGGTTTGGGGCAGCTGGTGCCTGCGCTGCTGCAGCACCAGCGGGCGTTGATGAAGGCCGTGCCGGAGGTTTATTCCATCGCCTCTGCTGAAACGCGCATCCGCCAGGCCGATCAATTGGCTGCGGATGTTCGTGCACAGGCGGATCGCTGGTTTCCGGTATTGGAAGCTCTTCCGCAGGCTGTCACGAACGAAACGCTTCGCATGGAGCTGGCCGCGCGCGGCGCTGCCGAGCAGGCGCGGCTGGAGCGTGCTGCGGAGGCTTATGAGGAACTCGCCGGCGACGTCTCCCCGCTAGCGGAAGGGGAGCCCTTCACCTATGACCTATGGAAAACGTTTGCCGATCCGCCAGCACTGAATGCCGAATCCATCGCGGTGCAGACCAATGCGCTCACGTCGCTCACGCGCTATCAGCCTGCCCGCGATGATGAGACAGAGGTGCTCGCGTTGACGCAGCAGTTTCGCCTGATTTTTCCCGATTGGGCGGAGCAGCAATTGCAGCAGGCCGCAGCCTCTACCAATGCTCCGCCTGCGTTCACGGAGGCTGACCGCGATGTAATTGCCCGCACAGCGGATGCCACGGTGCCGCTGTTGGCGCCGCCGGTCTCGCCTGAACGGAAACGTCAGGTAATGGAAAATCTTCTCCTGATCCGCAAGCATCTGCCGCGCTCTAATGCGCCCCAGAATGCGCCGCAGCAATCACCGCAGGCCAATCCAAAACAGCAGCCTCAGCCGCAACATGAGGAGCAGCAGAAGCAGGCCCCGCGGGATCAGAAGGCCGAGCAGAAACCGGAACGTTCGCCGGAAGCACAACAGGAAAAAGCCAAAAAAGAAGATTTGCAGGCGCTGCTTCAGAAAGCAGCTGATCGACAGCAGGAACACGAGAAGGAAAAACAGCGGCGTCTTCGCCAAGCTGTTCCCCCCCATGCGCGTGATTGGTAAATCCGCATCCGGGCGAAAGGTATTTTCACCTATCCGGCGTAACGGTGTTCGGCGGATTATGGATATTTGGGGAAAGGGAAAAGTTTTCGGAAGGTGAAAAAACGATTGACGGAGGGATGGGCGGTTTGCTATAGTATGTTCACTTTTCTGCGGGCGTAATTCAATGGCAGAATAGGAGCTTCCCATGCTTCTTACGAGGGTTCGATTCCCTTCGCCCGCTCCAGAATGGGCTGTTAGCTCAGTTGGTTAGAGCACTACCTTCACACGGTAGGGGTCGCTGGTTCGAGTCCAGCACAGCCCACCATTTTGTACGAATTGAGCCCGGGTCTTACAGGAAGATTCGGGTTGTTTTTTTCTTGGGGCTTCGGTTTCTGGTTTTAGAATGGGGGTGTGAGGTGTTGCTTTGGGGAACGTGCTGTATTGCACGGGGTGTGTGTTTAGGAAAGTTTTTATGAAAAAGGTTTGACAGGCAGAAGGGGGTTTTGTTATCTTATGGCCTCGTGCGTTGCGGCGTAGGCTTCCGCATATGCGGGTGTAGCTCAATGGCAGAGCTCCAGCCTTCCAAGCTGGCTACGAGGGTTCGATTCCCTTCACCCGCTCCATACGTCTTTTGCCGGGGTGGTGAAATGGCAGACACAGCAGACTCAAAATCTGCCGCCCCTAAAGCGTGAGGGTTCGAGTCCCTCCCCCGGCACCAGTTTAGATGTTTCTGCAATGTGCAGGAAAGGCAACCTTTCGGGGTTGCTTTTTTGTTGGCGCGTCGTTTCATTGTGCCAGCAGGGCGCAGCGGGAGGGTGGATGGGGTTGGAGAGGAGTTGTTTTGGGGCATGTGATGTGCTATCATAATCTCAACGATTGAGGCGTGGTTGCCTCGGAGAGAGAAAAAGGAGATTTCTGATGGAACTGAAAGGCAGCAAGACGGAGAAGAATCTGCGAGAGGCGTTTGCCGGCGAGTCGCAGGCGCGGAATAAGTATACCTATTTTGCTTCGGTGGCGAAGAAGGAGGGGTATGTTGAAGTTGCCCGCATCTTCGAGGAAACGGCGAACAATGAGAAAGAACATGCGAAGCTGTGGTTTAAGCATCTCCAAGGGATTGGCGACACGGTGGCGAATCTGAAGGCAGCCGCTGCAGGAGAGAACTTTGAGTGGACAGAGATGTATAAACGGATGGCTGAGGAAGCGGAGGCTGAGGGGTTCACGGAGATTGCCCGCCAGATGCGCGGGGTGGCGGAGATTGAGGCGCGGCATGAGGCGCGCTATACTGCGCTTTGTAAAAATATCGAGACGGGCGAGGTGTTTGTTCGCGCAGGGAAGAATCGTTGGGAATGCCTGAACTGCGGGGCGATTATTATCAGTGAGCAGGCGCCGGAGATGTGCCCGGTGTGCAAGCATCCGCGTGCGTATTTTGCCATTGCAAAGGATTGAATGGTCGTTCTGGAGCATAGGCTCTGGTGAGTGGATAAACAAAAAGCCCCCGGCAGGATCGGGGGCTTTTTGTTTGAGACGTGCGCGAGGTTAGGCGCGGGCGGCGGGTTCGAGGCCGCCATAGCGGCGGTGGCGCGTGGAAAAGGCTTTGAGGGCGTCCTGAAAGTCCTTTTCTGAAAAGTCTGGCCAGAGGACGGGGGTGACGTAAAACTCGGCATAACTGGCTTGCCAGAGGAGGAAGTTGCTGAGGCGGAGCTCTCCGCTGGTGCGGATAATGAGATCGGGGTCTGGGACATCGGGCAGGTAGAGGTGGCGGGCAACGGCTGCTTCATCGATTGTTTCGGGGTTGATTTTCCCTTTTGCGGCGAGGCGTGCCAGTGCACGGGCGGCGTGGGCGATTTCCGTTCTACCGCCATAGCTCAGGCAGACGATGAGCTGGTTCTCGTAGGCAGCGGTTTCGTTTTCGACACGTTCCAGAGCTTCACGCACGGCAACGGGGAGGTCTTCCCGGCGCCCCATGATGCGAAGGCGGACGCGGTTTTCGTGAAGCATGGGGGCTTCCTGGGTGAGATAGGCCACCAGCAGGTGCATGAGGGCTTCGACTTCTTCGCGTGGGCGTTTCCAGTTTTCGATGGAGAAGGCGTAGAGTGTGAGGTAACGGATGTTGGCGGCGCGGCAGTATTGCAGCACACGCCGGACGGTTTCTCCGCCGGCGCGGTGTCCTTCTGAACGCGGAAGGCCGCGGGCTTGCGCCCAGCGGCCGTTACCATCCATAATGAAGGCAATGTGTTCCATTAGATGCCGATGCGCAGGGTGGATTCACGGGCGGGGCCGATGGAAAGGATGCCGAGCCGTCCTCCGGAGAGCTCAATCAGGCGCTCAACATAGGCTTTGGCCTTGAGGGGGAGCTGCGCTATGTCGGTGATATGTGACGTTTCTTCGAGCCAGCCGGGCATGGTTTCGTAGACGGGTTTGCAGCGAGCGAGCTCGGCGGCAGTCGAGGGCATGTCTTCGATGCGTTTACCATCGAGCTCGTAGGCCACACAAATTTTGATTTCGGGGAGAGTGTCCATGACGTCCAGCTTGGTTAGAGCCCAGAAGTCCACGCCATTGACCATTTGGGCATAGCGGGCGACAACGGCGTCGAACCATCCGCACCGCCGGGGGCGGCCGGTAACGGCGCCAAACTCATGGCCGCGTTCGGCAAGGAGGCGCCCCACATCGCCGAAGTCTTCGGTGGGGAAGGGGCCTTCGCCCACGCGGGTGGTGTAGGCTTTGATCACGCCGATTACGCGGTCGATGCGCCGGGGGCTGAGCCCGGAACCGATGCAGGCGCCGCCGGAGGTTGGGTTGGAGGAGGTGACAAAGGGGTAGGTGCCGAAGTCGATATCAAGCATGGTGCCCTGGGCGCCTTCCAGAAGGATGGATTTACCGGCGCGGTCGGCGGCGTGGATGAAGGGAATGGTGTCAAGGATGTAAGGGCGGAGGCGCTCGGCGGCTACGCGGTAGGTCTCAACAAGCTCATCAGCGTTGAGGGGTTCGGCGTGAAGATAGGCCAGTTTGATGTTGGTTTCAGCTACTTGTTCGCGAACGAGGTCAAGGAAGCCGGGTGTGAGCATGTCGCCGCAACGCAGGCCGGTGCGGGAGACTTTGGCGGCGTAGGCCGGCCCAATGCCGCGGCCGGTTGTGCCGATTTTTTTGCCGGCAGGCCGGGCCGCTTCGTCGGCTTTGTCAAGGGCGCGGTGGTAGAGCATAACCATTTGCGTACGGGTGGAGATGAAGAGTCGCCCTTTGCATTCAATTCCGGTTTTCCGGAGCATCTCGATCTCATCGATGAGGTCGAGGGGGTTCATGACCACGCCGTTGCCGATGATGCAGGTTTTGCCTTCGTGAAGGATGCCGGAGGGAACGAGGCGAAGAACACGTTTCTCGCCATCGGCAATGACGGTGTGCCCGGCGTTTGAACCGCCTTGATAACGCACAATGATATCAGCCTGCGCCGTAAGCACATCGATGATTTTTCCTTTGCCTTCATCGCCCCATTGCGAGCCAATCAACACGGTATTCGGCATAGTCTGCTTCCTTCGTTGTAGGGCGCTGCATCCAACGCAGCGCAAACGTGTGCGGAGAATAGCACATTTCATGCGCGGGCGCAAATGACAGCCCGTGCGGTTGTGGAAGACGCGGGGTGCCGTTTCTGCCGAAGGTGCGTACAGGTTGGCTGCCGGCCGCTTCAGAGCTGAGGAATCCGGCCGGATAGCGTGTGTGGGTGGCTGTTTTTGAAAAGCATACAGAAATGGGCGCAGGGAGGTTATGGCCGTGTGGTTTCTGCGAGCGGGGGTATTTTATGTTATGCTCTTCCCAAGAGATGGAGGTTCCGCACCGATGCATGAATCTGAACAGCACACCCTTGTTATGCCTACAGTGGCGCCGCACAGCGCTGCCGGGCAGAAACCGCATCTTTTAGTTACGGCCGGCCCGCTGGAGGGGCGCGAATATATCTTGTCCAAACTGCCCTACTCCATTGGTTCGGGATTGGCGAATGATCTTTCGATCGCGGATTCTACGGTGTCGCGCCGACATTGTGAAATTGTGGAAGATGAGCATGGCAATCTGTTGATTTCGGATTTGGGCTCTACGAATGGCACATGCATTGAGGGGGTGAAAGTATCTTCTGCGCGCTTGGCTCCGAATACAGAAGTGCAGCTGGGGCGAACACGAATTGTTGTGCCGCTGGTGCAGGATCGCCCGGAGCTGACGATGAGTGCGCGTGAGCAGTTTGGCCGCACCATTGGGCGCACACCGCTGATGCGCCATGTGTTTCATTTGGCTGAGCAGGCGGCTGCTTCGGAAAGCCCCGTACTCATCTTGGGAGAATCGGGCACTGGCAAGGAAGAGCTGGCCGGTGATATTCACGATTTGTCTTCTCGGCGGGACGCGCCCTTTATTGTGTTGGATTGCAATGGGTTTGATTCTCTGGAGTTGGCGAAACGGGAGCTTTTTGGTGATGCGCACGCTCGGGGCGCACTGGAGCTGGCCAGCGGCGGGACACTTTTTGTCGATTCGATCGATCGTTTGCCGGCGGATGCTCAGCCGCTGTTGCTGCGGGCCGTGGAGACGCGCGGCGATGTGCGGTTTATTGCCGCGTCTAAACAACCGCTTGGCGATCTGGCGCGAGACGGGCGGTTTTATCGTCCGCTCTTCTGTGCGCTGGCGGTGATTGTGATTGAATTGCCGCCGCTGCGCCGCCGGCGGGATGATTTGCCGTTGCTGATGCGCCAATTGGCCGACCGTTTGCATGTGAGCGATGAGGTGCGTGCCTGGACGGAGCAGGGATCAACGTTGGCTTTTCTGCGGCGCTATGAGTGGCCGGGAAATATTCGGGAACTCCGCTCGCTTTTGGAGCGCCTGCAATCGTTGGGGCGTATTCCGGCAGATATTGGTGCGTTTCTTCAGGGGGCGGTAAAGCCTGAGGTGACAGATGAAGCGGCGGAGGGGCATGCTTTTCAGATTTCGGCAGATCGTCCGTTCAAGGATCTGAAGAACGAATTAATTGAAGAGTTTGAGCGGAAGTATTTAAGCGACCTGTTGGCGCGTAATGCGCAGAATATATCGCAGTCGGCTCGAAGTGCCGGGATTGAGCGTGCCTATCTTCAGCGGTTGATCCGTAAGTATGGGATGCGTAACACCGATTGAGCAATGCGGAGGGAACGATGGGTTATCTTGCGCAACTTCACGGTGTACTGGCAGAGAAAGCTCCGGCGGAGCTTTTGATTGACTGCGGCGGTGTGGGCTATCAGGTGGCCGTGCCGCTCTCAACGTTTGATCGGCTGCCGCCTGTCGGGGGAGAGGTTACGCTGCGTATTCATCACTTGGTGCGTGAGGATGACCAGCTGCTTTTTGGGTTTGCCACGGAGCGGGAGCGGCAGTTTTTCCGGACGCTTCTGGGGATTTCCGGGATTGGGCCGAAGCTGGCACTGGCGGTGTTGAGCGGGTTGACGCCTGGAGAATTGGCTATGGCCATTGCGGAGGGAGATGTCCGCCGCTTATCTTCAATCTCTGGTATTGGCAAAAAAACGGCTGAGCGGATGATCGTGGAGCTGAAAGACAAGGTGGATCCTTTGGAAGCGGCGGCTCTGCGTGGAAAGGATGCTGCGGGTGTTGGCGCTCCGCCGGCTTTGCGCGATGCGATTCTCTCGCTTGTGGCGCTGGGTAACAAGGCGGAAGACGCACGGGCGCTGGTGCAGGCGGCTTATGAACGTAACCCTCAGGCTTCTGTTCAAGAGCTGATTCGGGTGGCCTTGCGTAAATAAGGATGGTGAAGATGAAGAATGGAGCGAAAACGGGGCGGGCAGGGCGATACGCGGCAAGGTATTTGATAGGGGCTGTAAGTGTGGTTGGGGTGCTGGTGGGGTGTGTGCAGAAGCCTGATATTGCCGCGGATGCCGCGCTGCATCGGCAGGCGGCAGCAGCCTTTGAGGCCGGGAACTACGCGCAGGCGCGGCGATTGATTGCCCGCGCTGACCGGCTCCAGGTGCCGCAGGCTGAGCTGTGGCGGCGGACGCTGGAGCTGCGGATGGTCTTGGCTGGGGAAACGCCGAGCGGAGAACTGCGGCGTTTCCTTGACGCATGGGCGGCGCACCGTTCGGACTGGTCGCCTGCTGATGCCGCAGAGGCGGAGCTGGCGCTGGTGGAAGCGCTGAAGCCCGCCCTAGCGGCCGATTGGCTTTATGATTTGGACGCCAACACGTGGCCGGCTGCACAGCAGACGCGTTACAATCTTTTACTGAGTGAGTTGCAGAAGGGGCAACCAGCCTTGCGTGATGAACAGGTGGCGCGCTGGCGGCTGGCTATCCGTGGACTTTATGAGGCTGGGAACTTGACCGCAGCTGCGCGGGAGGCGGCGCGGTGTGCTCGCGAGGATGCATCGGTTGAGTCTGCGCTGCTTGCCGCTGAGCTGTACCACGAGCTGGGAAATCAGCCGGAGCGTGACGCCCAGCTGGCCGCCGCGGAATCGCTTTCGCCGACGGCTGCCGTGCGTGTGCGTGTTGAACAGATTCGTGCGTTGCCGAAGGGTGCGCGTGTGGCATTCCCACGGGTTCCTGCGCAAGAAGAGAGGGAGGTTCAGACGAGATGAATGCAGAAGAGATGACTCGCTTGCGTGAAGAAAATGAGCAGTTGAAGGCAGAGCTCGCCGCTGTGAAGCATCGTTGGGAGCGAGAGTTGGTGATTGCCAAGGCTTCACTGATGACGGTTCAGGATGAATTGGATGCCGTGAAGGCGCGCCTGCGGGCAGCCCTGCTGCGGAATATTGAGGCAGAAGATGAAGTGTTTCGTGTGCGGGAAGAGGCTGCCCAGGCGGTGAAGACCGCATTGGAGGACAAACCGCATGAGTGAGGGGGATACCCGCCGGTGGTCGCTCCGAAGCGCCGGGGCGGAAATCTGTAACAACAATGTGCCCACGGCTATGCTGCTTCAATGGGCAAACAAGGGGTTGATCAAGCCGGGAAGCCAGTTGTCGGCCGATGGCAAAACCTGGGTGCCTGCCGAAAGTCTTCCGGAATTAGGCATGAGTTGGTACATCCTGGCTCCGGGGCGACCGCCATATGGCCCCGTAACCCGTGTTGCCGCCGAGCTTTTTATTGCCAAAGGGCACTTCCCTCAGGATGCCACCCTTTCGCAGGATCCTGGAGAACAGCCGGTTTCTTCCGAACTGCCGCTTCCGCTTGATCCTGTGCCGGATGCCCATGCACAGGAGGTGGAGGAGCTTCGGGAGAAACTGGTGCTTTTGGAACGCGAGTTGCGCCTTAAAGACCGGCGTATTGATGAATTGCGGCAAGAGGCTGAAGCGCGTCAGCCTGAACTGAATGTGGAAGGTGTGCCGGATGCGGAAGCGCTGGCTGCGGAACTGGAGGGGCTTCGTCTGGAACATGCGCATCTCAAGCGCTCCGCACAGGAGGCTGCTGAAGCCGCCGCCGGGCGTGAGCATGAGCTTCGCCAACGGATTCACACGCTTGAAGTGGCGGTAGAGACGGCTCAGCATGCGCCTGCCGGGGAAAGCGCACAGCCCCCCGATGCAGCGCTCTTTAATATTCTTGCCGGCGAGGCGGAGTGGCTTCGGAAATGTCAGGACGAAGAGGCTAAGCTGCTTGAGCATCTGCGAGAGCTTGCGCATCGCCGATTAGGGCACTTCTCCGACCGGCTGCTTGAAATCCGCCGCTTGGCGGGCGATTCGCCCGAGCAGATGCGGGCCAACGCCCGGCAGGGGATTGCTCCCGTTGCATCTTTTGCTGCTTCGCCGCCCATCCGGCGGGAAACGGCCGACCGAGTGGCCGCTCTGGAACAGGAGCTGACAGCTGCCCGTGAGCGCGAGAGTGGGTTGCAGCGCCGCCTGGTGGCGCAGGAGGGGCAGGCTGCAGAGCTCCGTGCCCGCGTTGCTCAGGCCGAGCGGCAAACGCTTGATTCCCTGAAGCTGGATGCTTCGCTGCAGGAAACCCGTAAGGCATTGAAGCAGGAACAGGATGCTCGCGAGGAGGAACATCGCGAGAATGCGCATATTCAGGAGCAGCTGCTGCGGCGAATCGAGGAATTGGAGCGGCTTTTCCCTGCAGAGGGCGTGCAGGCGCCGCCATCGACTCAGACGGAGACGCCGGAGCCGCAGCTAAGTGCTAAACAGCAGGCTTTTGGATGGCTGAGGCGACATTGAATTCCGAGCTTCCGCCGTTGTTTCTGGCGCCAATGGCGGACTTTACTTCGCCCCCGATGCGTGTGTTGTGTGCAGCGCAGGGAGCCGGGCGTGTTTACACGGAGATGGTAAATGCCGAGGGGATTTGCCGGGGTTCTGAAAAGACATTGTTTCTGTTGGAAACGTTTCCGGAGGAGCGGCATGTCTGGGCGCATTTGTACGGCTCGGATCCTGAACGTGTGGCCGAGGCGGCGCGGCGGGTGGAGGCGTTGGGGCGCTTTGAGGGGATTGATTTGAATGCGGGGTGCCCTGTGCCGCGGATTACCGCGCAGGGAGCCGGTTCGGCGCTGCTTCGGAATTTGCCGCGCCTGGGGGAGATGCTTCGCCGTGTGGTGAAGGCTGTCCGGCTGCCGGTTTCGCTCAAAACGCGGTTGGGGCCGACTCCGGCAACGCCTACCTGGCGGGAGACGCTTCGTCTGGCGGAAGAGGCGGGTGTGGCGAACGTGACGTTTCATGCACGCTACACATCGCAGGGGCACGCTGGGACGGTGTGGCTGGAGACGCTGCGGGAAGCGGTGGCGGCTACGCGGCTTCCGGTTTTTGGGAATGGGTCGGTGGTTGATCGTGCTTCGGCTGTGGCGATGGCGGGGACGGGTACGGCGGCGTTGTTGATTGCGCGTGCGGCGTTGGAGAACCCGGCGGTTTTTCATTTTGGCATGGGTTCGGCTGTGGCGATGGCACGGGAACATCTGGCGTTGGAGATGCGGTATCGACGTTTGGCGGAGCGGTTTTCACGCCTGTCGGCAGAGGCGGCGGCAGTGTTGACTTTCCGGCGGCACATTTTCCGCTACTTTAAAGGCTTACCGGGAGCCAACACGCTGCGCGGCAATCTGATGCATTTGCATACATTAGCCGATTTGGAGGCGGCCATTCAATCATTTGAGCGGGTATGAGGTGGGGGTTGTGTATTCGAGAAATCGGGGAGTGTGGCCGAGCACCGTTATTCTAGATGAAATGGATAACAAAACAGGCGGCACGCCGTTTTGGGTGAGTCCCGCCGTGCATGATTGACCGGATGACAAAGCTCAACGAGGGGGCTCGCCAGCATGGCGTGTTTCTCCACAAGGGGAAATTTTGCAGCCCCAACTGTTTTACAGGGACAAAAGCCGTTGTACAGGCGTTGCCTGCGCTTTCGGGTACGTTATTTTTTAAGCTTTAATCCGTCGTGGAACGCTTCGCCAACACGCGTGGAGACCTGATAATAACCGTGGGTGTAGGGGTCAAATGCGATGGCGTTCACCTTGGACATATCTATTTTGCCATTTGTCATAACGCGTTCATCGGCTGTAACATGAACCACCTTGCCGATGACGCCGCAGCCATATGCGTTTGTCTGGTATTCGATAAACTTGCACTCCAAGCAAATCGGAAACTCATGAATGACAGGGGCGTCCACGGTCTCCGCCTTGCTGGCAGTTAGACCACTGCGCGAGAATTTGTCGGGGACGTTATTGCCGGATTCCACGCCGAAATAGTCTGCTTCGGTTATGTGCGCGACATCGGCGATACTAACGGTAAACGCGCCTCGGGCTTTGATGTTCTGTACGGTCTTGTGGGTTTCGGAGAGATTCAGGACAACGGTGTCCCGCTCCTGCATCGTGCCCCACGCAGCGTTCATCACGTTGATGCTGCCGTCTTCGTTATAAGTTGCAACCATTAGAACCGGCATGGGGAAAATTCCATCGGTAATGTTGAGTTTTGTTCTCATGATAATACCTCCTCACAATCAGGGTTATGACTTGTTCTTCTTATCCATATTATATGCTCAAGCGAATTGTGATTTCAAGTGTTGACGAGGAGAATAAAGGCGTTTAGGAAGATCGTGTCAGGTTCAGGAATCCTCTTGAGCATCTTGACTTGGTGGAGCTGAGCCTTGCTCCTGCCCCCGGTAAGAGCGGGTTATTCATGCAGCTGGAAACGAGGCGAGACGATGAACAAAAACGATAAGGTCGCGGTAGAAAGGAATCGAACAGGGCCTCTGACATGAACCCGTGATACGCTTCATGGAACAGCCCTCTGTTGCGCTGCCGTTTATCAGGCTGACTGAACGAAAGCAGCCGACAGAATCCGACAGCACGTGCGAGCAGGAAAGGCTCGCTGAATACACGCAGGCGGCACTCCATGGAAGATTGCCGATGTGAAGGAAGTCGGATCAAGCGTGTATCGATTTTAAGGATGTTGCTGTTTATCGGTTTGCCAGAGGAGAACTTTCGGCTACTTTTTGGGAAGGGCAATGGGCGTGGTGAACGGGGCACCGTATGATGCGGGCTTGGCGTGGCGTGGGAAATACTTATGGACAGGATGGCGCGGGAGCCGATGGAAAATCTTGACATGTTGGAATGCGCTGAGGGGATAACTTTTTGCTTGCTTACCTTCTGGGCGGTTTGTATAATATGCGCTCATTACGTGAAAGGAAGCGATGAGGCGTTCCAAGGAAGAGGCGATGGAAACGCGGCGAGCCATTCTGCGGGTGGCGCTGGACAGTTTCTCGAAGCGTGGTTATGCATTGACTACGTTTAATGATATCGCGCGGCGGATCCATTTAACGAAGGGGGCCATTTTCTGGCACTTCAAGAGCAAAGAGGATTTATTGGCGGCGCTGATCCTGCATATGCAGGAGTCGTATGACCCGCTGAAGGCTCTGGAGCAGGCTGAGACGCTGGAGGCGATTAAGGAAACGTTTCTGGCGTGGGCGGATGTTTTGGCTACAAACAGTTTGCACCGGCAGTTCATGCAGTTTGTGATGAGCCGGGTGGAATGGAGTGAGGCCTTGACGGCCAAACTGCGCAAGAAGTTGGATAATCTGGTGGTGTCCGATCCCGGGGAGCGCCTGGTGGTGTGCCTGGATCGGCTGAAAGCTTCGGGGGCGGTCGTCTCGCCGTTGACATCAGAGCAGCTGGCAAGCCTGCTGTGTGCGTGTTTCTTTGGCGTGCATCGAGCGATTTACCTTCACAAGAAAACATTTGATTTGCGCCCGACGTTGGAAGCGGGGCTGGAGTTTATCCTTGAAGGAATAAGGAGCAAGTGAATATGGACGAGATGAAAAAGCAGACGGAGCCGGCGGAGGCGAAACGCACATCGGGCGCTGGCATGGTGATTGGGCTGCTGCTGACAGTGGCGGTGGCGTTTGTGCTGGGGTGGTTTTCCGGGAACATCTATTTCAATAGCCGCGAGGCAAAGGCGCAGGCGCAGGCAGCGCAGGCGCGTGCGGCGTTGATGCAGGATCGCCCGGTGACGGTGGAAACGGAGTGTGCGGCATTGCGTGCAATGAATCCGCCCCAGGAGTTCATGGCGCATGTGGAGCCTATTGAATCGACGGATTTGCGGGCGCAGATCGATGGGACAATCGCAGAGGTGTCCTTCAAGGAAGGCACCATGGTGAAGGCCGGAGAGTTGCTTTATCTGATTGATCCGCGGGTGTATGAGGCGCGAGTGGCGCAGGCAAAGGCCGCGCTTGAAAAAGCGAAGGCTTCCAGCGATAACGCAGATCGTTACTATGGGCGTATCAGCAAGGTGGATAAGCGCTCGGTAACGGAAGCGGAGATTGATCAGGCGTATGCAAACATGTTGGAGGCGCGTGCGGCGATTGCGCAGTGTGAGGCTGATTTAAAGAGCGCAGAAATTAATTTGGGATATACGCGGATCACAGCGCCGATTTCCGGGCGCATTGGCAAAAGCCTGCTGAAGAAGGGGGACTACGTGGCGCCATCGATGGGGTCGCTCGCTCGCATTGTCCAGACCGATCCAGTGCGCGTCGTCTTTTCCGTGCCGGACCGGGAGTCGCTGCAGGCTGCGCGGATCGTGAAAGAAAAGGGAAGTGCGACGGAGGCCATCCGGGCGCAGTTGCGGCTGGCGGATGGTTCGATTTATGCCGAAGATGGGGTCTTGGACTTCACAAGCAACGAGATGGATGCATCGACGGCGTCACTGCCGGTGCGTTATCGGTTTGCCAACCCGGATCAGTTTCTGTTGGCGAATGCGTATGTAACGGTGCTTTTGAGCGAGGCGAAGCCGAAGCAGGTGCTGGCAGTGCCGTCTACAGCGGCGCTGACAAACGCAACAGGCGACTATGTCTATGTGAACGAAAAGGGGCGCGCGGTTCGCCGGATTGTTAAGTTGGGCGAGACGCAGGGGGGCTATACGGCCATTCTTTCGGGGCTGAAGCCCGGTGATGAGGTGGTGTGCGACGGGGTGGTGAATGTCTCGGAGAACACCAAGCTCAATGTGGTTAATCCCGCTGTGAAGCAGAAGGCAGCTGCGATGGTTGCCCCGGCCGCCAAGTAAGGATTTCGGATTATGGCAGAGCAAGATCGAAACATGAGCCTCGAGGAAATTGAGGCGAACGAGCGCCGGGTGGTGCAGGAGGCGGTGGCTAAACTGCCGCAGACGCCCATCCTCTCGCGTATCTTTGTGAATCGTCCGCGGTTGGCGTTTGTAATCGCAATTGTGATGACGCTGGTGGGGGTGATCGCGATCAAGACGCTCCCCATTGAGCAGTATCCGGAGGTGGCGCCGCCGACGGTGCGTGTAAGCTGTTCGTACCCGGGCGCCAACGCGGTGGATTTGGCCAACACGGTGGCTATTCCGATCGAATCGGAGGTCAACGGCGTGGAAGACATGCTGTATATGTCTTCGGAATGTACGGACAATGGCCGCTATACGCTGACGGTAACGTTTGCAGTGGGCGCGGATCGCGATATGAGCATGGTGCGTGTGCAAAACCGTGTTGCACGCGCCGAACCGAAACTCCCGGCGGAGGTGACGAAGCAGGGCGTGTCGGTGAGCTCGCAGTCGCCCTCCATGCTGGGATTCATTTCCTTCCGCTCGCCAAAAGGGGAGTTGAACAAGCTGCAAATTGCCGACTTTTTGTATTCCAATGTGCGCGATGCGCTGCTGCGTATTCCGGGTGTTGGCGGGGCGGATGTTTACGGTGCAAAGGTGGCGATGCGCATTTGGCTGGATCCGGAGCGTCTGGCGGCGCAGGGGCTTTCGGCGGATGACGTGATTTCTGCGATTGATTCGCAGAACCGCCAGGCCTCGCTGGGTTCGGTAGGCGCCTCGCCGGTGGCTGACCCAACGGTGCGCAATGTGTACTCGATCGTTACGAATGGCCGTCTGGCCTCTGTGAAGGAGTTTGAACAGATCGTCGTGCGCACGGCCGAAGAGGGCGGCATGATCCGCCTGCGCGATGTGGCGCGGGTGGAAGTGGGCGAACAGTCTTTCGCTAATACAGGCTTCTTTAACGGCGCGGATGCGGTGTCTATGGGGCTGAACCAGACGCCTGGCACCAACGCGATTGAAGCGGTGGATGCTATTCGGGCGGAGCTGGAGCGGCTGAAGCCTCTGTTCCCCGGAGATCTGGAATGCGTCTTTGCGTATGACGCCACGGAGGTGGTACGCGATTCCATCAAGGAAATTGTCTCCACGCTGCTGGAAACGTTTGTTCTGGTGGTGATTGTGTGCTTTATTTTCTTGCAGGATCTTCGCGCCACGCTGGTGCCGGTGTGCGCCATTCCGGTCTCGCTGCTCTGCACGTTTGCTGTGCTTAAACTGTTTGACTTCTCCATTAACACGCTCTCGCTCTTTGCGTTGGTGCTGGCGATCGGCTCGGTGGTGGACGATGCAATCGTGGTGGTTGAGCGCGTACAGTATCACATGGACAAGAGCAAGCTCGATCGGAAAACGGCAACCCTGCTCACGATGCACGAGGTTACCGGTGCAGTGATTGCCACCACGTTGGTGCTGCTGGCAATCTTCGTCCCGGTCGGGTTCATCTCGGGCATTACCGGCCGGATTTATGCCCAGTTTGCGGTTACGATGTCGGTGGCGATTCTCTTTTCGACGGTGAATGCGCTGACGTTGTCCCCAGCGATTTGCGCTACAATTATGGGCAAACCGACCGAGCATCACCGGTGGTGGGATCCGTTTACCTGGTTCAATAAAGGGTTGGATTGGTTCCGTAAACGGTATGCCATGGTTTCCAAGTTCCTGGCGGCGCGGCGGCTTTTGACGCTGCTGCTCCTGTTGGTGACGGCTGCCGGCGCGATTCTGGCTTTGGAAAAAACACCGTCGTCCTTCCTCCCAGAAGAGGATCAGGGCGTTGTCTTTGTTGATATGTCTTTGCGAGAGGGGACAAACCGCAGTGTTACCGACAAGGTGATCCTGCAGGTGAGCAACGAGATTAGTCAGCTTCCGGGTGTGAAGGATGTGTTGGCCGTGGTGGGGCATGCCATGATTTCCGGCTCTGCCGAAAACACGGGCATGCTCATCGTGGCGCTGGATGAGTGGGCGAAGCGCCCCGAGGGGGTCTCCGCACGGAGCCTGCTCAATCAGATCATGGCGCTGGCCGCCACACATCACGAAGGCAAGTTCTTCGCCATGGTGCCTCCCGCGATTATGGGCTTGGGTAATACCGGTGGTATGAGCATCCAATTCCAGTCGCTGGCGTCTACAGATCCGGAGGTGATCGAGCGAAATTTACGCAGCTTCCTAGCCGCGCTCAACCAGACTTCTGAGATTGCGTCGGCCTTCTCGCCCTACACTTCCGGAACGCCGCATATTCAGCTGGATGTTGACCGCACCAAGGCCGAGACCTATAAGGTGCCTATCGCAACGCTCTATTCCACGCTTCAGTCCTACCTCGGCTCGTATTACGTGAACGATATCAACATCGGCACGCAAGTGAACCAAGTGGTTGTTCAGGCCGATTGGAAGGGGCGCAGCGGAGTGGAGTCGATTGGCCGCCTTTACGCGCAGAGTACGACCGGCGCTATGGTTCCGGTGAGTGCCATGGTGACCACCCGTTCTGTTGCCGGTACGCGCTCCTATCCGCGCTACAATCTTTTCCCATCTGCCAGCATCACGGCCAACACCGCTTCAGGTTTTTCCTCGGGCGAGGGTATGGAGGCCGTCCGGCGCGTGGCGCGGCAAACACTCTCCAGAGACTTCACCTTCTCGTGGTCTGACCTGTCCTATCAGGAAAATGCCGTTTCCGGGCAGACAACCATTCTGGTGTTGGCCGCTTTCCTTTTCGGCTATCTCTTCCTTGTTGCGCAATATGAAAGCTGGACGCTTCCGCTCCCCGTAATGACCTCCATCATTGTGGGCTGTGCCGGCGCACTTCTCGGGATTATGTATAAAGGTCTCAATCTTTCGATTTATGCCCAGCTCGGCCTTCTTCTGCTAGTGGCTCTGGCCGCCAAAAACGCCATTCTCATTGTGGAGTTTGCCGCTACCCGCCGCCAGCAGGGGCTGAGCATTGTGGATGCCGCAGGTGAAGGTGCAAGCGAGCGTCTTCGCGCGGTGCTCATGACGGCGCTCACCTTTATCCTCGGGGTGCTCCCCATGGTCTACGCCACCGGTGCAGGTGCCGCCAGCCGCCAGCATATCGGCGTAACCGTTTACTTCGGCATGCTTATGGCCACGACCGTTGGGTTGTTGATGATCCCTGCGCTCTATTCCCTCTTCGAGAAGATGCGCGAGAGCACCTATGCCCTCTTCGGAACCACTCATCACAAGGAGGCCGCAGAATGAAATCTTCCTTTCTGACCCTCAGCACCCTACTGCTCCTGGCCGGGTGCACTTCGCTCACTTCCTACTCTGAGCGTCCCGTTTCCGTTGTGCTGGATGAAGCCTCCGTAGCCCCTGACATGCGTCCTGAGACGCTCCCCGCGCTCACCACAGCCGAGGCCGAGGATCAGACCGTTTGGTGGCAGCACTTCGGGGATGAGCGCCTCACCCGCCTCATGGCCAAAGCTTACGCCGCCAACCGCTCCTTCGCTGCCGCCCGCGCCAATCTGGCCGCTGCCCGCGCCGCGTGGGAATATCAACGCGGTGCATTGTGGCCAAGTGCCAGCCTCGGGGGCGATCTTTCCCGTGCACGCACTTCTGAGAACGGACTCTCCGCCGCCGGCCGCCGCCGGTACACCGATTATAACCTTGCAGCTTCCGCCCGCTGGGAGCTCGATCTCTTCGGGCGCACGCAGTCGCTTGCCGAGGCTGCCAAAGCGGAGGCGCAGGCTTCCGAGGCCGACCTCAAGGCCGCCTGGGTCTCCGTTTCCTCCGCGCTGGCCTCCAGTTATCTGGAGCTGCGGACGCTCCAGGGGCGCCTCATGGTTGCTCAGGACAACCTGCGCCTTCAGCAGGCCAATTACGACTTGATGAGCGATCGCAATCGCGCGGGGATCACCAACGACCTGCAGAAGAATCAGGCTGAGTATGATCTGCGCAACACAGCCGCCGCCATTCCCAGCCTCAAGGCGCAGATCGTCTCTGCCGAGAACGCTATCGCGCTCCTCTGCGGCGTTACGCCCGGCACACTTCCGCCCGAGCTGATTGAGCCCGAACTTCCGGAACGCGCCCCCGGCTCGCCTTCCAGCAATAAAGACGAGCTGCGTATGAAGGCTGCCGGTCTTCGCCCCTCCGGTATCCCGCAGGCGGAATCCCTGAGCCTTGACGGCGGTATTCCAGCGGATGCGATTCGCCGCCGCCCGGATGTCTACGCCGCTGAACGCCGCCTTAAAGCCGCTGCCGAAACACTCGGAAGCGCCAAGGCCGAGCGCTACCCTTCTGTCTACATCTCCGGCTCGATTGGCCTTGATTCCCTTACGCTAGGCGATCTCTTTGACTGGGACAGCCACTTCTATAACTTTGGCCCCGGCATTTCTCTGCCGATTTTCCGTGGCGGACAGATTGTGGCCAATATCGATATTAAGACGGAGCAGCAGAAGGCTGCCCTCGCGCAGTACGAGGAGGTTGTTCTCTCCGCTTTGGGCGATATTCGCACCGCTCTCTCCGGGTACCGCCAAGAGCAGGAACGGCTCGCCCAGCTTCGCCTGGGTGTTCAGGCCGCTCAGAATGCTTACGACATCGCTGCCAACAAGTACGATGCCGGGTTGGGAGACTTTTTTGATGTGCTCGATGCGCAGCGCCAGCTGCAAACACTCGATGAAGCTCGCGTGGTGAGCGAAGGCACCATTGCACAGCAGCAGGTGGCGCTCTATAAAGCCCTCTGCGGCGGATGGGATGAGGTTACACCTTTTCCGGAAATTACACCGGCAGAGGTGAAGTCTGCCCGGGCGTCTGCGCCGGAACCGCTTCTGGCACCGATTGCTCGTGAGGAGGCTGCTGTGCCGGCACGTTAAATAGAGCGTCTTGCATTGCGTAAGCTCAACAGCGTTCTGTAAAAAGCGCCGCCCAATCCGGGCGGCGTTTTTTTTTGTCCCTATGAGGCGTTTGTTCACGTGTGGGGTGCGTGGATGCGCACGGTTTTTGCCAGCTTGCGCAGGGGCGGCACAATGTGTGCATAGATGCGTTTCCATGCGGGGCAGAGATAGGAAAGCGTTCGGGGGTCTCTGGAGGCATCGTGCCCCGTTCGGTTTTTGGGGCAGTCTCCCTGGCAGAAGGTAAGCCAAGGGCAGGCGTCGCAGGCGGCGTTCCACTGCGCTTTGCGCCGACCGAAGGCCGTATGCTGCGGGGCATCCCAGATTTCGTCCCAATCCTGTTCAAGCACATTGCCAAGCTTCAGCTCCGGGCGAACAAAAAAGTCGCAGGGGTACACATCGCCCGTATGCTCTACGACAACATATTCGCGGCAGTCATTCCCCATGGCGCAGCTGTTCGCCTGCCCGGTGAGCAGACGCGAGACGATGCTGTCGAACAGGCGCACGGAAACGGTGTGTACGTCATGCGCCAACCATTCATCAAAGACTGCGCACATAAAGTCTGCCCATGCCTCCGGTGTGAGGGCATATGGAAGTAATACGCCGGCGGGGTCAAACTCCACGCATTCAATGAACTGCATGAAACGACACCCCAGGGTGTCGCGCAAGTGGCGATAGGTGCCCACGGGGTCATGGACATTGCTCTGCGAGACCAGGGTCAACAGGTTATACTCCACGTTTGCAGCTTTCAGGCATTCCAGCCCCCGCATCACGGCGGCATAGCTTCCCACTCCGGCGGCATCCGGGCGGCGGGCGTTATGAACCGCCTCCGGCCCGTCAACGCTCAGACCCACCAACACCTGCTCGTGTGCGAAGAGATTTGCCAGAGAAGGCGTCAGCAGCGTCCCGTTCGTCTGTACGCAATGGGTGATTTGTGCTCCTGGCCGCGCATATCGCCGCTCGAGGCGGAAAACCTCCCGAAAGAAGTCTTCTCCCATCAG